>Ga0082335_1001296_pt1 | contig 54532 bp, 46 predicted proteins | sample Subgrocontami58m_FD_72375 | JGI IMG/M metagenome (GOLD analysis project Ga0082335, IMG submission 72375) | Subsurface groundwater microbial communities from S. Glens Falls, New York, USA - GMW37 contaminated, 5.8 m (SPADES assembly) (version 2) ... | reverse complement strand
CACGCGCGCAACATCTCGGGGCAGTGCATCCCTGTCACGGCAGGAGAACCAGCTTCGTAGGAACGAGAATCGGGTAATCGGGTGATTGGGTAATCGGGTAATCGGGTAATCGGGTGATTGGGTAATCGATTGGTGCATTGTCTGCGGCAGAGCGGAGCCAATCGCTCAATCAATTACCCGATGACCAGATTTCTCGATTACCCGACTTACTACCTGTCCCGGCGCGGTGCTATGGGCCGACGGCCGTGCGTATAATCACGCCAGCCAGGAGGGGCTCCCCATGACCCGTCGCCTTTTCGCCGGTCTCGTTGTCGCGCTGATTCCGATGCTCGGCCGGGCGATCACGCCCGCGGCATCCGCGGGAACGTCGTGCGCGAACCTCGCCGCGCTGACGATTCCCAACGTCACGGTCAAATCGGCCACCGCGATCGCGGCCGGTCCGTTCACGCCGACGACCTCGGGCACGGCCGTCTCGATGACGCTGCCGGCGTTCTGCCGCGTCGAAGCCACCGGGCGCCCGACCAGCGACTCCGACATCAAGTTCGAGGTCTGGATTCCGCCGGTCGAGGCGTGGAACGGCAAGTTCGAAGGCGTCGGCAACGGCGGCTACTCGGGTGCCATCAGCTACGCCGCGATGGCGGCCGGGTTGCGGCGCGGCTACGCGGTCGCGAGCACGGACACGGGGCACGCCGGCGACGACATGAAGTTCGGTCAGGGGCATCCGGAAAAAGTGATTGACTGGGCCTACCGCGCGATCCACGTCACCGCCGAAGCATCGAAGCTCGTCGTCCGCGACGCGCAGGGCAGGTTCGCCGACCACGCGTACTTCCTCGGCTGCTCGTCAGGTGGGCATCAGGCGCTCTCCGAGGCCCAGCGCTATCCAGAGGACTACGACGGCATCATCGCGGGCGATCCGGCCAGCAACCGGATCCGGCAGACCTTCGGCTTCACGTACTCCTGGATGGCAACGCACGGCGCCGACGGCAAGCCGATCATTCCGCAGAACAAGCTGCCGCTCATCACCAAGGCGGTGGTGGAGGCGTGCGACGGCCTGGACGGCCTGAAGGACGGCATCATCGACGATCCCCGCCGCTGCCATTTCGATCCCGCGAAGCTGCTCTGCAAGAGCGCTTCGGCGGACGAGGCGGCGTGCCTGACCGCGCCACAGGTCGAGGCGGCGAAAAAGGTGTACGAGGGCGTCAAGAATCCGCGGACCGGCGAACAGATCTTCACCGGCTGGCCGCGCGGCAGCGAAGGCTTCGGGGAGAACGCGGGCCAGAGCTGGCGCGCCTACATCATGGACCCGCAGGAGCCGATGCGCGTCGGCTTCTTCAAGTATTTCCTCTTCCACGATCCGAACTGGGACCCGCGCTCGATCGACTACGACCGCGACCTCGCGTACGCCGAGCAGAAGATGCCGTTCATGAGCGCGGTCGAGCGCGACATGCGCCCGTTCAAGACACGCGGCGGCAAGCTGCTGATGTACACGGGCTGGTCCGACCCGATCGTCCCGCCGCAGGACACGGTCGCCTACTACGACGCCGTCACGAAGACGATGGGCGGCCTCGAGAAGACGCGCGAGTTCTTCCGCTTCTTCATCGCGCCGGGCATGGGCCACTGCTCGGGCGGACCGGGACCGAACCAGTTCGATCACCTGACGGCGCTCGAGCAGTGGGTCGAGAAGGGCGTGGCGCCAGAGAAGCTGATCGCCACCCACAGCACGAACGGAAAGGTCGACCGCACGCGTCCGCTGTGCCTGTATCCGCAGGTCGCGCGCTGGAAGGGCACGGGGAGCATCGACGAAGCGGCGAACTTCGCGTGCGTCGCCGGGCCGCCCGCGACGCCGGCCAGGAAGACGACCGCCGCCGGAGGGACGAGATGAAGGATCCGGACCTCTCGCGGCTCATCACGGCGTGAAGCTCGAGCGCGTGTGCTTCGTGCCTTCGTGCTTTCGTGGCTGCATTTCCGTGTGTCACTGCGAAATCCGGCGGCGCTGCTGGGCGCGCTCGAGAAAATCGAGCTGCGCTTGGAGCAGGTGGCTCTTGAGCGCCACCGTGTCGCCGAGATCGAGATACGGTTCGGCGCCCGCATCGTATGGCGGCCACTTCGGCAATCCCTTGCCGTTGGGATCCCCGGAGGTGGCGAAGTTCACCCAGTAGCTGGACATCTGGTCGGCGAGCTGCCGGTCCGTCGCCAGCGCCCATGGCCGGCTGCCGACGTTGTTGAAGGCGTACGCAATCTCCGAGGCGTGATACGCGCCCCACCGCGGGTTGGGGCCCGGCGGCACATGCGTGAACTGATAGAGAAACGCCTGCCGTCCGCCGGCGGTCACCACACGTGCCCACGTGCGCATCTCGAGCGTGAAGGTCTGATCGCGGCCGAGGCCGAGCATGGCGTCCGCGATGTCGGCATCGGTCTTCACCGGGTACACGGCGTCGAATTCCTTCGCCATCCCCGGAAACTGCGCGTCGATCCGCTTGTGGAAGTCGTCCAGTGTCTTCGGGAACTGCGCCGGGCTCGACAGCGTCGTCCACTCGTTCGCGTTCGATCCGACGAGGACCGGCACGTCGCTCTGTTTCTTCTGCGTGAAGATCGTCCGCACCTCGTCGGGCAGCACCCACCCGTCGACGTTCACGCCGGTTCGGAACGACTGGACCGCGAGCAGCGTCTCGGCCGGCACCGCGCGCAGCGCCTTCAGCGAATCGGCGCCGACCGCGGTCGCAAGCGCCAGGCCGCCCTTCTCGGCGTCGGCCAGCCGTGTGTTGCGCGCGAACTGACCACCGCTTTCACCGATGGCGCGGTGGAAGAGCCCTTTCGCAAGAGGCGTCGCCTGCACCACGTTGACGCTCCACGAACCGGCCGACTCGCCGAACATCGTCACGCGGCCGGGATCGCCGCCAAACGCCGCGATGTTCTTCTGCACCCACGTCAGCGCCGCGACGTGATCGAGGATCGCGTAGTTGCCGGATGAGTGCTGCGTCGACTCCGCCGTCAGCTCCGGATGCGCAAGGAAGCCGAACGGTCCCAGCCGGTAGTTCGCCGTCACGACGACGACGCCTTTCTTGGCGAGCGCGGCGCCGTCGTAGGTGGGCGTCGAGCCCGAGCCGCGCATCCAGGCGCCGCCGTGGATCCACACCATCACGGGCCGTGTGTCGCCGGCGCCGGCCGCCGACCACACGTTCAGGTACAAGCAGTCTTCGCCCATCGGCGCCGGAGCCATCGCGTAGGGCGAGCCGGAGGGATAAGGCTGTTGCACGCACTGCGGGCCGAACGTGTCGGCGTTCTTCACGCCGCTCCAGGCGACGACCGGCTGCGGCGCCTTCCACCGGAGATCGCCGACCGGCGGTGCCGCGAACGGAATGCCTTTGAACACGCGCACGCCGTCGGCGGCTGTTCCCGTGATTTGCCCGCCGTCCACCGCGATCGTCTCGGGAGCAGCGGCCATCACCCACCCGCACGCGAGAATGGCGATCAGGACCAGCGGATAGATGTTCTTCGTGCCTTCCTTCGTGCCTTCGTGTCTTCGTGGTTGCATTTGGTGTTTTCGTGGTTGCATTTGTTCTTCACCAGCAAATGACGCCGCGTGCACCGTCGCCGGCGGCGAGCGCGGACAGCGCGTCGTTGACCGTGTCGAGCGTGTACGTCCGCGAGACGAGCTCGCCCAGCTTGAGCCGGCCTTCCTGATGGAGCGCGACCAGTCGCGGGATGTCGCGCATGGGATTCCCCGAGCCGTAGACCGATCCGATGAGCCGCTTCTCCTGCATCACGAACGGGAACATCGCGATCGAGCCCTGCGCGTCGACGCGCGACAGGCCGGTCAGCACGACCGTGCCGCCCTTCTTTGCGGAGGCGATGGCTTGGGTCAGTGTCGCCGGCGATCCCACCGTGTCGAACACGTAGTCGGCGCCGCGTCCCGCCGTCAGGTCGCGCACGGCCGCCGGCACGTCGGCGCCGGCCTCGATCGTGTGGGTGGCGCCGAACCGCCGCGCGATCGTCAGCGGCATGGACCGCAGATCGATCGCGATAATCTGCTCGCAGCCCGCGATCACGGCGCCCTGCACCACGTTCAGGCCGATGCCGCCGGCGCCGATGATCGCCACGCGCGCGCCCGCCGGCGCCTGAGCGGCGTGGGTCACCGCGCCGACGCCCGTAATCACCGCGCAGCCGACCGTCGCGAGCGCCTCGAACGACACGCTGTCCGGCACGGGGATCGCGCCCGCCTCCGGCACCACGACAAAGCTCGAGAAGCAGGCGGTGCCGAGAAACGGCGCCACGTCCTGGCCGCGCGCGTGCAGGCGCGCCGCGCCCGACGGCAGCTTGTTGCGGAACGTTACCTTCTCCACGCGGTCGCAGAGCACCGCGCGCCCCTCGCGGCACGGCGCGCAGACGCCGCACGCCGGCGCCCAGCAGAACACGACGTGATCGCCCGGCCGAACGCTCGAGACCGACGGCCCGACCTCGCGGACAATGCCGGCGCCCTCGTGGCCGAGGACGACCGGCGTTCTCACCGGCCAGTCGCCGCGCGCGGGATGGAGATCGCTGTGACACACGCCCGACGCCTTCACTTCGACGAGCACTTCACCCGGACCGGGCGCGTCGAGCTCGGCGGCTTCGACGCAGAGGGGCTGTCCCTGCTCCCACAGGATGGCGGCGTGAATCTGCATGGAACGGGTCGGCGCTCGCTTATACTGCCGCGTCATGAGACTGTCAACACGTCTGCCGGGACCTCTACCGGGACCACGAAGGCACGAAAGCACGAAGAAGACCTTTCTGTTCTTCGTGTCTTCGTGTCTTCGTGGTTGCATTTTGGTCGCCGCGTTCACCCTTGTCGTGCGCGCGCAGAACCCCGACATCGATGCGCACGTCGCGGCGGCCAGGGCGGCGGCGAAACAGGAGCACAGCGTGCTGTTCACGTCGCTGTGCTCGGCCGAGCCCACCGGGCCCGGCACGGGACGCCGAGGCGGCGCGCCCGGACAACCCGGCGCGGCGCCCGCGCCGCCGCCAGGACCGCCGGCGAAGGAGACGTGGCACGCCGAGCCGATGAAGGTGTTCGACAACCTCTACTTCCTCGGCATGACGGAATTCTCGGCGTGGGCCGTCACGACGTCGGAGGGCATCATCATCATCGACACGCTCTACGACTACTCGGTGGACGATGAGATCTCGGAGGGGCTGAAGAAGGTCGGCCTCGATCCGGCGAAGATCAAGTACGTGATCGTCAGCCACGGTCACAGCGATCATTCCGGCGGTGCGAAATATCTGCAGGACAGCTACAAGGCGCGCGTCCTGCTGTCGGCCGCCGACTGGGATCTGCTCGACCGCGGCCGCGGCACGAGACCGGCGCGCGACCTGGCGGCCACCGACGGCCAGAAGCTCACGCTCGGCGACACGACGATCACGATGCACATCACGCCGGGCCACACCGCGGGCACGCTGTCCTATCTGATCCCCGTGAAGGACAACGGCGCGCCGCACCTGGTGGCCGAATGGGGCGGCACCGCGTTCAACTTCCCGCGCACGCCGGAGAATTTCAAGATGTACACGGCATCCGCCGAACGCTTCGGCGAGATCGCGACGAAGGCCGGTGCCGACGTCCTCATCTCGAACCACTCGGCGTACGACGGGTCCAAGACGAAGATCCCCGCGCTCAAGCTGCGCAAGCCGGGCGAACCGAATCCGTACGTGGTGGGCACCGACTCCGTGAAGCGGTACATGAAGGTCGCCGAAGAGTGTTCGAAGGCGTGGGAGTTGCGGACAGCGAAATGACGCTAAACCCCGGCCCTGATATCATCAGGCCGTGGAAAAAACGGTTGGCCATCGTCGAACCGACGGGCACGACCCTGCCGCCCTGCAGCGCACGCTGGCCGCCGTGCGCCGTACCGGATGCCTCGTGCCTCGCGGCGTCTATCGTTTCCGCAGTTTCGAGGAGGCCGACGCGTGGATGACGCGCATGATGGCTCGTACGCACGTGAGCCGCAGCTCGACGACCTCGTCCGCCTCGCCCGCGCGCTGAACGCCCATCACGCCAGGTATGTGTTGATCGGTGGGTTCGCCGTGATCGCGCATGGCGGCGCGCGCACGACCAAGGGTATTGACCTGCTCATCGACGCGGGACCGGAGAATGTCGCCCGTGTGCGCGAGGCTCTCCAGATTCTCGAGGACAAAGCCGTCAACGACGTGGAAGACGAAGACGTGGCCCGCTACTCGGTGGTTCGAGTGGCCGACGAAATCGTGGTGGACTTGATGGCCAAGGCCTGCGACATCGATTACACCGAAGCCAGCCGTGACGCGGTCATGATCCCGTTTGCCAACGTCCCCATTCCCGTCGCCAGTCCGCGCACGCTCATCCGGACCAAGAACACCATCCGTCCGTCCGATGCGGCCGACCGGCAGTTTCTGCAGGTGCTCATCGACGAAGCCGCACGCCGAACGCGGTGACGCGCCAGATCAAAGCGCTCACGGAAGTGCGGGTCGGCGGCGAGATGTGTTAGCGGATTGGATTCCGTACGGGCCGAGGCGCGTGCCGTTCGTCAGGGCCATGGTTGAGAGTTCAGATTTCAGAGTTCAGATTTCAGATTTCCTACTTCGTCGCCACGCGTCTCTTGAACTCCTCCAGCCAGTTGACGATCACGTGGATGCGTCTTGCGGTCGGCGTCGCCGCCGGGCTGCGCAGGAAGTAGAAGTGCTGACCGTCGGGCGTCGCCGCATAACCCGGCGGGCCGAACGCGTTCCCGGCTTTGAACAGCCCCTCGAATAGCACCGCAGGCGCCCCGGCAGACAGCACCGGTCCGGCCTTTACTGCCACGGACATGAGGCGGCCCGCATTGCGATAGAAGACTTCCTGACCTTTAGCCGACCAGATCGGCTCGGTCCCTCCGTCCACGGAGAGTTGAACGCGCCGGCCGCCGCCCGGAAACGCCTCGGCGTACACCTCCCGCCGGCCGGACTCGTCGGAGGCGTAAGCCAGCCAGTCGCCGTCCGGCGACAGGGCCGGATAGAGTTCATTGGCCGCCGTGCGACGAAAGGGAATTGCCCGGCGGGCGGGAAAATCATAGGCCCACAGGTCATAACCATTGCGCGGATCGTTCTCGACGTAGGCGAGCCAGCGGCCGTCGCGCGACCACGACCCGGGATCGTCATCGTCCTTCAGGATCGCGTTCATCGTCTCGACCGCCGAGTGGGCCGTGAACGCACGCCGCCCCGCCAGCAGCTCGTAGAGAATCGCGCCGAGCGCGAAGATGTCCGCGCGGTGATCCACGGGCAGTCCGCGCACCTGCTCCGGCGCCATGTAGCCGACCGTCCCCAGCACCGTCCCCGGCTCCGTATCCCCGGCCATCGTCGGCGCGACGGTGGGGGTGAAGTGCGGACCTTCAGGTCCACCCGCCACGGCAGGCCTGAAGGCCTGCACTACGCCAGGGCTGGTTTTCGCGAGCCCGAAGTCCAGAATCTTCACGCGGCCCTCGCGGGTGCGGTGGCACGCGCATATTCGGCGTCGAAATCATCCAGCCCGTGCGCGGTCAGCACCACGTCGATGCGCTCGAGGCCGTCGCCGCCGAAGCCGGGCGGTTGCATCCCAAACGCCGAGATCCAGAATCCCCCGGCATCAGCGGCGGCTTGGCGCACGGGTTCGTCGCCGGGGCGCTCAATCCATAGCTCCAGGTCCTGCGTGCTCACCGGTGCACCCCGCAGGACGGCCGCCCCAAGCCCGATCACGAGGTGCCACACCCCGCGCCGGTTCAACGCGGCAAGCAGCGCGCGTTCAGCGGGTGTGAGCGCGAAGTCGTCCACGTTGCAGTCCCGCGGCCAGACGCTGGGACGGAGTCAATTGAAGGCAGCGCAGGGCGTGGTAGACGTCCGACGCGTCGGACTCGGGATGCTGCCGTGCGATCTCGTGTGCGCGTCGCCAGAGCCATTCGGAATGGTCCGGGCAACACGGCAGGGGACGCGAAGCGGCGGAGCCGATCGGCGTCGGGGGCGAACACCCCGGGCAACACCGTGATCGGCATATCCCGCCCGAGCCGCGCATCGCGTCCGATACACCCCGCCCACAATCAGCAATCAATCTGCAATCTGAAATCGCTTACCGGTGCGTCTTCGCGAACTGTTGGAACGCGTCGAACGCCGGTTTCCGGCGCACGCCGCCGCGGCCGGCCGCCGCCGCCCGACCGCGCATCGCTCCTCGGGATGCGCTGCCCATATCGAGCAGGCCGAGATGCGTGAACGTCTCCTCCTCGCCGCGTAAGTCGACCAGCGAGAACCAGAGGCAGATGCTGCCGCCATGATCCGCGCACGCGGCAAGCCGCTCGGCGACCTGTTGCGCCTGAACCTGCTCGAAGCGCGACGGGTTGTCGTTCCACGACCCCGGGGTCGCGCGGCACCGCGCATCGGGCCCGCCGTCCTCCGTCGAAATCCAACGCCTGCCGCGAGGCAGACGCTGCTGCACCCACGCGATCTTCGGCGCGATGTCCTCGACGCACCCGTAGAAGTGAAGGTCGGCCGCGTCGTACTGCCGCGCCTCCAGCAGCCGCGTCAGATAGCGAACGGCGTCGGCGTGGAGCGGACTATCTGATTCGACCGCCGCATCCAGCGTGCGCGACGCGAAGCTGGTCAGCACGACCGGGATGGATCGATCCACCGAGCGGACCGCTTCGGCGCACGCATCGAGTTGCGCGAGATACTGATCGATCGTGCCGCGCCAGAACCGCGATCGTGGGTTGACGCCGGCGTCGCTGATCTCGTTCTCGCACTGCGCCCAGACCTGACCTCCGCCGCGCGCCAGCGCCGCGAGCGGCGTCAGCGCATCCCGAATCCGCTGCTGATAGCGGGTCTTCGAGCGCCACGGGAACCCGGCATTCGGGAATTGCGCGGGCGATCCGTACGTCGTGTCGACGTTCGCGGGATCGGCGTTGTTGAACGTGACGACGACGCCGAGGCCCGACTGGAGATAGGACCGGACATCGGGACCGCGGCCGTCGAGATGATCGTTGACGCGCAGCCACGAGGCATGAAGATCCTGGAGCACACCGACAAGCGAGGGCCCGCCCGGCACACCGCCGACCATGACGCCAAACCGGCCGCGGTCGTCGGCCGCCATCCTGGCGCCGAGGAGTGGCCCGTGCACGACGAGCAACGCCAGCAGCGCCCAGACGCGTGGGTCGCGAGCGGCGCGATATTCATTTCGGAACGGGCGGAACGAAATCGCCGATTTCGCCTTCACGGTGTCACGTTTGCGGATGAGCCGGAGCCTCGAGGTTGCGTTTGCGGCGGGCGGAAGAATGATGCGGCGCGACCGGACGTCGAAGCGCGGGAGGAACGTGCGTGCCGACCCGATGCAACATGCTTCTGCACCTCGGATGAGCGGGCTCATTGTAGCGCCTATACGCCGCGTATCATAGGCAGGCACGACAGAACAAAAGCAGAGGCTTCGATGCACGCCTGGAATATCTGAACGGCGATCACCGTGTCATCTCTGACGTGGCGCCTGGCTCAGTGTCGATATCGACAAACTGCGCGCGATTCGGAGGGAGACCGACAGTGAGTAGAAGGGAGGACATGGCCTGGGAGACCGGGTGGGCCGGCCGCGAAGCGGGACTCCGCGTCCTGGAGGAGCCGGCGGGACGAGAACGCGTCGGTGGCGTCGACGAAGCCGGGTAGCCCCCGCCATTCTCTTTTCTCAGACTTCAGACTTCAGATTTCAGATTTCACGTTCGCGCGAAGCCGGCGCATCCCCCTCAGCCAGCGATCGTAGTCGTCGGCTTTGCGGCGGAAGTATTCGGCCACGTCGGGGTGAGGCAGGATCAGGAACCGCTCGCCGGCAAGTCCTTTCACCACTTCGCCGGCCACCTGCTCCGGCTCGAGCGCGGGCTCTGCGTTCAAACGTGTGTCGGTCACGACGTCTTCGCGGGGGAGGTGCGCATCCAGGTCTGCAGGTTCTCCACGTCCTTCTTCACGGTCCGCGACGCGGCAAGCAGGACGAGGGCGAGGATCGTCGCGAGCACCGGCACGATGTACATCGCCGTGTGCAGCCCGTCGGCTCTGAACGGCTCGAGCGCCTTGAGGTCGAAGCCCTTCGCTTCGCCCACGAGGCTGCGCAGTTCGGCGAGCATCAGCGTGCCGAACGGCAGCGGCGTCACTTTCCCCGCCGCGCTCGCCGCCTGGAACGTGAAGTAGTCGCTCGCCAGACCGGTGCCGACCGGCCCGAGCGACGCGCCAAGCAGATACATCGCACAGAAGTACAAGGCCATCGCCGTCCCGCGCAACGACGGCTCGACGACGTCGTGAATGGTCGAGTACACGGTCGCGTAGTACGCGTACATCACGCCGCAGCCGGTCCCCATCAGCAACGCGAAGCTCCAGATGTCGCCGGGCGGCCGCATCAGCCCGAGAAACATGAACGGCGCGCAGATCGCAATCGACGCCGTGCCGATGATCAGGCGTCCGTCCACCCGCCGGCGATAGAGCCGATCGGCCAGCGCGCCGCCGACGACCAGGCCGAACGCGCCGGAGAAGCCGTAGACCGCGGCCGCCACCCAGCCCGCGTGCTGAAAGCTCATGCGGTGAAAGCGCACCAGAAAGGGCGCCACGAACGACCCGAGCGCGTACATGTTGAAGTTGTGCAGTGCTCCCGACACGATGATCCACAGCATCGTCGGGATCGAGAGGACGAGCCGGTACGGATTGCCCGGGCGGACCCGGGCGCCGACCGCGTGCGGCTCGAGCGTGCCGCGCGGCGGTTCGCGAATCCAGAGCGCCGCGATCGCGCACAGGACGCCTGGCACCGCCGCGACATAGAATGCATTCCGCCAGCCCCAGTGCTGTACGATCCATCCGCCGGCGCCGTTCGCGAGACCGAGCCCGAGCGGCAGCCCCAGCATCCAGATCGCGACCGCGCGCGCGCGCTGGGTCGTCGGAAACAGATCGCCGATGAGCGACGTGGACGCGGGCGAGCAGGTGGCCTCGCCGACGCCGACGCCGAGCCGCGTGACGATGAGCTGCGAAAAGTTGCGTGCGACGCCGGATAACGCGGTCAGCAGGCTCCAGAGGAAAACGCCGCCGGCGAGGATGTATTTCCGCGCGGCCTTGTCCGACATCCGGCCGAGCGGCAGTCCGAAGACGGCGTAGAGGAGCGTGAACACGGTGCCGAGCAGGCCGAGCGCGGTGTCGCTGAGCCCCCATTCGCGCCGGATGCCTTCGCCCACGCCGCCGATGATCTGGCGGTCGAAGAAGTTCATCAGGTTGATGGCGAAGAGCACCACGAGCGCGTACGCAGAACCGGACATGGATGTCTCCTGCCGCGAGCTCTCAGCTCTCAGCTCTCAGCCCTCAGCCCTCAGCCCTCAGCCCTCAGCCCTCAGCCCTATCTTTTAGAGCGGGTATCTCCCCGCTTCGATGACCGCGTTCGCGATGCGGCGGCGCGCCGCGATGGCGTCGATACCGGTGTAGGCCGCGAGCCGCTGGACGAGGTCGCCAAGCGAGGCGTCGCCGGCACGCGGGGGGCGCGCGGCCACGACTTGCCTGGCCGCAGCGGCGACGCGGTCGGCCGCGTCGTTCGTGTAGACGCGCGCGATGTCGATCGCGAGGCTCGCGCGACGGTCTCCGCGCGCGTGCAGCTTCTCCGCGCGCGCGATGCCGCTCTCGGTCGCGTAGGTCTCGATGATCACGTCAGCGATCTGCCCGAGCACTTCCTGCTCGTCCTTCAGGCCGTCGCCGTACGCCGAGGACGCGTGACCGACGAGCGCGATCGACAGGCGCTTCAGCCGCGCGACATACTCGCGCTCACCGCCAAGCGGGGACTGGGGGCTGGGGGCTGGGGGCGGTGAGGCAAGCGCCGCGCGCGCACCCTCGGCGGTGAAAAGCTGCGGCTGCTGCTTGAGCAAACGTGTCGGCACGAGCATGCGGTTGATCTCGTTGGTGCCCTCGTAGATGCGCGTGATGCGCGCGTCGCGGAACATGCGCTCGAGCGGGAACTCGCGCGAGTAGCCGTTGCCGCCGAACACCTGGACCCCCTCGTCCACCGCCCAGGCGAGCGCCTCGCTGGTCCATACCTTGTTGATCGAGCACTCGACGGAAAACCCTTCGATCGTCTTCATCACGAGCACGCCGTCGGCGCGGTCGCCCCGCTCGATCTGGCGGTCCACGTCGCCGAGCGTGCGATACGACATCGCGTCGCCGACGAAGCCGCGGATCGCCATGCCGGCGAGCTTCTGCTTGATGAGGCCGAACTCCGCGATCGCCTTGCCGAACTGGCGCCGCTCCTTCGCGTACTTCACCGAGTGATTGAGGGCCAACCGGACGCCCGACATGTTGCGCGCGCCGAGCTTCACGCGTCCGAGGTTCAGGACGTTGAACGCGACCTTGTGTCCCTGTCCGATCGTCCCGAGCACGTTTTCGACCGGCACCTTCACGTTGTCGAGCATCAGCGCGGTCGTGGACGAGCCGTCGAGCCCCAGCTTGATCTCGTCGCGCCCGCTCACCACACCCATCCCGCGCTCGACGAGGAACGCGGTGAACTTGTCGCCGCCCACCTTGGCGAAAATCGTGAAAAGATCGGCGAAGCCGCCGTTGGTGATCCACATCTTCTGCCCCGTCAGCTCGTAGTGACGGCCATCGGGCGTGAGCGTCGCGGTGGTGCGCGCGGCGAGCGCGTCGGAGCCGGCCTGCGGTTCGGTGAGCGCGTAGGCGCCGATCAGATCGGCGCTGGCGAGCCGCGGGAGGTAGCGCGCCTTCTGCTCCTCGTTGCCGAAGTACACGAGCGGCAGCGTGCCGATGGAGGTGTGCGCGCCGAGCGATCCGCCAAACGACGGGTTCACGGCAATCTGCTCGCCGACATACGATGCGCTGATCAGATCGAGCCCGAGCCCGCCGTACGCCGGCGGGATCTCCAGGCGCAGCAGATCGAGCTCGCTGGCTTTCTTCAGGAGCTGTCGCGTGAGCGTCCAGTCGTGGTCGTACAGCCGCTGCACGACCGGCAGCACTTCCTTCTGCATGAACTCGGCGGCGGTCTGTCCGAACAGCCGTTGCTCGTCGGAGATGTCTTCGCGGACGAACACCTGGTCGGCCGCGGCCGTCGAGGTGAGAAACTGACCGCCGCGTGCCGGTGCCTGTGTCTGTGTCTGTGTCATGGGGTTCGCTCGCCGATCGTCGCGCTGCAGTGGTTGACAGTCCAGCGGCTGGGAAGTATAAGCCTGACCACGTGCCCACCATCAGCCAATTGTTCGATCTCACGGGACGTTCGGCGATCGTGACCGGCGGATCGCGCGGCCTCGGCCAGGAAATGGCGGAGGGTCTGGCGGAAGCCGGCGCGTCGCTGATGCTCTGCGCCCGCCGGGAGGAATGGCTGACGCCGACCGTCACACTGATGCGCGCGCGCGGTTTCCGCGTCGAGGGGGCGATCGGCGACGTGTCGAAGCCGGCTGACGTCCAGGCGGTGGTGGACAAGACGATTGCGGCGTTCGGCAAGGTCGACATCCTGATCAACAACGCCGGGATCACCTGGGCGGCGGAGCCCGAACTGATGCCGATCGACAAGTGGCAGAAGGTCGTCGACATCAACCTGACCGGCGCGTTCCTGTTCTCGCAGGCCGCCGCGCGCGACATGCTGTCGCGCGCGTGGGGCCGCATCATCAACGTCGCATCGATCGCCGGCCTGCACGCGACGGTGAACGGGCCGCATTACGCCGCGTATGCCGCGACCAAGGCCGGGCTGATGGGGCTCACGCGCGAGCTGGCGGCGTCGTGGGGCCGCAAGGGCATCCGCGTGAACGCCATCGCGCCCGGGTTCTTTCACTCGCGGCTGGCCGACGGCGCCATCGAGATGACCGAGCCGTCCATCAAGGCCTCGTGCCCGATTCCGCGCGTCGGCGAAGCCGGCGAGCTCAAGGGCGTCGCGGTCTTTCTGGCGGCCGACGCCTCCAACTACATCACCGGCCAGACCATCGTCGTCGACGGGGGACGCACAATCGCGTGACCACTCCATCTCCTTACGCCGCGCGGCCATGGCTCCGCCACTACGACTACTGGGTGCGGCCCCACATGACCTATCCGGGGCGTCCGCTCGGCGACATCCTGGCCCTGACGGCGGTGCACGCTCCCGACCGGGTCGCGACCCATTTTCTCGGCGCGGAGCTGACGTTCCTGGACCTGAAACGCCGATCGGACGCGCTCGCGGCATCGCTCTCGAGCCTCGGCATCGCCAAGGGCGACCGCGTCGGCATCATGCTGCCGAACTGCCCGCAGTACATCGTCGCGGCGTTCGCCATCCTGCATCTGGGTGCGGTCGTCGTGAACATCAACCCGAGCTACACGGCGCGGGAAGTGCTGACCGTGGCCACGGACTCGGGCGTGCGAATACTGATCACCCTGGACGCGCTGTGTCCCGTGATCGCCGGAATCCGCCCTCAGACGAGCATCGAGCAGATTATTGTCACCTCGCTGGCGGAATACTCAGCGGCCGCAGCTCCTCCCCCACCGGTTGACGGCACACTGACACTCGCCGACCTGATTGGGGTCGGACCCGGGTCTGACCCGGGTCAGACCCGGGTCAGACCGCCGACGGTACAAATCGCGGCGGAGGACCTCGCCGTGCTGCAGTACACGGGCGGGACCACCGGCACGCCGAAGGGCGCGATGCTGACCCACGGGAACATCTTCGCCAACGTCGTGCAGACCGTCGCGTGGACGAACCCGACGTACGTGTTCGGCGGCGAGGAACGCTACCTCGTCGTCATCCCGTACTTCCACATCTACTCGTTCTCGGTCTGCATGATGGTGGGGCTGTGGGTTGGCGCCCGGCAGATCATTCATCCGAAATACGACCCCGAGCAGGTGCTCGCGTCCATCCGCCAGTTTCGCCCGACGTACTTCCCCGCCGTGCCGACGGTGTTCGTCTCGCTGCTGAATCACCCGCACGTCGGCGAGGCCGGTCTCGAACACGTGCGTACCTTCAACAGCGGCGGCGCGCCCTGCCCGGTGGACGTGATGGAGGAGTTCGAGCGCCGCATCGGCCGGCCGTTGACGGAAGGATACGGGCTGTCGGAAACCTCACCCGTCACGCATTCCACGCCGCAGCTCGCCATCCGCAAACCGGGTTCGATCGGCGTGCCGTTCCCGGACACCGACATGAAGATCGTCGACGTGGAAACCGGCGCACGAGAGCTGCCGGTCGGAGAAGCGGGCGAGCTGTGCATCTCGGGCCCGCAGGTGATGAAGGGCTACTGGAACAAGCCGGACGAGAGCGCGCGCGTGCTGCGCGCCGACGCCACGGGCCGCATCTGGTTCCACACGGGCGACATCGCGGTCGCCGACGAGGACGGCTTCACGTCGATCGTCCAGCGCAAGAAGGACATGATCATCGTCGACGGCTTCAACGTGTATCCATCGGAGGTCGAATCGGTGCTCTACACCCACCCGGCCGTGCGGCTCGCGGCGGTGATCGGAATCCCCGACGCGTACCACGGTGAAATCGTGAAGGCGTGCGTGGCGCTCAAGCCGGGCGCGACGGCGACCGCCGACGAGATCATTGTGTTCTGCCGGACGGGGCTCACCGACTACAAGGTGCCCCGGACCGTCGAGGTGCGCGAGACGCTGCCGATGAGCGCCGTCGGCAAGATCCTGTATCGCGTGCTGCGCGACGAGCACGCGGCTTCGCTCAGCGGACACAGCTGATGCCCCCGGTTCGTCAGGGCCTCAGCGGCCTGGACTACTTCAGGAAGATGATCGCCGGCGAGCTCGACCCGCCGCCGCTCGTCGCGCTCCTCGGCATCCGGCTCACCGAAGCCGAGGAAGGCCGGGTCGTCTTCACGGCGACGGTCGAGCCCGAACACTACAACGGCATGGGCGTCGCGCACGGCGGATTTGCCGCCACGCTGCTCGATTCCGCGCTCGGCTGCTGCATCAACACGCTGATGCCACCGGGCCGGCGCTTCACGACGCTGGAGCTCAAGATCAACCTGACGCGGCCGCTCACGAGCGACGTCGGCCCGCTGCGCTGCGAGGCGAAGGTCGTCCACCTCGGCGGCCGCACGGCCACGTCCGAAGGCCGCATCGTCGATCGCCATGGCAAGCTGTACGCGCACGGCACGACGACCTGCATCGTCGTCGAAGCCCCGCGCGGGGCCCTGGAACCATAGCTCGCCGCTCGTAGCGCGGCCCTCGAGGGCTGCCGCACGGCGAGCCTCTGCAGGCCTGGAGGCCTGCGCTACGGAAGAGAGCGTCATGTCGGATCTCGTTCGGTACGAAGTGAAAGACGGCGTTGCCGTCATGACCATCGATAACCCGCCGGTGAACGCGCTCGCGCCCGAGGTGTGGGGGCAGATCGACGAGGCGGTCAAACGCGGTGTGGCCGATCCCGGCGTCGTCGCCCTGGTGCTCGTCGGTGCCGGCACGACATTCATCGCCGGCGCCGACATCAAGGCCTTCGAGCTCCTGAGGACGCGCGAGGACGCGTTCGCGCGCTCGGCGAACACACACGCGCTGCTGAAGCGCGTCGAGGACGCGAGCAAACCGCTCGTCGCGGCGATCCATGGCAACGCGCTCGGCGGCGGCCTCGAGGTGGCGCAGGCGTGCCACTTCCGCGTCGCCACCAAGGACGCGAAGGTCGGCCAGCCCGAAGTGCTCCTCGGCATCATCCCCGGCGCGGGCGGCACGCAGCGGCTGCCGCGGCTGGCGGGCGTGAAGATGGCGCTCGAGATGTGCACCGACGGCAAGGCGGTCCCGGCGCCCAGGGCGCTGACCGCCGGCATCCTCGACCACATCGTCGACGGCAACCTCCTCGACGGTGCCATCGCGTTCGCCAAAGCGAAAGCGCAGGCCGGCGAGGTCCGCAAAGTGCGAGAGATCGCCATCGGCGCCGACGGGGTGAGCGCCGGGCTCGACGCGTGTCAGGCGATGCGCGCGGCGCTCGCCAGGACCGCGAAAGGCCTGAGGGCGCCCTACGCCGCCGTGGACGCGATCGAGGCGGGTCTCCAGCACACCTTCGACGCCGGATCGATCCGCGAGCGCGAGCTCTTCGCCGACTGCGTCGTCTCCACGGAATCCAAGGCCCTGCGTCACCTCTTCTTCGCCGAGCGTGAAGTCGCCAAAGTCCCCGACGTGCCGAAGGACACGCCGACCAGGGAGATCAAGCGCGCGGCAATCGTCGGCGCCGGCACCATGGGCGGCGGCATCGCGATGACCTACGCGAACGCCGGCATTCCCGTCCTGCTCAAGGACGTCGACGATGCGGCGCTCCTGCGCGGGCTCGCGACCATCCGCAGGAACTATGACGTGACGATGTCCAAGGGCAAGATGACAGCCGAGCAGGTCGACAGGACGATGGCGTTGATTACGCCGACCACGTCGTACGACGGCTTCGATCGGGTGGACATCGTCGTCGAAGCCGTGTTCGAGAACATGGACCTGAAGAAGGCGACCTTCGCGGAGCTCGGCAAGGTGACGCGCCCCGACTGCGTGCTGGCGTCGAACTCCTCGACGCTCGACATCAACGAGTTCGCGCGCGCCAGCGGCCGCCCCCGACAGGTGGTCGGCCATCACTTCTTCAGCCCCGCGAACGTGATGAAGCTGCTCGAAATCGTCCGCGGGAAGGACACGAGCAAAGAGGTGATCGCCACGTCGCTCAAGCTGGCGAAGAAGCTCGGCAAGGTCGGCGTCGTCGTCGGCAACTGCTTCGGCTTCGTCGCCAACCGGATGCTGGCCTACTACATGCGCGAGGCGTACCTGCTGCTCGAGGAAGGCGCGAGCGTGCCGCAGATCGATCGCGTGCTGACCGACTTCGGCCTGCCGGTCGGGCCGTTCGGGATGCAGGACATCGCGGGCATCGACGTCGGCGCGCGCATCCGGCAGTACCTGAAGTCCATCGGCAAGTCGCGCGCCGAGGGGCCGCAGTCCGCGATCCCGGATCGGTTGTTCGAGATGGGGCGCTACGGCCAGAAGACCGGCGCCGGCTGGTACAAGTACGACGCACCTGGCAGCCGCAACCGCACGCCTGATCCGCTGATCGAACAGCTCGCGGAAGAGGTCGCCAGCCGGCGCGGGATCATGCGCCGGCCGGTGATGGACGAGGAGATTATCGCGCGGATTACGACGGCCCTCGCCAACGAGGGCGCCCGCGTGCTCGAGGAGCAATACGCGACGCGGCCCGGCGACATCGACGTCATCTACGTGTACGGCTTCGGCTTCCCGCGGCACCGCGGCGGTCCGATGTTCTACGCGGACACGGTCGGCCTCCCGACCGTGCTCTCGCGCGTGCACGAGTATCGCGCGCGGTTCGGCGACTACTGGGAACCGGCGCCGCTGCTCGAGCGGCTCGTGGCCGAGGGCCGCGGGTTCTACAGCGAGCCGGCGCTCGCCTGACGCAGACCTGAAGGTCTGCACTACACCCGAAGTAGTGCAGGCTTTCATCCGAAGTAGTGCAGGCCTTCAGGCCTGCCGTGAGGAACATGATCACCATCGACGCTCACACGATCGGCGGTCGCATCGGCGAGGAAATCGCCGTCGGCGACTGGCTCGAGATTTCGCAGGCGCGCATCGACCAGTTCGCGGAGGCCACCGGCGACCGCCAGTGGATTCACGTCGATCCGGCCCGGGCGGCGATCGAGTCGCCGTTCAAGACCACCATCGCGCACGGCTTCCTGACGCTGTCGCTCTTGAGCACGCTCATCCGGGACGCGATCCACTTCACCGGCCTGCGGATGGCGATCAACTACGGCCTCAACAGGGTCCGGTTCGTTGCGCCGGTCCCTTCCGGCTCGCGCGTGCGCGCGCGCATCACGCCGGCCGCCGTCGACGAGGTCAGCGGCAGCATCCAGGTGACGTGGCAGGTCACGGTCGAACGCGAACACAGCGGCAAGCCCTGCTGCGTCGCGGAATGGGTGGTGCGGTACTACCCCGAGGAGGGCTGAGGGCTGAGGGCTTGGGGTAGGGCTGAGGGCTCAGGGCTGAGGGCTGAGGGCTGAGGGCTGAGGGCTTAACGGCGGGACGCAGTATCTGCCAACTAACGCGCGAGCTGAATCGCAGATTCTGCAACATCAGCAATACCCAACCGCGCTTTTCTTCGAGTTTTTCGGTGTCGGTTCCTGGCGTGCTTGTTGAACTCCGGTCGCGGGTGTCCGACTCAGTCATCTGCGAACGCGCGTTCGAATTTGCGGCTCGGATTCTCGCTCTCTGCACAAGACTCTGGGATCGAGGTCCCGCCGCTCGGCGAATCGCGTCTGACTTGATGCGCTGTGGCACTTCCATCGGCGCCAACGCCGAAGAAGCGCAGGACGGGCAGACGAAACCGGACTACATCGCGAAGATGAGCGTCTCGCGCAAGGAATCAAGAGAGACGCGCTATTGGTTGCGGCTGGCGGTGCGGATCAACGCCGTCAAAGCCGACGAAGTCGCCTGGGAAATGCAGGAGGTCGGGGAGCTGCGCGCGATGATCGTCGCCGCGATCAGAACCGCGCAGTCGAACCCCTCTCGCGGCCACCGGGCCTGAGCCTTTTCCTCAGCCTTCAGCCCTCAGCCCCTTCAGCCCTAAGTCTTCAGCCCTAAGCCTTCAGCCCTAAGCCCTTTTTAGGGTAAAATCCCCTCTGCCAGCTTCGCCGCCTGAGTAGTCGGGTCAGCCATGAGCTACTCCAAATCCTTCACCGCTCTTCTCGTGATGATCGCGTGTACGGCGGCCATGTCGGCCGACGCGGGTCAGCGCTCGCGCGGGCGCGCGCCCAGCCGGGGCTCCACAGTCGTGGGACGCGCCGCACCGCGGACGCTTGACCGCGGACGGATCGCGCCACGAATCATGTCTCCCCGCGGCGGCCGCGTGCCGTATCGGCCGTACTCCTACCCGTATCGTTCGGGCCTGAGGACCGGGTTCTCCGCCGGCTACGGCTACCCGTACGGCTACCGCTATCCCTACGGCTATGCGTACGGTTACTCCTACGGCTATCCGTACGGTTACTCCTACGGCTATCCGTACGGCTATCCGTACGGCTCCCCGTACGGATCGTACGGCTACCCGTACGGGTCGTACGGTTACGGCCTTCCGCCGGCGGGTTACGTGAGCGCCGTGCCTGGCGCGGCCTACGGCGGCGTGCGGATTCAGGGCGCGCCCGAAGACGCGCAGGTGTTCGCCGATGGATACTACGTGGGGGTCGCCGACGACTTCGACGGCGCCTTCCAGCATCTGAATCTGCAGGCCGGCCCGCACCGCATCGAGATTCAGGTGCCGGGCCGCGAGCCGATCGCGTTCGACGTGAACGTGCGGCCAGGCGAAACCGTCACCTACCACGCCGACGTTCGATAGACAGAATTGGTAAGTGGATAAGTGGGTAAGTGGGCAAGTTGGTAATTGAATTTACCAACTTGCCCACTCACCCATTTACCAACTTCTCCATTCAGTCCCCGATATCCTCGTTCCAGAGCTCGGGATGGGCAGCGATGAAGTCCGTCATCATTCCGATACAACGGGCATCCTGAACGACCTCGACCCGCACCCCACGCGCGCGCAGCCACTCCTCCTCGCCCATGAACGTTCGATTCTCGCCGACGACCACGCGCGGAATTCCGTAGAGCAGGATCGCGCCCGTGCACATCGCGCACGGGGACAGCGTGGTGTACATGACGCTCTCGCGATACACCGACGCCGGCTGACGACCGGCGCGCTCGAGCGCGTCCATCTCGCCGTGAAAGATGGCGCTCCCCTGCTGCACGCGACGGTTGTGACCGCGGCCGAGGATCGCATCGCGATGAACGAGCACCGCGCCGATCGGAATGCCGCCTTCCGTGAGACCCCGCTCCGCCTCCTCGATCGCCGCTTGAAGAAACGCGTCCATATCCACGATTGTGCCTCATCCGCATACAATGGAGGTCTCGGCAGTCCGAGATCCTCCATTGAACGCCCGTCCGCTTCCACTCTTCACCGCCACCGCTACCGTCGCGCTCCTCGCGCTGGCGGCCGTGCTGTCGAGCCAGACCGCGCAGCCCGCGTCGCTCACGCTGCTGTCAAGGGAGGGGCGGCGGCCGCTGCCCATCACGCTCGTCGCCGATCAGGAATTCGTCGCGCTGGACGATCTCGCCGCGGCGTTCCAGCTCACCGTACGCGAGGAAGCGCTGGGCGCCATCACCGCGTCCTACAAAGGCAAGACCATCGTCCTGACGCCGGACCAGGCGCTGGCGTCCGTCGCAGGCCGGCTCGTCTCCCTGCCGGCGCCTCCGTCACGAGGCAGCGCACGGCGCTGGCTCGTCCCGGTGGAGTTCATCAGCCGCGCGCTCGCGCTCGTCTACGACGGGAAGCTCGATCTCCGGAAGTCGTCGCGCCTGCTGATTGTGGGAGACATGCGCGTGCCGCGCATCGCGGTCCGCTGGGACCCGCTGGGCGCGTCGGGACGGCTGACGATTGACGCCACGCCGCGCGCGCCGAGCACGGTCACGCAGGAGAACGATCACCTCACCGTCAAGTTCGATGCTGACGCGCTCGACGCGCCGAATCCGCCGCTGCCCGCGCAGGGGGCGCAGAGCCTCGTCCTTGCCGTCCGGCTCGTCGATCCGACGACGATTGCCGTCGATCTCGGTCCGCGGTTCGCCGGCTTCAAAGCCTCGAGCCAGCCGGTGGACACGACGCTGCGGCTGGTCGTCGACGTGCTGGCGACGCAGACGGACACGGCGGCGGCCGCGCCGCCGCCGCCGCCGCCGCCGGACGTCCCGCCCGCGCTCAGCCCGCCGGCGTTCGCCATCCGCACCGTCGCGATCGATCCGGGTCACGGCGGCGCCGACGAAGGCGCCCGCGGCGCGAGCGGCGTCAGGGAAAAAGACCTGACGCTCGCCGTCGCGCGGCGCGCGAAAGCCGCCATCGAGGCGCGCCTCGGCATCCGCGTCCTGCTCACGCGCGACGACGATCGGACGGTGCCGATTGACGAGCGACCGGCGATCGCGAACAACAACAAAGCGGACCTGTTCATCAGCCTGCACGCGAACGCCTCACTGCGCCGGACGACGGTCGGCACGGCCATCTTCTGCGCCGAGTTCGACAAGGACACCGCGCAGGCCGCCGCGGTGGGTGGCACCGACCGCCTCCCCGCCTTCGGCGGCGGCTCGCGCGACATCGAGCTCGTGCTCTGGGACCTCGCCCAGACCCGCCACCTCGGTCAATCCACGACGTTCGCCGCGCTGCTCGAGCAGCAGCTCCACGATCGGGTGCCGCTCGTCGCGCGCCCGGTCGACCACGCGCCGCTGCGCGTGCTCGAGTCGGCCAACATGCCGGCCGTGCTCGTCGAGATGGGCTACCTCACGAACGCGGACCAGGAAAAGCTGCTCGCCGGCGACGGGTTCCAGAACACGCTGGTCCAGGCGATCTACGACGCCATCGTGAGGTATCGCGACGCGGTGGCGGCGGGAGGCGGCCGCTGATGGCGAAGCGCGCGCTCGCGATCGGCGGCCTCCTGGTCGCAGTCCTCGCGCTCGGCTACGCGATGTTCGTCGCCCTGCCGCGGTGGACCTCGCGCGCGGCGACGCAGCGGGCCGGCACGGTCGCACCCGCCAGCGTCCCCGCGCCGCCGGGCCGCAAGATCAACGCGCGCCTGTTCTACGTCGCCGAGGACGGCACGCGCCTCACCAGCGTCGAGCGGGACGTGCCCTACGGCGAGGGCGTCGTCGAACAGGCCCGCGAGATCATCGCCGCGCAGATCGCGCCGGTCGTCGAGCCGCTCGTCTCCGCGGTGCCGCGGGGAACGACGCTGCGCGCCGTGTTCGTCGCCGACGGCGGCGAAGCGTACGTCGACCTCAGCCGCGAAGTCGTGACCGCGCATCCCGGCGGGACACTCAACGAGCTGCTGACGATCTACACCCTCGTGGACGCGCTGACCGCGAACCTGCCGGCCATCACCAGTGTCCAGCTGCTCGTCGACGGCAAAGAGGTGGAGACGCTCGCCGGCCACGTCGACCTGCGGCGTCCGCTCGCGAAGAATCTCGCTTGGGTACAATAGAACGATGCGATCCGACCATCGACCGGCGAACCAGCTTCGCGACACGACCATCACCCCGCACTATCTGATGCACGCCGAAGGATCGGTGTTGATCTGCGCGGGCAACACCAAGGTCATCTGCACGGCGAGCGTCGAGGATCGCGTGCCTCCCTTTCTCCGCAACTCCGGCAAGGGCTGGGTGACGGCCGAATACGGCATGTTGCCGCGCGCGACGAGCACGCGCATGCAGCGCGAGGCGTCGTCCGGCAAGGTCGGCGGCCGCACGCAGGAGATTCAGCGGTTGATCGGCCGCTCGCTGCGGTCGGTGACGAACCTGCCCGCGCTCGGCGAGCGCACGGTCTGGATCGACTGCGACGTCATCCAGGCGGACGGCGGCACGCGCACCGCGTCGATCACCGGCGCGTTCGTCGCGCTGGCGCTCGCGCTCGAAAAGCTGCGCGAGCGCGACGTCGTCCGGACGATTCCGCTCACCGACTACGTGGCCGCCACCAGCGTCGGCATCGTCGACGGGGAGCCGCTGCTCGATCTGGCGTACGACGACGACAGCCGGGCGGACGTGGACATGAACATCGTGAAGACCGGCGACGGCCGCTTCATCGAGGTCCAGGGGACGGCCGAGGCGGCGCCGTTCGGCCGCGACGGGCTGATGGCGCTGCTCGACCTCGCCGATCACGGCATCCGGCAGCTGGTCGAAATTCAGCGCGCCATCGTCGGTCATCTGGTGAAGGCGCCGTAGACAACGATCAGCGCAGAAACCGCAGAACACGCAGAACAGGACGTGTCCGCGGGTTCAGCGAGCTCTGCGTTGTACGTCGTGAGTCGCCATGCAGTTATTTCGCACCGTGCTTTCCACGCCGCTCGGCGAGATGCTGGCGCTCGCGTCGGAGGACGGCCTCTGCGCGCTCGAGTTCACGGGACCCACGAAGCGTCTGACCCGCCTCGAGGCCCGTCTGCGGCGATGGTTTCCGCCGCACGACGTCATCGACGGCGAGGTGCCGACCATCGCGCGCACGCGCGCGTGGCTCGCGGCGTACTTCGACGGCACACGCGCCGAGGTCGGCGATCTGCCACTCGACATGCGCGGCGCCGCTTTCGAGAAGCGCGTCTGGACGGCGCTGCTGGCCATCCCGCCGGGCGAGACGACCAGCTACGGCGCGATCGCGAAGGCGTTGGGGTCGGCGGGCGCGGCGCGTGCGGTCGGCGCCGCGAACGGCGCCAATCCCGTCGCGATCATCGTGCCGTGCCACCGCGTCATCGGCTCGTCGGGGGCGCTCACCGGGTACGGCGGCGGCCTCGATCGCAAGACGTGGCTCATCGATCACGAGCGCCGCTGGCGCCACGAGCCACAAGCATCGCTCTTCTGAGATGCAAACCGCCCGGACCGCGTCGACGACGATCAACGCAGAGCCCGCAGAGCCCGCAGAGCCCGCAGAGCAACACCCGTCACGAAAACACGAAGACGTTGTCTCTAGAAGTAGTGCAGGCCTTCAGGCCTGCCATGCAAAGCGGGGCCGAACGCGCGATCGCGCGAGGCGGTGCGGATGGCGTAACGGAGATCCTGCGAGCGATCCCGCGCGTGGCGGGACGACACGACGATCGACGCGGAACCCGCAGAACACGCAGAAAGAGGCACACTCCGCGGGTTCAGCGGGTTCTGCGTTGAACGTCGGGCTGAGTCAGAAAGTCGCGCAGCGCACGAAACGCCTTGCCCCGGTGGCTGACCGCGGCCTTCCGGTCGCCCGCTTCGGCGAGTGTCTGCGCGTACGGCGGGTAGAAGAAGATCGGGTCGTAGCCGAAGCCGCCCTCGCCCTTCGGCTCCGGCGCGATGCGGCCTTCGACGGTCCCGCGATGCTCGAACAGCACGCGATCGGGCGTCGCGAGCACCAGCTCGCACACAAATCGCGCGGAGCTCCCGGCCGCGTTTTTCGCGCGCAGCGCGTCGTAGATCAGCGCGAATTTCTCCGGATACGACACATCCGCGCCGCCAAATCGCGCCGACTCCACGCCCGGCGCGCCATCGAGCGCGTCGATCTCGAGGCCCGAGTCCTCGGCAACGGTCAGCTCGCCAGTGGCCGCCGCGTAGTAGTGCGCTTTGGCGCGCGCGTTCTCCTCGAACGTCCGCCCGGTCTCTTCCGGCGCCACGACATCCGGCCACTCCGCCAGCGTGACGATGTCGAAAGGAATCCCGGCGAGCAGCTGCCGGATCTCGCCCGCTTTGTTCCGGTTCGTCGTCGCAACGAGGAGTCTCAGCACCCGAAAACGTTAACCGCAGAGGCCGCAGAGATCGCAGAGAAAAAGGATCTCTCAGCGCGCTCAGCGAGCTCCGCGGTTGCTTGTGGCTCTGAGGTTTGGCCGCGGGCGGCGACCCGAAGGTCCGCCGCCCGGGCAGGGCTGCCGCCCCGGCGCCCTTTGTGAAAAGAGTGCGTGGAGTACGTCCAGCCCGGATGCTCCAGTAGAATGAGCGTCAGGTGCTCGAAACTGTCTTTCGCTTCCTTTTCAAGTACCCGCCCCTCATGTTCCAGCAGGGCGATTTCACCTGGGGCCTGTCGCGCCCGGTGCTACTGGTCGTCGCGGGTGGGACGGCGCTCGCGGTCCTCGCGCTGCTGACGTATCGCGGGGTGTCCGCGACCGACGGGGCGCGCGATCGCGTGGTGCTCGTCGGCCTGCGCCTGGCCGCGCTGGCAGTCCTGCTCTTCTGTTTGTTCCGGCCGACGTTGATCCTGAAGGCCGCCGTGCCCCAGCAGAACTTTCTGGGCGTGCTCGTGGACGACTCGCGCAGCATGTCGATCGCGGATCGCGACGGCCAGACGCGTGCCGCCTTCATCCAGCAGCAGCTGACCGGTCCGAACGCGAAGCTGCTCGCCGCGCTCTCGCAGCGGTTCGTGGTGCGCTTCTTCAGCTTCGCCTCCTCGTCGGATCGCGTCGCCTCGCCTGCGGACCTGAAATTCAACGGCACCGCCACGCGGCTCGGGCAGGCGCTCGACCGCGCCCGCGACGAGCTGTCGGGGTTGCCGCTGGCCGGGCTGGTGATGGTGTCCGACGGCGCCGACACCTCGGACGCCGCGATCGACCAGACGCTCGCCAGCCTCAAAACGCGGTCGATCCCGGTCTTCACCGTCGGCCTCGGCCAGGAGCGGTTCGCGCGCGACATCCAGGTGACCCGCGTCGAGACGCCGCGCGCCGTCCTCAAAGGCACGGCGCTCGTCGTCGACGTGGTGCTGTCGCAGACCGGGTACGGCGGCCAGACGGTCCCCCTCAGCGTCGAAGACGATGGGCGGATTGTGAGCACGCAGGAAGTGACGCTGCCGCCCGACGGCGAATCGGCGACGGTGAAGGTGCGCTTCACCGCGTCGGAGCCGGGCGCGCGCGTCTTCTCGTTCAAGGTGCCGGCGCAGAAGGACGAACAGGTCACGCAGAACAACGCGCGCGACGCGCTCGTCCAGGTGAACGACCGGGCCGAGAAGATTCTCTACTATGAGGGCGAACCGCGGTTCGAGCTGAAGTTCGTGCGCCGCGCCGTCGAAGACGACAAGAATCTGCAGGTCGTCACGCTCGATCGCACCGCGGAGAACAAGTACTACCGCCAGGCCGTCACGAGCCCCGACGAGCTCGTCGGCGGCTTTCCGAAGACGCGCGAGGAGCTGTTCGCATACCGCGGGATCATCCTCGGCAGCGTCGAGGCGGCGTCGTTCACGCCCGAACAGCTCCGCATGCTCGCCGACTTCGTCAACAAGCGCGGCGGCGGGCTGCTGATGCTCGGCGGCCGCCGGTCGTTTGCCGAAGGCGGCTGGGGCGGCACGCCGGTCGGCGAGGTGCTGCCGGTCGTCATCGAGAGCGCGAACGCGAAGTACTTCTCCGAGGTGCAGGCGCGTCCGACGCGCGCGGGCGCGACGTTCCCGGTCACCGAGATCGCGGGCGACGAGCGCGCCTCGAGCGCGAAGTGGAACGACATGCCGCCGGTCACCACCGTCAACGCGATCCGGCAGGCGAAGCCGGGCGCGACGGTGCTGCTGACCGGGGTCGACAACCGCAAGCAGGATCAGATCGTGCTCGCGTATCAGCGGTATGGCCGCGGGAAGTCGATCGCGATGCCGATCCAGGACTCGTGGCTCTGGCGCATGGACGCGAAGGTCGCGGTCAACGACACCACCCACGCGATGTTCTGGCGGCGGCTCATTCGCTGGCTCGTCGACGGCGTGCCGGAACAGGTGAACGTCTCGACGACGGCCGACCGCGTCGAGCCTGGCGAACCGATCACGCTCACGGCCGAGGTGCTGGACCCGGCGTACGTCGAGGTCAACGACAGCCGTGTGGTCGCGCACGTGACGTCGCCGTCCGGCAAGACGACCGACGTGCCCGTCGAGTGGACCGTCGCGCGCGACGGCGACTACCGCGCGAGCGTCGTGCCCGACGAGTCGGGCATCTGGGAGTTCCGCGTCAGCGCGGATCGGGATCAGAAGCCGCTCGGCACCGCCACGATGCACGTGCGCGTGTCGGCGGGAGACGCCGAGTACTTCGACGCCGGGATGCGCGCGCCGCTGCTCAAGCGCATCGCCGAGGAGACCGGCGGCCGCTTCTTCACGCCGGCCAACGCCGCCTCGCTGCCGGAGGCCATCAGCTACAGCGGCCGCGGCGTCACGGTCGTCGAGGAGCGCGAGCTGTGGGACATGCCGGCGCTCTTCATCCTGCTCATCGGCCTGGTCGGCGCCGAGTGGGGCTATCGCCGCATGCGAGGCCTGGCATGAGATCACATTCAACCGCGGAGGCCGCTGAGCACGCAGAGAGATCGTTTCCTCTGCGATCTCTGCGCGCTCTGCGTTCAATCGTGGGGACGTTCTTGTGCTGCGTGCTGTGTGAGATGCCCGCCTCTGCTCAACAGACCCACCTCCTCGTGATCACCGGCGTGCCGGGGGACACGGAGCACGCGCAGCAATTTCAGAAATGGGCCACGACGTTCATCGACGCGGCGAAGAAGAACGAACACGTGCCGGACGCCAACATCACGTTGTTGTCGGACAAGCGCTCGGCGCGCGACGGCGTCGAACAGGCGTTCGCCGACATCGCCGCGCGGGTGAAGCCGAACGACGCCGTCCTCATCCTGCTCGTCGGCCACGGCAGCTCCAGCGGCACACAGGCGGCGTTCAACCTGCCCGGTCCCGATCTGACGGTCGCCGAGTGGGCGACGCTGCTCGGCCGGTTGGCGGCCGGGCGCGTGGCGTTCATCAACACGAGCAGCTCGAGCGGCGCGTTCCTGCCGGCGGTCGCGGCGCCGGGACGCGTCATCGTGACGGCCACCAAGACTGGCGGCGAGCGCAACGAGACCGAGTTCCCCGAGTTCTTCGTCGAGGCCTTCACCGACAACGCCGCCGACCGCGACCGCAACGGCCACGTGTCGGTGCTCGAGGGGTTCGAGTACGCCAGGACCAAGGTGACGCAGGCGTTTCAGCAGAAGGGGCTGCTCCTCACCGAGCACGCCACGCTGGACGACGGCGGCGAGGGACGGCTGGCGGCGACGATCTTTCTGGGCATCGGGCGCAGCGAGACCGGCATCAGCGGGGACACGAGCGACCCGGCGATGAAAGCGCTCGTGGACGAGCGCACGGCGATCGAGCAGCAGGTCGAGGCGCTCAAGCTGAAGAAGGCGTCGATGGATCCGGCGCAGTACGACACGCAGATGGAAACGCTGCTGACCGATCTCGCGCTGAAGACCAGGGCGATTCGCGACCGGCAGGCGAAGAAGGACAAGCCGTGAGGCGCACGACGGCGGCCATGGTCCTGCTGGTGCTGACGAGCGCGGTGACGGCCGTCGCGCAGCGCCGCGGCGGGTTCGGCGGCGGGTACGGCGGCCGGAACCGGCAGGAGGCGATCCGGCCGAACACGCCCTACGACGGGCGCTTTACGTTCGCGCGCGTGCGGTACGGCCCCGACTACGGCTTCGCGTCACAGCGCCTGCCGTGGTCGCACGACTACCCGACCGGCGAACAGCACTTCATGAAGATCCTGAACGAGCTGAGCTACCTGAATCCGTACACCGAGGAGACGAACATTCTCGCGCTCGACGATCCGCAGCTGTTCAAGTACCCGGTCGCCTATTTGTGCGAGCCGGGCTTCTGGACGATGACCGACCAGGAGGCCGTATCGTTCCGGACGTACCTGCAAAAGGGCGGGTTCGTGATCTTCGACGATTTCACGGAGCGCCGCGGCGGCTGGGCCACCTTCGAAACCCAGATGCTCCGCGTGCTCCCCACGGCGCGCTTCGTCGATCTCGACGCCTCGCATCCGATCTTTCATTCGTTCTTCGAGATCAACGACCTCGGCATCATCCCGCAGTTCTACGATCTCGAATACAAGCCGGTCTTCCGCGGCATTTTCCAGGACAACGATCCGACGAAACGCCTGATGGTCATCGTAAACTTCAACACCGACATCTCCGAGTTCTGGGAATGGTCGGACACGGGCCTGAAGCCCATCGACGAGTCGAACGAAGCGTACAAGCTCGGCGTCAACTACATCATTTACGGGATGACACACTAATGGCTGTGGACACTGTGGATTTCGAATCGGCCGACGACATCGCGCTCGCGGACAAGATGAAGGTCGGCCGGCAGCAGATCATCGCCGAGCTGCAGAAGCGGATCATCGGGCAGGCCGACGTCATCGAGCTGATCCTGATCACGCTCTTCGTCGGCGGCAACAGCCTCATCGTCGGGGTGCCGGGGCTCGCCAAGACGCTGCTGGTGGCGACGCTCGCGAAGGTGCTGGACCTGAAGTTCAACCGCATCCAGTTCACGCCCGACCTGATGCCGTCGGACATCACCGGCACCGACATCATCCAGGAGGACGCGACCGGCCGGCGCCAGATGGTGTTCGCGCCCGGTCCGATCTTCGCGAACATCGTGCTGGCGGACGAGATCAACCGCACGCCGCCCAAGACGCAGTCCGCGCTGCTCGAAGCCATGCAGGAGCACCGCGTCACCATTCAGGGACGGACCTACGATCTCACCGAGCCGTTCTTCGTGTTCGCGACGCAGAACCCGATCGAGCTCGAGGGCACCTATCCCCTGCCCGAGGCCCAGCTCGATCGTTTCATGTTCCACATCATCATCGAGCATCCGCCCGAGGACGAGGAATTCGCCGTCGTGCGCGCGACGACGGCCATCATCGATCCGCATTTTCAGCAGCCGGTGAACGGCCCCGACCTCGTCGCGTTCCAGCGGCTGGTGCGGCGCGTGCCGGTCGCCGACGCCGTGATGCGGTACGCGCTCAGCATCGTGCGGACCAGCCGGCCCAAGTCGGCGCGGGCGCCCGATTCGGTGAAGAAATTCGTGGCGTTCGGCGCGAGCGTGCGCGCGGCGCAGTATCTCGTGCTCGGCGCGAAGGCGCGCGCGCTCACGAGCGGCCGCTATCACGTGAGCTACGAGGACATCCGGGCGCTGGCGCATCCCGTCATGCGGCACCGCGTGCTGACCAACTTCCGCGCGGAGTCGGAAGGCGTGACGTCGGATTCGCTCATCGACGACTTGCTCGCGGCGGTACCGGTACCGAAGAGCGGGATGTAGAAGAACTGAAACCGCGGACACATGCAGCAACAAGCTCTCCCCGGCGCACGCTTCGTCGATCCGAAGATCCTCATGCGGATCGGCAACCTCGAGCTGCTCGCGCGGAACGTCGTCGAAGGCTTCATCAACGGCCTGCATCGCGCGCCCTACTTCGGCGCGTCGATTGACTTCGCGGAACATCGGGGATACGTGGCGGGCGACGACATCCGCCGCGTGGACTGGCGGCTGTTCGCGCGGACCGACCGCTTCTACGTGAAGCAGTACGAAGCCGACACGAACACGAACCTCTCGGTGCTGCTCGACATCTCGCGGTCGATGACATTCGCGAGCCGCGGCGTGCCGAAACTGGAGTACGGCTGTTTTGTCGGCGGCTGCCTCGCCTACCTGGCGCAGCGCCAGCGCGATCGCGTCGGCCTCATCACCTTCGACGACGACATCGTGTCGCACGTGCCGCCCTCGGCGAAGCACTTCAACGTCGTGCTGCACACGCTGGAGCGCGCGAAGGCGGAGCGGCCCGGCCGTCTCGACGTCCCGCTGCACAAGATGGCCGAGCACTTCCGCCGCCGCGGCATCCTCGTGCTGATCTCCGATTTCTACGAGGAGCCCGACGCGATCCTCGAGGCAATCAAGCCGCTCAAGTTCCTCGGCAACGACATCATCGTGTTCCACGTGCTCGACCCGGCGGAGATCGACTTCGGGTACGAGGACGCGTCGAGCTTCGAGGACCTCGAGACCGGCGAGCAGGTGCCGGTGGTGCCCGAATCGCTGGTGCAGGAGTATCGCGCCCTGATGCAGGCGCACATCATGGCGCTCACCACCAGGTTCTCCGAGCACCGGATCGACTACACGGTGCTCAACACGGCCGAACCGCTGGACCGCGCGCTCTTCAGCTATCTCTCCAGCCGCGAGCGGCTCATGCGGGTGCGGTGACGATGAAGCTTTCAGCTGTCAGCTATCAGCCCTCAGCCCTGAGCCCTCAGCCCTGATATGGCGTTCCTGACACCGTTCTTCCTGCTCGGGCTGTCGGCAATCGCCATTCCCGTCCTGATCCACCTGATTCAGCGGGAGCGGAAGCGCGTCGTCGAGTTCCCGTCGCTGATGTTCGTGCGCCGGATCCCGTACCAGTCCGTACGACGCCGGCGCATCCGGCATTGGGCGCTGCTCCTGCTGCGGGCCGCCGCGATCGCCCTGATTGCGGCCGCGTTCGCGCGCCCCTTCCTGCGTCAGGGCGCGGCCGCCGCGGCCGTCGGCGGCGGCGCGCGTGAGGTCGTCATCCTGCTCGATCAGTCGGCGAGCATGGGCTACGGCGATCACTGGGACCGCGCGCGAGAGGCCGCGCGGACCGCGGTGCGCGGCCTCGGCAACGACGATCGGGCGACGCTCGTCCTCTTCTCGCGCAACGCCGAAGAGCACATGCGCGCCACCGCCGACCGCTCGCGCCTCGAGGCCGCGATCAACGCGGCGAAAGCCGGATCCGACTCGACCCGCTACGGGCCCGCGCTGAAGCTCGCCGACAGTATCCTCAGCCGGTCGTCCCTGAAGCGCCGCGACGCGGTGCTGATCAGCGATTTCCAGAAAAGCGGCTGGAGCGGCTCGGAGGACGTGCGCTTCCCCGACGGCATCACCGTCAACGCCGTGTCGGTCGGGGCGCCCGGTACGGCCAACCTCGCCGTCCCGTCGGTCACGTTCGCGCGCGCGTCGTTCTCGGGCCAGGAGCGGATCGCCGTCACCGCCGGCCTGAGCAACAAAGGCGACGCGCCGCTCGAGGACGTGCCGGTCACGCTGACCATCGACGGCCACGAGATCCAGACCGAGCACGCGACGGTGGGCGCGCACGCCTCCGGATCGGTCACCTTCACGCAGTTCACGCTCACGGGATCGAACGTCCGCGGATCGGTCCACGCCGGCTCGGATCTGCTGCCGGCCGACAACACGTTCCACTTCGTGCTGACGCCGAGCGCGCCGGTCTCGGTGATGGTCGTCGACAGCGGCGATCGATCCGACGCGAGCCTGTTCCTCTCCAAAGCGCTGTCGATCGGCACGACGCCGACCTTCCAGGTGGACGTCTCGCCGGCGTCGCGCGTCACGCCGCCCGCGCTCGAGAAGCGAGCCGTGGTCGTCCTGAACGACACGATGTTCCCGCCAGCCGGCGGAGGCGGCGCGCTCGAGCGATTCGTCGAGCGCGGCGGGGGCCTGCTGATCGTCATGGGCGACCACGCGTCGTGGCCGCAGGGCGAGGCGGATCTGCTGCCCGGCCGCCTCGGCGCCACCGTCGATCGCACCACCGGCCGCAGCGGTTCGCTCGGCTACCTCGACTACAGCCATCCGGTCTTCGAGGTATTCAAGGCGCCGCGCAGCGGCGATTTCTCTGCCGGTCATGTCTTCCGGTATCGCGCGCTCCAGCCCGGCCCCACCGATCGCATCCTCGCGCGGTTCGACGATGGCGCGATTGCGGCGGCGGAGCGAAAAGTCGGCGCCGGCCGCGTCATCGTCTGGACCACGACGCTCGACGACACGTGGACCGACATCGCGGTGAAGCCGATCTTCCTGCCGCTCGTGCATCAGCTCGTGCGGTATCTTGCGCACTACGAGCCGGCGACGTCGTGGGTGACCGTCGGCCAGGTGCTCGACCTCAACGCGCGCGCCAAAGACCGTTCGAACCGCATCGTGGTGACGCCGTCGGGCGATCGCATCACGCAGTCCGGCGCCGGACAGGGGAACGAAGGCCTGCTCGAGCTGAGCCAGCAGGGCGTGTATGAAGTGCGCTGGTCGGGCGCCGCCGCCGGACGCCCGGAGGCCATCGCGGTGAATCTCGACCCGGTCGAGTCGGACCTGACGCCGCTCGACCCGCGCGAGCTGGTCGCCGCCGTCACGGGCCGCGCCACGCCGACCTCCGCCCAGCCGGCGGTCGCGCCGGAAATGACCCGCGAAGAGGCCGAGCGTCGTCAGGGCCTGTGGTGGTACCTGCTCATGACCGGCCTGCTGCTGCTCGCGGCGGAAACGGTCATTTCGAACCGCCTGTCGCGAAGAGAGAAGTTCCTGTAGCGGGAGCCTTTAGTCGAGCGTTCGGGCGCTCGCCGGGTGTAATCTGTCGTCAGAGGGAGAGCCGCGATCATGGACCATCGCACGGAGCTCGTCGACCTCATCCGTCGAGTGCGGAATCGCTGGCGCCTGAGGCTCGCCCTGCGGGGCGCGGTCATTGTGGTCGCCGGCACGGCGCTGGCCCTGCTGCTCTCGGCCTCCGGCCTCGAGTCGTTCCGCTTCAGCGCCCCCGCGATCATCACCTTCCGCATCGTCTCGGTCGCGGTCTTCGTCGGGCTGCTGCTGTACGGGCTGGTCTGGCCGCTGCGACGCCGCGTCACCGACACGCAGGTCGCGATGTATCTCGAGGAATGCGATCCGACCCTCGAGGCTGCGATCATCAGCGCCGTTGAAGCCACCACCGACGGCGGCTCACCCTTGCACTCGCCGCGCCTGGTGGAGAAGCTCGTCGCGCAGGCGGTCGAGCAGTGTCACGCGATCGAAGGCGGCCCCAGCGTCGACCGCACGGTGGCCCAGCGGCACGCCGCCACGCTGGCGGGCATCGCGGCGCTCCTCGCGCTCGTCCTGGCGTTCGGCCCGGCGTACCTGCGTCATGGCCTGTCGGCGCTCCTCGTCATCTCGCGCAGCGCCGAAGCCTCGAGCCCGTACAGCATCGAGGTACAGCCCGGCAACACGAAGGTGCCGCGCGGCGCCGATCAGGCGGTGCGAGCGAAGCTGGTCGGGTTCACGTCGAGCGACGTCAGCGTGATGATGCGGACGGCCTCGACCGCGCCCTACGACCGCGTGCCCCTCATTGCCGTGGCGCAGCCGGGCGCGTTCGAAGGCATGCTGTTCCACGTCGAGAAACAGACGGAGTACTACGTCGAGTCGAACGGCGTCCGCTCGCCCGTCTTCTCGCTGGCGGTCCTCGATCTGCCGACCGTCGCCCAGCTCGAGCTCGAGTACCGCTTCCCCGCCTACACCGGGCTCGCGCCGCGGAAGGCGGACGGCGGCGACGTGGCCGCGCTCCGGGGCACCGATGTGCTCCTGCACGTGGTGCCGACGATGGCGGCGCCGAGTGGACGGATTCTGCTGAACGATGGCGGCGCCGCGCCGCTGACGACGCAGCCGGACGGATCGCTGACGGGCGGTTTCAAGATCCAGGGGCAGGGATTCTACCGGATCGAGCTCACGGGACCGCACGGCGAGCAGGTCGACGCGTCGCCGCAGTACACGATCGACGTCATCGACGACCAGCCGCCGGCCATCCACTTCACCAAACCGGGCCGCGACACCCAGGCGAGCCCGGTCGAAGAGCTCTTCCTCGAGGCGCGCGCCGACGACGACTACGGCGTCAAGTCGCTGCAGCTGTTCTACTCGGTCAACGGCTCGACGCCGAAGACGATCAACCTGTTCGGCGGCCAGAAGCCGCTCACCGAAGTGAGCGCGGGCCACACGATCTATCTCGAGGAGCTCGAGCTCAAGCCCGGCGACTTCGTCTCCTACTACGCGAAGGCGACCGATACCGACGCCGTGCAGGGGCCGAAGACGACGACCAGCGACATCTACTTCGTGCAGATCCGGCCGTTCAAGAAGGACTACAAGCCGTCGCAGTCGCAGGCGGGCGGCGGCGGTGGTGGTGGCGGCGGCCAGCAGGTCGGTCAGCTCTCGCAGCAGCAGCGTGAAATCGTCGCCGCGACGTTCAACATCGTCCGCGACAAGGCGAAGACCAAGCCCGACAAGTTCCGCGAGAACGTCGTGTTCCTGAACCTCGCGCAAGCGAAGCTGCGCGAGCAGGTGGAAGAGCTCGTCGGCAAGCTGAAGTCGCGGCTCGGCTCCGTCGATCCGTCCTACAACAAGATTGCGGAGATCCTGCCCAAGGCGGCCGGCGAGATGAAGGCTGCGGAGGGCGAGCTGAAAGCGCTGAAGGCGGACACGGCGTTGTCGCCCGAGCAGCGTGCGCTGAAGCTGCTGCAGGAAGCCGAGCAGCAGTACGAGATCCAGGTGTCGCAGCAACAGGGCGGCGGGGGGGGCGGCGGCGGTCAGAACGCGATGGCCGAGGACCTCGCGGACCTGTTCGAGCTGGAGCTCGACAAGCTCGCCAACCAGTACGAGATGCAGCAGCGCGCCGAGCAGCAGCAGAACGACCAGCAGGTCGACAAGCTCGTCGAGAAGCTGAAGGAGCTCGCGCGGCGGCAGCAGCAGGAGCTGGAGCGCCAGCGGCGCATGGCGCAGTCCGGCGCCAATGCCTCGGGCAGCTCGAGCGCCGCGCAGCGTGCGCTCGCCGACGAAGCGGAGAAAGCGGCGCGCGAGCTGCAGCAGCTCACCCGCGACGAGCAGCAGAAGCAGCAGCTGGACGACGCCATGAAGCGGCTGCAGGACGCGGCCGACGCGATGCGGCGCGCCGCGGCCAGCGGATCGAAGGACGGCGGCGCGCAGGCGAACCAGGCGCTCGAACGGCTCCGCGAGGCGCAGCAGCGGCTCGAGCGCAACCAGAGCGGACGCAGCGACCGGGATCTGCAGCGCGCCGAGCGCCAGGCGGAGGAGCTCGCCAACGAGCAGAAAGAGATCGCCTCCGAAGTGAGCGGCCTCGACGAGGCGCAGCCGGGAGCCGGGCGCGACGGCAAGGCGCAGGCGCTCGGCCAGCGCAAGGACGCGATGGACGCCAAGGTCGCGGACCTCCAGCAGCAGCTCGAAAAACTCGCCAACCAGATGCGCAAGGACGAGAAAGACGCGGCGCGCAAGCTGGACGATGCGGCGGGCAGCATTCGCGACAAGCGCATCAGGGAAATGATCCGTTACACGAGGGGCGCGCTGCGGGGTTCCGGCGCGCAATCACAATACGCGCGCGGCATGGAAGAGACGATTGGCGCGAACCTCGACGCGCTGCACAAAAAGATCAACGACGCGGCGGGCGCCGTCGGCCAGGCGTCGAAGCAGGACGCCGTGGCGCGCGCGGCCGAGAAGACGCGCGATCTCGTGCGCGGCATGGAGTCGCTCGACCAGCGGATGCGCGACCGGCAGCAAGGCAAAGCGCAACAAGGTCAGCAAGGCCAGCAGGGTCAGCAAGGCCAGCAGGGCCAGCAGGGCTCCCAGGGCCAGCAAGGCTCACAGGGCCAGCAAGGCTCACAGGGCCAGCAGGGCTCCCAGGGCCAGCAAGGCGGCAACAACCAGGGCTCGCCGCAGGGCGGCGCGTACGGCGGCGATGCGCGCAACTGGGGCGGCGGCTGGGGCACCCGCTGGAATGGCGAAGACATCCGCCAGTTCCGCGGCCAGTTCCGCCAGTGGGCGAACGATGCCGAAGGGCTGCGGCGTCAGCTGCAGCAGGCCGGCATCAACCCGCGCGATCTGGACGAGGTGCTGCGCGATCTGCGCGCGTTCGACAACGACCGCGTCTACGCCGATCCGAAAGGGCTCGAACAGCTCCAGGCCGCGGCGATTGAGAAGCTGAAGAAATTCGAGTTCGCGCTGCGCCGCAGGGCCGAGACCGCGAACGATTCGCTGTCGCTCTCCGGCGCCGACCAGGTGCCCGAGAGCTTCCGGCCGGCCATCGAGGAGTACTACCGCTCGCTGGCGAAGAAGCCGCAGCCGCGCTGACGAGGACACGCTCGACGACGGTCAACGCAGAGCCCGCAGAGCCCGCAGAGCGCGCAGAGAGCATCCGCAGGCGTAGTGCAGGCCTCGCGGTCAGGTGTAGTGCAGGCCTTCAGGCCTGCCTTGGGCGCAGGGCGTCGCTGGTTCGAATCCAGCCCTAGAGCCGTTTTCACCACCACGTAGTGGCCGGCTTCAGCCGGCCTTGCGGCGGTCCGCCTAAAGGCGGACACTACACGCTCGTGAAAACGGCTCTAAGCGTGTCGAAGGATCGCCCCGACCACTTCAGTCTCAGATCTCCACAACGCACAGAGCGAGCGCGAGTCAAAGCCGTTTGCACGACGCCGTGCCCCGCAGCGATCCGCGCAGGCTGTACCGGTAGATACCCGCGTCCGCGACATCGACCACTTCCCCGCGCGCTGTGGTGACGGCCCTGGGGTCTCCGGATGCCTCGACACGCTCTTTGAGGTTGAGCAGTTGCCATCCAGCCCAGGTCGACGATGCAGGCGCCGCGATCGCGTTATCGCCCCAGCTGGAGGCCCACGAGCCCACTGATACGAACGTGCAGTTCCCAGCCAACGCGCGCGTCGACTCCGATAGTGACACGGTCTTCCACGAGAGCCCTCACGCCGCCACCGGCAGTGAATGCACCGTCGCTCGATGTGAAGGTCCCATTGAAGAACTTCTCGCGCGTCTGAAACAGGCCGCCGCCTGCGATCACGAACGGCGTGACCCGGCGCGGCCGGCCGTTCGTCGGAGGGAGCAAGTCGCACGTCACATTACCGGTCACTATCAGGTGACTGTGATCTTCTCCGTGTATGGAGACGACTTCAGGTCCGACGCTGACTCGCGGAAGCAGATACCACCGGGCGGCTCCCCCGACCAGACTCTCGCTCACAATCCCGTCGTCTGCGAATCCGATCCAGCCAGCCGCGAGCTCCACCGCGGGCCCTGGCCGCTCCTGCGCTGCGGCCGGGTCGGCCACCAGTGCCGCAAGAAGAGCGAGCGCGGCAAGGGCCACCTTCACGCGTATTCCGAAGATCCGCGCCCTTGTCATTGAATCTCCAACCGGTTGACGTCTCCCCGCAACGACGATATGCGAAGTTGAAGCCGTTTACACGTCGCTGTCTGGCCTGCCGGCTTGGTCCGGTTGCGGCGCCCGATTTCGAATTGACGTGATGTCGCGGCGCGCTTCCCGGCTTCCCGCGTGCCGGATTCCTGGCACGGGCGACGACCGTCCGGCGGAGGCACAACGCGTCAGGCCATCTGCGGATTGTTTCCGGCCATCAGTTCGCCGTAATCAAGGCATTTCGTTTGCTCCGCGCACAGCGATGACCCTCTTGAAAGCGGGAGACGTTCCTCGGTCAGAGAGCTCCGGGTTGTCTCGCGCTGCGTTCTACCGTCACTGGATCGGGGCCTGCACCGCCGGTGAGCTCGTGGGCATCGGCTCCGCAGCCGGCGCGGCCGTCGTGATCAACACACTGGTTGGAGAACCGCGGTCGCTCGGCAGTCGCTTCCTGACGCTGGCGACATTCGCGGTGGTCGGCGCCGTGGAGGGGGGCGCATTGGCCGCGTTCCAGTGGCGCGTGCTGCGCACGAGACTTCCCCGCCTCCGCGCCGGCGAATGGGTGGGCGTCACCGTCGCCCTCGCGGTAGCCGGCTGGATTGTGGGGATGACACCGTCGCTGTTCACGAATCAGGAGGCGGCGGTCTCGGAGGAACCCGGTCTTCTGCTCGTGCTGCTGTTGGCCGCGCTTGTGGGCGGTGGCGCGGGGTTCTGCTTTGGCGCCGCGCAATGGTTCGTCCTTCGTCGGCACGCCGAACGGTCTGCCCGCTGGATCTGGATCCATGTGCCGGCGTGGGCGCTCGCCATGGCCGCCATCTTCCTCGGCGCCTCGTTGCCCACCGCTCGATCGTCCGGCTGGTTCATCGCGCTCACCGGCGCTGCGGGCGGAGTGCTCGGCGGGCTGTTGCTTGGAGCCGTCACGGGACTCGTGGCGCGGGAGCTTCAGCCCTGGGTGGATGAACAACACTGGTCGCTCCACGGACAAGTGTGCGCGGTCACCGGCGCGAGCTCTGGCCTCGGAGAAGAGATCTCGCTCGGCCTCGCGCGCCTCGGCGCCTCGGTCCTTCTGCTCTGTCGTCGGCCCGCGGAAGGCGAACGGGTGCGGCGGTCCATCCTCGCGAGACAGCCGGGAGCCGACGTGTCGGTGGTGGCTTGCGATGTGGCCGACTTCGGGTCCCTCCGGCGTGCCGCCGCTCAGCTGCTCAGGGAGTGGCGGCATCTCGACGTGCTCGTGCACAACGCCGGGGCGACTTTCTCACGACGCACGCTGACTGCGGACGGCATCGAAGCGACGCTCGCGGTCGACGTGGTGGGCCCATTCCTCCTGACGGCGTTGCTTCGCCGGCGACTCGAGAGCTGCCGCGGACGCGTCATCACGCTGACAGGCATCTACCAGCGCAAGGGACGCGTCGACACGGACGACCTCCACTTTGCCCATCGGCCGTACGGTTGGCTCGCCGCCAACAACCAGGCGCAGCGAGGCCGTTGGCTCTTCATGTCGGAATTGGCGCGGAGGGCCCCACGACTGATGACGGCCGCCGTGCATCCGGGTGCGGTGTTGACCGGCGCGCAAGCTCGCTTGCCATTGATCGCGCGCGTACTTGTCCGCACGGCAGCGCGGCCGGCGTTCGTTCGCGCCGAGGTCGGCGCCATTCCCGCCCTGCGGTTAGCCGCGCACCCGGACCTTCAGCACCTGACGGGACGGTTTTTCGATCGGTGTCACGTGGCGCCGGATGCTGCCGACCCAGCCCTCGCTCAGACGTTCTGGGCCGCGTGTGAGGACATGACCGGTGAACACTGGTCGGGTGAGCAGGAAGCGCTGAAGACCTCAGGACCCGGGGTGGGTGCGGCTCGTTCGAATCCGCCCTCTTGAGGTTGACGTCATCGTCGTCGGCGCCCATGCGCTCGCCGCCCACGGGATTCCCCGGGCGACAGGCGATCTCGACATGAGGACTTCATCACGAACAAGCGGCCCGCTGGCCGCCCCAAGGGCCGCGCCGACCTAGAGCTCCTGGGAGACGCGCCGCAGTGACCGACGCGCCTCGCGAAGAGGACGACATCGCTACCTGTGACCGCCCGCCACGGCAGGCCTGAAGGTCTGCACTACGACGATTTCTTCACAGGCTCTGAAGGCCTGCACTACGCCAGGGCTGGTCTTCGCAAGAAGGAAGTCGAGAATCGAGGCGGCCCTCGCGGGCGATGACGGTCTTTTCGGGCCTCATGCCGGATTCCCGGCACCCTGCGCCGACAGACCGGCGGACGGGAGATCGCCGGACCCTGGAGGATCTCGAACGCGCCTGAATTTGAACGTTTGTTCAAATCACGAGGCCCTCCCGCGGCACGCTGATTGCTCCCCCGACGGCATGCTCGCAAGCGGACTGGTCCTCTCGGCGCCGCGCACGCTCGCGCTGCAGCCGTTCGAACTGCCGGCGCTCGGCCCCGACGCCGTCCGCGTCCGCGTCGCCGGCTGCGGCGTCTGCCATACCGACGTCAGCTTCTATACCGGCCAGGTCCGGACGCGTCATCCCCTCCCGCTCGTCCTCGGCCACGAAATCGCGGGAACGGTCGTCGACGCGGCGCCGGCGCACCGCGACCTCGTCGGCCAAGACGTCATCGTCCCCGCCGTGATCCCCTGCGGCGACTGCGACCTGTGCCGCTCGGGACACGACAACGCGTGCCTGAACCAGATCATGCCGGGCAACCACACCCACGGCGGATTCGCCACCGAGATGGTCGTGCCGGCGCGCTATCTCGTACGGCTCTGGCCCGATCGCGGCGGCTACGAGCTCGCCGACCTCGCGGTCGTGGCCGACGCGGTGACGACGCCGTATCAGGCGATGGAGCGTGCGGAGGTGCACGAGGGCGATCTCGTGATCGTGATCGGCGCCGGAGGAATCGGCACCTACGCCGTGCAAATCGCGCGCGCGCGCGGCGCGCGCGTCGCGGTCATCGACATCGACCCGGCAAAGCTCGAACGGCTCGGCCCCTTCGGCGTGGAGTGGCTGTTCGACGCGCGCGAGACCGACAGCGCCGTCATCAAGAAGCGCCTGCTGGCGGAGCGCGCCACGGGCTGGAAGATCTTCGAGATGAGCGGCACGCTCAAGGGCCAGGAGCTGGCGTGGAGCCTGCTCGTCACGGCGGCGACGCTCGGCATCATCGGCTTCACGATGGACAAGGCGCAGGTGCGGCTCTCGAACCTGATGGCGCTCGACGCGCGGGCGTTCGGCACCTGGGGCTGCAGCCCCGGGCTCTACCCCGCGGCGCTCGCGCTGGTATTCGCCGGACGGATCACGCTGCGGCCGTTCATCGAGCGGCGCCCGATGCACGAGGGGCCCGACCTCCTCGCGCGGCTGGCGGACTCGCACGAAGGCAGCGGACGGCGCACGATCCTCATTCCCGAGTAGCTGGAGGCTCCATGACGTTGAAGGACCACCGTCTCGTCACCGGCGTGCCGTTCGAACACATTCGGTACGAGCGCCATCCGGCGCGCGATCTGGACGGCCGCGCGGTGCCCGATCTGCACGACGTGTGGATCTGGCTCGACAACCCGTCGCAGATGAACAGCTACACGACGGCGACCCTGCGCGAGCTGATTCTCGCGTTTCGCGAAGCGTCGGCGGACCGGGCCGCGGTGAGCGTGGTGCTGACCGGTTCGGGCGATCGCGCGTTCTGCTCGGGCGGCAACACGAAGGAGTACGCCGAGTACTACGCGGGCAACCCGGGCGAGTACAAGCAGTACATGCGGCTGTTCAACGACACCGTGACCGGCATCCTGCTCTGCGACAAGCCCGTGATCAACCGCGTCAACGGCTTGCGCGTCGGCGGCGGTCAGGAAATCGGGATGGCCTGCGACTTCTCCATCAGTTCGGACCTCGCGCGGTTCGGCCAGGCGGGGCCGCGCCACGGTTCGGCCCCCGACGGCGGATCGACCGACTTCCTGCATCTGTACGTCGGGTTTGCCCAGGCCATCGAGAGCTGCACGCTCTGCGAGCCCTGGTCGGCCTACAAGGCGTTGCGGCTCGGACTCCTCAACCAGGTGGTGCCCGCGCTCGTGCACGAGGGGCGCTTCATTCCGAACCCGCTCGTGGTGACCGACGCGTGGGTCGACGAGGAAGGGATGATCGCGTACGGCGAGCCGGTGCCGGCGGACCGCGCCGCGGCGGCCAAGGCGCTCGTCGCGAGCTCCACCATCGACTTGAGCCGGCTCGATCGAGCGGTGGCGCTCTGGTCCGCGAAGCTCCTCCAGACGATGCCGGACTGCCTGAACAAGACGATCGAGAGCATGCGCAAGAAGAAGCTCGAGCACTGGCAGCGCAACTGCGAAACCAACCGGAGCTGGCTGGCGCTCAACATGATGACCGAAGCGAAGGCCGGGTTCCGGGCGTTCAACGAGGGGCCGGCCGGACACCGCGAGGTCGATTTCGCGGAGCTGCGGCGGCGCCTGGCCCGCGGCGAGAGATGGACCGACGAGCTGTGCGACGCGATTCAGCCAAAGGCCGCGGCCGGCGCGGGCAGGCCGCAGGAGGGGAGGAGCACGCCATGATCGCCTCGGAAATGCGGCACGACGGCGGACACCTGCGGCTGACCATCAATCAGCCGAAATCGAACATCGTCTCGATCGAGGTGATGCAGGAGCTGCGTCAGGCGCTCGCCACTGTCCCGGCGACGCCGACGATCAAGCTCGTCACGATCGAGGGAGCGGGGGACCACTTCAGCTACGGCGCGAGCGTCGAGGAGCACCGGCCCGCCCTCATCCACGCCGCGCTGTCCGAGCTCCACGGTCTCGTTCGCGACTTGCTCGCCGTGCCGGCGCCCACCGCGGCCCTGGTCCGCGGCCGCTGCCTGGGCGGCGGCTTCGAGGTGGCGCTCGCCTGCGATCTGATCTTTGCGGGCACGACGGCCATGCTTGGCGTGCCGGAGATCGCGCTCGGCGTGTTTCCGCCGGCGGCGGCGGCTCTGCTGCCGGTGCGCATCGGCGCATCGCGCGCGGCGAGCGCGGTGCTCACGGGCCGCACGGCTTCAGTCGACACGTGGGCAGCCCTCGGTCTCATCGAGGCCGTCGCGCCCCCGCAGGAGCTCGGAGCCGCTGTCGATCACTGGTTCGAGGCCCACCTGGCGTCGCGGTCGGCCGCGGCGCTGCGTTACGCGGCGCGGGCGACCCGGGCGATCACGCGGCGCCATCTCGAAGGTGTGCTGCCGGAGCTCGAGCACATGTATCTCGACGAGCTGATGCGCACCAGAGACGCCGTCGAGGGCATCGAGGCCTTCCTCGAGAAGCGGCCGCCGGTCTGGAGCCACACATGACCGTGCTCGACGGATGGCAGGGGCAGGCGCTCGACGCGGTCCTCTCCGATCTCCGCGACGCGATCGAGGACGCGGACTACCCGACGGCGCGGCGCTGGCGCGAGGGCGGCGGCAAGATCGTGGGGCACTTCCAGGTCTATTTCCCCGAGGAGATCGCGCACGCCGCCGGCCTGCTGCCGCTCAAGGTCCGCGGCGCCCCCATCGAGCCGCGACAAGCCGACGCGCGCTTCGGCTCGTACCTGTGCTCGATCCTGAAGACCTCGCTCGAGCTCGTGCTCAGCAAGCGACTCGAGCTGGATCTGTTCGTGACGCCTCCCATCTGCGACGCGGCGCGCAACCTCGCGGCCGTCTGGGGGCGCAACTTCCCCTACCCGTGCGAAATCCTGTACCTCCCGCAGAACGCCAATTCGGCGCAGGCGGTGGACTACCTGCGGCACGAGTACGACCGGCTGCGGCGCGTCATCGAAGAGGTCGCCGGACGCGCGATTGCGGACGACGACCTCAGGCGATCGATCGTCGTGTTCAACGAGAACCGTCGCCTGCTGCGCGACCTCTACGCGATCAAACGGGAGACACCGTGGCGGCTCGCGGTGGACGAAGCCTACGTCCTGATGTCGATCGGCGGCTCGATCCCGCGCGAGGAACACAACGCGCTGCTCCGCGCGGTGCTGCCGCAGATTGCGGCCAGGACGAGGCGGCCCCAGGATCGCCTGCGCGTCGTGTTCGAGGGCGGATTCTGCGAGCAGCCGCCGCTCGACCTGCTGCGCACGATCGCGCAGTCGTGCTACGTCGTGGACGATGATCTGCTGATTGGCATGCGGTGGATCACCGAGGACGTCGAGACGAGCGGCGATCCGCTGCACAGTCTGGCCGAGGCCTATCTCGAACGTTCATCGTACAGCCCGGTTCAGCACGATCTGCGAAAGCCGAAGGAACAGATGCTGCTCGAGCGCATCCGATCGTCGGGCGCCGGCGCCGCGATCATCACCGCCGCGAAGATGTGCGAGCCCGGCCTCGACGAACAGGTCGCGTACGCGAGCGCACTCGACGCGGCTGGCATCCCCTACTTCGTCAGCGAATTCGAGGAGAGCATGACCAGCTTCGAGCATCTTCAGATTCAGCTCGAAACCTTCGTCGAGAACGTGCTGTTCGCGTAGTGCGCCGCTTGTCGCGTGATGCGTCGCTTGTCGCGTCATGCGCCGCTTGTCGCGTGATGCGTCGCTCGTAGTGCAGGCCTTCAGGCCTGCGGAGTGAACATGGCCGATCAACTTTCGAACACCATCGTCGGGCGCGGGATGACGTCGGGCTCGGCGCTGTTTCGCGCCTGGTTCGACCGGTTGACGGCGGCCGCCGCCAACGGCCACCCGACCGCCTACGTGTTCGTGATGGGCAGCCTCGCGGAAATCCTGCGGGTCTTCGACTTCGAGCTGAGCTTTCCGGAGATCAACTCGCTCCAGACAGCGGTGCGCCGCGTCGCGCACGAGTACCTGAACCAGGCCGAGGATTACGGCTACTCGCCAGACATCTGCGGCTACGTCAAGGCTGACGTCGCCGTGCAGTTGCGCAAGGGCGCGCACCCGATGGGGACGCTGCCGCCGCCCGCGCTCGCCGTCGCCACCAACGCCTGCAACACCTACGTCAAGTGGGCGGAAATCTGGGAGCGCTTCTATCACGTGCCCGTCTTCACGCTCGACGTGCCAGGCACCAGGCGCGCGGACGGCCAGACCTGGCCCGGCGATCCGGATTTCGCCGCCGACTGCGCGTACGTCGCGGCGCAGATCGGGGAGCTCGTCGCGCTCTGCGAGCGGATCACGCACAGGCGGTTCGACATCGATCGGCTGCGCGAGGTGCTGGGGCACGCGAACGCGATGACGACGGCCTGGCGGCGCGTCATCGCGCTGAACCGGAGCAGGCCGGCGGTGTTCAGCGCCCTGACCGAAGGCACGGTCTACCTCGGCGTCGCCAACGGCTTCCGCGGTACGGTTGAAGGCCGGCACTACTTTCTCGATCTCGTCGAAGAGATGGAGCACAAAGCCGCGAACGGCCTCGGCACGACCGACAACGAACGGTACCGGCTCGCGTTCGTCGGCGTGCCGTGCTACCCGATCTTCCGCCGCTTCAACGAGATGTTCTCGGAGTGGGGCGGCGTGTTCGTCAACTCGACGTATCTGTGGTTTGCGTCCGGCGGCGCGGATCTCGGGTTCGAGTACGACCTGCGGCGGCCGCTCGAGAGCCTGGCCGAGGGCGTGCTGATCTCGGTGCGCCACGCCATGGACGGCATGTTCCACCAGGATCGCGCGATCGCCGAGATTCTCGACCCGTTTCACATCGACGGCGTCGTCTATCACCCGATCAAGAGCTGCCGCACCGTGTCGACCGGGCTGGCCGACAGCCGGCGCGCGCTCATGGCGCGCGTCGACATGCCGAGCCTCTTCATCGAGTCCGACATGATGGACAAGCGGGTCGTCTCGGAAGCCCAGCTCAAGAACCGCATCGACGCGTTTTTCGAAGGGCTGGCGAGCCGCCGGCTCGCAGCCAAGTAGCGCAGGCCTTCAGGCCTGCCATATGGCCTGGGCGTTCAAGCCCGCCATCGAACGGAGGCACACGTGGCGTACGCGGCCGGGGTCGACGTCGGTTCCACACAAACGAAAGCCGTCGTGATCGATGAACACGGCCGGATTGCCGGCCGCGCCCTCATCGACACCGGCGCCAACGTCGTCGTCGCGGCGGAAACCGCCTACGTGCAGGCGCTGGCGGATGCCGGCGTGCAGGAGCAGGAAGTCGGCTACGTCGTCGGCACGGGGTACGGACGATATCGCGTGACGTTCGGGAACGCGCAGGTGACCGAGATCAGCTGCCACGGTCGCGGCGCCGTGCACCTCTTCCCGAACACGCGGACCGTGGTCGACATGGGCGGCCAGGACACCAAGGCGATTCACGTCGGGCCGACCGGCGACATCATCGACTTCTGCATGAACGACAAGTGCGCCGCCGGCACCGGCCGTTTCCTGGGCGCCGTTGCCGAGGCGCTCGACATTCCGCTGGCGGAGCTCGGCGTCATCGCGCTGCGCTCGGAGAAGCCGATCAGGATCACCACGACGTGCACCGTGTTCGCCGAATCGGAAGTGCTCGCCTGGCTCGGGCGGGGAAAGAAGGTGGAGGACATCCTGATGGGCATTCACCGCTCGATGGTGTCGCGGTCGGTCGGACTGATGCGTCGGGTCGGCATCGAGCCGGAGGTGACGTTCACCGGAGGCGTGACGAAGAACATCGGCATGGTGCGGGGATTGAACGACGCGCTCGGGTTCGAGGTCAACGTGAGCGACGAGGCGCATTTCATGGGCGCGATCGGCGCGGCGCTGTTCGCGCGCGATCACATCCTCAGCAGCCGCGTGCCAACCTCTGTCGCGAGGCCGCAATGACCCTCACCGCCGGCATCGACGTCGGTTCGACATACACGAAGGCCGTCATCCTCGAAGCGGACGGGCGCATCGCCGGACGCGGCATCCTGAAGACCGGCTTCAGGCTCGCTGAGGCCGCGCGCGGCGCGTTGGACGCCGCCCTCGCCGATGCGGGCGTCCGGGAAGAGGACATCGGGTACCTGATCGCGACCGGCTACGGTCGCTTCCAGGTGGCGTTCGCCGACGTGCACGTCACCGATCTGACCGCGGCGGCGCGCGGCGCCTGCCTGCTGTTTCCCCGCACGCGCACGATCCTCGATGTCGGCGGCCAGACGATGAAGGCGACGCGTGTGGATGCGGGAGCAAAGGTCCGCTCGTTCCGGCTCAATGACAAGTGCGCGGCGGGAACCGGCGCGTTTCTCGAAAAGACCGCCCGCTACCTGGGCTACGCGACCGAGGAGATCGGGCCGCTCGCGGCGATGTCGAAATCGCCGGCCGCCATCTCGGGTGTGTGCGCGGTGTTCGCCGAGTCGGAGGTGATCAATCACCTGTCGCAGGGCACATCGCCGTCCGACATCATGCAGGGCGCGATTCAGTCGCTGGTGGACCGCTCGATTCAACTGATGCGACGCGTGCAGCTCGAGCCCGAGTACACACTGGTCGGCGGGATTCTGCGGTTCGAGTCCATGGGGCGCCTGCTGGCCGGGCGGCTGGGCGCGGCGGTCAATCTCCCGCCAGCCGATCTCGTGCAGTTCGTCGGAGCGCTCGGCGCGGCGGGACTCGCGCGCCAGCGGGTGCACCGCACGCGGACGGCCAGCGAGGACGCCGGGCGCGCCGCATCCGGCGCCTGAGCCACCAAGACCCGGCAGTGAGCGCGCCGCTAGAGCCGTTTTCACCACCACGTCGTGGCCGGCTTCAGCCGGCCTGCGGCGGTCCGCCTAAAGGCGGACACTTCACGCTCGTGAAGCGGTCCGCCTAAAGGCGGACACTACACGCTCGTGAAGTGGTCCGCCTAAAGGCGGACACTACACGCTCGTGAAAACGGCTCTAACGCGTCCAGACGGCAAGGAGCTGCAACACGCGATCGTGGAAGAGGAGCGCGGAGACGCCGGCGCCCGTGGCGGCGCACACCAGGAGGCCCGGCACCGCCGCGGCTACCGGGAACCTGACGACGACCGACTCGGCGCGGCGTGTGCGTCCCTTGAGACGTTCGGGCCACATGACGGCCACGCGCTCGGCCTCCGGCGCAAGGCGCCCCGCAAGACCTTCACCCTCGTCGGCCGCCAGCACGTCTTCGAGGAGGTCGAGAGAACGGCGAACCTCGCACACCTCAGGAGCTGGCGGCGGTTCGCTCATGAAGATTGTGCAGGTCGTCAAAAACCTCCCCGCCGCCGATTGACGGTAGGCGAGCTCACTCGACATGCCACCGGGGTCTTGCGGATTGCGTGCCGCCCGGAGAGGTCCCCTTATGGTCGATTCTGGCCTGCTTTGGCGCAACAACACCCGACGTGCTGCTCCAAATCGGAACAGCGCCTACAGATCTGTTCGACGCTGCCGCTCGAGGCCATCGCCGAGATCAGTGAAGCATCTGGGCGAGGCGGTCATGAAACACGAACGCGGCGGCGCCCGCGCCCACTGCCGCACAGGTCAGGATCGTGAGCACGCTGACGGTGAGAGACACCTGAACGGCGTCGCCTCCATCCGGTTCTACGAGAGGCATTTCGACGTGCCGAGCGTGCCGGGCGTCCCGAGCGGGCCGCGCCTGGCCGGCACCTGATCCACCAGGAACCTGGCGCCCGAACTCTTCGAGCGCTCCGAGAAAGTCCACGTCGTCCATGAGGGGCGGCGGCGCAGAGGCGGCAGACACGAATGCCGCTCCCTGCCGATTACGTGCCACGCACCGATCGCAATCCACACCGGCGCGATCCGATTCAGGACGCCGCTCTCTGCGGGCGCCGACGCTCGGGATATGATGAGAAGGTCGGGGCGTAGCGAAGCCTGGTATCGCGTCCGCTTTGGGAGCGGAAGATCGCTGGTTCGAATCCAGTCGCCCCGACCACCCTTTCCAATCGTCCGCCTCGTGCCAGACCTGCCGACGCGGCAGCGGCAAGCCCTTCTCCACTGAGACATGTAGGGCAGGCCTTCAGGCCTGCTTGTGCTGGCGGACCTGAAGGTCTGCACGACATGTCGCGACGCGCTCTCAGACGAATGGCGTGGGCTCGTCGTCAGTTCGGCAGCCGGAACGCGAGATACTCCCCCGAATAGTTCCCTCCGCTGACGGCGACGACGATGTACTGCTTGCCGTCCACCAGGTAAGTCATCGGCGATCCGCTCTGCGGCGCCGGCAGCCACACGGCGCCGACTTCCTTGCCGGTGGCCTTGTCGTACGCCCGCAGCATCGCGCCGCGCGGATGCTCCGGCGTCGTCGTAATCTGCGGGTCGCCCATGACGACGATCGTCTTGGTGACCATCAACCCGACGCCGGACGTGCCCGACTGGCCGGTCTTCGGAATGTTGATCCCTTTGAGCAGCGGATGGTTGCGAATGTTGTCCGGCGTGTCGCCGTGCGGCACCTGCCACATGATCTCGCCCCGGTCGAGATTGATGGCTGAGAGGACGCCGTACGGCGGCTTCACCATCGGCAGTCCCTGGACGTTGAGACCCGCGGCGGGGCCGTCGGGCGACGCGTTGGCAGCCACCCGGGGCGCGGTTTGCTGCGGCGGTCGCGGCGGCGCATCCGCCGCGCAGCAGTCGCCGGGCCCCATCACTTCACGGAACTCCTGACCCGCCATGCCCCCCACGTAGCCGATGTCCGAGAACCCCTTCGGCGACGCGACGAGCGATCGCGCGCCGACCCCCATGTTGCCCGCCTGCGCAAAGACGACGTGCGTTTCCGGATCGGCGGCGGAGCCGGGCCAGTTCGTGGCGGTCGAGGCGACGAGCGCGCCGTAGAGCGGACCGTTGGCGTTGCCGAGAATCGGCGCGGCGAACGGTGACGGCTCGTGCTTGTAACGCTTCAACCGCTCGAGCGCCTGCGCGCGCAGCTCCGGCGTGAAGTCGATCAGATCGTCCGGCACCTCGAGGTGGTTGCGGGCGTAGGCCGGCGGCTTCGTCGGGAACGGCTGCGTCGGCGAGAGCTTCTCGCCAGGGACGTCGGACGGCGGCACCGGCCGCTCGTCAATCGGCCACACGGGCTGCCCCGTCACGCGATCGAAGACATACAGCCACGCCAGCTTGCTCGGCAGCGCCACGGCCTTGATCGGCCGGCCGTTGACGGTAATGTCCAGCAGCAGCGGCGCGGAGGAGTTGTCGAAGTTCCAGATCGGATGATGCACGAGCTGGTAGTGCCACTTGCGCTGGCCCGTTTTCAGATCGACGCAGACCAGGCTCTCCGCGAACAGATTGTTGCCGGGACGATGCCCGCCGTAGAAGTCGGACGTGGGCGTTTCGACCGGCAGGTAGACGAGGCCGAGCTCTTCGTCGGCCGTGATTTGCGTCCACACGCCCGTGTTGCCGTTGTCGGCCCACGATTCTTTTTCCCACGTGTCGTTGCCGAGCTCGCCCGGACGCGGAATCGTGTTGAACGTCCACAGCAGCTTGCCGGTGCGCACGTCGAAGGCGCGCACGAGCCCCTTGGTGTTGTTGTGCGTCGTGGACGTCTGGCCTTCGCGCATGGCGGAGCCGATGATCATCACGTCCTTGACGATGGCGGGCGTCGAATGGACGCCGATCTCGCCGGTCTCCAGGTCGATCTGCTCCCCCTTGCCTTTGACGACGCCGAGCTTCAGATCGAGGATGCCGCCCTTGCCGAACGACGGGATCATCGCGCCGGTCTTCGCGTTCAGCTGGACGAGCTGATACCCGGTGGTCACGTAAATGACGCGGTCGTCGCCTTTGCCGTCGGTCCAGTACGAGACGCCGCGGCCCGAAAGCTGTCGCGGCGACACGGCCGCGCGCCGGCCCTCGCGCAGGCTATGCGTCCAGATCACCTCGCCGGTTCTTCCGTCGAGCGCGACGACCGACCGCCGCGTGCCGCCGGTCGTGTACAAGACGCCCTTGATCATGATCGGCGTCCCTTCCAGCTTGAATTCGGGACGCGGGCCGAGGTTGTCGGTCTTGAAGCGCCAGGCGACTTCGAGCGTGTTGAAGTTGGAGGCGTTGATCTGATCGAGCGGCGAATAGCGGCTGCCCTTCATGTCCGCGGTGTAGTGCGGCCACTCGCCGTTTCTGGTCGACGGCTGCTGGCCCGAGACGCCCGCGGTGATGAAGATGAGCACGACGACGAGCGACGCCAACGCCAGCACGGATCGAAAAACCGTTCGCGACATCGTTCACTCCTTTTCTGGTGGCGTGCGGGACGGAACGGGTGGATTATACGTCCAGGCTTGGACGTGCAGAGGCGCAATCGTGGTCTCGCGTCCTGCTCTGCGCGAAGCGCGGCGCGGCCGGCAGGCGCCCGACGTCCCGGAATCGGCGTCCGCCGGCGGCTAGCAGGCTGTGGTGAAGCTCTCCTCCGGTGGTGTCCGCCTTCAGGCGGACCCAAGACCCGGCGCGAATCGACGCGTGGTCCGGCTGAAGCCGGACACCACCTAGTTTCACCACGGGCTCCCAGACTTAGAGGATCCGCCCGCCGCCGGCTTTGAACGACTCGAGAATCGGATCGATCTGTTCCCGCAGATCGGCGCGCGCCAGCCACGTGGTTTCGGTGAGGCGGACGGCGGGGACGCCACGAAGATCGCCGGCCAGATGTTTGAAGAGCTGCGCCGTCGTGCCGTCCATCTGCGAATCGAGATAGCGCATGAACAGCTGCTCGCACGACAACTCCACGGCGCCGTCATCGCGGAGCGGTCGCAGAAGCAGGAAGTCACGACGATCCATTCCAGCCCTCAGCCCTCAGCCCTCAGCCCTTCGCCAGTCCTTCCAGCGTTCTTTTCACCATCGCCTGCGTCATCGGCACCTTGTAGCCGTTCTTCGCCAGCGGCCGCGCGCCCGCGACCGCGGCCTCGCCCGCCCGGGCAGCCAGTTCCGGCGTGATGCGCTGGCCCGCAAGCATCTGCTCCACCGCGGGCACCCGCCACGGAATCGGCGCGACGCCGCCAAGCACGACCCGTGCGCTGCGACACACGTCCTTGTTCATGTCGAGCACGACGGCCGCGCTCACGACGGCATGCGTCCACGCCTCACGGTCGAGGATCTTGTGATACGTGCTGCGGACGCCCGGGCGCGCCGCCGGCAGCACGATTGCCGTCAGCACCTCGCCGTCCTTCAGCACGTTCTCGCGCGACGCGTCCACCGTCGGCGGCGTGAAGAACTCCGCCGCGGGCACCAGCCGCTCGCCGGAGAGCCCGGCGATGCGGAACGTCGCGTCGAGCGCGACGAGCGCGGGCGCGGTGTCCGACGGGTGGACGATATAGCTGGGGCCGCCGCCGAAGATCGCGTGGAACGCGTTCTCGCCGGAGATCGAGAGGCAGGTCGTACCGCCGTTCTTCAGGCACTTGAACCCGTTACGGTAGTACCAGCACCACGGGCGCTGGCAGACGTTCCCGGCGAGCGTTGCGACGTTGCGGATCTGCGGCGTCGCCACGCTTTCGGCCGCTTCGGCCAGCACCGCATACTGGCGACGGATGAGCGGATGGCTGCCAAGCGCGTCGAGCGTGATCTGCCCGCCGACCGCGACTCCGGCGCCGTCCGGTTTCACCTGGTCGAGGCTTTTGACCGCCTTCAGGTTGACGAGGACGTCCGGCGTCACGAGCCGGTCCTTCATCATCCCGAGCAGATCGCTGCCGCCGCCGGCGACGGCGACGCTCCGGCCGTCCTGATGCGCCTGCCGGATGAGCGTGATCGCGTGCGTCAGGTCGCGCGGGTTGGCGTTGGTGAACGATTTCATGCCCGCACCCCCATCGCCGCGACGATCTTGTCGGGCGTAATCGGCAGATCCTTCATGCGGACGCCGATGGCGTTGAAGATCGCGTTGGCGACCGCGGCCGGCGACGGCACCTTGCTCGACTCGCCCATGCTCTTCGCGCCAAACGGTCCCAGCCCATCGTCGGACTCGATGAAGAGGACCTCGACCTCCGGCGCGTCGCGGTGCGTCGCGACACGCGCGCCGTAGTAGCCCGCGTTGAGCGGACTTCCGCTCCGGCGGTCGTAGAGCAGATCCTCGTGCAGCGCCATGCCGATGCCCATGGTGGCGCCGCCCTTGATCTGGCTCGTCGCGGTCAGCGGATTGATGATCCGTCCGCAGTCGTGCACCGCGAGGTACTTGAGGACGCGGACGCGGCCGAGCTCCACGTCGACCTCGACCTCCACGAAGTGCGCGCCGAACGTGCTGCGCATTCTGCCCTGGAGCGTCGGGCTCGGCGTGGCCGTCGCGATGAGCACGTCATCGCCTTTCGGCAGCCCCTGCTCCGCGATCTGCTTCTTGAGCTCACGCACGGCCTCGACCACCGCGTAGCCCGTCATGATCGTCGTGCGGCTGCCCGATTCGCCGACCGAGTACGGGCAGCGATCGGTATCGCCCCACACGACGTCGAGCTGCGACAACGGCACCCCGAGCTCTTCGGCCGCGATCAACCCCATCGTCGTCTTCGCGCCGGCGCCGACGTCGGTGACACCGACGTGGACGGAGTACTTCCCCTTCGCGTCGAGGCGAATGACCGCGCTGCTCCGGCCGAGCCCGGCGCGGAAGGCCATGAACGACACGCCGGCGCCGCGCTTGATGGGACCGGGATCGGATCCGGGCGTTGAACGCCAGCGCGTCTTCCAGTCGAACGCCTCCACGCCGCGGCGGACGCACTCGTCCAGCGAATAGGTGGTGTAGGGCGTCTGGTCGTTCGCCTTCCGCGTCATGTTCTTCAGGATGAACTCGACCGGGTCCATCTTCAGCTTCGCCGCGACGTCGTCCATCATCGACTGGATGCCGAAGAAGCCCTGCGGAAACTCCGGACCGCGGAAGTTGCCGGAGACCGTTCTGTTCGTGTAGACGGGGGAGATCGACGTCTCGATGTTCGGGCACTGATAGACCTCGACGCCGCCAATGTTCCCCGAGTTCTTGCGATACGGGCCCATGCCGCTGTAGCCGCGCAGAGCAATCGCCTGCAGCGTGCCGTCCTGCTTCACGCCCACCTTGTAGTACTGCACGGTCGGCCAGCGGCCGTGGACGCCGATGAAATCTTCTTTCCGCGACAGCTCCAGCTTCACCGGCGCGCCCGCCTCCTTCGCGAGCACCGCCGCGATCAGATCCGCATCCTGATTCTGGTTCTTGTTCCCGAAGTTGCCGCCCATGAAGCGGCAGACGACGCGGACCTTCTCGGGCGGGATGCCGAGGTCGCGCGCCATATCGGTCCGGCAGTTCGCGATGCCGCCGGTCGGCGTGTAGACGGTGAGCTTGTCCCCCTCCCAGTCGGCCACGCACGCGCGCGGCTCCATCTGCGCGTTGTGCACGAAGCTGGTCGAGTAGCGGTCCTCGAACACGTGGTCGGCCGACCGAAACCCCTCCTCCACGTTGCCGCGGCGCACGCCCAGGGGCAGCGTCTCGTTCCTCGCGTTGGGCGAGAGATTCCCTTCCGGCCAGATTTGCACGGCGCCCGGCTTCAGCGCCTCCTCGGGATCCAGCACGAAGGGCAGCTCCTCGTA
>Ga0082335_1001295_pt1 | contig 54537 bp, 52 predicted proteins | sample Subgrocontami58m_FD_72375 | JGI IMG/M metagenome (GOLD analysis project Ga0082335, IMG submission 72375) | Subsurface groundwater microbial communities from S. Glens Falls, New York, USA - GMW37 contaminated, 5.8 m (SPADES assembly) (version 2) ... | reverse complement strand
TTAACCCGGTGCTCAAAGGGTTCTATGCGCGGCTGTTGGCCGAGGGCAAGCCGAAGAAGCTCGCCCTTACCGCATGTATGCACAAACTGCTCCTTATCCTCAATGCCGTCTTGCGCACCCATCAACCCTGGACCCCGGAGTGCCATAATGCTTGACAATCAAGACAGTTGCTGAGCTTGTCGAAGGATGAGCGGCTCGGTGAAACGGAAGCACTACCCAATCCCTCCTTAAAGGAACGTAACTCAATGCCCTACAAATGGCTTGCGTTCAGCGTGGTATCCATCGGACTCGTCATGGGGACCATGGATATGAGTGGCGTCACCGTTGCGCTGCCGAAATTCAGCAGCTATTTTGGCGAATCACCGCAGGTGGTGGTCTGGCTGGTGCTGGCCTATACCCTGACCTTCACGGGCTTCACCATGACGGCCGGGCGTATCGCCGATGTGCTGGGCCGAAAACGGGTCTACATGCTGGGCTTCGGCATCTTTACCATAGGCCTCATACTCAGCAGCATCAGCCAGGAGTTCTGGCAGCTCTTTGCCTGTCGCGTCTTCCAGGCCATGGGCGGAGCGATGCTGGTGAGCAACGTCAACGCCCTCATCTCAGACGCTTTTCCGGAGGCCGAGCGAGGGAAGGCGCTGGGGCTGGTGGAGTCAGTGGTGGGGGCTGGCCTGATGATGGGCCCGCTGGTTGGCGGGTTTCTCCTGGATCTCCTGGACTGGCGGGCGATCTTTTACGTTCGGATACCCATCGGCGTGCTCGGCCTCATCCTCTCGTGGGCGGTACTCCGCGACACTGTGCCTAGCGGGCCACGGCCTCGCTTTGACATTGGGGGCGCACTCACCCTCTTCCTCGGTATGGTGTGCTTTCTGACGGCCATCAATCAGGGGCATAGGGTGGGCTGGGGTTCTCCGTTAATTCTTGGCCTTCTGGCGGCGGCTGGCGTCGTCCTGACGCTGTTCTTTATTATTGAACTGCGGGTGGAAGGGCCGGTCTTTGACCTTCGCATGTTCAAGCAGCGCACCTTCGCCGCATACAACCTCCTTCTGGTGACCTTTTTCATACCCAGCGTGACCCTGTCTCTCCTGATCCCGTTCTATGCCGTTGAAGGTCAGGGCTACACCGCCTCGGCCGCGGGGCTCTTTTTGACGATTGTTCCCATCATGATGTTCTTGTTATCCCCGTTTACCGGGGTGCTCTCGGACCGCATGGGGTCGTGGGCAATGACCACCGCAGGGCTGGCCCTTCAGGCGGCCGGATTCTTCCTCATCAGCCGGCTTGGCGGAGACTCCTCCGTCTTCCAGATTGCCCTGGGACTCCTGGTGGTGGGCGTTGGCGCGGGACTGTTCCTCACACCCACGTATAGCGCGGTGCTGGGCGCAACGCCACCGGGCAGGCTGGGCACTGCCTCTGCGCTCATAGCCGCGCTGCGGAGCATTGGCACCTCAACGGGCCAGGCGACCGCCGCGACCATTTTTGCTATCCAGCGGGAGACGCACGCGGCAGATTTGGCCCTGGTCTTTGATGACACAGAGCGGGCCCGCCAGGCGCTTTTTGCCGGGTTTCAGGATACAGTGCTCATCATGGGTTCAGTGGCAGTCCTGGGTGTGGGGATTGCCGTGTTCTTTGCACGAACCACAAAAAAAGCTGCTCCTGAACTGGAAGAGGCGGCTGCGCGTTAGTGACCAAGCTGAACGAAGCCCGGCAAGCCCTGCAGGAGTCCACGCTGGACGCGTGGCTGCTCTATGACTTCCGCCACAGCAACCCGCTTTTTTGGGAACTCCTGGGTCACCATCTCCATTCAACCCGGCGTGTTTTTCTCTGCATCCCGCGGGCGGGCCTGCCCACACTCCTGGTGCATCATGTGGATGCTGGCCATTTTCTCTCTGAAGACCTCACCATCATCCCGTATAGAGACCGAGAGGAGCTTGTCCGGAAGCTGGCCGCCATGTTGGATGGGTGCAAGCGCGTCGCCATGGAGTACTCGCCGGGCGGCGCATTGCCGGCCGTCTCCTGGGTGGACGGCGGCACGTTGGAGCTTGTCCGCAGCTTTGGCCCTGACATCGAGTCATCGGCCGAGCTAGCGCAGACGGCCCTCTGCCGGCTGGACGATGCCCAGCTTGCCTCCCATCGCAGAGCGGCCCGGGCTCTGAGCGAGATCGTTATGGACGCCTTCGCTCTGGTGCGGACGCGGCTATCAGCGGGGATCGACGAGCGCGGCGTTGCGCAGTTCATCCAGGGTCGCTTCACGGAGGCCGGGCTCTGGACCGACGAAGGACCCGTGGTTGCAGTGAACCAGCACGCGGGCGATCCCCATTACGCGCCGACACTGGAGACGTCGCTCCCTGTCCGGGAGGGTGATTGGCTGCTCATCGATCTCTGGGCAAAAGAACCGCAGGGCATATTTGGGGATATCACCTGGGTGGCGTACGTGGGAAGAGAACCCACCGACAGACAGCGCGCCGTCTTTGCCGCAGTGATCGGCGCACGGGACGCGGCGGTCGAGTTCCTCGCGCACTCAGCGCGAGCAGGCAGTTTTCCGCAGGGGTGGGAGGTGGACAGAGTGGCGCGCGATTTCATTGCGCGTACAGGCTATGGCGACGCCTTCACTCATCGTCTGGGCCACAGCCTCGGCTCTGTGGTGCACGGCTTCGGCGCAAATCTGGACGGGTACGAGACGCTGGATACCAGGCCTCTGGCGCCCGGCCTTGCCTTCACCATCGAGCCTGGGATATATCTGCCCGACTTTGGAGTGAGGTCAGAGATCGACGTCTACATGACCTCTCAGGGCCCAGAAATCACCTCTGCCGTCCAGCGGGAGATTGTGCTAATCTAAGCGCCATGAACACCTGGGAGGTAGCAAAGGCGGCAGAAAAGACAGGATTGACCGCAGCACGCCTGAACGCAATCCCTGCCCCAGCCCGCTGTGATGTCTGCGGCGGTCCCACGTTTGAACTCCACTGCAAGATCATTTGCCGGAACTGCGGGTACACACGGGACTGTTCAGACCCCTAGACCCAAGTTGCTCACACCCACAAATGTTGGCGCGCCGCGTGCATCCAGCGGTGGCGCATCCTCGTATTACGAATACCAAACTACATCCATCCAGGAGGACGCACCAAATGAAACGGATATTAGCAATCCTGGCGGCAGGAGTGCTGTTCACTACCCTGACGTCGCTGGCCGCGGCCGCGGATCCACTGACGCTGACCATGAACGCGCAGAACAACTCTGGACAGACGGGCACCGCCAAGTTGAACCCGGCGGGCGCCAAGACCGATGTGATCCTGGACATCAAGGCGGGTGCAGCCAGTGTGCCGCAGCCCGCGCATGTGCACGATGGCACCTGCGCCACCCTAGGAGCGGTGAAGTATCCGTTGACCAATGTGGTGGACGGCAAGTCCACAACGACCATCGACGTAGACCTGGATACCCTGCTCAAGGGCACCTTCGCTGTTAACGTCCACAAATCCGGGGCAGAAGCCACGGTCTATGTCTCCTGTGCAGACATCAAAGTCACGGCCGCGCCTGCTGCTCCGGCCCAGGTAAAATCAGTGAAACACGCGACCATCGGCAACATGCTGGTGAGCGGCGCTGGTAGGTCCATTTATCTGTACACTCGGGACGAGCGGAACAAGTCCAACTGCACCGGAAACTGCCTGGTTACCTGGCCTCCGGTGATCACAGAGGGAGACCCGGTGGCGGGCGAGGGCGTAACCCAATCGATCCTTGGTTCCATCACTACGCCCGACGGCAAGAAGCAGACAACCTACAACGGCTGGCCGCTTTACTACTATGTTCAGGATACTGCGGCAAATGACGCCAAAGGCCAGAATGTGGGCAATGTTTGGTTTGCCGTGCATGGCCTCGGCGGCGGGCCAATCCAGAACGGCGCACAGGTGAAGCTGGCCAAGGGCACGACTCTTGGCGACGTCCTGACGGATGCCAGCGGTCGTACTCTCTACATGTACACGAGGGATGAGCCGGGCAAATCGAACTGCACCGGCGGATGCTTGAGGGCCTGGCCCGCGCTCCTGTCCGTAGGGGCAGCAGTCGCCACTGAAGGCGTGAATGCGAGTCTCTTTGGCACGTTCACCAGGGACGACGGAACAGTGCAGGTCACGTACAACAAATATCCTCTCTACTACTATGCGCCGGATACCAAGCCTGGCGACATGATAGGACAGAACGTCGGCACCGTCTGGTTTGTGCTGAACGCGGCAGGAACGCCCATCGGCATACCGCCGGCTGCGCCTGCCCCCGCTCCCGCGCCGGCTCCTGTCGCACTCCCGAGAACGGGTGAGTCTCTGCCTTCGGCTCTGCCTGGCGCCATGGCGGTGCTTGGTGTGCTGCTCCTGGCGGGCGGTATTCTGGCCCGACGGCATACGTCCGCATAGCCACAAGCGCTCCAACTGAATACTTGTTGACCACTATACGGCTGAGGGTCTATCCCCCAGCCGTATAGCATTTCTGTACAGTGGCCAGAGGCGGAGCTATACTAAAACTGACGCAACAATGTGAAGGGCTCTGTCCTCCGGAGGAAACGCTCGATGCTCCCACGCCTCATCTACATGGACCACGCGGCTACCACGCCTGTCCGCCCGGAGGCGCTGGAAGCCATGATCCCGATGTTTTCACAACGATTTGGAAACCCGTCCAGCATCTACCGTCTGGCACAGGACGCGCGCAAGGTTGTTGATGAGGCGCGGCTGACCGTTGCGAAGATACTGGGCTCACGGGCAAACGAGATAATCTTCACCAGCGGCGGTTCTGAGTCGGACAATACGGCCATCAAGGGAGTGGCATTCGCCTCAAAACAGTGGGGCAACCACATCATCACCACCGCGATTGAGCACCATGCCGTGCTGCACACCTGTCAGTTCCTGGAGAAATTCGGGTTTGAGGTCACCTATGTGCCGGTGGACGGCAACGGCGTGGTCGATCTGAAGGCGCTGGAACGCGCCGTCACCGATAAGACCGTGCTGGTCAGCGTCATGTACGCCAACAACGAGATCGGCACGGTTGAACCTCTCGCCGAGGTCGCCGGAATCCTGAGAGCCAAGGGGAAGCAGCTGGGACGGAACATCGTCTTCCACACCGATGCTGTCCAGGCGCCGGGGGCTCTTGACCTGAATGTCGACCACCTTGGCGTCGACCTCTTGAGTCTTTCGTCCCATAAATTCTATGGACCCAAGGGCGCCGGTGTGCTTTATGTGCGGCGCGGCACGCCGTTCATGCCGCAGCAGCAGGGCGGCGCGCAGGAACGCTATCGCCGCGCCGGCACCGAGGACACGCCTGGCATCGTCGGCACCGCGGTCGCACTGCGTCTAGCTGTCCAAGAACAGGCGGAAGAGAGCCGGCGATTGACCGAGCTGCGGGATAAGATCATTTCGGAGATACCAAAGCGAGTGCCGGGGACACGGCTCAACGGTCATCCAACGCAGCGGCTCCCCAACAACATCAACCTCTCCTTTGATGGGGTTGAAGGAGAGCCGATCCTCCTGGGTCTGGACTTTGCGGGTGTGTGCGCCTCTAGCGGCAGCGCCTGCACCTCTGCGTCTCTCGATCCATCCCATGTGCTCACCGCTATCGGGCTGCCCGCAGACGCTGCTCACGGCAGTTTGCGGCTCTCCCTCGGCCGAGACAACACCGCGGAAGACGTGGACTACCTGATCTCGACGCTGCCGGAGATAGTGGCAAAGCTCCGGAACCTGTCTCCTCTTGCAAGGGCAGGGAGATAGCTCAGGAGGGACTCACATGTCCATGTACTATACCGAACTTGCCCTTGACCATGCCGAGAGTCCGCGCAACGTGGGTATCATTGAGAACCCGGACGGTATTGGCGCGGATGTGAACCCGGTATGCGGAGACGTGGTCACCCTTTTTATCAAAGTGGGCGACGGCCGCATCACGGATGCCAAATACCAGGTGAAGGGGTGCGTAGGCTCAATTGCCGCCACCAGCGTCATGTCCGAGCTGGTCCAGGGCGTCACACTAGAGGAGGCTGACCACCTCACGCATCAGTCAGTCCTCGACGCGTTGGGCGGTCTCCCCGTGAGCAAGCTCCACAGCGCCGCCCTTGCGGAAGCGGTGCTGAAAAAGGCTCTGGCAAGCTACCGGAGTAAGAGCAACCCCCATTAGCCCGTGTTAAACTAGATGCTAGGAAGGTAAGAATTGGAACCCGAGAGTCCCATTATGAGGATGCCTGCCCTATTCTTGAGATTGATAGTGGTTATTACTTTCACTACACATCACGAGAAGGTGCACAGAGCATAAGCATTACCAATCTCATTCGACCTGGACGGAGCGGAACAGTCTATTTGACCAGGGATGTCTATACCTATGGTGTAGATGCTGCTAATGGTCTTAGCATCGTCAACAAGCCCGTGGAACTTGCCTGCATGGTGGACTTAGACGAGGGCGCTTTAGAGATCAGTCCTCCTTCCCCAGTGGAGGCAATAAGGGATGAAGAAGGGAATATTCTTCGATACGGTGGCGGCGTGGAGTTCTTTGTGAACGTCGCAGTAACCATCTCACAAGGGAAGGAGCCGTGGTTGATCCTGTCTGCACCTTAAGTAGGCTGCGTCCTTGTTAGAGTAGAGAAAGATTTCATGGTTGAAACTGGTCACCCCGTAGAGATTGCACAACCTTTGGGCTCAGTTATTTCAAGGGTTGTGGATGTATTTGCTGAAAAAGTGGCTTTGGGGGATGCCGTACATTGGTATCATGACCAGCCAATCTGGTTTGTTAAAAAGAGAGAGGGTAAAATGGTCCGGCGTGTTCAGATCGCCCCATTCCGCGTGAAGCGGAACAGCGTTAGCTTAGTAACGATAAAGCTGATACCAGACACGTATGTTGTCGAAGCCGGCCGCATCGTCCATCATTCGGAACCTGAACTCATCAGGCCTCAAATCCAGACGGTGGAGGTGTTTTCTACGGATGGCAGGCCGATTTCACTCGATCTCTTTGAAAAGGAGCTTTTTACCTCCCTGGACAAAGCATGGCAAACTGCCCTATCCCTCCCTTGATCCCTCTCTTCTCCCGAGTTCCATCCTGTCGTAAGCTTGCATGAGCTTATCCGAGACAACATATCCTGCGCTTCCATTTGAATCTGACCGTCCTCAGCGCGTCTTTTACGAGGCTAATTGACACCTCGCCTTGTTGCTGAATTTGTCGTCGACTGCACACAGTCCCACGTCGATACTTTCATGCACTTAACGGGTTACCCGATCCTCGTTTTTCGCCGTATTCCGCCAAAGAGTCCTTGTAAAATCGGCCAATCAGGTGATGGTCTCATCACCTGATTGGCCGATGACGATTCCTCTTTGAGAGCCGATACTGGGGTTATATCAAGAGAATGGTCTGGAGATGACCCCATGCTCATTATGTCAATTGCCGCCTCGGTCATGACAAACCTGCGCACACTGGCAAGGGGTTGCTCCTTTGCCGTCAAGACAGCCCATCGCGGCGAGAGGGCCCAATCACTGGTGGAGTTGGCCCTGGTTTTGCCCATTTTGGTTTTCACCCTAGCGGCTGTCCTAGATATCTCCCTGGCGTTCTACTCCTATGCGGGTGTTGGGAATGCAGTCCGCCAGGGTGTTCGCTACGGCACAATGTGGAACAACTGCAACAATGATAGCGGCATCCGGAACTACACGGTGGCATCCAGCAGCCCACCCGCGGTGCTCATAAATGATGCCTCCCACATTGTGATTTCAGCAGTACAGAGCCTGAGTAACGCCACTGCCGTGCCGAGCGGCGCTTGCACCACTGGAAACTTCCTGACCGTAGAAGCCCGCTACGACTACGCAGCTGCCAGCCCGCTGATCACTTTTATTGCACCAAACGGGGTAATACCCTTTGTCATCTCCTCATCTTCGATAGTTGATTGAAACCTATCATGGGTAAACGTCGACGCTCCGAGGAATCCGGGCAAGCAATGCTCCTGACGGCGATGCTGTCAGTGGTGGTCTTTGCCGGATTGGGGCTCGCGACGGATGGAGCCTGGGTGTTTGTGCAAAAGCAGGCTTCCCAGAACGCCGCGGACGCGGCGGCAAAGGCGGCGGCTCGGGACGTGGCCTATCAGCAGTACTCTTCAGCGGACGCCAATGGCACAACGGTTGGTGAAGCGAACCTCGGGGTTCCCAAGACAAGCTATAGCATTTCTTTGTCTTACAGTACAACGCAGGCCGCAGATGCACAGAATGAAGGCCTGTGGGTCCAGGGGCCACCTTCGGTAGCGACCCGTGCTGTCAGGGCAAAAGTGCTCCTTTCCAGTAACTCGCTGTTCATGGGTATCTTAGGCATCGACCAGCATAGCGTTGTGGCGCGAAGCGCCGTGACGCTTTACAACACTGTCCCTTTCACCAACTGGAACACACTTTTCCCACTTGCCCTCCCGGTGCCGGCCATCGGCAGCTACACGCCCGGCGCCGCCTATTATCTTTGGGGGCCTCAAGCCGGCAACTTCGCTTCCTATTACAACATGCCCAGCCAGTGGAAGGGCCTCATTAACTTGAATAACGACCCGAGCACCACGACCGCCACCATCGCCTCCTGGGCCGCCACCGGTTACCCCGGCACCATCAACATCGGGGACCAGTTGCTGCTCTACAACGGGGGCGCTGGAAACAACGTGGGGTCGGGGCTTCAGTCCTTCATACTTGCCAACCCCTTCACGGACGCCGGCGGAACCTATACATACATTCGTGTCGCTACGTTTAACGCCTACAACAGTGTCACCCAAAAGGTAACCATAAGTGGCTTCCAAGTTTTCAAGGTGTACCTCGATGCGGTATCAGCCAACTCGGCGTCGGGCATCTTTGTGGGATTTCTGAACCCTGGCGGCACACCCATTACGGCATCTTACACGGCCTTCGGTCCCATGGTCCTAAAAACCACGAGCTGATGGAAACCCGTCCATGCCCTTATCGCGCAACTTTCGGCGTCCACGCCTGATGTCAGGAACTATTCGTTACGTCACGTGACTCACCTGAACGCCCCTCGCGACCTCAAGGGTTACGGGCACGAGCAGATCCACAAGATCAGCGTCCCCGCGCTGATGAGCATCGGTGCAAGAGACCTGCCAGATTTTCACCGGATTGCGGAGACCCCAGAATAAACTATGACCCCCGCCAGAGAGCGACAGCTTATTGGCGAGGGCATGGTTTGTCCAACATGGAAGTGCGCGATACATTCAACCAGGCGGTGATACGTTTCCTGCACAGCTTGGCGTTTTGGAGTTAGGTCACTCCTGACACACCACCGTCCACGTTGACGGCGTCGCCTGTCACGAAAGAGGCCCGGGCGGAGGCCAGGAAGGTGATGACGTCTGCCACCTCCTCCGCCTCACCAATGCGCCCCAGGGGCATGTTCTTCCCCATCTCTTTGTAGGCTTCGTCCAGTGGCAGGTTTGGGAAGCGCCGCTGGGCGCCACGGCTGATCTGTCCGCTCTTAATGGTGCTGACGCACACGGTGTTCACCAGGATGTTGTCCTTGGCCAGTTCCTTGGAGAGCGCCTTGGTCAGAGCGATGCCCGCAGCGCGGCTCACCGAGGTCGGCACCGAGTTGGCCCCCGGCTGCTTGCCGCCAATCATGGTGACGTTGACGATGCGCCCGCCGCCGCGCGCGCGCATAGAAGGGATGGCAAGCCGACTGGTGCGGATGGCTCCAAAAAGCTTGAGTTCCAGGTCCGACTGCCAGAGGTCGTCGCTCACCGTTTCGAAGCTGTTTGCGTTTGATGCGCCGGCATTATTGACCAGTATGTCTATGCCGCCCCATGTGTCAATAACGCGTTGAAACAGAGCCTCTATTTGCGCGGGCACACTAACATCAGCGGAGAGGGGGAGCACATCCCTGTTGCCCGTTGCCGTCCTAATCTCATCCGCGGCTTTGTCCAAAACGTCCTGGCGCCGTGCGCACATGGCAACCTTTGCCCCTTCACGGGCCAACGCTGTGGCGGTTGCTTTGCCAATGCCTTCACTGGCGCCGGTCACAATAGCAACTTTTCCTTGAAGACCCAAGTCCATTGAAGTGTCCTCCTTGAGCGAGTATAAGCCGCCTGTCACTGTAACATTCCCCAAATGCGACAGCAAGACGCGTAGCATCAGGGACATGGAGCTTAACAGGGAACTGCGCATTCTTCTCAACACAGCTCGAAGAACGGTCTGCGTCAGCGGTCTCCGTGTGGTGGTTCTGTACATCTGAAATAGACTGAGCTAGGATGGTTGAGATAGGTGAAAACACCAGAAAGAGACAGGATCCGCGTAAAGCGCAAGTCCCGGCCCGATCCCAGCGAGGAATTCGTGGCCAGCAACTCACTTTACGCAGACAAAACAGCATGAGGCATGGTGACCTACTCATTAGCATGGCCTTGGGCCTGGTGATGGTGCCACTGGCCCTCTTCACAGACGGCCCCTTACGCGCCACGCTAGGTATCCCCTTTGCGCTCTTTCTGCCCGGCTACACGTTGGTAGCTGCTCTGTTTCCCCGCCGTGACGACCTGGGCGGGCCCGAACGTCTGGTGTACAGTCTTGGGCTAAGTCTCGCCCTGTTACCCCTGGTGGGAATAGCCGTGAATTTCACCCCATGGGGCATCCGGCTCTTACCCATTGTGCTTTCTTTGGCAATGGTCATCGTGACTCAGGCAGGGTTCGCTTTCTATCGGCGGCAAAGCTCGGTGTCTAAGGAAGACTGGACAGCCCCGGTGCGCTCGGCGCCTTCAGTAATCAGACAGCGATGGCGAGAGCAAGGCTGGTTAGCGAGATTATTCATGGTACTCCTGGCCATAACCAGCGTTGGATTCGGAGCGACCTTGGTTACAGCCATGGCAACCCCAAGAGGCACAGAGACTTTTACCGAGTTTTATCTACTAGACTCCAACGGGCGGGCGGACAGCTATCCCCAACGCCTATCGCCGGGTGAGGATGCTAAAGTGACCCTTGGCGTTATAAGCCGGGAGAACCAGACGACGGTCTATCACGTAGATGTGCTGTTGGACGGCACAAAGATCAGAGAAGTCAGTCCGTTTGGACTGGACCCACAGGGGCGTTGGCAGCAGGACGTCAACTTTGGCGCTTTTTCTCCTGGAAGGCGCCAGATGCTTCAGTTCCTGCTCTACCGGGTAGGGTCGGATCAACCTTACCGGTCCTTGCATCTCTGGATAGACGCATTGGGGTCTTAATAGCTGTGGTGATACCCCGGCCACCAGTTCTTTGGCGGGTAGCCGGCGTGATAGCTCGACACGAGCTGCTCTTCCTGGCTGGCGCGGCGCCCTTTTTGATCTTCCCCAATCGATTCACGGGGTCTGCCGCTGTGTTGCTCGTTGTCCTGTGGCTGGCGCGGTGGCTGGACCGTGGCTACCTCACGCGCCGCACCAGACTCGACTTCCCCATCGCCCTGATCCTGTTCATGGCGGTGATCGGTATGCTGGTTTCTGTTGACCGTACCGTCAGTTGGCCGCATTTCTGGGGCATCGCACTGGGCGTCGCCATTTATTATGGCCTGGCCAACGGACTGCGCAGCGAGCACGACATCCAACGCATGGGCATCGTTTTGCTTGGGTTTGGGACCGTTGCAGCACTGCTCAGCATGCCTGTGACAGACTGGCGAAACTTCCAGTACTACAACCTTACCTGGATTACAGACCACATCCCCACGCTGACCACCCTGGCAGGCGCAATACCGACCGGCGGGCTGCCGGGTCCGGCAAGCGGCCTCTCCCATCCACGACCCATTGGCGGCACAATGGGATTACTTTTGCCCGTCGCCCTCGCCATCCTGTTCTTTGGCCAAGGACGAGTGATGAGAGGTCTGGCTGCGTTGGCGGCTCTTGTCATTGGTTTTACGCTGGTGCTGGCTCAAGCCCTGAGCGCCCTGGTAGGAACAGCAGTAGCTATCGTTCTGCTGGCCCTTTGGCGGTACCGCTGGCTGCTGTGGGTGGCAACTCCTGCGGCGGTATTAGGCGCGGCCCTCAGTCCGGGGGTGATGGCATGGGTCATGAGTCCTGGAAACAAAATGGGAGACGGTATTACGGCGCGCCTGGTGTTCTGGGTGTGGAGTCTGGAGGCGCTGCGGAACGAACCCTTCACGGGAGTAGGACTCTTCATGCTGGACTATACCCTGAGCGGCCTGTTCCCCCTGGCTATTAGCTCAGGGGTCAATCACGCGCACAACCTCTTTCTTCAGGTCGCTCTCGATATAGGGGTACCCGGGCTCCTGACGTTCCTCTGGTTGTTGCTGGCTCTCGGGCTGGCCATTAAGACGGGCGTGCGAAAAGCCAGCGACGCGAACACTCGAATCCTTCTTGTTGGCCTGGGCGGGGGGGTCGTGAGCTACATGATTTTTGGTCTTGAGGACAGCCCAACCCTGGGAACCAAGCCAGGGGCCGCATTCTGGATCGCGCTCGGGCTGGTGGGCGCGGTGAGTTCCCGTGTCGATCCACTCCTTTCTTCGTCACCCGCCAGTGGCCTCAGGAAGACCGCAGTGGCAGCCGCGCTGCTTCTCGGAGTCCTTTCGGCCGCGCTCTTCGTCCCGGGAGTTCGTGGGATCGCGTACCTGAATCTTGGCACGGTCCAGGCCCATAAAGCCCTCGCCGCGGCGCTCAGCGAGGGCAGGCTGCCAGAGCAGCTCACGCAATCAGCCATAGGCAACCTGGGTACGGCAATCGTGGACGGACAGGGCACGCTGCATACCTACGATCTCCTGGCTAGCCTCTACGGCTGGCTGGGAGATTGCGCGCAAACGGTGGACTATATGCAGCGGAGTGTGATGGCGGGCGGCGTGCAACCCTTGGGCGGTGGGGCTTTGCTGAAGATAGCGTCCAGCCTAGAGGCTGGCTCCGGCAGCACCCCAGTGTCAGGGGACGGTGCACCCAGGACCAGAGTAGAGCAGCTTCAGGCAGGAATGGGATTGCAGCGAACCCCGGAGGCGCTCTATGTGCGCCTGTATGATCATGTTATTAAGAACCCGGGCTCCGTGGTTACCCGTTGGGGCCCTTGGTCGAGCTGGTGGGAGCCTTACCTCCAGCTTGCCATCTTGGCAAACGAACAGATCCATGATCAAACCGCTGCCGCTCAGATTCTTCAGATAGGAATGGAGCGAGCCAAATACAAAGCCCCGCTCTCGTGTTACCATCTAGAAGAAGCCAACCGCACGTCAGATACTCCCTGACGTGTAGAAAGAACATGATAATCATCGGACATACAAGCGTGGATGGGACAGCTCGCCATCTTTCGGGCGGCAAAACGGGACGCGGCGTCAGTATTTCCGGTAGCGTGAGGTTCCCCAGCCAGTGAGAGTCCCACGCTTCATCTCGGCCCAGCCTTTATATGCTAATTCCCTCTGGCTCCTCCTCGCACACGGCGTCAACTACAGCCTGGGGTTTATGTTCTGGCTTGTTGTTGCCCGCCTCTACCCACCGAGCGCTGTTGGCTTAGCAACGGCAGTCCTGCCGGCTGCAAACATGGTGGCTTCTCTCGGCATGCTTGGTCTCGGCTCTAGCCTCATACGCTACCTTTCGGGCTCAGGTCAAGGCGCTACTGCGTTGATCAACCAAATCTCCACTGCTGTGTTTCTGGCGATTACGTTGTTTACCGCGATCTTCTTACTTGGCATTGAAACATGGTCGCCCGCGCTCAGGATAATTCTGACAGAGCCGCTATTCTTGGTAATCTTTGTCACCCTTGTATTGCTCACTGCTTGGCAGGCAATCCTCACCCAAACGTTCATAGCATCCCGTAGGTCTGGCTACTCCCTGACCGTCAGTCTGATTCATGGAATGGGTAAAACAGTTGCTGTCGTTGTCACGGCATTTTGGGCTGGCGGCATGGGTATTATTTTTGCGTGGACGCTCGCCCTCATGCTTGCTGTTGTGCTTGCTGTTTTCGTTTTCCTGCCAAGAGTATTGCCAGATTATCGTCTAAGACCCCACCTAGACTTCAGGATGCTCCGTTCAATTGTTCCCTACTCCCTCGCCAACCACGTTGCAGAAAGCCTTGTTTCCGTACCTTCATGGATCCTGCCTTTGCTGATAGTGAACAGGCTTGGAACAGAACAGAACGCCTATTTTGGCATTGCATGGGTGGTGGCCACGATGCCGTTCATCATTCCGCGCGCGGTTGGCACGGCAATGTTTGCAGAAGGGTCCCACGATCTTGCTCAGATGAGGAGCAACGTGATACGCAGCTTGCGGCTCTGCGCGTTGATGCTTGCTCCCCTTGTTCTTGGGGTCGTGCTAGTGGGTGATAAGTTACTCCTGTTCTACGGCGAGGGTTATGCTGCTGCCGGCAAAATGTTGCTGTCGGTCACGGCACTTTCGGTGCTTCCGGCAACCGTGAGCATCCTGTATGTGACAATCGCTCGCGTCCAAAAGTGGCTTTGGCAGATCGTCTTCCTCAGCGCGGCTGAGGCCATCGGCATAATTGTGGCTACGCTCTTGCTCATTGATCAACTTGGCATCCTGGCCCCGGGCGTGGGAGTTCTTATTGTGAATAGTTTCTTTGCTTTAGCGCTTCTCCCGCGCATTTTTCGGGTTATTCATGGAACAGGGGCGGACGAACCGCTCTGATAAATCTGACGCGCGTCACCGCAGCCCTGCAAGTCCTGGGAAGCTTTCACTGTGACGGAGAACCACAAAAAGCTAACGGAAGCGCGTCCGCCGTAAGGATGCCTGCTGTATGGGCATCTACCGCCACGCCAAGCTTCGTGCGTGCGTGTTGCGGAGAGCGGAAGCATCAAGTACAATCATGAAGCTACCTGACGATTGATTTTGAATTTGAAAACTCATCAATGATAAAAAGCCCTCAAACGGTCTCGCTTGTGATCCCAACACTCAACGAGGCAGAAAACCTGCCGCACGTGTTACCTCTGCTTCCAAACGTGCCTGAAGTGATTGAAGTTGTGCTGGTAGACGGCGGATCCACGGATGACACCGTTGCTGTTGCAAGAACGTATCTTCCTCATATACGAGTAGTGTTTCAAGAGGGGCACGGGAAGAGTGACGCCATCCGTTGCGGGGTGCAAGCTGCGCAGGGAGACTACGTCTTGGTTATGGATGCCGATGGCTCACACGACCCTCATGATGTCGCCCGCTTCGTCGCATTGGCTCTGAGCGGCTATGACCTGGTGAAGGGCTCACGGTACCTTCCAGGAGGACGGAGCGATGATGATAGCCGTCTTCGTCGTCTCTTAGTATGGGTAACCGACACCGCTGCAAACCTGCTGTGGGGCACCTCGTACACGGACATTGTCTTTGGCATGCTGCTGGTAAACCGGCGGTACTTTCTTGACCTCAACCTGAGCTGTCAGGGCTTTGGCCTGGAGACGCAGCTCATGGCCAGGGCAAAACGGCGCGGTTTTCGTACCATCCAGGTTCCTGTGGTAGAAGAGGCCCGTCGCAGCGGCTCGTCCCATCTTTCGGTCATTCGGGATGGCTGGCACATTGGCAGCACGGTCTTCGTAGAATTTTTTCACCGGCTTACCCGTGACGTGTTCTTGTCCCGGGGCCAGTCAATAGTAGGGGGAACGAACAATTTATGACGAGCCCTGGTGTGCGGCCCTCGGTGATCATCTGTTGTTATACGCTGGAGCGTCTTCAGGACATCCGCGAAGCGGTGTTGTCGACCCTGGCCCAAAGTGTGCCGCCTCACCAGGTCATCGTAGCGGTGGACCACAACACTGCGCTGTTCCAGATGTTGCCGCAGGATCTCCCCGCCGGGGTGGAGGTCGTGTTAAATGATGGAGCGCGGGGCGTTTCCGAGACCAGAAACGTGGGCATGCGCGCCTCCTCGGGCGATGTGGTGGTGTATCTGGACGATGATGCCGTTGCCCAGGAGGGCTGGCTGGAAAATCTGGTCCAGCCCTTTTCCGACCCAACAGTGGCAGCAGTGGGCGGGAGCGCCATCCCGCAATGGCTGGTTGGAAAACGGCCCCGCTGGTTCCCCGAAGAGTTGGACTGGGTTGTGGGCTGCACCTTCAAAGGGATGCCCACAAATGGGAACTTTGTCCGAAACCCCATCGGCTGCTCGATGGCCTTCCGAAAAGACATCCTTGAGCAGGTGGGGGCTTGGGACATCGGCCTTGGAGGAGATGGGCAGAGTAACAAGGATGGGGAAGAGACGGAACTAAGCCTTAGAATCGCTAACCTGATACCAGGGGCGCGTATTTACTACGCCCGAAACAGCATCGCGTTTCACAAGGTTCCCGCATGGCGCACCAACCTGAGCTGGACTGTGAAGCGCTCCTTTAGTATGGGCGCTTCCAAGGCCAAGGTGAGTGGAGCGGGAGCGAGCCAGGGAGTGAAGGACCCGCTATCGAGAGAATCCGCATATTTGAGCTATCTTTGCTCTGTCGCTCTTCCCAACAGGCTGAGGCGCTTCTACAGTCTGTCGGCGCTTCTCCAGACTGCCACCATGCTTCTGAGCATTGCCGTCCTGGGCGTTGGATATCTTTCGGTAAAGATGAAGGACAACAAACCGAAGTCCCCTCAGTGGAAAACCTCCTAGATTTTCTGGCAGCCTCTCTGGGCAGACTTCATGGGCGTACCCATCCTCGGTGTGCCATGCCTGCCTGCGGCCTGTTGAATCTAGTGGTCATTCGCACAGTACAATAAGAAGACTATCCTGCCGACATCCTGTCAGAGAATCACAGAAGCTACGCAATAAAGGAGCAGTAGTAGAGAACATGCCAGTCCTAGGTGTGGTTGGTCTGGGGAAGATGGGACTCCTTCATGCCGCCATCTTGAGCGCCTTGCCGGATGTGAAGGTGGTGGTCTTTTGTGAGAAGAACTCCCTCGTCCGCAAGTTCGCTCCGAAACTGCTCCCCAAAGCGCAAATTGTAGCCAACGTTGCTGAGATGCGAGGATTCCATCTGGACGGAGTGTATGTGACCACTCCGCCAACGTCCCACTTTCCAGTGGTGGAGACCCTCTACTCGCAAGGAATAACCACGAATATTTTCATTGAAAAACCGTTGTCCTCCAACTACACTGAGGCGCTGCAACTGTGCCAACTGGCAGACAATTGGGGTGGCGTGAACATGGTTGGCTACCATAAGAGGTTTAGTGAGGTTTTTCGGAAAGCAAAGTCCATTCTTAAAGAAGGTGGGGTGGGCACGGTGACGGACTTTGAGGCCTATGCCTATTCTTCCGACTTTTACGACGCTCCCCAGGCGATGGCTCAAGCTGTCGCCCGGGGTGGGGTACTGCGCGACTCAGGGTGTCATGCCGTCGACCTCGTCCTCTGGTTTCTTGGCGAGGTCACGGTGGACTCCTCCGTCATCAGGTCTCCACTCACGGGAGACGCGGAGGACTCAGTGGCTGCGCGGCTGCGCACTTCCGAAGGGGTCTCAGGAGACATCAAACTCTCCTCATGCATGCAGGCCTACCGTCTCCCACAGATTGGCTTACACCTTCATGGAACGAAGGGTTCTCTGCACGTGAACGAGGATAAGGTCGAACTTGTCCCAAGCGGAGGCGAGTCTCGTACCTGGTACCGCCACGACTTTGATGATAGCGTCCCCTTCCTGCTTGCCGACCCCGAGTATTGCCGTGAAGACCAGCACTTCGTCGATGCCCTCCAACATGGAGCCGCAGGCGGGTCAAACTTCCAGATGGCAGCGGCGGTCGAGCGACTCATTGACCAAATCCAGCAGGCGGCAGGACCCAGGAGCAATGAATAGCAACCAGCGCACCCTCCTCGTGGGGGACAACCCGTTTCACGGAGTGAGCCATCTCTCCTTGGAGAAAGCCAGGAGCCGAGGGCAAACGGTGACCGCTCCGCAGTACGCGGCGGAAGTGGTGGGGGCGGCCCTGGAGAGCGGCGCCACTGGCTGCCTCTTTTCCATCAATACTGTTACGCTGGATGTGCTCCGGCTGCTGCCCGATGCCGCTGGCCGCCAGCCGCCTTCTCTGTATGCAATTGTCCCCTATACCTACGAGTACGTGCGCTTGGCCGTCCTGCTGGGTGGCATTCCTGGCTTGGCTACCAAATTAGCCAAAGAAATAGCATTGTCTGGGAACTGGAAAGCGGTTCTGTACGGGATTAACGGGGTGGTAGCCCGTAACCCTCAGGCCCTTCTCAATGCATATATGGCTTATGAACTGTCACGGGTCCGAGCGGCCATCAAGAACCGGGTAAGTCTGGCCGCAGTCCTCATTCACGAAATAGCTACGGACATGGCCCTGGGTCTTGAAATGGAGTGGTTTTTCAAAGCCCATGTCGCTTTTATCAAGAAGCAGGGGCTAAGGCCGGGCTTTAATACGCGCAATTTGCCCTTGCTGGTGCGCCAATTTCGCCGCTGGGGAATAAGCCTGGAGGGCATTGCCCTGGCTGCGCCGTTCAACGCGGTGGGGTTCCAGATGTGTCCTTCACGTGAAGCCTGTGAAAGCGCTCTTATGGGGGTCCCTGAAGCCGAGGCCATTGGCTTTAGCCTGCTGTCGGGGGGCTACGGGAGGCCGCGGGAGGCCGCGGCCTATGCGGCCAGTCTGCCTCACCTCAAAGGCGTGGCCCTGGGAGTTTCCCGGCCGGAACAGGCCCGAGAGACTTTCCAACTGTTTCGCGAGGCCCTGGGCTAAAAGGGGAGGATAGTCCCCGAGGTGAAGGCAGCCGCTCAACCGGCGGCCATCGCAATGACTGCGGGCCTCTCAGGGAACCAATTACACAAGATTATCCTGCCGATGCGACGGAGGGTTTGGTCCCCGTGAAGATTTTAGTTACTGGTGGAGCCGGCTTTATCGGTTCCCACATCGTTGATGCGCTCATTGAGGCCGGCCACCAGGTGGTTGTCGTAGATGATCTGTTCACCGGCCACGTCGAGAATGTGAATCCCAAGGCGACATTTGTGCAGATGGACATCCGGTCCAACGAGCTTGACGCGCTGTTCGCAAGGGAACGGTTCGATGCGGTGAGTCACCAGGCAGCGCGCGGGAACGTGCGGGCGTCCATGGATGACCCCCTTATCTATGCCGATGTGAACGTGCGCGGTGGGGTGAACCTGCTGGAATGCAGCAGAAAGCACGGCGTCAAAAAAGTCATCTACGCCTCAACGGGAGGCTGCGTGTATGGGGAGCTGCAGTATGCCCCAGCCGACGAGAAGCATCCCGTGCAGCCGCGTGACCCCTACGGCGCCAGCAAGGCCAGCTTTGAGCTGTATCTTGCCGTGTTCCACCTGAACTACGGGCTGGACTACACCATTCTTCGGTACCCGAACGTCTACGGGCCGCGTCAGGACCCCTTCGGTGAAGCGGGGGTCATTTCGATTTTCTCCGGTCAGATGCTGCGCGGTCTGCCCACTGTGACCAACGGCGATGGCGAGAACCTGCGAGACTACGTATACGTGGGGGACGTGGTGAGGGCCAACGTGGCGGCCCTCACAAAGGGCTCCCAGGGGGTCTACAACCTGGGTTGGGGTAAGGGCGTCTCTGTCAATGAAATATTCACCCGTCTAAAAAAAGCCACGGGCTATTCCCTTGATCAACAATTTGGCCCGCCCAAGCTGGGCGAGGTGCGCAGAAGTTACCTGGATGCTTCCAAGGCTTCGAAGGACCTGGGGTGGCAGCCCCTAACAAGCCTGGAGGAGGGCTTGCCCAAGACTGTTGAGTACATCCGGCAGGTGATGGCCTAGGTAGAGTCTGCGCGTCTGTCACTGTTTTCTGCGTGGCGCAATGTGATTTCTATAAGAGTGCCTCTTGTGTGGTATAAGGCTAAGGGGACGTTGTTTCACATATGAAAGTGCTCGTGACGGGTGGCGCCGGCTTCATCGGCTCCCACACCGTCGATTTGCTCCTGCGCGCAGGATACGAGGTTGCTATTCTGGATAGCCTGCAGCCTCGTGTGCATCCTCTCGGCAAGCCCGATTACCTGCCCAAGGAAGCGCAGTTCATCCAGGGCGACGTTGCCCGCCGAGATGATATGGAGCGCGCCTTGCAGGGCGTCGACTACGTGATCCATCTTGCGGCCTACCAGGACTACCTGCCCGACTTCTCCACCTTCATTCACGTCAACACCGAGAGCGCGGCGCTGCTCTTTGAGCTCATCGTCGCCAGAAAATTTCCGGTGCGGCGGCTCGTCTTTGCCTCGTCTCAGTCCGTGGCGGGCGAGGGGCTCTATCGCTGTCAGGAGCATGGCGTCATCACCCCGGACCTGCGCCCCATCGCGCAGCTTGAACGCGGTGAATGGGAAGTGCGCTGCCCGGCGTGCCGCCGCCAGATGGAACCTCTCCTGATCGGCGAGGACGTTGCGCGCCCCCACACCGCCTACGGCATCTCCAAATATGCTATCGAACTCCTGGCGCATAGCCTGGGAGAGCGCTATGACATCCCCACGGCTTGTATGCGCTATACGTATGTGCAGGGAGCAAGAAACTCATTCTATAATGCCTATTCAGGAATCTGCCGCATCTTCTCCCTGCGTATTCGCAACGGCATGCCGCCGGTGTGTTTTGAAGACGGCCGGCAACGCCGGGATTACGTGAATGTGAAGGATGTGGCCCAGGCGAATGTCGTGGCAATGGAAGATCCTGGTAAAGGGCATCGTGTCTTCAACGTTGGAGGCGGACGGGCCGTCACGGTCCTGGAATTTGCCCGCATGATGCTCCAGGCCTGTGGCTCGTCCCTTGAACCGTCAGTGCCCGGACACTTTCGTGTCGGTGACACTCGTCACACCGTGTCGGACATCTCCGCTATGCAGGCTTTGGGCTGGCAGCCCACCATACCTGTGGAGCAAAACGTGCGGGAGTACCTGGAGTGGATGGAGCGGTTCAGGGACACCAAACAATATCTGGAAGAAGCTGAGCGGGTCATGCAGCAATACAACGTGATAAGACAGACAGGGAGCCCTTCGTGAGCGAAGCAGCGCCCCGCATCGCAGTGTTCGGCACGTGGCACCAGGCGTCCGTCACGACGGCCTGCTTTGCCGACCTGGGCTACACGGTCTGCGGCATTGGAGACGACGCGAAAGCCATTGCGGGCCTCAACGCGGCGCACGCTCCAGTGCTGGAACCGGGCCTGGACGACCTGCTGAAGCGCAATCTTGATGCCGGCCGGTTACGTTTCACAACAGACTATGCGCAAGGCTTGAAGGACGCCGATTTTGTCTACATCTGCATCGACACCCCGGTGGGGCCTGATGACGTCTCTGACCTCACCTCAATCTATCAGGCAGTCGAAAACATCGGAGCCAACGCCTCGACCTCATTCATCCTCTGCGTCAGCGCACAGGTGCCGGTGGGCACGTGCGAGGAGATCGACCGGACGATTGCGGCCAGGCAGCCAGGCCTGAGCATCCCGGTTGCCTACGTTCCTGAGTTTCTTCGGCTGGGCGCGGCTATCCAGACGTTCCGGGAGGCCGACCGCTTCATCATCGGTTCAAGCGATGCCGCGGCCGCGTCGCGGGTGGCCGGTCTCTACGAACCCCTGGGACGTCCTGTTCGCGTCACCGATCTTCGGTCCGCCGAGATGGCAAAGCATGCCTCGAACGCATTCCTGGCAACTTCCATAAGCTTCATCAATCAGATCGCAGATCTCTGTGAGCGCACCGGCGCGGATGTGACGGAGGTTGCAGAGCTCATGAAGCTGGATAGACGCATAGGGCACTACGCGTTCCTGAGCGCAGGGCTGGGCTATGCCGGCGGCACGCTGGGGCGTGAGATCCAGGCCCTGCGGCACATGGGCGGGGCGTTTACCATTGACACATGTCTCTTGGACGCTGTGGAGCGGGTCAACACAGCCCGGGTGCCGCAGGCGCTGGGGAAACTCAAGGAGCAACTCCCGTCGCTGACAGGCGCCCGCGTCGGCGTGCTGGGCCTGACATACAAGGCCGGCACAAGCACCCTGCGGCGATCCGCCGCGCTGGAGCTCATCGAGTTGCTGCTGCAAGAGGGCGCACAGGTGGCTGCCTTCGATCCCATTGCTCGCCTTGAGGAGTTGGCGGCGCCGCCACCTTTCACGCTGTACGGCGATCCTGTGTCTGCCGCCCGGGACAGCAGCGCACTTGTGCTCATAGCCCCCTGGGATGAGCTGAGGAGCTTCGATTTCCGTGAGTGCGCCAAGGTAATGAAACGAGCGCTCCTGGTGGATACGGGAAATTTTCTCAACCCAGCAAGCATCACGGAAGCGGGCTTCCAGTACGTGGGGGTTGGTCGCGGCACGCTGAAGGAGCATCTATGACAGACAAGCTCGCAGATCGCGTCGCCGTTATCACGGGAGGTGGCAGAGGCATTGGGGAGGCCATTGCCCTGGAGTTTGCTCGGGCTGGCGCTTCATTGGTCCTGGCCGCGCGCAGCCGGGATGAGCTTTTGGCGGTGGCTGAGCAGTGCCGTTCTCTGGGAGCTGAATGTATCGTACAGCCCACAGATGTTTCGGACGCCGGTGCCGTGAGCGCGCTGATAGAGCACTCCCTCAACCGATTTCAACGCATTGATATTCTGGTGAACGCAGCGGGTGTGTACGGCCCCATTGGTCTGCTGACAGAAATAGATGTTGATGCCTGGGTGCAGGCGCTGCATATCAATCTATTGGGCACGTTGTATTGCTGCCGGGCTGCGCTGCCGGCGATGATTGCGCAGCACAGCGGGAAGATTATCAACTTCTCCGGCGGGGGCGCAGCCGCTCCATTGCCCCGATTCAGCGCATACGGCGTCTCCAAGGCGGCCGTCGTGCGGCTGACCGACACCCTGGCAGAAGAGGTGAAAGAACACGGGATCACGGTGAACGCCATCGCGCCGGGCGCTGTGGATACTCGTCTCCAAGATGCCGTTCTGCAAGCGGGCGACCGGGCGGGCGACCTTCTTGTTCGCATGCAGGCCCTCCGTGCATCAGGGGTGGGGGGCACGCCCGTGGAGGTGCCGGCCCGTCTCGCGCTGTTCCTGGCTTCCGACGCTTCGGACGGCCTCACGGGGCGGCTCATCAGCGCACCCCACGATGGCTGGCAGGAGTGGGATGCCGCGAGGATCGCAGCTCTGGATGGCACACCCTGGTTCACGCTTCGTCGCATCGACCCCTTCACCATCAACCCATTGCAGGCGCACACACCGTGACGATACGCGTAGCCGTCATCGGCGCGGGGCAGGTGGGAGCGCGCCGCGCGGCCATAGCGGCTGAGTCAGCGCGATCGGAACTGGTCGTCGTCGCTGATGTGGATGAAGGCCGGGCGAAAGCAACCGCGGAAGCCCTTGGGAGCCAGTATGCCACCGATTGGCAAGAAGTGATCGCTCGCGCAGACGTGGACGCAGTGGTTGTCAGCACTAGCAACAAGTTTCTTACCCCGATTTCTGTGCAGGCGTTACAGGCTGGAAAGCATGTGCTCTGCGAGAAACCGCCAGGACGCACAGTCGTTGAGGCCGCAGAGATGGCGGTGGCGGCCCAGGATTCTCAGAAGACGCTCAAGATAGGGTTCACGCTGCGCTTTCATCCGGGCATTAGGCAAGCCCATCAGGTGTGCCAGCATGGGGACATTGGCCCCCTGTACTTCCTCCGGGCCGTCTACGGTCACGGCGGACGCCCCGGGTATGACCGGGAATGGCGGGGCAACGCGGAGCTGGCCGGTGGCGGAGAGCTCCTGGACCAGGGCGTGCATATCCTTGACCTCTGCCGGTGGTATCTCGGCGAGATGCATGAAGTGGTGAGTGTGACCCCCCGCTGGTTCTGGGACGTTGCCCCGTTGGAAGACAACGCTTTTGTGTTACTGCGCAACAGCCAGGGGCAGGTGGCGAATTTCCACACAAGCTGGACCCAGTGGAAGAACCGCTTCAGTTTCGAGGTGTTCGGCCGCGATGGATATGTCAAGGTGGAAGGTCTCGGCGGCAGCTACGGCGTGGAAACCCTGACCGTGGGGCATCGCCTGCCCGAGTCAGGCCCTCCACGGGAAGAGCAGGTCGTCTTTGATGGCGCGGATAGCTCGTGGCAGGATGACTGGGAGGACTTTATGGATGCCATCGAGACGGGAAGGCCGCCTGAGGTCAGCGGCGTTGAAGGTGTTGAGGTCATGAAACTTGTGGAGGCTGTGTACAGGGCGTCCAGAGATTCCGAGAGGGTTGTGCTGTGACAGGAGCGCCGTTTCCCCAGTGAAAGCAATGGTGCTGGCCGCCGGCGAAGGTCGCCGTTTGCGCCCGATCACAGACAAGCTGCCGAAGCCCATGGTGCCTTTAGGAGGTCGGCCGCTGCTGGAGTACACCGTGCAGTGGTTGAGGCGATACGAGGTTCGAGACCTGGTCATTAATCTCCACTATTATCCGGATGTGGTGCGGCAGCATTTTGGTGACGGCTCCGCATATGATGTCTCCATCACGTACTCGTATGAACCTGAGTTGTTGGGGACCGCAGGGGCTATTGCGGCGGTTGCCCCCCTGTTTGAAGAGGAGCGATTTCTCATCGTCTACGGCGACAACCTTTCGACGTGTGACCTATCGCGACTCATCGCTTTTCACGGGCAAAAAGGTGGCGTCGCTACCCTCGCCGTCCACTTCCGTGAAGATGTTTCCCAGAGCGGCATGGTGGTGCTGGATGAGGAAGACCGGGTACTCAGCTTCCGTGAGAAGCCGGATCCCTCAGAGGTGACAAGCCACTGGGCGAATGGCGGCCTCATCGTTGCTGAGCCTGCTCTGCTACAATATATTCCCAAGACAGGCTTCTCCGACCTGAGCCGCGATACCTTACCGGCCTGCCTGGCGGATGGTCAGGCGCTCTATGGGTATCGTATGGTCGAGAACCTGTGGTGGGCCGATTCCCTGGAAGATTACCGCCGTTTGGAGAGGCTCATGGCATCTGGTGAGATTGTCTTATGATCACTGCACGCGCTCCCTTGCGAATCCCGTTGGGTGGAGGAGGCACCGACCTTCCGTCCTACTACTCGCGCTTTGGAGGGTTTTTTCTCAGCGCCGCAATAGACAAATACGTCTACGTGAGCGTGAACCGCCCCGCTTCAGACGAGCTCATCCGCGTCAAGTACTCACGGTCTGAAGAGGTGAAGACGCCGGCGGAAGTCCAGCATGATCTGGTTCGTGAAGCCCTGAAAGCTCTCGACCTCTCTGGAAGCCTGGAGATCGTGTCCATGGCGGATGTGCCCGCCGGCACAGGCATGGGAAGCTCGGGGAGTTACCTCGTCGCGTTGCTGATGGCGCTGCATGGACTCAAACGGGATCACAAGCCCCTCTGGGTGCTGGCGGAGGAAGCATGTATGATCGAGATAGAGATGGCAGGCCATCCCGTGGGCAAGCAAGACCAGTACGTCGCCACCTGGGGTGGCCTGAACTGCTACGATATCAGCACCAGCGGCCAGGTCACCGTGACGCCGCTTCGTATTCCTCCCTATGCGCTGGATGATCTCCAGCGGTACTCGGCCATCTACTATCTGGGTCAGACAAGAGCGAGCGACACCATCCTCTCCAAGCAGAGGGACGACACCGAGAGTGGTGACAATGGCGTGGTGGAGAGCCTCCACCGCACCAAGGAGTTGGGCTACGAGATCAAAGCGGCATTGGAGGCAGGCGACCTGGTCCGGTACGGCGCCCTGCTGGATCAGCACTGGCAGAACAAGAAGGCAAGAGCTCAGGAAATAAGCAGTGGTCTCGTTGACCGGATCTATAGCTTGGCCCGGGAGCACGGCGCCCTGGGTGGCAAAGTGATGGGCGCAGGTGGCGGTGGATTCCTCTATCTTATGACGGATGACCGTTCGGCAAGACCGCTCCACAAACTCATGGAGTCTGAAGGGTTTCGACAAATGCCGTTCTCTTTTGATTTGGAGGGGGCAAAAGTGGTGCTCAACCTCTAGTCCGTAGGCGCTCTGCTCTTCCCCATCAAAGATGACCTGCGCTTCGACCCTTCGGCGCAGCTTCTTCAACACCGCCAACAGTGCGTCTTTGCGTTGCTATGCTTGCCGAACTGCCCCACGCTTAGTATGATGGCTTTTGTCACAAATCGTTGTGTCGAGCTAGCGCAGGAGTCTGGCCTTCTTGTGAGGCCTCGCCTGATCCGGAGGAAAAGTGTCATACGTTCAGCAGTACCTGGATGAGATGCGGGACATCATTGAACGGCTGGATGTGACCGCGATAGAGCGCCTTGTCGATCTTCTTGTAACGGTGCGGGGGCGCCAGGGGCGAGCGTTCTTCATCGGAGTCGGCGGCGGCGCAGGCAACGCGTCCCACGCCGTGTGCGATTTTCGCAAGCTGGCAGGCATCGAGTCCTATTCCCCCCTGGATAACGTCTCCGAGCTGACGGCGCAGATAAACGACAGCGGCTGGGAAAGCTCCCTGGCCAACATGCTGGGGGAGAGCCGCCTGAACCGAAACGATCTGGTCTTTGTGTTCTCCGTAGGCGGCGGAAACGTTGAGCACAACATCAGCGTGAACCTGGTGCAAGCGCTTCAGTACGCTCAATCAGTCGGCGCGGCCATTGCGGGCGTCGTTGGCCGTGATGGCGGGTACACCGCCCAGGTTGCCGATGTTTGCATAGTCGTGCCGCCCGTCAATCCTGCCACGGTCACTCCCCACACGGAGGCCTTTCAGGCAGTTATCTGGCACCTCCTGGTGACCCATCCTGCGCTGCAGGCGGCGCCCATGAAATGGGAGTCGGAAATAGCCGGCAGCAGCGCCCCTGCCTCGCGGTGACCGTATAAAGGGAGCTTCCATGGCACTCGAAAACCGCCTGAAGACGCCATCGCGGGGCCGTCGGGCCGTCTTTTTGGACCGCGACGGGTGCATCAATGCAATGGTGTATAATCCCGACTTCGGCATTGTGGACTCGCCTTACCATCCTGACCAGTTCACCCTGCTGCCCGGCGTGGCGGAGGCTGTCCGCGCCATCAACACGATGGGTCTTTTGGCGGTGGTCATCTCCAACCAGCCCGGAGTTGCCAAAGGAAAGTGTACGATGGGCCTCCTTGACGCGGTGACGCAGAAGATGCGCCAGGAGCTATCAAATGTCGGCGCGCAGCTTGACGGCGTGTACTACTGCCTGCACCACCCTGAAGCCGTCGTTCAGGAGTATCATCGAGTGTGTGATTGCCGGAAACCTGCTCCGGGGCTGCTTGTGCAAGCGGCAAGAGAGCTGGATATTGACTTGGGGGCGTCGTACATGGTGGGAGATGGGGTGACGGATATCCTTGCAGGCCAGGCTGCCGGTTGTCGGACTGTGTGGCTTGGATCACTGAAAAACGATATCTCCCATGTTATGGTTGAGATGGACGCGCATCCGGACCTGGTTGCCGCGGACTTGCAGGAAGCGGTCAAACGCATTCAAGAAGAAACGTTAATAGATACTGCGCGACGCCGCGAATCTTAAATCGAGAGGCATCATCATGGCGATATTCCTGGACACTGGGGACCTGGCGGAGATCGAGCAGTACCACCGGATGGGCATTCTCCGTGGGGTCACGACGAACCCAACCATTCTACTGAAAGCAGGGGTGACGGGCGGCACCCGCGGCATTGAGCAGCGCTCCAAGGAGATTGCGAGGCTGATTGCTCCGCTGCCGCTTTCCGTTGAGGTCACGTCGACCGACAGGAATAAGGTGTTCAATCAAGCCAGGACCTTCGCTGATTGGGCGGACAATATCGTGGTGAAGGTGACTATCCACGGGCCCGAAGGTGAATTGGAGAACCTGGAGATCATCCACGAGCTGGAGACCCAGCATGATATCCGCGTCAACGTCACCGCCATGATGAGCGCGCAGCAGTGCGTGGTCGCGGCCATGGCTGGAGCAACCTACGTGTCCATTTTTGGCGGCCGGGTGAACAACATGGGCTATGATGTTCGCGTCGAGATCATCAAGCTCAGGGCGGTGCTGGACAAGCTCCAACTGAGCGCCAAAATCATCGTGGGGTCGACGCGGGAAGTGCTGAATATCATCGAGTGGCTGGAGGCCGGAGCGCACATCGTCACGGTCACTCCCGACCTTCTGAAGGGGATGATCATACATCCCTACAGCAAAGAAACGGTGCAACAGTTCTTGCGAGACGCTGCCAAAGCCGAGGAGGTGGCCGCGGTAGGGATGAGCGGCTAGCGTTTGCTGCTATTATATGCCAGAGGAATTGGCGAACGGACCAGGTGAGACCAATCCCGTTGAAGCCAGGAGCGCTCAATCTATACGTGGCAGTCTGATTGCCGCGGGGCTAGCATTCCTAGTTTCCCGCGGCATTATCATAGCAGTCATCCTCATTGCGCCTTATTTTATCCCCGAGGGGTACAACCCCAAAACGCCTGAGGTTTTCACCCACACGGATACGCCCCGGATCATTGACGCATTCGTGCGATGGGATGCGGTGCATTACCTGTCTCTGGCCAAAGACGGTTATCACGCAGATTCAAACGTGCTCTTGAACAATACTCGTGCCTGGCCCCTGTATAGCTGGCTGATTCGTCTCCTGGGTGGCTGGGCAGGCCAGACCGGCCTGATTTATGCGGGACTGCTCATCTCAAATCTGGCTTTTTTCGGCGCTCTTGTGCTCCTGCACCGGTTAACTGTAGAAGACCTAGGCGCGCAGTCTGCAAGACGCACGGTTATGGCAATGGCAGTCTTTCCCGGCGCATTCTTCTTCAGCGCTGCCTACCCTGAAGCTCTGCTGGTGTTCCTGAGCGTAGCGTCTTTCTACGCGATGAGAGGGCGTCGATGGTTGCCTGCTGCGATCCTTGGGGGACTGGCTGCCCTCACCAGAGGGCCGGGTGTGCTGATGATAGTCCCCTTTCTCTGGGAGAGTGTACGGGCAACGGGGCTATCCTCGCGCAGAGTGTGGTGGCCGATAATGCTTTCGGGTTTCATGCCGTTAGGGACGTTGATATTCATGGCGGCGCTTTGGGTTGAGGTAGGTGACCCGCTGGCCTTCACGAAGATATTCCAGCTTTGGGGTCCGATAGTGGAGCGTCCGGCAGACGCCGCGCAGTATGCTCTTTCTGTTTATGTGACGGCTGACGCGGGCATCACCTACGGAGGAGCCTGGATTGGGGCGTTCGGGAGCGCGCTCTTTTTGGCCTCCGGCGTCTGGCTGTGGCGGCGTCGTTTTTACGGCTATGCCATCTTCCTTCTGGCAACCACCCTCTTCTATATGAGTTTAACGGTCCCAACCGGCACGGGCAGCATGATACGGTACCTGGCGCCCATCTTTCCCGCGTACGTGGCCTTCGGCGCATGGGGAGCCAACCGATGGTTTAGCTACGGGTACACTGTGGTCTCTCTCGTGTTTCTGGCCCTGGCGACATTGCTCTATGCCCAGTGGTATTGGGTGGGCTAAGCCGGCTTATACCCTTCTAGTAAGGGCGTCAGTTTGGGGCGATGACCGCGCAGTTTGCGGGCGGCCGATACCGTTTACTAGGTGCACGTCGTAGCCCGCGCGCTCCAGGGCGTCGTTGCTGACGGCAACCACGTCCTGCTCACCACGTGACCGAGAGAGGATGAAAACGGTAGCATGGGGCAACCGTCGCTTAATCTCTGACACTGCTTTTGTCAGGGGGTGGTCTTTCGCGGCGAACTCCAATGCTGAAAGTTCTGTATTCAAGAACCTTTCCACGCTCTCACCTAAGCCACCGGGCTTCCTGCGGTTTCGTAGCTGCTTTCTAAGCCAGGAGACGTCAGCGGCCCCCAGAGCCTTCGCGTCCTGAGGGGCTTGGGACATCTTGGGAAGCAAGGTGAGGCTCTGCCGCACAGCCTCCTTTGGGTCGCCTGTGGGAGCGGTGAAGGTCAGCCCGTCTTGGCCATAGGCAGCTATGGCTGTGGGCACGCCTTCCTGTGCCAGAGTAAGGCTGTAGGTCATCACATCCCACGCAAGTTGATCCATGGCTTCCTCATCTTCCGCCTGCAGGCCAGCCACCAGGACCGCCAGACGTGCCGGCGCGCCGGAAAACTCTTTCACAATCAGCTCTCTGAACTTTAGCGCGCGCCTCCAGTCGATTTGATTGCCTCTGTCTCCCGGCAGATAGGGACGATGGCGGTAGTACTCTTGCTGCCCTGCAGAGTTCGTTGGAATCCTGGAAAGTGCAGCCACACTGTTGACACCCGTCGCAGCGCCCTCTAAAAATTGGCGGGCCAGCCAGGACGCCACACGCGCTCTCGGTATCACGGTGATTTCAGCAACGATTGCAGATTGGATTGAAAGCAGAAGGCCCCAGGGGTCAAGAGCCGCCGCCAGAAGTGCAACCTGACGTGGTCCGGCAAGCGAGGTCTGAACGCGCATTTCTAACGGCGCCGCTTCTCCATTCTGAAGGTTGCATTGCAGAGGCTCGATTCTTAGCCAGGCGGCATCTGGGAAGAATCTGACGTGGAGCGGCAGCGTACTGCTGTTGGTCACCTGTATCTGGTATTGCAAGCTCTCACCGGCCATTACACGTGCCCTGACAGGCGTCACCAGCAAAGCGTCAGGCGGAACCCGGCGAACAATGCCGCTCAAGCGCCAGAGCAGAAAGCCTGCAGCCACTCCGGAAGCCACCGCGAGACCGGCGTTTGCAACCACGGCGGCCAGCATGGTGACGAGCGTGAGCACGGCGACCAGTGACCAGAGATGTGAGCTTGCTTTCCTTCCGGAGGGGGTCTTCGCCAGTTCGTTCGGAAACCCAGTTGGAGCAACCACCCTCATCGAATCGTCTAATGGAGGCAGCGCCACCAGTGCCCAGAGGCCAGCGCTCCACGCCCCCACCAGCTCATTCCAAAAAGCGGCAGGAAGGAAGAGGATCAGCAAGTTAAGCATGAGGGCATAATGTGCGCGTGGCGGCCGCCACGCGCAGGCGAACATGATGGCAACGAGGATTCCAATCGCCAGGACCCAGGCTAGTGGAGCTAGGAACAACGAGACGCCGAGCGCAACCCTGAGCAGTATGTTCCAACGCTCCTGACCTGGAATGAACCCGCCACGTAGCTTTGGTAGGAGGACAGTGTCAACAAATTGCGATGTTGTCAAAGGCTGGTTCGTAATCTAGTACTAAGTTGCGTAAGTTCGCGTGCACTGGGTTCGCTCCATACCCGCTCACCCTGAGCCTGTCGAAGGGCGAGCCGCTCGTGGTTCGACAGGTCGTTCGACTCTGAGAGTCTCAGACTCGATGAGCTCACCATGAGCGGCTGACATGTTGTTATTCCAAACTGATACACTACCAACAAGCCTGAGGCGTGACGGTATTGGCAGGATCAGTCTCGTCCGTTGCTTGAAAACTGTTTGGGCACGGGAATTTCTTCCAATGTCTGCTGGAGGATTGAGGCGGCCGTGACCCCATCTGCTTGGGCCTCCGCGCGCAGCACCAGGCGATGCTCCAAACAAGGGCTTGCAAGACGTTTCACATCATCGGGGATGGCATAATCTCTTTCTTGCACCAGGGCAAACGCGCGAATAGCCTTGTAGAGCAAGACGCTGCCTCGTGGCGAGGGCCCCATGAACACGTCTGGGTTTTGCCTGAGCCCATGCATGACCGCCACGACGTAGTGAATGACCTCTGGAGCAACGTAGGTCCCACGGCTACGTTTCCGGAGGGATTGTATCTCTTCCATCGGCAGCACGGGCAGCACATCAGCGGCATCAATGTTGTCCACATTGAACAGGACCTGGACCTCATCGTCGGCGTCAGGGTACCCACTCTCTATCCTGAACATGAACCGGTCCAGTTGGGTGTCTGGCAGGAAATACGTCCCTTCGCTGCCTGTCGGGACCTGTGATGCAATGACCATGAAGAGTTCCGGGAGGGCATGGGCAATGCCTTCAAGGGTCACGTGGCCCTCCTGCATACCTTCCAGGAATGCAGCCTGGGTCCGAGGGGTCGCGCGGTTCAGTTCGTCGATCATGACCACGTTCCCAAAGATGGGGCCAGGAATGAAGTGACTGGTGCCGTCCGGTCGGTACATATAGAACCCTGTCACATCGCCGGGCAGCATGTCCGGCGTGCACTGCACACGCTTGAACTCGCCACCGATGGCCATCGCGAAAGTCTTGCAAAGCAGGGTCTTCGCGGTGCCCGGGGGTCCCTCCACCAAAACATGCCCGCCCGCAAGAAGCGCTACGAGCAGCAGTTCTTTCAGATCATCTTTCCCCACGACGATCCGGGAGACTTCCGCCAATAGCTTGACTGGGTTGGAAAGTTCTAGGTCCCGTTGCAAGTTCAGTCTCCTTGAAGATGGCGTCCGAGTGAAAACGGCAACCACACTAGCACTATCAGGGCACATAACGACCCAAATGGGTTCGCAAGTATGCCCTTAAGTAAATATAACGTATTTTTGGCACTGTCTAGGGTCGTATCTGGCACGGTCTCCGCCAAAATTTCGACTGTCTTGTATTGGAACAAAGTGTCGACGAATTTCCTGCTCAGATCCAGCGTTCCATTGATAAGTATACTTGGGTCGGAAATGAGGACGATTTTCCCCAGGCCCAGGGGGGTTTCGGCGCCAACGGTAAAAGGGCCCGCCGGTTCATTCAGGTCAACGGTATTATTGCGGTTTTCATCAAGGTAGCTGAACGGACTGGAGGTAGCCAGCGCCTGTCCTGGCGCAGCGCCATCTATGCTGGAGGGTCGGTTCAGTCCCAAGAATACTCTATTCTGGGCACCGGGAGGAAGAAATGAAGCCTTCGGCAGATGCTGGTTTTTCTGGTTGATGAGCGGGTCAAGCAAAGGTTTCCCTGAAAAACGCAGCTCAAGTCCCAGGCCCTCTGCAACCTGATTGCCAAAGCCGAAGTCATCCAGGAGTACAAGGGTTCCCCCACGCCGGACAAACTCGTTGACGCGTTGGAGCTCTTCTGAGGTCATGACGCGCCGGGGGATAAGAACCAAGGAGACGGTCGCACTAGTTGCCGACAGCGCCGCGGGACTCACGATTGTCGCATGATAGTCTCGGGCAAATTGTGTCAGCCCGTTCCACGAGGAATTGCTGGGGCTGAAGTCACGTGAAGACGGGTACCACCAGATCAGACAGATCGATAGCACTGCAGTGACAACTGCAACGGCTAAAAAAAGCGCGGAGCTACGCATCATTGAGAGAGCGTTTCACTTCCTCGAGTTGCTGTTTAGCCTCTTCAGCCTGGGAAGCCGAAGGGCTTCTTTGTGAATAGAGAGACTCCTCTGCGACGGCGGTGAGCCGATTGAGCGGCGCCGCAACACTTTTGTGATGGCGCTCTACCGCGCGCCCGAATTCTCGCAGGGTTGCACTCTTCGGGTGGCCTACACCTAGCACGAGTTCAATGAAGCGAACCGCCCGCCAGTAACTTTCGACTACCTTCGTCCTTGACCGTGCAGGCATCGGAGAGCCAATCTCCTCACGAAGCTCTGGGCTGACCAGAATCTCCGTTACGCGGAGCGAAGCTTGCTGCAAGGCGCGCGCTGCTGACCTTTTAGTGGTCATAATTATTCCTGCTAGACCCAGCAGCATGATGAAAACTGCAATATTCACCACGTTGGCAACCAGGACTTTACGGGACTGCCGGGTTGGAGCCAGCCACGGTGAACCAGGCTGATACGAGACATCTAGGGTTTGTAGACCAGCGATGAAGAAGGAGAAGGGCAGCTCCATATCCTCTGTGAACTTGCCGTTCGCAACCGGTGCAGATTGAGATAGATTTCCCAGACGGAGTGTGACCTGTCCGCCGTCTTGGTTGCCGAACAAAGATGACACCGAACCGGCGATGTGCAGCCCACCAGGGACGAAAGCAAGCAGAGACGCTTCGAATTGCAGGAGCACCGGGCCCTGTATGAGGGGAATGGCCGACGATCCCACAGCGCCGCTGTAGAGGTCTGACGGCATCACAGTAACTCCAAGCTGCTGGACACCCAGGGGCGCTCCGTCGGGAACTTGGACAGTTATCTCACATGTCCCGTTACATTGCCCTCTACCTGCCGGCGAGCCAGCAACCGTGATGTTCATATCATGGCTGACAGCACCGGGCATGAGGGGAGTCGTGTTGACCTTCAGCGTGAATGGTCGGCCGGGGTAAGCGCTGGTTGGAGCCTGGAACGTCAGGGTAGTCGCGTAATAGGACAGGCGAATGATGACCTGAGCCGAAGCCCCTTCGTAATAAGGTGGCTCAAAACGTTCAGGCACGAAGCGGGCCACAAGGCGCGCCTCAGGCGTATATCGGAGCGGTATCTGGATTTGTGGCGCGAAGCTTCCGTCCGCCGTGGTGGTGGTCGACCCTATCCGTTCACCATCCAAAAGGAAGTCGATGTGCATGTTACCGAGCCCATTCCCGTTGGCGTTCAGCGTCCCGGAAACTGGAAGGCCTTGTCCCACGAACACCGAGGTTTGATCGGATCTGAAGTCCAACGTCGTGGGTATGCTGTTCGCAACTAAGGTTGCGGTGGTTCTTTCGAGCGCTGCAAGACGAGTCAGATAACGTTGCCAATATTCTTCCAACTTGCGGTTAGCCTGTTCTAACTCCGCTGTCGCCTCTGGTAGCACGCGGTTAAAACCAGCAACGCTGAGGACCAGTTGGGTTAGCGCCGCTGCCAGGTCGTCGTTGATCTGTTGTCCACGTTGCACCAGAGCTCGCGCTGTCGCTAACTTCTCTCTCGCTGCTTTTGCGTCGCGCAGGTCGTTAAGGCCGTCAATTTCGGAGAAGGTCGTGTTGAGTTGTGACAGGATATCATGCAATTCTTGGATTAACCTTGCTACGGCTGATGCGAACAACCGCAGTTGAAGGGGGAGGTTTGCTTCACGAATTGATGCCGTCAGATTCTGTATCTCGCCCGTGGATTCGAGAGCAATGGCTCCGAGCATCAGTCCGGCCAGCCGGATGGCAAGGCCAGCATCGGCAATCGAAAGACCGACGCGAGGGTCCTGATGAAAAGATGAGGCGCCGGCAATGCGAGATTCTGGCAGGAGCCAGGAGGACAGCGCAAGAACCAGCGGGAGTGCAATTGCGATTGAGAGCAGAAACCTTCGCTTCAAAATCGAATTCCGCCAAGAATACTGACAACCCGAAAAACCAGGATGACCCCAAAACCCGGTATCAAGACTGATGCAATCCTAACAAGAACGTTTCTGGCCTGAGCATTCAGGACGCTGAAAACGGCGCTCGCGACCATATATTCGATGAGATAGAGGACGTAATACATATCCCAAGAATTCGCTCCGCCGGCTGACAATGCGACGGTGGTCAGCGCGAAGACTGCCCACAGAGTGAAGATAAAACGATCGTAGACTGCCATTAGACTACCCTGAGCTCCAACAGGGCGTCGTTCTTACTGATCGTCTCTCGATCAATAGAGATTGGTTTGCCCAAGGCCTCCGCGGTGACGGAGGCAACGATGGAGGCTACAGGGCTGCCAAGGAGCGCGTGAGAAGCATAGAGCGGAGTCCCGATAGTTGCGCCGGTGAGGTGGATCAATAGTTGGTCTTGTGAGACAGAGACAGTGACGCTGCGGGCTGCATTCAATTCCCCTACCAAGAGTTTGGAGAGCGCTGTCTCAAGCTGTTGTGGCTCTGGCCCTGGTCTGTTCTCCAGCCGTTGCACGACGACGGAGCCTGGAGTGATGACCAAAATGCCCACATCTTGGTCAGAGGCTCCATAGTGGGTGATAAGCCGGTCATGGGCTGGGAGCCGCATTCGGGAAAAATCCGGCGCTGGGCCGAGCGGCAGGAGGGCTCGTGCACCGCACGTCGTCATGGAGGATGGAAGATACCACGCTCTTTGTGTGGCGCCCAGCTCCTCTGCAAGGGCCGCAATGTTGTGTTGCCCAGCTTCCATGAGCAGTATGCCCATGGGCACCGACACGCGGGGAATGGAGTGCTCCAAGCCGAAACAGACGACGCTCAGGATCACGGTGGCCGACCCCAATGTAACCACAGGGATCGAAGCCAGAAAGAACATCGAGACTGCTACCAGGCCCGACCCCATGATCAAGAGCACGAACCCCAGCTGTACATAAACACCTAGAGGGTCGCGGTCTTCCCTGCGCCTGCCAATGATGCTGCTGTCTCGCGCTGGTCCAAAGATAGAATTCACAGCCTGTATCAGGCCGGTCCATGCAGTAGTCATGCGCTATCGTGCCTTTTCTCACCTTCCGCGGTTGTTGTTACCTCAAAGCCCTATGACCTTGGGAACTCTCCTACAATGTTACCATCTCTTTGCTGAACAGCGAGCGGCGCAGACGCGCGAAGGTGTCTAAACGCCCCATGCGCCGCTGAGGTGGATGTTTGCGCCATTGACGTAACGTGCCTCGTCGGAGAGCAGGTAGCGTGCCACAGAGGCTGCGTCATCCGTTGACCCGACATACCCTGCCGGGATCTGGCGCTCCATGCGGGCAAGCTCCTCCTGCGGCGCGCTACCAGAATTGATGAACCCGGGCGAGATGGCGTTGACCGTTATCCCATCCTGCGCAAGCAGTCTTGCGAACGTTCTGGTCAGCACCAGGACGCCGATCTTTGCGATGTAGTGGGCCGTCACAAAGGGTTGCCCCACCATCTGATCCGCGTTGGCCATGCTGAAGTTGATAATCCTACCCCACTTTCGTTCTTGCATCCCCGGCGCAACCTTGCGCATTAGGTAAAAAACGGGGTGCAGGTTGTTATCGAACATCTCGTGCCATCCCTCAATGGTCTCCTCAAAAACATTGATGCGGTGGTATGGACCAGCACAGTTGATGAGGGCGTCTATCCTACCCCATTCATCTTCAACCCGCCGCACAAGACCCTCGGCAGCATCTGGGTCCGAGACATCTGCCTGGGCCGCGAAAGCGGATACACCCTGCTGCTGCATCTCCTGTACGGTGGCTGTGGCTGCTGTTTCACTCGTGCGATAGCAGATAGCCACGGACCATCCTTCCTTCGCAAGCGCAATCCCAATAGCTTTCCCAATCCCACGCGCGCCACCGGTGATGAGCGCAACCCGCTCAGGCATGGGAGCTACCGCTCCGCTTCCAGTTTTGGAGCGCCCGGCTGATCAGTGGGACTGTGCAGCACAGTTCTGGAGCCGGATTGATGCGGAGCGCGGAGGATGCCGAAGGTTAGAGAGCCAAGGGCATAGGTTACCGCCATTCCCCAGATCACCAGGGTGTAGCTGCTGGTCTCATCGAACACGAGGCCTGCTGCCACGGGCGATGCCACCGTGCCGATAGTGTAGATGAGACTCATCACACCCCGGAGCGTAGCAAAGCTGGTACGTCCAAAGAAGTCCCCTATGAGCGCCCAGTTGAGGGGATTAACCCCCTCAACAACCGCGAAGAGGATGACGAAGACCCATATCTGCCACGCGCTTTCGGCAAAGAGCAGGATAACAAACGCCATCACCCCCATAACCATGCCTGCCGCGATGATCAGGTTTTTGGGCGCTTTGTCGCCGGCCCATCCTAGGAAGAGACGGGCTGGGATGCTGAGAAAAGCCATAGCGCCCAGAAGCGCAGCGGCAGTGGGCTCATCCGATCCTTTCCAGACCATTATCGGGATGAAATGGACCGTGATGAGGTTGATGACTGCAAGACGGAGGGCCGTTGCCAGGGCAAGCACCCAGTAGGAGTAGGTCTTTAGGGCTTCACGGATGGTGTAGTCCTTCATTTCAGGATACCTGGCCGCCTCAGCCGCTGGATCATCGGTTAGCACCGGGTCGCCGTCTGGTCTGAGGCCGATGCTTTCCGGTGAGCGCTTGAAATACAGCGCAGCGGGAAGCACAAAAGCCCAGATGGCAACCCCGGCGATGATGCTCGTAGTCCGCCACCCGAACTCAAGAATCAGGAAGGAGAGGAGCGGCGCAAGGATAGCGCCGCCCAGGCTGAATGCCGAGATGACGGTTGACATGGCGAGTCCCCGCCGGCGGATGAACCAGGTGTTCACGGCAGCTAAAATGGTATGGCTAAAGCCGCCATTGAACGCGAGGGAAATGATGCCTAGGTACACGATGATGAAACCAGCGAAGCTATCTATCTGGGACAGGAGAATGTAACCCAGGCCGGTGAAAAAGGCGCCGACGAACAGGAGATACTTCGGCCCGAACCTGTCCACCAGCCACCCGGCAAGTGGGCCTTCCAGCGCGCCTTCTGCCCGAGACAGGGAAAAGACCAGCGAAGTGGCGGCGCGGCTCAGGTTCAAATCTCTGGTGATGGGCAAGAAAAAGATAGCGAACCCATAGAGGTAAATGCCGCCGCCTACCGCGTTGACAATCATGCTCAGGCCTATGATACGCCAACCGTAGTAGAGTTTGCCGGGCCACTTGACCATCTGGGTGACATTCGAACGCAAAGGCAGCCTCCTTAAACTCTGCTATTGTACGCGAGAGCTAGCTTCAGGCCAATGCTTGCCTAGCAGGTGTGTTTAGCAAGTGACCGTTGTGAGACATATTCTTGCACGATAACTATTGTTACGACAGCCAAACGAGGCGTTTTTCCGCTCATGACAACGCAAACTACGGTGTTGGGGCAGGTGGACCGAATTTGACACCCCATGAGACGCGCAGTACACTTCAGCCGCCGCACGAAGCTGCGTAATACCTCGTTATACCGGTTTCATGCTGCTGAGTTTTTGATGAGAAGGAGGCTGACATCATGCCCGCGGTGCTCTACGAGAAAAAGGGACATATCGTTTACATTACCCTGAACCGCCCTGAGGCGCTGAATGCCGTGAATCGGGAGATGAGCGAGGGGCTGGAGGACTCCTGGTACAAGTTTGACGCCGATGAAGATGCCTGGGTGGCCATTCTCACCGGCGCAGGGGACCGCTCATTTTGCTCCGGCGCGGACCTGCGCCAGATGGCAAGCGGCAGCAACGCCCCTAGCCATCGTCCGGTGCACAGCCTTGGCCACGGCATAGACATATTCAAGCCGGTCATTGCCGGGGTAAACGGTTTTTGTCTGGCCGCCGGCATGGATATGATGCTCCCTGCCGACATCCGAGTTGCGGCTGAAAACGCAACTTTTGGCATGACCATGACCCGTTGGGGCGTCATGGCCTCCACAGGCGCGTCGCAGTTGCCCCGCTCCATCGCCTGGTGCCACGCCATGGAGATGATTCTGACCGCAGAGCGCATCTCCGCACAGGAGGCGCATCGCATTGGCCTTGTCAACAAAGTGGTGCCCTTTGACCAGCTCATTCCGGCCTGCGAGGAGTACGCCGAGAAGATCCTGCAGAACTCGCCCATCGCGGTGCGGCTCAGCAAGGAGGCGGTTATTCGCGGCCGGGAAACCACCATGCAGGAGAGCCTGAACATCGGATTCTCCCTGCAGCGCTTCAACCGCACCACGGAGGACTCCAGGGAAGGGCCAAAGGCCTTTGCGGAGAAACGCAAGCCGGAGTGGAAGGGGCGGTAAAACGGGTAGTGAATCAGTTTGGAATTGCAACGTGTCAGTCGCTCATGGTGAGCTCATCGAGTCTGAGACTCTCAGAGTCGAACGACTTGTCGAACCACAGCGGCTCGCCCTTCGACAGGCTCAGGGTGAGCGGTGTGCTCCTAATGGCTCAGCAAAATTAGTACGCTACCTAAGACGCTGATTCTTTACGACAGCGAGGGCTCCCGAAAGGGAGCCTTTCTTGTTCCTCGTATGGTCTGCTTGGGGAGGGGAAACACTCTTCCTTATGAGGAGTAAAGAGGCTCAAGCCGCGTTGTATTAGGTAGATGGTCAAAATCATGGTCATAACTATATATCTCAGAGATTCCTTGAGCTTCCATATATGCGGCATTGAAAGCATCAGCAAAGCTCACGCCAACGCTGGCATAGATGGCTAATGCCCGTTCGTAGATGTGTTTTTCTCTGAGCCTGAGTCCGCGCAACTGGATAATGGGCAGGATTAACTCGGCAACGCGTTCCCGTGATTGCCGATATCTTCGTTGGAGCGTGAAGACCGTCTCGAAGATAATCATCGGCGATGTGACGATTTGCTCTTCTCCCTGTTCGACTCTGAAGAGCAGGTCAAGACATGCGCTCGCCTTGACCTCATCGTCTCGTGTCAGGTAGTGGAGCAGGATGTTGGTGTCCAGGAACCGACGGCTACGCCTCTGCATCCACTTCCTCTGCAATTGTCTGCTCTATCTCATCCCGGATCTTTTTAAAGTCCTCTGGTGCGGAGACTGGCTTTACCGCACCGTACCCAGTCATAAGCGCTGAAACCACCTTGAAACCGTGCTCCTCCAACAGGCGGCCGATCGCGGCCTCAAAGGGCAACTCGTCAACGTTGACACCTAAGCTGGGGTAAAGGACCTCAATGCCAATGGGTGATCCGTCCTGAGCGTAGTTCACATGGCGCCGATCATCAAGGCTTTTGGTTAAAGCGAAGTGCTTATCGCTGAGACGAATGTAAAGAGCATCCGCCTTAGTGTCGTGTGTGAGTTCCACGTGTCACCTCCCGACCCAAATGACCGTGATCACCACACCTGAAGCACGGATTATGGAAGTTGCGCCGCCTGCCACGAACCAGGGGCTGGCCGAAATTTTGGGAGGGTTAGCTCGTCATTCACTTTAGCAAAGACGACTTCTAATGGCATGCCAATGCGGACATCCTCTGGTGGGCAGTCCAGAAGGTTGCTGGTCATCCGCATCCCTTCTGCCAGCTCCACCAGTATGATCACGTGGGGAAGCTTGTCATTGAGGGAGGGGTTGAGGGCTTGATGGGTCACCGTAAAACTGAAGAGCGTCCCTCGCCCAGAAGCGGGAACCCACTCGGATTCCAGGCTATTGCACTGTGGGCACATCGGTCGCGGGGGGTACCTCAAAGACCGGCAACTGAGACAGCGTTGCAGGAGCAATTTGCCTTCTTTGCAGCCATCCCAGAAGGGCCTCGTATCAGGTGTGACGAGAGGAGTAGGAAACTCTGCCACGGTCACCTCCCCAAAATGAGCGAGCCTGCGCCGTTGCCGCTATCAACCAGGACAAGCTCAGCATTTGCCACCTGAGCCGTGGCTGTGCCGCGGAGCTGCCGTACGCCGTCATTCAAGTGGTTCATTATATGTAGATACGCCTCCGAGAGGTGGCCCCCGGCAGTATTCACAGGGATCTTGCCGTTGGGCCAGAGTATGTTCCCTGCCTCAACAAAAGGCCCTCCCTCACCCTTGCCGCAGAAACCGTAACCCTCCAGGGCAAGAATGACCATTGCGGAGAAATGATCGTAGATCTCCGCGACATCGATGTCGTTCGGGGTGACGCCTGCAGCGCCAAAGAGCTCGGGCGCTATCAGCTTGGCCGTCACATCGGTGTAAGACATCTGAGCGCTGCGCGCGCCGGACTGACACTGGCGTGCAGAAAGGATGAACGCGGGAGGATGGGGCAAGTCCCTTGCCCGCTCTGCAGAGGTCACCACCACCGCACACGCGCCGTCAGTTTCAAGGCAGCAATCGAACAGGCGGAAAGGCTCAACAACATATCGTGAGTTCTGATGGTCCTCCAGGGTGAGCGGCGTGTCGTAAAAGATAGCTCTGGGATTGCGGTTTGCATGGGCGCGCAGAGCCGTCGCAACCGCGCCGAACTGCCGGCTGGTGGTGCCGTATTCGTGCATGTGGCGTCGGGCCACCATCCCCAACGACTGCTGCGGCACCAATTGCCCGAAGGGTTCCGTGAACGCGCCCGGGCCTACGCCGCCTCGCATCGTGACCTCGCCGCGGCCGTAGCGCCTGCCGGACCTCCCGTTCATTGCGCGATAGACCACCACATAGTTGGCCAACCCGGCGGTGACCGCAGCCGCAGCATGGGCTATCAGGCCGCACAGCCTGCGGTTCCTGCTCCGCCCACTTCACCATAGAATCGGACGCGCTCCAGCCCCAGGCAGCTTGCTATCTCGGCTTCCGAATTGCTGTCCACCTGAAACTTGAGAAGGCCGTCGATATCCTTCGGAGTAAGACCGGCGTCATGGATTGCTGCCATTATTGCCTCAAGAGCAAGGACAATCTCACTGCGTCCGGAATCTCGGGAGAAATTGGTCTCCCCAATGCCAACAATAGCTGCCTTTTTATACAGGCTGTCTTGCATGCACGCTATCCTCTCTTCTCCGATCGAGAACCCCTGAGTCGCGGGTCCCACACGTCGCGCAGGGCATCACCGAAGACATTGTACGCAAAAACAACAAGTGAGAGGGCTACGCCGGGGAAGATGACAAGGAGCGGCGCGGTCTGAATGTAGCGGCTTGCCGCGCCGCTGAGCATCCGTCCCCAGGACGGGGTGGGCGGGGGTATACCCAACCCCAGAAAGCTTAGACTAGCCTCGGCCAGAATCGCGCCGCCCAATCCCGCGCTCGCCAGGATCAACCACGGCGCGAACACGTTCGGCAGGATATGCACGAACATGATGCGGAACGAGGTGGCGCCCATTGCTCTGGCCGCCTCCACATACATGTTTTCCTTGGTAGAGAGCACGACGCCTCGCATAAGGCGTGTCGGGCGGGCAAAGAACCCGATAGAAAGGGCGATGATAACTTTGTCCAGCCCCTGCCCCAGGGCAGCAATCAGGGCAAGCGCCAGCAGGAGGTCTGGGAAGGCCAGCTTGACTTCAATGATGCGTTGAACGATCGTGTCAAAGCGTCCGCCAAAGTAGCCGCTGAGCACACCCACCACGAGTCCCAGCCCACCACCAATGGATACGACGCAGACGCCGACGATGACAGAGACGCGTGCGCCGCCAATGATACGGCTCAGCAGGTCACGGCCAAACTCGTCGGTTCCCAGCCAGTACCTGGAGCTGGGACCCTGAAGCCGATCTATGACATGCATCTGTTCCGCGGGATATGGTGTTATCAGGTCCCCCAAAACAGCTACCACCAATGTGATCACAATGAGAAAAAGCCCCACGCTTCCTAAAGGCTTGGCGCGGAGAAAGTCAACGAACGCAGCGAGGGTTTTTCGCTCCTGCCTTATTCGTAACGAACCAGCTAATGCCGCTGCTGCCGAATGTTGCGCCATCTGCGATGCTCCTCTCCCGGCCGTGACCTAACTCGTCTACTGCAGGCGCATGCGAGGATCGACCACGGTGTACAAGACGTCGGTGAGCAGATTGATAACGATGAAACTTAACGCTACCAGCGTTACCATGAACATCACCACCGGAAAATCCCTCAGTCTGAGCGAGTCTATGAGCAGCAGGCCGAGCCCTGGGATGGTGAAGATCGTCTCCATAATGACTGAGCCGGTGATTACTCCCGCCAGGGAGAGACTTACAATGGTAATCACTGGGATCATGGCATTGCGAAGCACGTGACGCATCACGACGATCCGTTCAGCCAGGCCCTTGGCTCGGGCAGTGCGGACATAGTCTTCACGCATCACTTCCAGGGTGGCAGAGCGCGCCATCCGCGCGATGATGGCGCTGCCGGAGAACCCTGTGATAAGTGCGGGCCATATAAATTGGCTCAGGTTATCAAAAGGACGTTCCCAGAGCGGATTGTAGCCCAGTGGCGGACTCCACTTGAAAACGTGCACCAGCAGCATCATGAGCAGCAGCGCCAGCCAGAAGTTCGGCATAGCCAATGCGCCAATGGAGATACTGCGTCCAACGTAGTCCCACAAGGTATCCTGGCGCAGCGCTGCCGTCACTCCGACCGGCACGCCAAGCATGACTGCAAAAAAGATGCTCATGAGCGAGAGTTGCATGCTAAGAGGCGCTCGCTGCACCACCATGTCCCAGATGGAGAGGTTATTCCAGAGCGAGCGTCCAAAGTCCAGCCGCATCATGCCCCACACCCACTCCACGTACTGTAGGTGGAGCGGCTTATCCAACCCCAGTTCCGCCCTGACCCTGGCAAGCTGTGCAGCGTCCAGAGAATCAGTGGTCCCGCCTCCTGTCAGGATCATGATGGCAACGTCACCTGGCGCGATGCGCATCACGATGAAAACCAGGAGCGTTACCCCAATGACGGTTGGTATTGCCAGGATGGAGCGTCGGATCAGGAATTCTCTCATGGCAGATCAGCTATTTAAGATCCTTTTACTTCTTTTTGGCCGTATTGATCCATACTTCGTCTTTCCTGCTGTCCACATAAGCGTTCCAGCCCGGATTCCAGTTTTCGACATAGGGCCACCACATTGTCGAGGCCAGAGACTGCGGCTCCACAATAACCGGCAGGTCCTCAGAGACCATGTCCTCCAGCTTAGTGACCATCTCCTGACGCTTCTTTGGGTCAGTCTCTCTTGACATTTGCTCGAAGAGCGCGTTGAAATCCGCTCTATCATAGCCAAAGTAGTTCCGCGTCGCTCCCTTCAGGAAGTGGATACCCAGCAGCTCATCAGGGTCTGTGGTGAAAAACGCCCAGGCATGCTGCCAGACCTCGTACCGGCCGTCAGACCCTCGTTCAAAGATATCCGCAGAGTCCCTCAGGATAATTTTGGGTTTAATGCTGATGAGGCCGAGCTGGTTGGCCCACAGCTCTGCCTCTTTAGAACGGTCCGGCTGATCGTTGCGGACCTGCATCTCCACCTCAAAGCCGTTGGGGAATCCTGCCTCCTGCATGAGCTTCTTTGCCTCGGCGATATCCTGGTCCTTGGGCTGGCGATATCCTGGTTTGTTCTTCCAGTAATCCTCAGGGCGACCCCATGGCGTGCCTGAGGAAAGATAGGATGTGAGGATGCCTTTGCCGTCGAGAATGGCCGCAATATGGGCCTGATGGTCATAGACTAACTGCATGGCCTTACGCACCCGTTTGTCTGTCCACGGGCCTTTTGCATTGGGCCGGATATTGATGCCCAGCCCTGTGAGGCTGTAACCAATGGTGCGGTTCTTCAACAGCTCTCCCCTGGCCTCCATCTCATCCGTGCGCTTGTGGCAGTCAAGGGATTGGCAGGCGCCCACGTCCACCTTCTTGGTTAAGAATGCGGCCTCAAACGCGGCCTCATCATTGATCATCCAGTGCTTCAAAGAGTCGATGTAGGGCACGCCCTGCAGATAAAACTTTGTGTTCTTCTTGTACTGGAGATGGCTCCCCTTCACCCACTCATCCATCATCCAGGGGCCACTGCCCCTGGGAGCGCTCCGCAGATCGTTTGCCACCGTGCCCGCCGGGAGGATGGCGCCAAAGCCGGAAGTGAGCATCTCCAACAGCACCACTGCAGGCCGGACCAACTCCATTTCCACAGTAGCATCGTTGGTGGCTGTGATGCTTTTAATGTATGAATCGAGGATGCCGGTCCGGTCGGACTTCTTCTTCTCCTCAGTGCGGCCCATCGCCCGATTGAGGCTGTAGACCACATCCTTGGCCGTGAGCGCAGTGCCATCATGGAACTTGACGTCTTTGCGAAGATTAAAAGTGTACTTTAGGCCGTTGTTCTGGAGCTCCCAGCGCTCTGCCAAGTCGGGCTTGATGGCCCCTTTGTCCTGCTGTTTGACCAGCATGCTGTAAAAGTGCATGTTGTTCTGATTGTCGTTCGTCGAGATAGCGTAGTGAGGATCGAAGCTCACCATCTCGCGCTGTCTTCGAATATTGAGAGCGCCTCCGAGAGTCGCAGCCTTCGTCACCTCTGGGCCTTTTGCCACACCCGCGGTCCGGTCGGCGACTTCCGCCGTAGGTGTCGGAGGAATCTCAACCGCCGGGCCTGCGCTCCCGCACGCGATGGCCGATGTCACCAACACCAAGGCCGCCACAGCAATTAGTGCCCTAAACAATTTCATCGTTGCCTCCTTCATCATTGCCTCCTCCGGCTTGCAGCGTCCGCCCTCCGCGGTACTCGCCATATATTTCAGATAGAACCGGGCGGAGCAAGCCGCATTCACCCGCCCTCAACCGCGGACCACGCACCGATTAGTGAAATATCTCTTCAATCACATACTGGTTCACCGTGTCCTCGGACAGGCCAAGTAGCTCCCGATACACGTAGTCGTTATGTTCACCCAAACAGGGAGCGGGCGCCCTCAGGCTTCCCGGGGTAGAGGAGAGTCTTGCCACAAGCCCATCATAGGTCGTCAGTCCTGCTTCCGGGTGCTGCAGGCTGACATAGAAGCCTCGCTCTGCCAGATGCTTGTCTCGTATCATGGCGTCTTCCATATTCTGAACCACGCCTGCAGGCACTCTCACTTTCTGAAGGCAGACCATGGCCTCTTCCGGTGAGCGCTGGGATGTCCACGCTTCAACAAAGCCATCCAACTCGTCTTCGTGCGCCTTACGACCTTCAAAGGTGGAGAAGCGTGGTTCTTCCAGCAGGGTCGGCCGGCCCAGCGCTTCTCTGAATCCCGCCCACTCTTCCTCATTTGTCACTGCTACCGCCACCCAGCGGTTATTTCCCAAACTTCGGTAGACGCTGTGGGGGCTGGCATAGGCCACGTGGTTGCCCGTGCGCGTCTGATTGCGGCCGTTGACGGTGAAATCCAGGACATACGTCTCCATGACGGAAGCCGTGGATTCCCACTGCGCGACCTCAATATATTGGCCCGTACCCGTGCGCATTCTGTAGTGGAGCGCGCTGAGGAGCGCAGTTGCCATGTGGTACGGGTTGCTTGCATAGTCGGGGTAGTTGATCTCTGTTCCCGTGGGTGGGCGGTCCGCGTAGCCGGTCATTTCATTGATGCCGGCAAAGGCCTCCACCGTCGCCCCGTAACCAATCATGCTCTTATACGGCCCCGAACGTCCGGCCACCGGCATCTCTGCCATGATGATGGCGGGGTTGATCTTCTTCAGCTCCTCGTATCCAAGACCCCAACGGTCCATGACGCCAGGCGCGAAGTTGTTAACGACCACGTCGCTCACCGCGATGAGCTGGCGAGCTACTTCAACCCCTTCCGGCGTGCGCATGTTCAACGTGATGCTTTTTTTGCAGCTATTGAGATTGTTGAAAAACCCACTCAGGTTGGGGCTTCCCTCTGGGCCCTTGGCCTGAGGCTGGCCCATCCGGATTCCACCCCGTGTGGCTGACTCCACGATGATGACCTCTGCGCCGAACAACGCTAGGAAGCGCGTGCAGGTGGGCCCGGCGCCGATCCAGGTAAAGTCAGCGACACGTACCTTAGCCAGTGGGAGTGGACTCATCAATTGCTCCTGTCCCCGATGCATGTTGAAGCTAGATGACGCCCTGCTGCTGCAGTCTTGAAAGCTCTGCCGTCGTGAGGCCGAGCAACTGCGCATAGACCTCACTGCTATGCTCACCCAGAAAGGGGGCGCGTTGCTCGATGGTCCACGGCGTTTCGGTGAGCCGCATTGGTGGGCCGGGATAATGAAAGCTCTCGCCCAACTCAGGGTGCTCCACATCCACAAAGAAGTGGCGCGCATTGAGATGCGGGTCATTGACCAGTTCCTCGGCTGTGTTGGACGGTCCAAAGGCAAGTCGCCTTTTCACCGCTTCGCGATAAATCTCCGCCTTGGTGAGGGTCATGAGAAAAGCGGCCAGCACATCGTTGATGTGGGCCTCTCCGGCGCGCCGCTCCAGGACATTCTGCCAGCGGGGCTCCTGCAGGTCGCTGGCCATGCCGTCACTGGCCATCCAGTCCACCATCTCGTCCCAGCCTCTGCCTGCGCTGTACCGCACGTAACCATCCTTACACGCAAACAGCTTTGAGCCTTCCCGTTCTCGGATAACGCCTTTCAGGTCATAGTGGGCCATCGTCCATTGAAGGTCGGCAGCAACAGCCTCCTGCATAGAAACATCCACATGCTGACCCTCTCCCGTCATATCCCGCCACAGCAACGCCACGAAGGGTTGCCGCAGCCGCGTGGAGGGACGCTTGATGGTGCCCCTGAGACGCTCCTGTCCGCACCGGAGCACGGTCTGGGAAGCCGCACAAATTGAGTTGCGTCCCCATGGCCAAACCGACAATGTCAGCGGTCTTGTAGCCGCTGTGCGGGCCCGTCTGTCCGAAGCCGGTGATAGATGTGAGAATGAGGCGTGGATTAACCTGATGCAGCTCTGGAAATGAAAGACCATGCTCCTGCAGATAACCGGGCAAAAAGGTTTCTATGACCACGTCAGCCCGTGCGGCGAGGCGGCGGAAGATAGCTGCTCCTTCAGGATGCTCCAGAGAGAGCGTGATGCCCTTTTTGTTGATGTTGTAATGCCAGAAGTACAGGCTCTGCTCGGGGTCGCCGCTGTCGTGATAAAAGGGTCCAATCCGCCTGGTGGGATCGCCACTGGGCGGCTCGATCTTGATGACCTGTGCGCCAAGGCCAGCCAGCAGGCGAGTACAATACACGCCCTTGCCATCAGCAATGTCCAACACCACCAAGTCGTCCAGAGCCTTCGGAGACTGAGCAGCACCGGTCAGTGTCATAAGCTTGATCTTCCTTTTTCACGATCCGCAAGCAAGGCTTGGAACCACCTGTCTGAGACGCTCGTACCTCGTATAAGGTAATCGTTTTCGGCGACTATAATCTATAAAATATGGCGATGTCAACACGCTTGTGTGGGGGTGTTGTTGCTCAGTGATATTGTCAGGGGGTAACTGCTCTGTGAAAATGTCAGTCTATGAAAGGACTGATGGTGACCCCCAAAGAGCAAGGACGGATACAGGTGTTGAACGAAGTACTGGTGGGGACGCTGAGGATAGGTAATGCGGCCCTCCTCATGGGCGTGAGTGAACGGCAAGGGTGGCGTGTGCTGGCGGCGTATCGTCGGGAGGGCGTTGCCGCCGTAGCCCACGGCAATCGTGGTCGTCCACCGGCCCACACGCTGTCGGCGGGGCTGAGGGAGCAGGCGCTGACCTTGGCCCAGACCCCACCTATCGGGGCTGCAATGATAGCCATCTGGTGGAGCTGCTGGCGGCAGACGGCGGGACTCACGAGCCCGCGCAAGCGTCGGTCCCCCACGCACCGGAGCCGGCGGGAACGGATGCCCCAGGCAGGGCGGTTGCTGCAGTGGGACGCCAGTCCCCACGCCTGGCTCCAGGAGCGGGGGCCGCGGCTGACCTTGGTGGGGGCCATCGACGATGCCACGGGGGGGGCGACGTGGTCGCGGCGACCTTTCGGGCACAGGAGGACGCCCAGGGGTATCTGCTGGTGCTGCGCACCATCCTCACCACCAAGGGCGTGCCGGTGGCCATCTACCGGGACCGCCACGGCATCTTTGAGCGGCGGGCACCGGATCCCTGGACCCTGACGGAAGAGTTGGCCGGGGAGCGGATACCTACCCAGGTGGGGCGGGCCCTGGCAGAACTGGGTATTCAGTCCATCCCCGCCCACTCACCCCAGGCCAAGGGCCGCATCGAGCGGACCATTGCCTGGCTCCAACATGAGCTGGAGGACCTGGACCGAGAACTGCGGGACTTCCTGCGCGCCAGTCCGCTGTGGCGGGAGCGCGAGGAGTTGCTGCGGAGCGTGCCGGGCGTCGGGCCTAACTTGGCCAGTGTGCTGCTCGCGCGCCTGCCGGAACTGGGCGCCCTTTCCCGACGCCAGATCGCTGCCTTGGCCGGCGTGGCCCCCTTCAACCGCGACAGTGGCACGCGGCGCGGCAAACGGACGGTGTGGGGCGGTCGTGCTGCCGTGCGGGCGGCTTTGTACATGGGGGCCTTGGTGGCAACCCGCTACAATCCCGTCATCCGCACCTTTTACCTTCGCCTCTGTGCGGCAGGCAAGCCCAAGAAGGTCGGCCTCACCGCCTGCATGCGCAAACTCCTGACCATCCTGAACGCAATGGTCAAACATAAAACGTCTTGGGAAGTTGCTACGGCAATTGTATCTTGACAATCAAGACAGTTGCTTCGACCTAGCTCAGCAAGGACGAGCGGAACCGCCCGTTCATGGTTCGACACGGCTCACCACGAACGGGCTTTGCGTGCTGTCTGGACTTTGCAATCGCCTTGTGTGGGGGGCCGTAACCGTTTCATAAATGGTGGGAGGAACTGAAAGAAAGGGAAGGACGCCGCGTTGAGGAAGGTGAGAGCCATTCCCAAAGTGAAGGAGTTGCCCGCCTTTGACGCTACGCTTCCTCGTCCCCAATGAAAAAACTACGCCGATATGCGTGGTGACAGAATACGCTAGAGGTATGGCGAGGGGCCGGTTTACGGCCGATTATGTACAGACTCTCCCTCACTCTGCCGGTGTGCGCGACGGGGCAAGGGGTAGTCAACGAGAGGAGGGAGGCGCGGCGTATCAGGAGGAATCCTATCACCGTTCTCAATCGGCGCACAGCAGGCAAGGCTTAGCCCAATTGTTCGCATGTTAGTCCGGAGGGGCACTCCCCGCAAGTCTCCCCACATCCCTCCGTTGACAGCGCGCGGCTTTGGCCTGAAAATGTCGTCATAGCCCTTTGTGACGCGTTTCTCAAAAATCCTTCAGGAAAGTTAGACTGGATTCCTATGCTACCTCGACGCGAACGCCGCCGGAACCGCGGCATCACTCCACCGCCCCAGAGCCTTCCCATTCGTGTCCTCCAGTTCATCACCAGTTGGGAGGGCATCATCGGCCTCAGTGTGTTCATCGTCATTGTGGTGCTGGTTCAGGGCATCCTCCGCCTGTCATTGCCTTTTGACCTTGGCAAGCGTCCGCCGATTCCCGATGCCTGGGGTTACATCAACGTGCCCAGAAACCAGCCCATGCAGATTGTGATGGTGACCGACGCCTCCAAGGGCACGACGAGCGAGCCGACCGCCACACTGCGAGGCGTTAAGCTGGCCCTGAAAGACCGGGACACGGTCCACGATGTCTCCATCGAGCTGCAGGTGGTTCAGGACACCTGTGATGCGGATGCCGCGCGGGCAAAGGCCACAGAGATCGCGGCAAACCGCCAGGTGGTCGGCGTCATCACGGAGGCCTGTCTCACGAGCGCGCTGGCGGCCAAAGAAGTCTATGAAGATGTGAAACTTCCTTATTTCAATGTCTCCGTCTCGGCTCCGGAACTTACCCAGCCGATTACACTCGTCACGTTCCGCATGCAGGGCAACGCAAAGCGCCAGGGTCTGCTGGGCGCCCTGTTTGCCCGCCAGACGTTGAAGGCTAGCCGCGTCCTGCTGCTGCATGATGGCGCATCGGGGATACAGAGCATCGTGGAGGACTTCCGTGGTCAGTTTCGAGCACAGGCCGGACAGGTTGCAGACTTGCGCGCCATCGATCCATCCGGTCAGGGCTGGGATGTACTCCAAAAAGACTCGATCACCCTCGAACCGGATCTGGTCTATTTCGCCGGCTCCGGAAAGACCGCCGCTGCGCTTGTCGCCGCTCTTAAGAAGGGAGGCTACAGCGGACAGTTCATGGTGACCGATGCCGCAGAAACCGCCCCGGAGTTCCTCAATGCCGGAGACCCTGTTGAAGGTGTCTATGTCACCTCTGTGCAGACGCCCCGGACAGAAGGCTACCCCTTCTGGAAAGAGACTTATGAGAAAGCCGTTGGGCCGGTGCAGCCTTATGCGCCCGAGGCGTTTGACGCCACAAAGATTCTCGTGCAGGCGGTGGACGCGGCTGCCAAAGCCAAGGCCGACGGCAGTCTGGAGGTGGGCCGCGGACTCTTAGCAGGGTCAGTGCGAAGTCAACCCTACCAGGGCATCACCGGTCGGGCCGACTTTGACGGCAACGGAGACCGAGCGAGCGCCCTGGTCCAGGTGTACAAAATGGAGAATGGCGGGCTGAAGATCGTCGGGTAGCCGGTGGCCTGCAGCAGTCTATGGCTCGGCGATCAATTGCGCTTGCTTGGGGACCATGGGGAAGAACACTCTTCCGGGCACATCGCCCATGAACACCCGCCCAGCTCCCACAGCGTTGTTGCGCTGAGAGAAACCCGGTCCCTGCGCATTCATGGCCAGGGCCGCGCGAATTTCGGCCGGCTTGAGGCTTGGCTTGGCTTGTTTGAGAAGCGCAGCGGCACCTGCCACATACGGGGCGGAGGCTGACGTCCCAGTAAAACCCTGCGGCCCATAGGTGAACGTCGTCACTTGGTCAGGCGCCACCATGTCTGGTTTAATGACGCCGGCCTTTGTTGGCCCCTGGGAGCTATAGATCCGCGGATTCAGGGTGCCGTCCTCCACCGCGCCCACCGTCAGAGCCGCAGGCGCATCTCCCGGGATGACAATGCTTTCTCCGGGCACTTTGTGCTCAAGGTTGTAGTCCACCGTGACGAGAATGTCCAGTTTCACTCGGCGAGTTGCTCTGAACCGCTGGATGGCAATCCAGTAATCACCCTGAGCCGCGGTGGTGTAGACAATATGCTCAACCGGCGGAAATTTTCCGTTCTGGAACGCCGTTGATTGCGCTACCACGCTCTCACCGCGGAAGAGGAAGAGGTCAAAGTCCTCGGAAAAAGTGGTCCAGTCATCCCACGTGAGGAAGACATCCACCCTGAATACCCTCTCGTCGTTCGGGGTGAGCCGCCGCAGGAAAATGGTGTTCCCCTCGTCCGTTGCGGTATAACTGTGAAAGCCGTTGCCGTCAGGGTCATTGAAATACCCAGTCCAGTGGGTGTTGCCAAAGTTGCCCGCTGCCTGCACCCAGACTATGCCGGCTGCCTCGGCTTTTTGCACAATGTCACTGACAGACCCGCGACCGTCCCCATATGCAGTGCCCGGCCATCCCACGGAGGATGAGATGACATGCACATTCTGCTGTATCAGATAATCGACGGCGTTGCCCAGCTCAACCTCGGTGCTGAAATTGACCAGGTAGAAGATGGCCTCCGGCGCGACGTCATAGACTATCTCAGCCACCGCCGTGCCGTGCGCATCCCCATTCCCGGTGATGTCCCCATCCGCCCGAAACGATTTGATGATGACGTCACGAGGGAGCTCCGTACCCAACAGGTTCCAATATGCGTCAAATCCGGTATCGGTAATGGCTATCTTGATGCCTTGCCCCTGCATCCCAGCCCGCTGCCAAGGCTCCAGGCCCATCCACTGGACACCCTCGCTCACCTGGCCGGCTTGCGGTGGTCCCAGGGTGATGGGCGCTGGCGGCGAGTAGATGAAACGGACCCCGGGAGCATCCGACAAAAGAGCCAGGGCGCTGGGAGGGACAACGGACTGCAACGTCGACTCGTAGCTTGCTTCTATAGTCCCACCCAATGAGGCTGCCAGGCTGCGTATCGTATCAAGAGCGCCGTCTTCAACGGCAATGGCGACTCTCACCCGACCGTCCTTCACCGTCAGCCCCTGAGCTTTCCCAGCCTCTTCAATGCTTGCGAGGGTGCGGAGTTCTCCTTGCGCGGACAGCGTTGACAGCTTGCTCAGCCCTGAGTCCAGGCCGGGAACACCACTTTTCGCAGGAATAGCGCCCAGGGGGACGTGTTCCTCTGAGGTTGCTCCCCATGATGGGGCGGCCTCAGCGGCGGGCCGGCCAAGCGCATCGTTAAGGTCGTGTTGCAACGCTCCTTGCTGTGACGCCACCGGCTCCCCCTGAGGGCCCTGGTGAAATGGGGAGAGATGCGCCGCCTGGAGAGGGTAGGCGCTGGTGAACAGGACAGCACACAGCAGTGCCGCAATTACGATGCGAGATTTCATGCAGAGGGTGAATGTCGAATGGAACTTCAAAATACCGCTGCTGGACGAATGCCCGGGAGCCACCCGACGCACGCATCATAGCTGTCAACTACGTGGGTGTCAACGTGGGTGTTAGGGTTATTGGGAGAAAGGGAGTTGCGTGTCTTTTCGAGGAACAGCCCCATTGTTAATCTCAGCTGCATTTGCATGTCGTTCATTCCTTTCTCTCAAGGATCTCCCACACTCCACACTGGCGACACGCGATTGGCGGAACCTAAGGGAATTGCCTATTTGCTCCAGGGCGGGCTTCCTACGCGGAAGAACGTGACGCGCTGCGCCTACCCCTTGATGGGTTACGCGATTGGCGGCGCGCTCGCGCAGATGAAGATAAAGACCGTCCCGACAACCTGGGCAGCGGGCCTCCCGTCAGCGGCGGTTCAGTCACTTTGGCGTAGACCACTCTTGCACATTGCAGGCACTTAATATATGGCTCCTCGCCCAGCTCTGCTGGCGGAGCATCATCGGTCCCGCTCCTTTACAAGCCCTTACCGGATTAGTTGTTAGGCCTCGGTCACGCAGTCAGTGCCCGCGTTGTGGACAAGGACCGCCCAGTAATCGCGGGTAACACCCCGCGACACAGGGTCGGCGCGAGTGTGGGAGTCCTGCGCTGCGTGCTCGGTCTGCACTCGGGGGGGCTGACGGCTACCGCGGCCTCAGGGAGCGGCTTTGCTGTGAACCACCCTGGCGTCGCTCTACCGTCACGCACACCTTGTCCTTCCGGCAGCACTCGCCCAAGTGCGAAGCGACGGAGTCGGGGGGTTCCCCCGGCTTCCGCCGCTTCGTGATATTGGTGAGAGCTACGCCCGCGTTCGCCTGAACGCCAAGCCTGCCGCCAGCAGCAGCGCACCGAGGAGCAGGGCGAACGGCCCGGCCCAGGGTAGACCGTCGTCGCCGGTCTTCGGGAGGGCTGTCGGCGCCACCGGGGTAGCGGTGGCGGTCGCCGGAGCCAACGTTGCCGTTGGTGTCGCAGCAATGGCGGTTGCGGTCGCTGCGATAGAGGTCGCGGTCGCGGCCACCGCAGTCGGCGCAACGGCGGTTGCGGTCGCTGCGACAGAGGTCGCGGTTGCTGCCACGGCCGTCTCGGTTGCGGCTACCGCGGTGGCGGTCGCCGGGGCCAACGTCGCGGTAGGCGTGGGCGTGGCCGGGATCGCGGTCGCGGTTGCTGCCACGGCCGTCTCGGTTGCGGCTACCGCGGTAGCGGTCGCCGGGGCCAACGTCGCGGTCGCCGTGGGCGTGGCCGGGACCGCGGTAGCCGTCGCGGTAGGCGTGGGCGTGGCCGGGACCGCGGTCGCGGTCGCCGGGGC
>Ga0082335_1001293_pt1 | contig 54641 bp, 41 predicted proteins | sample Subgrocontami58m_FD_72375 | JGI IMG/M metagenome (GOLD analysis project Ga0082335, IMG submission 72375) | Subsurface groundwater microbial communities from S. Glens Falls, New York, USA - GMW37 contaminated, 5.8 m (SPADES assembly) (version 2) ... | reverse complement strand
TTTTCTGTAGTTACACCAGAATGAACTTATCTGCTTTTGCGCCGCAGACCTTGCATGGCGCGGCCGGCTTTCCAATCTCAATATTGCCGCAGACGGGACATAGATAAAACTCCACCTGAGTTAAATCCTTACCTTGCTTCACAGCTTCCAATGCAAGTGTGTACAACCTGGCATGAACAGCTTCCGCTTCCAGCGCGTACCCAAACATGCGCCTGGCTTTGTGGTCATCAGCTTTCGCCTGTTCAAGCATTGGCGGATACATCGTAGTGGTTTCATAAGTCTCGCCGTCAAATGCGGCTTGCAAATTATCAGCGGTGGAGCCAATTCCCTCCAATGAACCCAAATGTCCCTCAGCGTGAATCCGCTCGGCTTCCGCCGTTGTGCGGAACAAACGCGCCACATTCGGGAACCCATCTTTTTCCGCCTTCTTGGCAAACGCGCGATACTTCTGGTTAGCCTGACTCTCCCCCGCGAACGCCTCTTTTAGATTTTCAATTGTGGTTGGCATGGTGTCTCCTAATTCTGGTTAGATTGAGAAATTGTTCACAATTATTATATCCCACCACACTCGCCTATTCAATCCACTCACGTGCTCCTGATAAAAACGCCTTCCCAGACATCATCTTCCTGCCCGCCGGTTGCACTTCATCCAGAATCAAAGCGCCTTCAGTGGATTGAACAGCGGGTCTTCCCTCGACCGTGAACCTGCTCCCGTTCGCCAGGCTTTTCTCCCCGCTGACAATGGATGCGCGCATCACCTTGAGCGGATTCCCATTCCACTCGAACCACGCGCCCGGCCACGGATTCATCGCGCGCACATGCCGCTCCAATTCAATGGCAGGACGTGTGAAATCCAATAAGCCATCTTCCTTCTTCAACATCGGCGCATACGTTGCGCCTTCTGCGGGTTGAGGCACAGCTATCAATTTGCCAGAGATGAAGTGTGGCAGGGTTTCGAGGAGCAGATCCGCTCCCAGTGTGGATAATGTTTGGGTGACAGAACCGGCCGTATCGTCCGGTTTGAGGCGGATGGATCTTTTCGCGAGCATGGGCCCCGTATCGAGTCCGACATCCATCTGCATGATGGTCACGCCCGTCTCTTCATTCCCAGCCAAAATTGCGGCGTTGATGGGCGCCGCGCCGCGCCAACGCGGCAGTAATGATGCGTGCACGTTGATACATCCATAGCGCGGCAGATCGAGGATATCTTTTTGCAGGATCTGACCGAAAGCCGCCACAACAATGATCTCCGGCTTCCACGCTTGAAGTTTCTGCAGCACTTCAGTCCCGCGTAATTTTTCGGGTTGGAGGATGGGGAGGTTCAATTCCAGAGCTAATTTTTTTACAGGCGGCGATTTCAATTCACGCCCGCGCCCCGAAGCGCGATCTGGCTGGGTCAGGACACCTGCAACTTGATAATTTCGCGCAGCGGCCAGAGCAGAAAGGCATGGCAGTGCAAAATCAGGCGACCCCATAAAAACAACCTTGATGGACATGCGATTATTTTAGCATACAGCCGGGTGGATGGATTGGTTGCATCTTACTGGGATTGGTTGTAAAATACTCCAAATCCAACCACCTTATTCGGAGGAATAAACCATGTCTCAAGAATCAATGAATCCTGAAATCAGCAGTGACGACAAGCTGTGGGCCATGCTCGGTTATCTCATCCCTCTCATCGCGCTCGTTGCTCTTTTGATGGAAGAAAAGAAAAATCGCCCCTATGTCAAGTTCAATGCTGTGCAGTCTCTCGTGGCTACGGTTGTGTTGTCCATTCTCTCAACGGTAACCTGTGGCTTTGGCGCTGTGCTCTTCCTGGTCATGCTTTGGTGGGCCTATCAGGCTTATCAGGGGCAGGATGTCAGGATCCCGATGATCAGCGATTTCATTCGCAAGCAGGGCTGGGCATAACTTTTCCTGCTCACAATAAAAAGACTCGCAGCGAACTGCGAGTCTTTTTTATTTATTATGATAGACTCGCCTAACTTACATTCCACAAAAGGAGAATCTGATGAACGTGCAAATTCCACAAAACCCACTCATGCCCCTCACTCCCGAAGAGGAACGACAATGGGCGATGATCGCTCATCTGGGCGTGCTGGTGAATTTGGTCTCAGGTTTTTTGGGGCCGGCCGTGCCTCTGGGAATTTATATGATCTATAAAGACCGTTCGCGCTATGTTGCCTACCAATCCCTGCAGGCGTTGATCTTCCAACTGGTCTGGTGGGTCGGCGGCGGCATCCTGGCGGGAATTGCATGGGCGATCACCGGTGTTTTGAGCGCCGTGGTCATTGGCTTGTTGTGCATACCCTTTGCCTGCCTTATCAGCGCCATGCCCCTTGCGGCGCTGGGATATGGAATCTATGGCGGCATTCAAACCAATCAGGGACAGGATTTCAAATACTGGCTGGTCGGTGACTGGGTACGAAGCAGGTTAACTGGCTGATTGAGATGGAAGGGAGTGGTGGCTTAACCACCCCACCGAAATCAGCCAAGCAGAACACACCTCCCGTCTTAATTGAGGTGGCAGTGAAGGTGCAAAAGAAATAAAAAAATCTGACAGCCATTTGACTGCCAGATTTTTTATTTAACCATTTGTCCCTTTCAATATCTGCGCCAGCGCATTCTTGAATGCTTCATACGGCTACGCGCCGACAACCGCACAGCGATCATTGATCACATAGGTCGGGACACCTGTTACACCAATTTCCTGTGCGTGCCGAACTTGACCAGCTACTTCGGCGGTGTATTTGCCGTTATCTACAACGGTTTGCATCACATCAGCGTCCAGGCCAACTTCTTCGGCGGCGGAGCGCAGGACATCCCATTTGCTGATGTCTTGTCCATCGGCATACACTTTGCGAAAGACCACGCGATGGAATTCATTTACCTTTCCATGCTCACGCGCATATTCAGTGGCTTCATGCGCGATGCGCGTGTTATAGATTCTTTCAGTGGAGGCAAACTTCAAACCATGCATTCTTGCCATATTGCTTAATCGTTCCTCCGAGCCATTGGCACGCGCACGTAGAACGTAATCGGGCAAGTCCATGCCTTCGGGTGGCGTATCGGGCCGCAAATAGAACGGACGCCATTCCACATCCACTTTGTATTCAGCTTTCAGTTGGTCAACCACACCCTGGCCGACATAACACCACGGTCAGATATAGTCAGAGAAGATGGTTAGTTTGAAGTCCATTGACAGTTCCTTTGTGATTAGAGAATAGAGAGTAGACTGCCAATGTGGTTGGGTTCTTACATCAACAGCTACGTCATTGCGAGGAGGGTGCTTTCCCCGACGAAGCAATCTCCTCGTCAAGTTGGGGATTGCTCACCTGCATGATTTGCTAAGCAAATCACGTGCGGCGCACACTTGCCCTGGCGGGCAGTGCCAGGGAGTATCGTCGCATAGAACAAGAGCGCGGCTCGCAACGACATAATGGTTAATCATAATAATATGACGAACACGAGAATTCTTCACCGGAGGGCGTTGTGACCATGACAGGATAATTCATGTCGTTAATTTTATATCCTTCGAGGTCGTTTCTTATGGAAGCCAGCGCCTTATCCGCGTTGAGAGTGGCGAGGTGGAAGGATTGCCATGACATTGTACGCTCATCCAGTCCGCGCTCGTAGTTGATACATGCCAAAGACGCGCCAACTTTCTCTCGGACGGAATCGGGCAGGGACGGAGTCTGATACGCTTTAACCAGCACGGGAACTGAGTCGTCGGAGAGAACCAGAAAGTATTGCGCATCCAGGTCCACGCCATCCTGCGTCTGGGCATTCATCTCGCGTTGAATATTTTGATTCACGATGAATGCATCCACATTGAGTATCGGCAGAGACATTGCAAAGCCAAACGATGCGATTAAAACCGCAAATGTAAACATACGTTCTTTGCGCAGAATTTCGAGCGCGATGGTCACGACGAGAAGCAGGCCGATCCAGATCAGGAAGACGTGGGTGTAGGTGCGCAGGCGTGAGAAGCCGTAGACTGCTTCATACAGTCCGAGGCGTTGATATGCCGATACAAGCATGACCAACAGAAGGGCGACAAGAGTAACGCCCAGTCCCGAATAGATATTTCTCTGTGCTTCGGTTTCGCGTTTGGTAACGGCGCTCAAGGTGAGAAGCATGAGCAAGGCAAAGAAGGCCACAGCGACCAGTTCGCCAAATCCGCGGCGCGCATATTCGGCGTAGGTATATCCGTCAATATGAATATTGGTTTGACCGCCAAAAAAATATTGGAATTGAATCACTACAAATGCAACGAATAGAGCAGCCACACCTCCCAGCACAATTGTGGATTCAATATAACCAAGAAATGGAGGGATATATGGTTTATCTTCATTTGCAAGCTTTTCATCTTTTGATTCTGTGGAGGCATGCAATACAACCCCCGCAAGCGCATATCCGATGACAACGATATAGACAAAACGAAAGATCAACTCAGGCAGGTTCTCGATATTGAACCATTTGATCAAATCCTCCAGCCGCTGACCGAAGATCACATCTGCCGAGGCGAGCAGGGATGCAAAGATGGCGATCACAGGCAGGGCAATGAGAATGCCGCGAACCACCGGCCAGATGTTCCGTTTGGAGGGTTGAATGCCCGTCTCGGTTTGCTTTTTACGAGCATCGGCCATAAAAGTAAGCGGGCGCGTGAGCATACTGCCAATCAATTGCAGAGATTTGGTTACATAATCAGCGATGGTGTACAAATACCAACGCCCGCCAAGATATGTGAAGGCAAGTAATGCCGTCACCAGCAGTGTGAACGTAACGGACAGCAAGGTGGTCATCGGCTCGGCGCGGATAAATGTGACAGCCGCGAAAAAGCCGAATAACGGGAGCAGAATCAGGCTGGCGCGATGCGGGCGAAGCCCAGCGCTCAACAAAAGGTGGAAGGCCGCGATCAGGCAGGTCGTCGCAAAGATCGCAAAATTGACGCCGGGGGACTGTTTCCAAAACAGGAAATCGAACAGCCAACCAATAGCAAACACGAGGATCCAGAGTTTGTTTGGATTATTATCCATGGTTTTCTCCTGATTGATTTGGGTTTCCTTCATCTTAAATGAAACGCACTCGATTGAACTTCAGAAAGGATAGCCGCGATGGTCTGGCGAAGACTCTCAAAAGGTATCATAATTTTTCAAAAAGCCGGAGGCCAAAATTACTGGTTTTTGAGAATAAAAATTGAGCTATTGACATCCAATTTATTTTGTGACATACTTTCGCTGCTGCTCGGGGGCAAACAATTTAACCGCCATTCTATGAAATGGAGGAGGTGATGTCACTTATGAAAAGTTGCAATAAACCCAGCGCTGTGGCATCCCTCTCCGTGATCTAACGAAGAATTGCCACGGCGCGCCACGATTGCCATCCGGAAGGGTGGCAGTCTGGTTTAAAGAATGGTTGGAACGATTAGTAAAACCCAACTGAAGAGTCTACCTGACGCGCGAACGCGTCAATTCCCCCGCTGACATTTGCCACATTTTTATATCCCTGCCGGGCAAGCCAACCCGTCACTTGCATACTGCGGTTTCCGTGATGACATAAAACATACACGGGGACTTTCTGGGACTGGACGGACTCAGACAACGCTTTGACTCCCTCTTGAGCGAGGCGGCTCATCGACGTGACCTGGAGCCTGTTATCTGTTATTTTGGCACGCTCCAACTCTGACAGTTCGCGCACATCGAGCAAAATAAATTTTTCATCAGATTTGAGTTTTTCACCAAGATCGGTGACGGTGATTTCGGGGAACATAAAGGGCTCCGGGCGGCGTCCTCGCCGCCGGGGACGGCGGCAAGAGCATAATTATTTATTTTTCAACGCGGGTGCGTAGAATTTCTCCACATATTCCTTCACCATGCGGCGGGTGGAAAATTGCGGGATGACGGTTTTCATCGTGTCTTTCATGTATGCGATCCACTCGTGGGAAATCTCCTTCGGGTCGCGGTTGTAATACAGCGGAATGATCTCATGTTCCAGCGTGTGATACAGGCTTTCAGCATCTGCCGAATCCTGGATGTCGTTGGATGAATATTCCTTCTCATCACCAATTGACCAGCCGTTGTGACCGTTGTAGGCTTCGCGCCACCAGCCGTCCAGCACAGAGAAATTAAGCACGCCATTAAGCGCAGCTTTCATACCAGATGTGCCGCTGGCTTCCATTGGACGGCGGGGAGTATTCATCCACACGTCCACTCCCTGGACAAGATAACGCGCGAGATTCATGTCGTAATCTTCGATGAAGACGAGGCGGCCGCCTGTCTCTGCTTTCTTCACGGTGCGATACACCTTTTGAATTAACTCCTTGCCAGGTTCATCGGCGGGGTGTGCTTTGCCCGCGAAGATGATTTGCACAGGCATGTTCGGGCGGTTGATCATATCAAGCAGGCGTTCGAGATCAGAGAAGATCAAATTGGCGCGTTTGTACGTTGCAAAGCGGCGTGCGAATCCAATGGTCAACGCGTAGGGATTGATGAGCACGCCCGAGGAAACGACCTGCACAGGATGGAAACCTCCATGAGTCCATCTATCGCGGACGCGTTCCCTCATATAAAAAGCAAGTTTACGTTTGAGGTGTAAACGCACCGCCCATAATTCCGAGTCTGGCACGCTATCCAATTTCGACCAAAAAGCGGGCTCGTCCAGATGGTCGTACCAGTCGTCGCCCAAATATTTCTCGAACAAGTTGTTCAAGCGGCGCGCCATCCAATTTGCGGTGTGTACTCCGTTGGTGACGTGCTGGATCGGCACATCATTTTCCGCTTTATCAGGCCAGAGGAAATTCCACATCTCGCGCGAGACTTGTCCGTGTAATTCTGAAACACCGTTGCTTCCACTGGAGAGTCTCAACGCAAGGATGGGCATGGAGAATGTCTCGCCGTGCGGTTGGTGATGCTTGGCAATATCCACGAATTCTTCGCGGGTGAGTCCCAGCTCAGGCCAGAGTCTGGCGAGATATTTATCGAGCAGCCAAAGAGGGAATTCGTCATTGCCGGCAGGGACAGGCGTATGCGTGGTGAATACATTTTGTCCGTGGGTCTTTTGGGCGGCGTCTGCAAAGGTGGAGCCAGATGCCACGAGTTCGCGTGCCCGCTCCAGGGTCAGGAAAGATGCGTGGCCTTCGTTCATGTGCCAGACTGCCGGTGAATAGTCCAAGGCACGCAAGGCGCGCACGCCGCCGACTCCGAGCAACACTTCCTGCATCACACGGCGGTCAAGGTCAGACCAATAGAGCCGCGCGGTGAGCAGGCGGTCAAATTCATTATTTTCTTCAACATTTGAATCGAGCAGATACAAAGGCACGCGGCCCACGCGCACTTCCCAAATTTGCGCGGTGAGGCTGCGATCTGGAAATTCTATTTGAATGGTGACCGGCTTATTGTTTTTTGTAACCAGCGTTACGGGAAGATGCTCGAACACCAACGGATTATTGAGCGCTTCCTGCCAGCCATCTTCGCTGATACGCTGGGAAAAATATCCTTGCCCATACATAAATCCAACAGCGACGAGGGGCAAGCCGAGATCGGAAGATTCTTTTAGATGGTCGCCCGAAAGCACGCCGAGTCCGCCCGAATAGATGGGAAGCGTTTCGTGCAAGCCGAACTCCATTGAAAAATATGCGACAGGTTTATCGTCAAATTCGGGATGCGCTTGTTGTGTCCACGATTGTTTGGCAAAGTAAGAATCGAAACTTTCAAAAAGTGCATCATACAATGCGAGATAATCCTTATCCTTTGCAGTTTGATTCAAACGTTCGCGCCCGATCTCATGTAATAAACGGATCGGGTTATGGCCGAGGCGTTCCCACAAAGCATAATCGAGTCTTCCAAAGAGACGCGCGGCTTCGGGCTGCCACGTCCACCATAGGTTGAAGGCTAATTCACCAAGGCGCGCAATGCGTTTGGGTAAATCAAAATTTTGAGTGGGAGTAGTTAAGAATTCCATAGCGGCAAATGATACCAGCAAGAGGCAGGCAAGTAAACAGGTAGACAGGTAAACAAGTAGACACACGCAAGCGGACAGGTGAATTGGATGTAAAATTGATTTATGACCCACGTCCAACTTTTCATTACCTGTCTCGCCGATTCATTCTTCCCGCGAACTGGTCAGGCCGTCGTGGACATTCTCCAGCGGCTTGGCATTAGCGTGGACTTTGCCCGTGATCAAACTTGCTGCGGACAGCCGCAATTCAACGCAGGTCTTCGCAAGGATGCGCGTGCCATTGCAGAACACACGATCAAAGTTTTTGAGAATACAACGGGCGACGTCCTCACGCCGTCTGGCTCATGTGCGCACATGTTTAGGCATAACTATCCAGAATTATTTGAAGGGGACTCCGTCTGGCTTCCGCGCGCGAAAGCATTAGCCGCGCGGACATATGAATTCACAGAATATCTCGTTGATAAATTAGGCGTGACCGATGTCGGCGCAAAATGGGATGGAACATTAACTTATCACCCGACCTGCCATACTTTACGCGGCATCAACGTGGATAAACAACCGCGTGAATTATTGGCGAATGTCAAAGGTGCAACGCTCGTAGACCTGCCGTATGCTGAAGAATGCTGCGGCTTCGGCGGCATCATGTCTGTGGAGCATCCTGAGTTATCCGCAGAATGGTTGAAGCGAAAAATTTCCAATCTCGAATCAACCAACTCCCCCACTTTAGTCGTGACCGATGCAGGTTGTCTCATGCACATTGCGGGCGGATTACATCGGCAGAAGAAAAAGCAGAGAGTTGTTCATATTGCGGAAGTGTTGAATACGAGGTAAATATGTTTTCAAAATCATCAAATTACTATGATGAAATTTACAAATCAATGGGAAAAGATTATTCCAAAGAAGCCAATAAAGTACATAAGCTAATTCAAAAATATGTAAAATCTGGCGGTAAATCACTGCTTGATGTTGGCTGTGGAACAGGCCATCATGCAAGCCTGCTCAGCAAACATTATCAAATCGTGGGATTGGATCTTGACCCAAACATTTTGTCTGTCGCTCGTAAAAAATATCCGAAAATTCGCTTTCAACAAGGCGACATGAAAGATTTCAAATTAAACAAAAAATTTGATGCGATTGTATGTCTCTTCAGTTCCATCGGTTACGTTAAAATAAAATCAAATCTTAATAAGGCAGTTCAAACAATGACACAATATCTCCGGCCTGGCGGTGTGATGTTAATCGAGCCCTGGTTTTCGCCAGATGAATGGCACAATGGGCGCGTCTTTACTGTCCATGTTGACAAACCTGATCTAAAAATCACCCGCATGAGCCACGGTTCACGCAAAGGGAATATTTCAATACTTGAATTCCAATATTTGATTGGAACATCAAAGGGAGTTCAGCACAGCGTTGAGAAGCATCAACTGGGTTTATTCTCTAAAAAAGATTACCTCGAGGCATTTCACAAAGCTGGCTTGAAAGTAATTCACGACCCCAAAGGTTTAGATGGACGCGGATTATACATAGGCACAAAACCATGAGTGCTCAAAATTTTCGCACTCGAATTCGTGAATCAATAGATAATGAAACTCTTCAAACCGCGTTAGACAACAATGCCGAACGCCGTCTGAAAGGACGCGCCCTCGCATTTGCATCCATCCCTGATTGGCGGGAGAGACGAAAACGCGCGCATGCAGTCCGCGCGGATGTGATCGATCACCTCGAGGAGTATCTCGCGCAGTTCATTGCAAAGAATGAGGAGAATGGAGTCATCGTCCATCGCGCGAAAGATGCGGCGGAGGCAATTCAAATCACGTTAAACGTTGCACGCCAAACATCGGCGCGTTTAATTGCAAAATCAAAATCAATGGTCTCCGAAGAAATTGAATTAAATCATGCTCTCGAAGCTGAAGGAATCGAAGTTGTTGAAACCGACCTCGGCGAATACATCGTGCAACTGCGTCATGAGAGACCGAGTCACATCATTACGCCCGCGGCGCATTTACGCAAGGAACAAGTGGCGCAACTCTTTCACGAAAAACTCGGCATTCCATACACAACGGATATCCCCACACTCACCGCCACTGCGCGCAAAGTTCTGCGCGAAGTTTTCCTCACCGCCGATATTGGCATCAGCGGAGTCAACTTTGGCGTGGCGGAAACAGGCGCGCTTTGCATCATCACCAACGAGGGCAACGCGCGTATGGTCACCACGCTTCCTCCCATTCATATCGCGCTGATGGGCATGGAACGCATCATCCCCAATCTTGACGACCTCGCGCTCATGCTTTCACTTCTGCCGCGCTCTGCAACGGGACAAAAGCTCACGGTCTATACACAACTTCTGCACAAGCCGCTCCCTGAGCGGCCTCCCCTGAGCGTGTCGAAGGGTAGTCGAAGGGCGGGTCAGCAACGTCATCTCATCATCCTTGATAATGGACGTTCGCGTGTGCGCAACTCTCCGCTTAAAGAATCTTTGCTTTGCATTCGTTGTGGCGCGTGCCTGAATGCCTGTCCCGTTTTTCGTGAACTCGGCGGTCATGCTTATATCGGCAGTGACCTTACAATTGCGCCCTACCCTGGTCCGATTGGCTCGGTCATTTCGCCTGGTCTGCTCGGTGAGAATTATGTCCAGCTCGCGCAGGCATCATCCCTGTGCGGCGCGTGCAAGGATGCCTGTCCCGTGGATATTGATCTGCCGAAAATGTTGACTCGTGTGCGGGCAGGGCAGTCCCCCTCTCCTTCCGGGAGAGGGATGTCCGAAGGACAGGGTGAGGGCGGCGCGGGATTATCTCCTTCCACCAAATTCGGCTTGCAGATATACACCCGCCTCGCGACTCATCCGAGGCTGTATGCGGCGTCACAAAAATTCGCGGCGCTGACGTTTTTTCTCTTCGCCCCCTCCTCGCAGTGGATTCGTCTGCCCGCGTTTACAGGCTGGGGCTACAGCAAAGATTTGCCGAGATTTTCAGGCAAGCCGTTTCGGGATGGGTATAACAGTAAACAAGTAGACAAGTATACAAGTAGACAGGTAAAAGCATATACAAGTAAATACGTGCTTGCGGATACGTATACGAGTAAACAAACAGATGATCCTGTCTCTCGATTTACGCTCGAACTCAATGCTTTGAGCGGGCATGTATATCAAACAAATAATCCCACGCGTGATATTATCGAATTTCTAAAATCGCACAACTTTAATAGAATCCACCTTGAGCCGAACACGCTGGATGAAAATCTTTTGCGCGAGGCGGATATTGAATTCACATATCGCCCTGACCCGCAAATCACCGTCGGGGTAACGAATGCCATCTGCGGGCTGGCAGATACCGGATCCGTTTTGATCGCGGATGGAGAGGGAAGCCCGTTGTATGCGTCGCTTCTTCCAGAAATCCATATCGCAGTCTTGAAGCCATCTGATATTTTGCCATCATTATCTGATGCAATGCCTCTGCTAAAAAATACACGTGCGGCAGTTTTCATCACAGGACCATCGCGCACCGCAGACATCGAAATGACACTCACCATAGGCGTACATGGACCAAAGGAAATTCATGTGTTCGTTGACGATTCAATTTCGGAATGATAGAATACAGCCCGCTTTTCAGGACAAGCGCCCCCATCGTCTAGTGGCCCAGGACGAAGCCCTCTCAAGGCTTAAACCGGGATTCGAATTCCCGTGGGGGCACAAAAGAAGAACCGCTCTCATGAGCGGTTCTTTTTGTTATTCATACCCAGACTATCGCACGCTATTATTTACCAGCATTACGCCTTCCGGGTTTACTACATGAATAGGAGTATAAACTTTGTTATCCACGATCAAGACATTAATATTGAACCACTCCAGGGAGATGCTCCGCCGTGTCCCATTGGTTATCGTATTATCTTTTACAACCAGGTTTATTTCCATGCCTTGCGGTTCTTCAGGGTCCCACGAAGCAATCCCATCGGAGCAACCATCCACCCAATTGTTCAGGATGTTGGTATCATGCCGTTGAGCTCCCCATCCATCATAAGTCTCTTCAGCTACGGCAATTCCTGTTGGTCTGCGCTCGTCACGAAGATAAATGCCAGTACATAATACTGTGTTTCCCTGCACGGTGGTAAATGGAGAGTTGTCAATATAAATATTGACTGAAAAATTATCCCTGACAACGTTATCCTCGATCAGGGTGCGCACTCCCTGTGTTACTGCAATCCCTTCCCCGCAGTTCTCATAGACTGAATTCCTGCGAAAAATAATATCTTCCCCCCCAACCACGACCTTTAGCGCGCTTCCCCAGGAACCAGAGTTGTTACAAAATAATCTGCCATTCTCCGTTACGCTCTGGTGAATGCTCGAATCCTCCACGATAACATGCTTGCCTTCGACTTTTATTCCATGAGATATCGATCCGGTTACTTCCACACTTGAAACGACGATATAATCCCCGGATATCACCATGCCATTCAAAACGGCATTGTGACCAACGATCGAGATATAATTTTGGGCTGTGCCTGATTTCGAGATTGTAAATGGTTCCGGATAATCACCTTCCAGAATATGGATCACATCCCCGGGCTGTGAAATGGAAATAACTTTACCAAATGTTTGACAAGGCTCGGCGCGCGTGCAGGCACTTGAATCATTGCCAACTGGTGAAACATAAATCCCGGTTGTCCACGAGAAATTGTTTCCAGTAGCGCCTAATGAAGGATTATTTACTCCACCTTCCAGTAATAAAAAGACTGCCGCGGAAGCTAAAATTAAAAATATAATAATAAGGACCACAAACACTATTTTGGTTTTCATGAATACTTCTCCTTGTGATTTTCCCGTTACAAAATAATTAATAACCTGCACAAAACTGAATGGTTGGGGATGATGAGGAAAGCAGATAAATTAGTATGATATCCAAAACCTATGGCTCACAACGAGATCAGTTTACGAGATGTACGCCAGGGAAGTGCAGAATAAAAACTATGGGTTTTTTGTAACTGTTGGCACAGGCGTGCGGCTGGGTGTGAAGGATGGGGTAGGTGTGAAAGTCGGCAAAAAGACGGCGTCTCCCTGCCAGGGTAGATAGGAAGAAAATGCAATCAAATCGTAAGAACCTTTTATTTCGCGCCTTTGCAGGTAGTATAAATTTTTAGTAGTCTGGTTATGTGTGGGACCCAGCCCCATGCCGGCAATATAACCTGCAAAATAGGTGTAATCCAGCACACTGGCATTGCTCATGCCAAAGGGATAGGCAAAGGTCAGCACAGGCATACCTGTCTTTTCCTCTAATGTTTTGCGTGAATCCACAACTTCATGGCGCAATGCCTGCGGGTCTAATTGGGTCAGCGCGGAGTGACTCATGCCGTGGCTTCCCACTTCCCAACCAGCAGCAGCCACCTCGCGGACCTGTTCGGCGTTCATATATCCCTCCGTGCCGAGGTAGTTGCCAACAATATACACAACGGCTGTCAGCCCATATTTTTGCATGATGGGAAAAGCCTGGGTGTAATTATCAAGGTGACCATCGTCGAAGGTGATGATGATCGGACGAGGCGGCAGGTTTGCGCCATCCCGAATGGCGTTTGCAAGCATTTCGGTGGTAATGGTTTTGTATTCCCAATCACGCAATAATTGCATCTGCCTTTCGAAGTTTTCAGGCGGTACATAATATTGGCTGTTGATTGGCGAGATATCAATGCGATGATATAAAATGATTGGGACGATCACCTGCCGGGGTCCCTGTTGAACCCAGGTGGCTGTTGGAATTGGCGAGTCTGTAATGGTTGGGGCGGCGGTTATGGTGCTTGTTAGCGTGGCAGTTGAGGGCGGACGCAGAGCGGGGAGTGTGGGGGTTTTCGTGTATATCAGATCTGCGGTGGATGATCCACATGCAGACAGTAATATAGTCCCCCCGATAACCAAGGCCATAAACTTTTTCACTTTAATGATTAAGTTCCCAGATCAAACGCAATCCATCCAGGGTTAGCCAGGGAGCGATGATATCAATGACCTTCGTCTCTTTGGCGACGACTTCAGCCAGCCCGCCCGTTGCGATGACTTTCATATCGCTTCCAAGTTCGGACCTGAATCTTGCCACCATGCCTTCGACCATGCTCACATACCCAAACAGTAACCCCGATTGCATGGCGTGGACGGTGTTGCGTCCAATGACAGAGGGGGGCACCTGAAGATCAATCCGTGGAAGTTTTGCGGCGCGGGTGAACAGGGCTTCTGCGGCCAGGTGGATGCCGGCCGTGATGGCGCCGCCAAGATATTCGCCATCTTTGGTGAGAGCATTGAAGGTGGTTGCAGTTCCAAAATCCACCACGCAGGCGGGGCCGCCATAAAACTTCATCACAGCGACAGCATCGCAGACACGATCTGCGCCCACGGCGCGCGGGTCTTCATAGAGGATTTTAATGCCTGTTTTGATCCCTGTATCCACAACCAGCGGCTCTTGTTTGAGATATTCGCGGCAGGCTTGAATAACCCTCCCTGTCAACGGCGGCACAACTGAGGCAAGCGAAATACCTGTGATCTCCTCCAGCGTTTTGCCTGCATTTTGCAGGAGACCTAAAAACTGCAAGCCGTATTCGTCAGGCATGCGGTTAGGATCTGTGGCGAGGCGCCAGTGCGCGCCAAGTTGATCGCCTTCGAATAACCCAAGGGTAAGGTTGGTATTGCCTATATCAATGGTGAGGAGCATGTCTTTATTTTACACCGTTCATGGAATGTTATTAAGAAACGTAAAACGGAGCCAGCCCACGCAAGATCGAGAAGATAAACCAGAAGTTGTTGACCATCAATGCCAATACAATAATTGCCAGCATGGATTCAAACCATTTTTTATCCGCAAATTCTGCCAGTGCAAGTGCGATGAAAAAGACCAGCGCATAGATCCAATATGGAGTGTAAAGGAAGAGCTCCGTGCCGTAGACCATGTGCACGAGAAAATTGAAGACGAGCGTTCCAAGCAGTCCAAGCATCATTGGCAGATATCTGGATGAACGGATGTTTTTTACAAAGACGAGGAACGAGCCCGCAAGCAGAGTCAACCATAACGCCAATGGAATATTGCCAAACCCTTCGTATGAAGCGAGGCGATGCGTGCGGACATCGAAGGTCTTGAAGTCAATCGTGGGGAATGGCTCTTTATTCGATATGGCTTCAATGGGACGGGGTCCTACTGTGCCGTACAAAAACATCGTGCGGCTGACCACTTGAAACTTCTCAAGTAAATGCTCCGCAGGAGACTCTTGCGTTGTTTCCACAAAATTGAACTCAAAGGCAAGGTCAGAGGGGATAAAGAAGATGGTCTGCACGTTGGGATATAAAACGCTGACAAAGGTAGTCAGCACAACGCCGGAGGCCATCACAAGCACACTATATTGCACGAGGCGGCGCCCCCCAAATTTATTGAAGAACAAACCGATCACACCCTGCGCAATGTTGGTAATGGTAATTCCAAAAAGCAGCCATCCAGCAGGTACGAGCACAGAAAAGCGTTTTTCATCCGCCTGGATCAATAGGAAGAAAAAGATCAGCGCAGCAGCGCCAAAAATATAGTTCTCGGTAAGTGAGCCGAAGAGCAGATGCGAGGCAGTGGAACCCAGCAAAATGGCAAAAATAAATGAGTAGGTTTTTGATTCCGTTGCGCGTTTGATGAAGAGCCATGCCATGAAAACGCATAATCCGCTTGCCGCTGCGGCAACCAACATACCGGCAAGATTCCAATGCTCGCCCATGAAACCTGCCACAAAACGAATGAGCGGACGGACAGTGATCAGCACCAGGGGATGCACGGAGCGATTGATGACATCCCCTTCGGGGCTGGCGAGGATGGACATCCACGGGCCTGCGTCAGATTCAAACAGCACGCTGTTAAAACTTAATGCAGGCTGATTCAAAGCCCGCCCAAGAATGAGATTGATGAGAAAGAACATTCCGCCTGCGTAAAATCCAGGCAGGTTTTGTGAGACGAAATTTTGGAGTCCAGAAGCTTGGTTCTGGATATACAAACGGATACCCGATTGACTCCAGAAATCCAAAACAGCCAGTCCACATACACCCCCCGCCATGGTGGTGGTCAGGAATAAAGCATTCCATTTTTGTGGAATGAGAATAGATTCCCAAGCAAGCATGGACGGAAACTGCAGGCTTGCATAAATGACTGCAAACAAAAGCAATGGCAGGGCGAGAACGATGATAACGTTCAATGGCTTGCTTAGAAATCCATCACGGATTGAAAGCGCCGCGCGGCGAACGAGATAATATCCAGCCGTACTGCCGATTGCGATAAAAACGACAGTGAAAAGGACCATGCCGAATGGAGTGCGAAATACTTCACCCAGGAATCCAACCGCGCCATAAGTAAGGATCAGGGTTAAGATGAAACCGAAGAGATAAGATGGAAATGAATAACGCGCCTCAATTCGCTTTGTCCATTGCGAGATGGCTGGCAATGTTTCAAACAGGAGAATGCCGATTGCCAGAGCAGGCACAACGGTCAGGAAGAAGCGGTCTATGTTCGATGAGTAATCAGCGTAGTGGAAAAACGTCACCGCCAGAAAATAACTGACGGCGAATCCAATCAACAAGCTGACAAAGCCGCGTAAAACTTTCATTCCTTTATTCCTTCACCGCCACAATGATTTCAGAGATCATATCGTAACGATGGAATTGCGGCATGACATATATCCCGCCTGCCCAGCTTTTGATGCCCTCGATCAATTCAATGGCAATTTCCACACCCACCTTCGAGCCTCGCTCCGCGTCGTCAGCAGACTCGATCCGCTTTCGCGCTTCTTCAGGAATGAAAACGCCCGGCACTTCGTGATGCAGGAAGTTTGCATGTTTCGCGCTGACCAATGGCAGAATGCCCGCGAGGATCGGCTTGTTTAATTTTCCGTATTTGGCTTCGTAGGCTTTGATCAATTTTGGGCCATCATCTGCGCGATAGATCGGCTGGGTCAGGAAAAAGTCCGTGCCAGCCTTGAGCTTGCGATGCAGGTTTTTTATCTCTGACTCCAGATCCTGCGGACAAAGGTTTAACGCCGCGCCGACAAAAAAGTTGGTGGGTTGACCGATGCTTGTGCCTGAATGATCCATGCCCATATTGAAGCCCTGTTTGATCAATTTGATCAAGCCGGAAGGGACGAGGTCGTAATTATCTGTTGCCTCGGGATAATCGCCAATAGAGGTGGGGTCGCCCATCACAACAAAAACATTTCGCAAACCAATAGCATGTGCGGCGAGCAGGTCACCCTGCACGCGCAGGAGGTTGCGTCCGCGGGTTGGGAAATGCAAAGTGGTTTCCACGCCGATCTTGCGCTGCACCACGTCGCACACGGCCCAGGCGGACATTCTCATGCGCGCCATCGGGCTGTCTGCAACATTGATGACATCCGCGCCAGAATCATATAATAACGATGCGCCCGCAAGTAGTTTATGAGTTGATAGTCCACGCGGCGGGTTCATCTCCACACATATCGTAAATTTTCCGTCGCTAAGTTTTTGAGCAAGTTGTGTCGGTTGTTCAACTGGCTCGACCGAATCTTCATCCACTGGAAAAATAATCACATCTGCATTTGTATCTACGCGTGTGGATTCCAGGGCCTTCTTCATTGCGGCAATGTGCAGAGGAGTGGTTCCACAACAGCCGCCCACTATGTTCGCGCCTGCCTCACGGAACGAAAGCGCATAATCGCCAAAATATTCCGCATCCGCTGGGTACATGATTCGTCCACCCACCTGTTCGGGCCAGCCTGCATTGGGCTTCACCCAAAACTTTCCATTCGGCACAGCTCCCCGCATTTGCTTTAAGATACGCAACAATTGTGAAGGCCCGCCGGAACAGTTGACGCCGATCACATCCGTGCCTGCCTCAACCAGCCCGCGCGCCACTTTGGCAGGGGCATCGCCAAGCAAAGTACGGTCGTCGCGCGTATAAGTCACGGAAGCAACAACGGGCAGGGAGCAAGATTCCTTAGCTGCCTTGATCGCCTCCTGGATTTCATATAAGTCGCTCATCGTTTCTATGACGATTAGATCCGCGCCCGCCTCAGCCAAAGCGCGGATCTGCTCCGCAAACGCCTCGCGCGCCTCCTCCCGCTTGACTCTGCCATAGGGAGCGATTCTCACCCCGAGCGGACCAACATCCCCCGCGATCAGAACATCCTTGTAGGAAGCCGAAACCACACGCCTTGCAAGCTCCACACCCGCGCGATTGATCTCAGCCGCATCACCCTGCAACCCATGTTTGCTTAACTTAAAGCGGTTCGCGCTGAATGTATTGGTGATGATCAACTGCGCGCCCGCTTCAATATATTCACGATGGATTTCCGCCACAACAACAGGGTTGGTCAGGTTTAACTCATCAAAGCATTTGTCAAAGCCAATACCGCGCGCATGCAGCATGGTGCCCATTGCGCCGTCAGCCAGCAGGGTCTTTGTGGAAATTGTTTCGATCAGATTCATGTTAACTCTTTCAAGGTTTTGTACTGCGACATTCGCGGCGTCCCCGCCGCCGAGGACTGCGGCAGGAGCATACAAACATAATATTATTTCCGCATTACGGTTTTTTTATCACAGCCAGTAAAGCATCGCCGCGCATAATCCTATGGACGATCTCTGCCTCCGGGTAGGATGTTTTATCAAAATCATAGCGTGTCGTCGTAATAACATACTCATAGCGATCCGCCCGGTCCGCTTCATGCCAGGAATAAATCTTCAAATCTTCTCGAGCAAAAATTGCAAACAAATGTGCTGGGCCTTCGACCCAGATTGCTGCATTTGGCGGAGCAATCGAATTCACATATCCCGCCGCTTCACGATACGAAGTGACCCAGTAATCGGTCTCAAAGCGACCCTGCGCGCCATCCATGCCGCCGATGAAACGATTGTAATAAATATATTCATATGGATGTAAAGAAACGATGCCAGCAATACCGGGAAACAAACATAAAATCACCAACGCAATTTGCCACTTTATATTTTTTATTTTTTCAAATGCAACGCCCGCCATTAAGAAAATCGGCGGCAGGATAAATAATACCTGCCGGAAGTTATCATACAATGCCAAACGCATGATGACAAATCCAATGAACGGGATAACAAACCACAGGAGCGACAACTCGACCAGTCCACGCTTCCCGCTTCGCACTCCGCTGGCAATTGTTACTACCCATCCAACGATGGACAACGCCCAGACAGGCTCGGTCAACTGGATGGCGAAAAGCACCGGCAAATAGGAATAAGGCAACGTAGAGGATGTATATTTGACACCATTGAACAGTACAAGTCCACCCCAGGGATATAAAGACATTGTTTCCAGACTTTCAAGGAAATGGCCGACCGGATCCATCCAAAGATAGGGCCAAGTGAGATACATAGCCATCATCGCGATCACAGCATAGATTGCAAGAGCAGGGATGGCCTGCCTGCCTTTTGTACGCAAGGCAAAATAGACAATGATCAACCCTGCAAACGGACCTAAAATCCGTGTAGAGGTTGTCAGCCCGAGCAGAAAGGCGGATGGAAGAACTGCAATCAAAAGTTTCAACAAGCTGGGTTGAAGACGATACCAGATGAAGAGAAGCAAAGCACTAATAAGTAAAAAGTAATAAGTACGGGCTTGAAGAAAGAGGAGAAAGTAACGCTGGACGTATACATCTGAGGAGACTGTGGTGATATTCTTTGCTATGAGGGTGATGATATTTGTCCCGCCAGATTGTGCGGAGATGACAAGGCTTGTGATGTAGTTGTGAAGGGCTTGGGTAAAGAAAAATAACGAGAAAACAGAAACAAGCCAGAGGGCGGTCAGAAGCGTGAGAGTCCGTTTGGCGGAGGGAATCAAAGGGTCTGATGAAATCGGTTTGATGGAATCCATCATCTTGAATCCAAAGACCAGGCTGAGCAGGAAGAATGCCAGGAAAGGAGTGTCTTTTGGATTGATGAAAGCATGCCCCCACAAAAGCGGCTGAGTCATAAAAAGCAGGGTTGCGCCGATGGCGGGGATTTCACTCAGCCAGCGTTTGGCAAGCGTGTAAAATGCCAAAACACCAGCAATGTAGGTGATGAAATAAATCAAGTGGCGAAGATCTGAAAGGGTGTTTTTAAGATAGGCGCTAAGGAATTGGGTAATGTGTTCTACCAGCATTACATAAAATGGGCCGTAATTTCCCAGGTCATCGTAGGTAAGATCAGCCACGCCTTCCTGATCCCATGTTGGATATGCGTTGAGTGATTTGACAGCATACTTTTGCAAGGACTCCTCATCCCAACTTTCGCCGTACTGATCGAAGGTGAAAAATCCAACCAGCAAGCCTGACAAAAGGATAATGAAGATCGGGTAATTTTTTTTCATATTCGCACGGCTTGCCTAGCCCGCCAGTTTTGCAAGCCACTGATTTGTATTTGTGAAGAAACGCGAGACTTCATTTTTAGGAACGGCAAACCACATCAAACCAAGCACGATCATCGGCGCGATGAGGCGGCCATACGACCAGGGGAAAAAGTCAAAGGAAGGCAGGACAAATTCAAGAAAATAAGCAAAGCCAAACCAAATCCACATGGCTGGTGCTTCCATGCGCTTTAGCATCAGCAAAAATGATAAAGTGACAAAAATGCCGTGATGATCCCAAACGATGGGGGAGGCGAGGGTCATAATGATGAAGAGCGCTGGCATGGCGTTCAATATCTGATTTTCTTTCGAGAAGGATTGAGCGCGGATGTTTTTTGCCAATACTGCCAGCGTGGCGATCAGCAGGAGGGCTTTGGCGGCGAGAGCCATGAGGCGGGTTTGCGCGATCTGGATACCGAGGAAGGGATTGAGGAAACGCAGGAATGAATCAAATGAGGTATCGTGGAAGTTAGTATCTGGGATCTGGGTCAAAACGGCGATGTTATTCAAATAATCATAATAAGGCGAGATACCATTGATTGCAACTGGAATTGCCGCAATGACAAGGAAGCTAAGAGCAAACCATGCCAGCCAGCGCCAGTTTAGGTCCAATAGAATAGCCAGCACAAGGACTGCGGGGGAGGTCTTCAAATGGATGGCGAGAACAAGGGTCAATGCGGAGAGAAAGGTATTTTGGGGATATGCCAGAATACTGAGGAAAATGAGATCCATTACCAGCAAATTGACCTGCACGAATCCCAAAGTGCGCTGGATGGGGGCGTTGATCAGAATGAATAAGACGACAACGATTACGGCGAATCGATTTGAAAACTGATATCGTTCCAGAACACGGATAAGTAAAAAATAAAACACTCCAAGCGCAAACATATTGACGGTCCACAAGATGGCCAAAACGCCCTGATCTCCAAGCGGGACAATGAATTGCAACACTGTTGCCCAAAGAGGTAAATATAAATAGGTATCCGGCAAAGTTTGATGGTTCAGTAAAGCGGTCGCCGCTTCGATATAGTAGGCGTAATCTCCATAGCGGAATCTCTCGCGCAGGATGTTTAAGTAAATAAACATTACAAGAAAAAAACCAGCAACAGAGAATACGTTCCCCGCATTTATTTTTTCATTGACCAGCATATAAAGTAAAGCACCAAGCAATAACCAGGTTATGGATGTTGATGCAAGCGTAACAACCAAATTGGAAAGAGGCCATTGCTGAATAAACAGATTAAGACCAGCTGTACCATTTCTGATATAGATCATGACAAGGCTGGCAATTACCAGCAGTGTGAGCCCAACCCATAATTTGAATGCGGTTTGCAGGGAATGTTTCATTATGCGTTCCAGTTAATTTACTGGCGGTAAGTTTATCATAGGCGATTTGTAAAAAAAGTACACAGGGAAATACGTAGACAGGTACACAAGGCACGGGTTTACGTGTTTTCTTGTCTACCTGTCTACTTTGTATTTCTTATTTCATCAACTGCTCAACCCTTGACTCACCTACCGAATAATACTTCGCCTGTGCATGGTGAACAATGATCGCGGCGGTGGATTGCTCGGGGATGAGTTGACCTGATGTGGAGAGACTCATGCCGAGTTCGGATACCACGGCGGGAAGTAACTTGAAGACCTTGAAGTGATCTTCCAAATCTGGGATGGCGGGATAGCCCCATGAATAGCGTTTGCCTTGATTTTCGGCGAGGTCAAGTTCGCGGCGGATATGTTCATGCAGGTAGTTCGCGGTTGCCTCGGCGGTTTGCACTGCTAGTCCATGGGTGAAGTAGGCTTCGGTGTAATCGTGGGCGGCTTGCATTCTTTCAAATTTTTCGGTGGCTTCGAGACCAACGGTTACGACCTGCAAGGCGACCACGTCCATTTGACCAGACTCAACGGAGGCGTAATAATCTGAAAGCGCAAGATGATCATCGTATGGCTGGCGCGGGAAGGAGAATCGCATCAGCGACTCCAGCGATTCAACGGGTGAGTCAGCGAAGGTGGCGGGGTTGTAGATGATTAGATCGTCGCCATCTGCCTGGCATGGGAAGTAGCCATACACAGCCTGGGGTTTGAGCCAGCCGTCTTTGAGCGCTTCCTTGGTCATTTTTTGCAGGCGGGCATCGAAGTCTTTTTTCATCTTGTCCCATTCTTTGCCGTGAGTATTCTTCGCCCCCCATGAAAGGCGATACAGTTCATTGATGTTGAGGTGTTTGAGTACCATTTCAAGCGGCATGTCTTTGACGACTCGCTGACCAAGTTTGGAAGGGAGTGGGATGGGCGCGGGGACAATCGGCGAACGTTGAATGTTTGACGTTGGACGTTCAACGCTTTGCGAGGCGCGACCCATCTCCATATCCGCGTCTTTTTGCATTTGTTCGAGCAGGGCAGGTTTGCGATTCGAGTCAATCAGTTGATCCATAGTCTCAAGGCCTTCGAAGGCGTCCTTACAGTAGAAGACACCGGGTTCGTAAGCATTGCCGTCTTCGGCGAATAAGATCCGTCGTCCGAAGCGACGATTAATTGCCGCACCGCCAACCAGCACGGGGATTTTATGTCCGCGGCGGTGGAGTTCGTTTATGATGAGCGGCATTTGTTTGGAGGTGGATACCAGCAACGCAGACAAGCCAATCGCGGTGGCGTTCGCTTCAACGGCTTTGGTGATAATCGTTTCAGCAGGGACTTGCTTGCCGAGGTCAATCACGGTGTAGCCGTTGTTGGCGAGAATGGTTTTGACGAGGTTCTTGCCAATGTCATGCACATCACCATAGACGGTTGCAATGACGACCGTACCTTTGGTGACACCCTCAACTTTCTCAAGATAATTCTCAAGGTGGTTGACGGTCTTCTTCATCACTTCAGCGGATTGCAACACGAAAGGCAGGATCAATTCACCCGCGCCGAATTTGTCGCCGACTTCTTTCATGGCGGGGAGGAGGACGGTGTTGAGGATGTGGACGGCTACTTCGTGTTTGGTAATTGGTAATTGGTGATTGGCAATTTCGCGATTGATGATTTCGTCGATGTCTTGTTCGACGCCTTCTTTGTGGCGGTGGACGATCTTCCAGTGCAGGCGTTGTTCGGGGGTCATTCCCTCGGTAGGATCAACGAGGGTTGATTCAGTGGTGGGTGTGACGTTTTCGTAATGTTCGATATAACGTTGAAGCGCGTCTTTGCGGCGATTGAAGATCAAATCTTCACAGAGTTCTTTTTCTTCGGCGGGGATGTCGGCATAGGCGGTGACATGCGCTGGATTCACAATCGCCATATCCAAACCAGCCTGCACGCAGTGATAGAGCATGACCGAATTCAACGGTGGGCGGGCTTGTGGTGCGAAACCAAATGACAAGTTGCTTACGCCAAGTGAAGCCATGACGCCAGGCAGGTTTTCTTTAATGAGACGAATGCCTTCGATGGTCTCAATTGCCGAGTTGACAAATTCCTCGTCGCCAGTTGCAAGGGTGAAGGTCAACGCGTCGTAAACCAAATCTTCGGGCTTGAGTCCGTGGTCATTGACGGCGATATCGTAGATACGTTTGGCAACTTCGAGTTTTTTCTCGCGAGTCTTTGCCATGCCATTCTCATCAATTGTTAGAACAATGACTGCGGCGTTGTGGTCTTTGGCGAGTTCGAAAATCTTATCGGCTTTGTCGCGACCTGATTCGAGATGAGTCGAATTGATCAAACATCGTCCAGGTGCGGTCTTGAGCGCGACTTCGAGCACATCGAGTTCGGTTGTATCAATGACCAACGGAACATCCACGCCCATTTCAAGTTTCTTGACGACCTTGCGCATGAGTTCCACTTCGTCGGGGCGTTCGGTGACGGCGCAGGAGATGTCGAGGGCGTGCGCGCCAAATTCAACTTGTTCGCGGGCGATTTCAAGGATCGAGTCGTAATCTTCTTCGAGCAGAAGACGCTTGAACTTGCGCGAGCCTTGCGCGTTGAGGCGTTCGCCGAGCAGGGTGGGAGGCGGGTCTTGTCGCATGTCCAAGGCTGACATGGCAGAAGAAAGACGACCGACGACGGACGATGGTCGGCTTGGGTGAGGATAATGATTCAGTTTTTCAACGAGCAATTTTAGGTGCGCAGGAGTCGTGCCGCAGCATCCGCCTACAACTGAAATATTATGTTTGGTCACGAACTCGTACATATCTTTTGCAAACGGTTCAGGCTCAAGCGGATAAACGGCCTGGCCATCCACGTTGAGCGGCAGTCCCGCGTTGGGGATGCACGAAACAGGCAGCGTGGAATTCTCGCCGAGGATACGAATCGGCTCGCGCATGTGCTCTGGGCCCGTGGAACAGTTGAGTCCGATGACGTCAATGCCCATGCCTTCGAGGATGGTGAGTGCGGCGTTGATGTCGGTGCCGAGCAACATGCGTCCTGTCGTATCCAACGTGACCTGGGCCTGGATCGGCAAATAGACTTGAGTCTCGTCGAAAGCTTTGTGCAGACCTGTGATGGCGGCTTTGACTTCGAGGATATCTTGCGAGGTCTCGATGAGGAGGAGGTCAACGCCGCCGCGGATCAGACCAACCGCCTGCTCGCGAAATGTTTCGGAGAGTTCATCGAAGCTGACGTTGGAGAGTTCGGGGTCGTTGGTGGAGGGCAGTTTGCCTGAAGGTCCGATGGAGCCTGCTACAAACTTTGGAGACTGGAGACTGGAGAATTCATCCGCTAGACGGCGCGCAAGGCGGGCGGCGGTTTCGTTGATTTCGATGACTCTGTCTTGCAGACCGTATTCTGCCATCGTGATGCGATTGGAACGGAAGGTGTCCGTTTCGAGCACGTCCACACCGACTTCGAGGAAGGAGCGATGGACTTTTTCCACGGCTTCGGGATACGAGACGACGAGATAGTCATTGCATCCGTTGTATTGCTCACCGCCGAAATGCTCGGCGGTCAGGTTTTGGGCTTGCAGGCTCGTGCCCATTGCGCCATCGAAGACGAGGACTTTCTTTTCGAGGGCGTCGAGGTAGCGGCGGTTGGTATAGGTGCGTTGGGTCATGTAATCTCCGTGAACAACTTTGGATAAGTATATAAATCATTTCCACCAAGGAAACATGCGAGATAGTCGCTGAATGGATATTTGGTTTTTACTTGATTTAGGCATTGCTCAACAAAGTCAGCAAAGAAACCGATGCCGGTTATTGTCTCAATAGAGATAACAATCATTGTTGATTGGTAATTGTATTTTTCAAAAGTGTTTTTAATTTTTTTCCTGATGTTTTCTTGGTCTTTTGGCGAGCGAAATCTTCGTTCTAGTCCTACCAAAAGACTCTTGGCTTCTGCATCAGGTAATGTTCCAAAATATGCGCCACGTAACTCTCCAAGAAATTGAATTGCTTCTTTGTAAGTTCCATCATTTAGCTCTTCAAGGAGTTCTTTTTCTCGGATATTCTTTACTTCTATAGCGAATTTGGTTTCTTGATATTGTCCCAAAAAGTCAGTGCATCCTTCTTGATTATCAATTTTCTTGATTTGATTAAAACCAAGCCTTCCAAGCTCAACCACAATTCGTAATTCGGCTAGATAATCTCCTAATTTGAAGATGTCACTGCAATCGGAAGCAGCATCGAAATCAAAAGCCTTGTGTAGCTCATTTTCATCCAAACCCAATATTCTCCCCGCTTCTTCAAATATTTTCTCAAGGCTTCCCAAACTGTTTCGCCCAGTTGCAATTTTGAAATAAATGTGGTCATCTTTTTTCTCATTGCTGCAATTTTCAAACAACCATTTTAAATGATCAGAAAAGCACTCTCGAAGATAAGGATAATCTTCAATGGCTTTTAATGCTTCAACAAGTGTTATATCAAACTTTGTATTCATATTTAGATACTCAATAACAGAATATTCAAGCTGCCAATCCTTGCACATCTTCCAGCACGGGGTGGTTGCGTGGGGCGGGGTTCGGTGCGGGATAAATCCCTGCCTCATGGCGTGGAAGTCCGCTGAAGCGGACTCGGTTGCGCCAACCCAAAGGGCTTCCATGGAATGAGCAGGCGGCTTCAGCCCCGCTCGTTCACGTTGCACAAGTCGTCACAACATTTACCAAAACCACGCCCATCTCATTCTTCCTCATCAATTTTCTCATACACTGCGACAAGTTTGTTCTCGCGATGATGTTCCTTCTGTCTCGCGGCATATTCCATGACCGTTTCCAATGAACGCTCACCGACACTCAACGCGCCATAACCGCCTTGCCATTTGAATTTGCCGTTGCTTCCGTTCATGAAAGTCTGCTTCAGCAGACTTCGCCGTCCAGCGCAGAGCGCTTCCACGAAATGAGCAGGTGGCTTTAGCCCCGCTCATCATTTCGCAATCGTCTCAGCCTCATCCAACACAGCCCTCGCCCACGCAGTTACATCCGCACAATAAACTTCCGCATTCTCCGTGCGGACATGAATCGTCTTTGCCCACGTGGATTTGTTGATGACAGGCTTGCCATCTTTCGATTTGAATTTAAAAGTGCGTTTGCCGCTATCAACTGCATCCTTCACCTGCTGACGGATCAACGAAGGTGATTTCTTTTCCACAATGAACTCCCTTAGAAGATCACGTTCATACAACCATCCTTCAAGAGACAATTTGCTGGAATGCTGGAGCATGTACGCGGCTACGGTCAAATGATGGACGGCGCCGTAGCCTGCGTCTGTGAATTCCAGGACGAGAAATTCATCAAAGCGCGTTTGACATAAAGTGTCAGGTGCGCCGCATTCAGGACAGTTCATAATATCCTTTTTGAACCGCTAAGCACGCAAAGAAATTTCTTTGTTTTTCTTGGCGGATTTTGCGTTCTTTGCGGTTATATTCCCTTCGGCAGCATTGCCAGACCCGCTTCGGTCATCTTACCTTCTTCGATCATTTTGCGCGCACGCTCGATATTCGTATCTGTCCAAAGAGATTTCTGTCTGCGGGGTGTGAAGCGTTTGGCGTAGCGTTGATCATCCATGCCTTTTTCGAAGCCGTCAATCCAGCCGAAGCAAATGGCTTCCTCCACCGCATCCACATATGGGATGGATGGTTTCTGTGTGAACTTCTTGTATTGAATCAACCAGATCTCTTTTTTGATCCTGTGATTCTTTTCCAGCCACTCGCGGAATTCTTCACGCGTGGTCACATAGATTGTTTCGCTGATTTCCATAATATTCCTCTCGTCAAATTAAAGATTGCTCACCTGCACTGGCGTGCGGCGCAAGTGTCGCGAACTGGAGAATGCTCGCTCGCAATGACATGATCCAATAAAAATCGCCTCTCGTAAAATGAGAGGCGACATTAAACATAGTCATCTCTCATCTCCCAGACTTTCGTCTGCCGAAGTTGGCACCGCTTCAACGGTTGCCGAGGCGTCAAAGGGTCGGTCCCTCAGCCTCTCTGGATGAGCACAGCACAGCAAATTGTTTCGAGAATATAACATGGCAGGGATGGGATGTCAAATAATAACGTCGCTTGACATTCGCCCGATTTGCATTTAGACTCACGATTAAGTTTTTCCTTAATCGAATATGCAAAAAATCGAACCCATTAACTCTTTTGACAAAATAAAACTCCTTGCGGACTCCCGCCGCATGGACATTCTGCGCCTACTGATGGGCTCCCCCGCCACGCTCACGCATCTCGCGCGGACCATGAAGCGGTCTCCCGCGTGGGTGCGGCATCATATTCTGACGCTTGAGTCTGCAAACCTCATCGAAGTCAGAGAAATCCGCAAGACGGGAAAAGTGACAGAAAAATATTATCGCGCAAAATCAGACGCGCTTCTTTTACAAGAATTCATCCTTCCCAAAACAAAAAAACCCGCCGTGATTTTTTCGGGCAGTCATGATCTTGCTGTTGAACACATTTCTGAACATCTGGATAAACATGTGACGTTGCTCAATTTGCCAGTCGGTTCATTGGATGGACTTGTCAATCTCCGTCAGGGTTTATGTCAAATTTCAGGCTCCCATCTTTTGGATGAAAGCGGCGAATACAATACGCCGTTCATTCGGCATTTATTCCCAGACCGCGAAGTAGAAATTGCCACACTCGCTTATCGCACACAGGGTCTCATGCTTGCGAGTGGAAATCCCAAAGAAGTGAAGAAAATTTCTGATATTGCCAAACCGAATGTCCGCTTTGTGAATCGCAATGCTGGCTCAGGCACGCGTCTGTGGCTGGATGCAGAATTACGCAGGCTCAAAATTCCTACCATTAAAATCACTGGCTACAAAAAAACAGTCAAAACGCACAGTGAAGCTGCGATGTTGATTTCGCAAAACAAAGCGGATGCATCCCTCGGCCTGCAAGCCGCCGCACACCAGCACGGACTCTACTTCATCCCATTATTCGAAGAACGATACGACCTGATCCTGCTGCGTGAGCAGGAGAAACAGCTTAATCCATTACTGGATTACATCCAAACAAGTGATTTTCGTAATTCACTCAGTCAATTAACTGGCTATAACACCGCCCACAGCGGGGAGCAAATTCATTTGTAATTCTTTTAGGAGACCCATGAAACGTAATCCCTCAATTCTCTTTTTGCTTGCACTTCTTCTTAGCGCCTGCACACCTGCCCCAACACCTGTTGCAACCGAAGTGCCTGTTATCGCGACCGAGTCCCCAGCTACTGAAGCCCCGACTGAAGTTCCAGCCGCGCCTGCCAACCCAAATCTCATTCTCGCCACAACTACATCCACACAAGACTCAGGATTGCTGGATGTGTTGATTCCGCTCTTCGAGGCAAAAACAGGTTACACGGTCAAGACGGTGGCGGTTGGATCAGGAGAAGCCATGAAGATGGGCGAAGAAGGCAATGCCGATGTTCTGCTCGTGCATGCGCCATCATCCGAAGTTGCATTCATGGATGCAGGCAATGGTACAGATCGATTCCTCGTCATGCATAATGACTTCATCATTGTTGGCCCTGTAGCTGACCCTGCTGGTATTAAGGGGCTACACTCAGCCGCTGAAGCATTCAAATCCATTTACAATGCAGGCGCGCAGTTCATCACGCGTGGTGACGACTCAGGTACTCATAAGAAAGAACTTGTCCTTTGGAAGTCTGCCGAACTCGACCCCGCTGGACAGGCCTGGTATATCGAAACTGGTCAAGGAATGGGTGCTTCGACGCTTGTCGCTTCGGAGAAAGCCGCGTACATTCTTACAGATCGTGCCACGTATCTCGCCAACAAAGATAACTATCAACTTGAGATTTTAATGGAGGGCGATACCAGTTTGCTTAATGTCTATCACGTCATCACAGTCAGTACCACAAAATGGTCCGAGGTCAATTATAATGGCGCGATTGCTTTTGCAAAATTCATCACTGATCCCGCAACGCAAGAAGTGATTGCTCAATTCGGCGTAGATAAATTCGGTCAGCCACTTTTCTATCCTGATGCAGATAAAACTGACGCAGACTTAGGTTTATAATCAGCCCGACCAAAGGGGCGACTGAGCAGTCGCCCCTTTTTTTGTCGGAGCTGAATGAAAAAAGTTCTATTTCTAGTACTGGTTTTATATCTAACAGCATGCAGCACAACCCAACAAAATTCAAAGCTGCTTCTTGTTTCTACAACCTCCACACAGGATTCAGGTTTGTTGGATGTACTTCTTCCGGCTTTTGAAGAAGAGACGGGTTATTCCGTTCAGCTTATCTCAACAGGTTCTGGTCAGGCGCTTAAAATCGCCGAAGAAGGCAACGCGGATGTAATCCTCTTACACTCACCGTCTGCAGAAGAAGAATTCATGGCGCAAGGCTTTGGCATAGACCGTCGACTCGTGATGCACAATGACTTTGTAATTGTCGGGCCAAGTGAAGATCCGACAGACATACGAGGAAAAAATCCTGTCGAAGCTTTGAAAACCATTTATCAAATGCAAGCGAACTTCATTTCGCGCGGCGACGAATCAGGTACAAACATCAAGGAATTGAATTTATGGAAGCAGATGGGTTTCAACCCTGTTGACCAACCCTGGTATTTGGAAACAGGACAAGGCCAGGGTGCAACACTATCGATTGCGGATGCAAAAGATGGGTATGCACTCACAGATCGCGCTACCTTTCTTGCATATCAAGCCAATGTCAATTTAGTGATCCTTGTAGAGGATGACCCGACTTTGCTGAACATTTATCATGTGATTACAGTCAACCCCGAAAAGTGGCCTCACATCAATTTGGAAGGCGCGCGTGCTTTCACAGATTTCATTACATCAACAGAAGGGCAGCAAATCATCCGTGGGTTTGGTGTAGACCAATACGGTGAGCCGCTATTCTTTGCAGATGCAGAGCAGGAATAAATTATGGAAATTCTTGAGATCACTCTTCTCTCTTTAAAAGTCTCAGCAATAGCAACCCTCATCAGCTTGTTGATCGGGCTGCCCTTTGGCACCTGGCTTGCACTGGGGAATTTTCGCGGGCGGTCATTTCTTTTGAGCATTGTCAACACGGGCATGGCGTTGCCGCCTGTTGTCGTGGGACTTGTTGTCGCCATGACTTTATGGCGTAGTGGTCCACTTGGAGGATTACAGCTGATCTACACTCCCATTGCCATCATCATCGCGCAGACGATCATCTCCGCACCTGTGGTGATGGGATTAACAGCCGCCGCGCTCGAAGCACTAGACCCGCGCCTGCAGCAACAATTACTGGGACTTGGCGCATCCCGTCCGCAAATGATCTGGATGCTATGGCGCGAAGCACGCCTGCCATTATTGGCTGCGCTCATGGCGGGGTTTGGTTCTGTGATTTCAGAGATAGGCGCTTCGATGATGGTGGGTGGAAATATCAAAGGCCAAACGAGAGTGCTGACAACTGCAATTGTGCTTGAAACCAGCAAAGGCGAGTTTGAGAAGGCATTGGCGCTCTCAGCGCTATTGCTCATTCTCACATACCTGATCAACCTTGCATTGACATTGATTCAACAAAGGGGCGCAAAGAAATGATAGTCATTCGCAATTTACTCATCCAGCGCAATGGGCGCAATGTGTTGCAAATTAATTCGCTTGAAATCAAACGGGGCGAAACGCTTGCTGTGGTCGGTCCGAATGGCGCGGGGAAAAGCACACTCCTGCTGGCGCTGGCGCATCTGCTCACGCCTGTGCGCGGCGAGATTGCATTCCATGGAAAGCCCCTCAAACATTGGAATGACATTGAATATCGAAGAAAAATTGCATTTGTCTTTCAAGATCCGCTGCTCATGGATATGCCTGTTCAGGAGAACATTGCGCTTGGGTTGAAATTCCGCAAGGCAAATAAAGATGTGATTAAGACGCAAGTCATTAAGTGGGCAAAGGCCATGGGCGTAGATCATCTGCTCGGACGGCGGGCAGGCCTGCTGTCGGGCGGCGAGGCGCAGAGAGTCAGCCTGGCGCGGGCATTTGTCCTCGATCCCGAATTGTTGTTAATGGATGAACCTTTCTCGGCCGTTGATCCACCGACTCGCAAGCAATTGTTGAAAGACCTGTCAAAACTCTTAGCGCACGATCATCGCACAACCATCTTCGTGACGCATAACTTAAAAGAAGCGGCGCAAATGGGAGTCCGTGTGGCGGTTGTGATCGGCGGCGAATTAAAGCAGGTGGACACGCCGAAGAAAATTAAAGCGAGCCCGGTAGATAAAAGTGTGAGGGATTTTTTGAAGGAATTGTAAATGTCATTCTAAGAAGCGCTCTTGCTTTTTGGCAATGACACTTGCGCTGTACGCCACATAGACCCGATGTATTCGGGAATGCGGTGAGCAAACTTCTCATGAATAGGAGGTTGCTTCGCCGGGATGTCGCCATTCTCGTAACGCCGAATATGCGACGGTCAAAGCAAAAATAGACAGCAGACTCCCCAGCCAATACGGCGCGGGAAAGGCGATAACTTCAAATGAAATGCCGGCAAGTGCGGGGCCAATGATGTTGGTGAGGCTGAGCAGGGTTTGCGTGCCGCCCATTAAACGCCCCTGCCCGCTTTCAGAGACGCGCAATGAAACCAGCGCTGTCAATGAAGGAATGCTCGTGCCTGTGCCAAGCGCAATGATGGTCACGGCGGGATATAACATCCAGGACTCACGCGCAAGCGCCATACCTGCCAAGCCAATTGCCATCAATGTCAGGCCGAAAGGTGCCAGGCGGCGTTCGCCAAAGCGCGGCTGAAGTTTGCCAAATAAAAATCCTTGAACGAAGACGGCACAGATGCCAACATAAAGATAGAAGAGGCTGTTCTGAGACGGTGTCCAATGAAAGCGATAATTGGAATAAAGGGGAAAGTTGGATTGCAAGCCTGCAAAGGCAAGGTTGAGCAAAAAGAGAGCCGCTAGAAATTTTTGGATGTTTGCCTGACGAAAGAGATTTGTAAATTGTTTTCCCCAGTTGAACATCTGTAAAACGGGCTTGCTCTCCCGTTTTTCTGGTTGAAGCGACTCGGGCAATACAAAAAATCCGAAGATGACATTGCTCAAAGCAATCGCGGAAGCCGTGAAGGCGGGCACATATAAACCGTATCTGCTTAATAAACCACCCAAGGCTGGCCCAGCCATTAATCCCAACCCAAAGGCCGCGCCAACCATGCCGATACTGCGCGCGCGATTCTCGGAGGTGGTTACATCCGCGATATAAGCATAAGCAGTGGTGAGATTCGCGCCCGTAAGCCCATCAATGAACACGGCCAGGAAAATAAGCGGAAGCGAATCTGCCAGCCCGAGCATGAGGTATCCCAACGAGGTGCCAAGCAGACATAGTAGTAATACCGGTCTGCGTCCAAAACGATCAGAGAGTGTGCCCAGCACTGGCCCCGCAAACAATTGCGCGGAGGCATACAACGAACTCAACGCGCCTGCAATCATCGCGCCGCCATCCTGTGCCTGCACGAAAAACGGAAGCAACGGCAGCATGATGCCGTAGCCGAGCATGTCCACGAAGACGGTGATGAAGATGAAGAGGAGGGAGGAGTTCAAAAGGGTTTTTTAATACGATTAAGTGTGTTGCGGCTAAAACTACCGCTATTTTGTAATTTTATCGGGTTAAGTTCAATGGTGATTTGGCGGGACTGCGTAGCGTCCCTGCCTCAGTACATGGAAGTCGCGCCAGCGGCCAGCGCGAAGCGCTTCCATAGTACTGAGCAGGCGGCTTTAGCCCCGCGAATCGCGTCGCAGAAAACCGCAATTTATGACCGTGCTTGGTATAGAAGGAATTTCGCTTTGGTTCGTTCCCGTTCCACAAGAGCGTGGGGCGGTTCATCACGATCACCTGAATGGGAAAAGAAACGATACTATATGGGTTCCCACATCGCTGGCATGGATAAAGTATTCCTTTAAAAGAATTATAGCACTCCTTGAAAAGTCAAAACTCTGCCAGCATTAGGGGAGGTTGAAAGAATTTTCGATAAACACGCGGTAAAATGACCATACCAATTAGGAGAACCTTATAAAAAAATTCTGCTGATCGTGTAGAATCGCAACAAATAGTCACTTTCATTGTTACAGTAAAATAGAAACATTAGGCGATCCAGATGGGTTGCCTTTCTCTCCAACGCCGATGGAGTACTGAGCCCTAAAATCAAAAGGAGGAAAATATGAATCGCCTAGCCCTGCTAACGGTACTCATTTCAATTGCTTTGTTGGGGTGTAATATTTCAACAACTGCTCCTGCGTCAACTCCAGTCATTTCCCCGACCAGCCCGCCAAGCGCCAGTCCTGAGCCAACTCTCATTTCCACCGCCACTCCCGCCCGGGTCACTTTGCTTGTCAAAACCAAATTGATCAATTGCCGCTTCGGCCCGGGCACGGTATATCAACTGCTCAATGAATTACGTGAAGGACAATCCCTGCACGCGGTAGGACGCAATGAAGCATCCACCTGGTGGTATATCCAGGACCCCGGCAACCCCGGCAGTTTTTGCTGGGTCTCCGCTGGTGTGACCGAACCGCAAAGTTCTACAGTTCCATTGACAGTCATACAGCCTCCCTTTGTCACGGTTACAAGTATTAATCTGCGTGTGGAGCCAAACCGCATTGCGGTGAACTGTAATCAATTCCCACAAACCGTATTTTTTGAGGCCGAGATCACCACCAACGGCCCAACCTTGTTTATGTGGAGGTGGGAGGCCAGCACTGGCGCCTCATCTGATGATGGCACACTCATTTTTGAAGAAGCCGGCACTCACGTTATTAATGAATATTATCAAATTAATGCGCCAAATGAATATTGGATCAAACTGCATGTCCTTAAGCCCAATGAGAGGTTCGCGCAGGTAAATTTCCCCGTAAGCTGCACTCAGTAGTTTTAGTGGAAATGCAAAAGACACATCCGCTAAAAAAACAAGGGCAACCTTTCAAAGGCTGCCCTTGTTTACATACTATCTACCGATTAATCACCAAGCCCGACATCCGGGAGTTGCGACCATTGCGTAGCATTATGGACGGATTCCTCATCTGTGAAGCGGCCATGGACAAAGCCAGTACCCGCTGGGATGAGTTTGCCGATGATCACGTTTTCCTTCAAACCGAAGAGCGGGTCAGTTGTGGAACCGATTGCCGCGCTTGCCAGAACCTTGATGGTGTGCTGGAATGAGGAAGCAGAGAGGAAAGAATCGGTGCTCAGGGAAGCCTTCGTAACGCCCAGCAGGACTTCCTGGAAGCGAGACGGTTGCTTTCCATCCACCAGTAATTGTTCATTGATTTTGCGGATCTCAAGCCGGTCGACTGCATCGCCGGGCAGGTACTTGGTGTCGCCGGGACGTGTGACCTGCACCTTGCTCAACATTTTGCGGATGATAACCTCAAAATGCTTGTCATGGATGTTCTGACCCTGTGAACGATACACCTTCTGCACCTCGGTCATCAGGTACATCTGGCAGGCATCGCGTCCCTGGATCTTGAGAATGCGATGTGGGTTCAGCGAACCTTCTGTCAGTGGTTGTCCAGCTTCCACATGCGCGCCGTCTTTCACGAGCAGACGTGAAGTGTTTGGAATATCGTCGGTCACCTCCTCACGCTGTTCATAGGAAACGATGATCTTGCGTTCCTTTTTCTCCACGGCGACGCGGCCGCTATGCTGGGTTATGATCGTGGCCTTTTCTTTCGTGGCAAGGATGTCACCCGCCTGAATTTCAGATTCATCTTTTGCGATGAATTTCCAATCTTCTGGAATGGCATATTCATCATGGACCATTTCAGCATGTTCAATGTGGATCTCGCGCATATCCGCGTATTTTTCTGATTGCAGGATGCGAACCACGCCTCCGATCTCGGCGACCATTGCCTCACCCTTTGGCATTTTGCGTGCCTCGAAGATTTCCTCCACGCGCGGCAGACCGGTTGTGATATCCGATGCTCCGGATGAAGCGACACCACCCGTGTGGAAAGTGCGGAGCGTCAACTGCGTGCCAGGCTCACCAATGGATTGGGCAGCCACGATGCCGACCGCAGAACCAAGTTGCACCATCTCCCCGCGGGCGAGATCAATGCCATAGCACTTTGAGCAGATGCCGTGATTGAGCTGGCAGGTCATCGGCGAGCGGAGTTTCAATTCAGCCACATTCGTGCTGGCGATCTTGCGTGCCAGATCGTGGGTGATGACGTCATTGTATTCGGCCAGCACTTCGCCTGTCTTCGGATCGAGAACACGCTCGGCGATCAGACGGCTGTACATGCGGCTCATCATGGATTGACCAGCAACATCGTCAGTCGTGCGGATCCACACACCTTCATGTGTGCCGCAATCATGTTCGTTGATGATGATGTCCTGTGCAATATCCACGAGGCGGCGGGTTAAGTAACCAGCGTCCGCAGTACGGAGAGCTGTATCCGCCAGACCTTTGCGTGCGCCATGTGTGGAGATAAAGTATTCCTGCGCAGTGAGTCCTTCACGGAAGTTGGAACGGATCGGCATCGGAATGATACGTCCAGATGGGTCAGCCATCAAACCGCGCATCCCCGCCAATTGCGAGATCGTGGAGAAACCGCCTTTGGTTGCACCGGAGGTGGCCATGGTGGAAAGATTTCCGTCAGGATCCATATGTTTTCTAACGGCAATACCCACAAGGTCTGTGGTTTCCTGCCAAATCTGGATCTCGCGTTCATTCTTTTCCTGTTCGGTAAGCAAGCCACGGCGGAAATCGCGCAATACCACTTCAACTGCTTTAAGAGCTTCGTCAATGATGCCCTTGCGTTCCGGCGGGATGGAAATATCAGCAACAGCGAGCGTGGTGCCGGATTTAGTCGCATATTCAAAACCAATGCTCTTGATTGCATCGGCCACATCGGTGGTTATTTCCTGTCCGCATAGTTCGTATACTTCAGCAATCAAATCCTTTACGCCGCCTTTATCAAGCTTTTGGTTAACGAATTGCACTTGTTCAGGCAAAACGCGATTGAATAAAACGCGCCCTACCGTTGTATTGATGACACGATACTCGGCTTCGGGCAGGCGATCACCCTTGTCATCGTACCAGGTCTTCGCTCGGAATTTGATCTCGGTGTGCACTTCTACTTGATTAAGAGCGTAGACAAGTTCCACTTCATCAATATCTGCAAAGGCGCGGCCATCACCTCGATGAACGGCTTTCTTTTCCATGGTCAGGTAGTACACACCCAACACCATGTCTTTGGATGGGGAAATGATCGGTTCACCATCCGCAGGCTTGAGCAAATTCCTGGAGGCGAGCATGAGTTCGCGCGCTTCGGTGACGGCCTTTTGTGACAGCGGTACGTGCACGGCCATTTGATCGCCGTCAAAGTCTGCGTTAAAAGCGGTTGTGACGAGCGGATGCAATTGAATGGCTGAGCCTTCAATCAGGATTGGTTCAAACGCCTGGATACCCAATCGGTGCAAGGTGGGAGCACGATTAAGCAGAACAGGGCGGTCCCCGATCACACCTTCGAGCGCTTCCCAGACCTCTGGCCTGTTGCGCTCAATCAAGCGCCGCGCACCTTTGACATTCGCTGCATAATTATTTTGTACGAGTCGCGCAATCACAAATGGACGATACAACTCAAGCGCCATACTCTTGGGCAAACCGCATTGATTTAATTTCAATTGCGGACCGACGACGATCACCGAACGACCGGAATAATCCACACGCTTGCCGAGCAGGTTGCGGCGGAAACGACCTTTTTTACCTTTGAGCATGTCACTCAAGGATTTCAGTTCGCGGCGGCCGCGGCGGGAAAGCGCCTTGCCACGCTGTGAATTATCAATCAGGCTATCTACCGCTTCCTGCAACATGCGCTTTTCGTTACGGATGATGACATCCGGCGCGCCGAGTTCGAGCAATCTCTTCAAACGATTGTTGCGATTGATTACACGGCGATAAAGGTCGTTCAAATCGGAGGTCGCAAAACGACCGCCATCCAACTGCACCATTGGGCGCAGGTCAGGAGGAATGACAGGTAGAACCGTGAGGATCATCCAGGCGGGGCTGTTGCCGGAGCGGCGGAAAGCTTCCACTACCTTCAAACGGGTTGTGGATTTCTTGCGTTTCTGCTTACTCTTGGTAGTGCGGACCTCGTGCCAGAGTTCTTCTGAAAGTTTATCGAGATCAAGACGTTCGAGAATATCGAAAAAGGCTTCAGCGCCCATATCGGCGCGGAAAACCTGGCCCCAACGCTGCTTGAGTTCACGATAGCGGATTTCGCTCAGGAATGTAAAAGGGCGAAGCTCCAGAAGTTCATCCCGCAGGCGCGAGGATTGATTCGATGAAACGGAGGTCTGCGTCTCCAACTCACTGCGCAGCGCTTCCATTTCCTGGTCTGCCTGTGCCTTGACGGTGGCGGCTTGAGTCTTCAGTTCTTCGAGCTCACGCTGTTTTTTGTCTTTCAACTCATTTTCAAGGATTTCCAATTTCTTTTGGACGTTCTTTTGAATGAGCGTAATATGCCTGCTGGCAACTTTATCTCCGGCATCAATGATCTTCTCGCCGGTCAATTCGAAAACAATGGTTTTGTTAGCGGGTTCACCCATCTGGCCTTGAAGCTGTTTTTCCAACTTCTGACCCTCCTTGATGATGGGGTCCATCTGTTCTGCGATACCTTCATCATAGCCTTGCTCAAGCAGGGCTTGCTTATGCTTAAGTTCAGTTGTCTTGTGGTCGCGCTTGGTCTTGACCTCGGCTATGCGGGCATTGACGCCGGTAGCCTGCTCGCGTTCAGAAACAGAGATTTCATCCTCGAGACGCTGCACGGCTTTCTTACGGGCTTCCTCATCCACATAGGTAACAATATACTGCGCGAAATACAAAACCCGGTCCAGGTTGCGGCGCGAAACATCAAGCAACATACCCATTTGTGACGGGATACGGCGCGTATACCAAATGTGTGCAACAGGAGTGGCAAGCGCAATATGCCCCATGCGCTCACGGCGAACAGCAGAGCGGGTTACTTCCACGCCGCATTTATCGCAGGTAATGCCCTTATAACGCGGGTTCTTGTATTTTCCACAATAACACTGCCAATCGCGGGTCGGGCCGAAAATGGCTTCACAAAACAATCCATCCTTCTCAGGCCGCAAGCGGCGATAGTTAATTGTTTCGGGTTTTAGCACCTCACCGTATGACCATGACAAAATCGTTTGCGGCGAGGCAAGGCTGATACGGAGTGCGGTCAGTCCCTTTGTTTCCACTGGATCCTCTCCTAAATAAAAGAATACTATTCGAGTAGTGCCTGTCTGCAGAATTTGATACGATACACCAGAGACAAACAAAGGCAAGCGCTTTGAGAATATTTTCTCAAGCGCTTGCTAGTATTGGCTCGTTTTTTTACTTCCAACTGGGTGATTATATGCACATAGGGTGTGCCCGTCAAGGGTGTTGATCAGTGAAAAGGTTTGGATTCCAAAACCAACCTGGCTTATGTCTGGACCCTTCGACAAGGTGAGCGAAAGTCGAACCGTCAGGGCACCGCCTTTAACCTGCTCTGCCTACCCTGGCACATTCCTCAGCCGAATCTTAAAAAACTGGAGGCTGAGAGTTTCATGATTTACGGAGTTATGGTTGGAGTTATGGCTGGAGTTCCTGTCGGTGTTTCCGTGGGTGTACCCGTCGGGATAATGATCACCTGTGTTGGAGTTTCTGTCGGCGAGGGGATATCTGTCGGCGTGGCAGGCGGCACGGTTGGAGTCGGCAGGCTGAGGTTAAGTCGGATGCGTTTGTCCACTTCCGCTTTATCACCGATCAGGGTCAACCGTAATGTTACAATGCCGTTCGGCACGTTTGTCAGATCCCATAAGTAGAGCGTGCTGTTTTCAACCGGGTTATTTCCATCACTCAAAACAAACCATGAATCCGGATTATCGCCCAGACCATATTCCAAGACCCATTTTTTAAAGCCATCATCTGCATTCGCTGTGCCTTTGATTTCCAGCGACGTTGAGGAGATGATTTGCCCGTCGTTTAAGTTGATTTCAATAATGGGTTGAGGATCGCCTGCCTGACATTCGCGTTCAGGAGCATAAATTGGATTATCTGGCAGGCCGTTGTTATCCAGCCAGTTTTTTCCGTCGCGGGTTTCAAACCAGTCGCGCGCCCATTTATCTGTGACCTTCATAACAATTTCATCTTCGCTGGGACCTTTGCATGCATCAGAGGCCTGCAAACCTGTCCACAAGTCGATTCTGATGCGGCGTGCAAGATCCTGGCTTGGAGGCAGGGGCAGTTGATCGAAAGCGAAGACTTCGTTGTATTGTGATTTGCAGAAGCTGGATGGTTCTGTCCCCGATAATTGACAAACAACTTTATCCACAATTCCACCCGGGCGGACGAAGGGAGTCGGCGCGCCATTGGTGAGATAAGGCACAGCAAATTCCATGAACTGTGACCAGATCGGTGCGGCGCCGCTTAAGCCAGACGAACTAAGCATGGGTGTGTAATCTGCGTTGCCGATCCAAACCCCTGTGACAAGGTCAGGAGTGTAGCCCAATGTCCAGTTATCGCGGATGTCGTTGGTGGTGCCTGTTTTTGCAGCGACAGGGAATGACAAATTTAGAGGAGAGTTGCGTCCGAACATCCAGGAGCGCGCTTCATTGTCCGATAGAATGGATGAAATGAGATAGGCATGTTCTGCGCGGATAACCTGCTCACCGGACTGTGGTTTGTATTCGTAGATTACGTCGCCTGCAAAATTTGTGATCTTGAGAATGGACATCGGCGGTATGCGTTGTCCGCTGTTAGCAAAGACGGAAAAAGCGGAGGTCATATCGAGCAAGCTGACATCGCCGCCGCCGAGAGTGAGAGACAGTCCGTAATCATTGCGGGTTAAGGACCTAATGCCAAGCCGTTCGGCCATAGCGATCATGCCTTCTTTTTCAGGCGTGTTCGGATCGTCGTAAATGCCAACAAATTCAAGCGCTTTAACTGCAGGGATGTTGAATGAGTTGGAAAGCGCAAGGCGTAGTGGCATGCCTCCATGAAATTTGCCGTCATAGTTTCTGGGTTCGTAGGGCGGATTTACGCCATCCGGAAATTGAGTGGGAACATCCCAGATCAAGGTGGAAGGAGTCCATCCTTTTTCAAATGCGGCAACATAGGTGATCGGCTTGATCGAAGAACCCGGCTGGCGTGTGGGGCTGACCGCCATGTTGATCTGCCCTGAAATTTCAACATTGTTGAAATCTGGAGAGCCGACCATTGCCAGGATTTCGCCGGTGGAGGGACGAATGGCAACCAAAGCGCCGTTTCGTGTGTTGTTATCAACCATTGCAGTAACCTGGTCTGTGACAAGTTGTTGTGCGCGGTCTTGCAGGTTGGGATCAAGAGTGGTGTAAACCACAAACCCTGAACGGTAAATGGTTTGCGCGTCGTATAAGTCTTCAAGCTGTGCGCGGACATAATGAACCCAATGCGGGTATTTTGCATCAAATGAAGGCGTACGATATGAATATGTCTTCATTGCGTCCGCGGCTTCGGTTGCGGCGATTGGTTCCACACAAATTGATTCGGGGCTATTGCTTACTTCAATACATCCCTTTTCGGTACTTAATTCAAACATGAGCACCAAGACTTTTTGCTGACGGATCAAGGTGACTTGAGGATTGGTGTAAATATCATATAAGGCCGGAGATTGCGGCAAGCCTGCCAGGAATGAGGCTTCACCCAGCGTGAGGTCTTTGGCGGATTTCCCGAAATAAGTTTCAGCGGCGGCTTCGACGCCATATGCAAGATTACCGTAATAGATTTCATTCAAATACAGTTCAAGGATATCGTCTTTGGAATAGCGGCGCGTGATTTCTGCGGCCAGGATGATCTCGCGTGATTTGCGCGTGTATGTGCGCTCAGCCCGTTCTTCAGGGGAGAGAAGCAATGCGCGCGCCAATTGCTGTGTGATGGTGGATGCGCCTGAAACTGTCCCACCGCTGCTGTAGTTTTGCCACAATGCGCGCAGCATGGCATAAGGATCAAAGCCTGGATGACCGTAAAAATCCTTGTCTTCTGTTGCGATGGTGGCCGCAACTAAATTCGGGGAAATATCCTTGATCGGGATGTAGGTGCGTCGTCCGGTAGTGGGATCCAGGATCTCATAAAGCGGCTGTCCATTGCGGTCAAGGATGCGTGTAGTCTCGAACTGCGAGGCGCGGTTACGCAAATCACCAACTTCAGGGAGTGTGCTGGCAATGGCATAATATTGATAGATAAAATATGACCCGACACACAAACCGAACACCACCATTGCAAATACAGAGATGATCAGTCCGCGCAGCAGGCAGCCTTTGTTGCCTCGGAAGACGGATTGAAATTTATTCCAAAATGATGTTTGAGGTGGAGGCGGTGTGTATGCAGGCGGCTGATATGTGCGATGCTGCTGGTTTACAGGGTTTTGAAATGCAGGGCGTTGATTTAAATTGGGGAGTTGTTGGGCAGGTTTCTGCTGATCCGTTGTCTGTTTATACGCGGCATTTGTGACACGCGTGCCATCCACGTCAATTTCATCCACGCGGTTCGGCAGGGGCATGTTGTCCTTGTCGAGGGCCGGGCGGGTGAATCGGGGCGTCGTCCCATCCTTCCCCGTAGATTCAGAAATGGGCTTTATGTCGCTGCGTGTCTCTTCTTCAGATTTCAACAGTCGACGTAATCGCTCGTTATCTTCGTTGCTCATTATTCGAAGAACCTCTTAATTTAACTATTTCATCAACTTGATAAGCCATGCCCTGCCCCAATTTAAATAACGTATACCTGTGTTAGGGTGAGGGGCAGTTTATTTTGGCTTGCTCAACACCAGCAGGTTCAACTTGCCGCGCTGACAGACTTCGTCTTTTTGATTGAGCACTTCTACCGAGGCAGTCAACGCGCCGGCGCCGATGCGTGGTAATCCCTTGATTTCAGAAATGGACAAGAGCGCATGAATCGTATCGCCAATGAAAAACGGTTTCACAAATTTCCATTCGTTGATCTCACGGAAGGCCAGCACAGTGCCTTCGAGCAGACCGGTTTGCATAATCAGCCCCACAGCAATGGACATCCCCAATAACCCATGCGCAACGCGTTGACCAAACTGGGTCTTGCTTGCAAAGACTGCATCGGTGTGGATCTGGTTGTAATCACCTGAAAGACCGGCAAATGAAAAGATCGCATCCTCACCAATGGTGCGCCCTGCGGTTTTTACGCTTTGACCTACTGAAAATTCTTCAAAGTAAAGTCCAGCCATATAAATCTCCTAGTCTCTGATCTCGAGTCTCTTAACCATCGAACCAAATTATACCCGTTTGACCATCCGCCGTTCTAACCGTACAATAAGCGCCATGCGCGACTGGTCCTTAACTCCCGGCGACCCCCTCCACCTCACCCTTGCGGCGGATGCCCGCCTTTGCAAGCCAGATTACGTCAACGACCATATCTGGGAAGTGGAATTCGGCAAAGCAGACTCGGAGCAGGCCGCGGTTTCGTTATACACAACCTTTGGTTTGCGCGCGCGTTCCATGCGGATATTTTTACGCTTTACAGAAGACAGCCGCACGGTTACAGAACCAAACACCTTTATCAAAAAACCGTCTCTGCGCCGATTCTACCCAAATTTCCTAACCCTTGATTTTGTTCCCCTCGAAAACCTTTTTGTCACTACAGATTTCTGGGTTCCAGAATCACATGCCGCAGCCGGGCGCGTAACCCTCACCAACAAAAGCACTGCCACCCGCCAGATCAAACTCGAAGTCTGTGCAGCCCTCGCTCCGTTGGATGGACGATCCATCATCCCCACCCAACAACAACTCGTAAATATCCTGGCGGGACAAACCAGCGGAATCGCCCCCGTCCTATTTATGACTGGCGGCCCCAGGCACGGACCCGGCCCGCATGCCTCGCTCATGCTGGACGTCGAACTTGGCCCCGGGGCCACACGGACATTAACCTTCGCTGAAGCTGCACTCGACACCATCCCCGCCGCCTTTGACCTCGCGCGTAAAACTGCCGCCCGCTCATGGCAAGCCGAATTGGCCCGTATAGAAATGCTGGATGCCTCGCAAGTATTGGACATCCGCACCGGCGACCCCGAATGGGATGCCGCACTCGCATTCAGCCAAAAAGCCGCGCACGCAGTATTCTTCAGCGGCAGTGAACATTTGCCAAACCCTTCCTTTGTGAATGCGCGCTATATTGATCATGGCTACTCACGCAAAGGGGACGGTACAGATTACCCGCCCGCCTGGAGCGGTCAATTCCCCCTGGAGGCTTATACCATCTCCAGCATTTTGGTTGGCGCGCCGCAAGTCACAAAGAATCTCCTGCTCAACTTCCTCGCCATACAGGATGATAACGGCGAAGTGGATGGCAAGCCCGGGCTGGCAGGCCAGCGCGGAAAATTCCTAGCCATGCCAATACTTGCCAGTCTCGCGTGGAAATATTACCAGGCCACGCAGGATGGTCCTTTTCTGGCAGAGGTATTTCCAAAATTAATTAAATTCTTTTGGTCGTGGTTCTCCGGCGCACATGACCGCAACCGTGACGGCGCGCCCGAATGGGACAACATTCTGCAAACCGGTTTCGACGACAATCCCATCTTTGATGTCTGGCATCCCTGGTCACAAGGTTTGGATGTTTCACTTGTGCACAGCCCGGCGCTCGAAGCCATGTTATATCGTGAGGCGCAGTCTCTTGCGAAGATTGCCAAAAAACTTGGCAAGCCCGCTGAAGAAACCGACCTGATACAAGCACAGGCTGAAACACTTAAAACATCTCTCCTCGCAAGTTGGAATGCGAATCAAAGTTTTTACTCGTATCGTGACCGCGAAACGGGATTGGTCTCATCCGGCAAAGTCATCGCCAGGAAAAGAGGCGGCGGGACGGGAAGCATGCGTCCGAATTTTGAATCTGAGAGCGGCGTGCGCTTGTTGATCGAGATCCAGACCCAAAATCCAGCCGCGAAGCGACCGCAAGTGGAGATCAGCGAATACTTCAGCAAATCCAAAGGCGAAGTTGAAATCATTTTGGGCCATCAATTCCAATGGCGCACAGGCGGGCTGGTGGCAACCAGTCAAAAAATCTATAGCCGCGTCGGGCGCATCACGGTGACTGGCTTGGATAAAAAGGACAAGATCAACGTCAAGGTCGTGGATACCACCGGCGAAGACATCACACTTGCTTTGCCGTTATGGGCTGGGATTCTCGAAAAGCAAAAAGCCCGCGCGCTGATCGGGCGCAATCTGATGACAGCCGAACGATTTGACCGCCCCTTTGGAATGCCATCTCTTCCGCGGTCACCCGACCCTGAAGCTGAATCGGTTGCAATGAGCGTGAGCATCCCCTGGAATATGTTGATTGGCGAGGGCTTGCTCGCATACGGATTCCGCGCCGAAGCCGCCCGCCTGACCGCGCATTTGATGAATGCGGTCATCCAAAACTTAAAAATGAACCGCGCTTTTTATCAACGCTATCATGCCGAAAAAGGCACAGGCATCGGCGAACGCAATGCATTGCACGGTTTCGCGCCTGTGGGGCTGTTCATGCAATCCCTGGGTGTAACAATTCTTTCCTCTACGAAAGTAAAACTCGAAGGCCGGAATTTATTTCCGTGGCCTGTGACGATCAAATACAAAGGTCTCATTGTTGTGCGCGGAATTGAGCAAACCGTCGTTACATTCTCAAATGGGGAAAGTGTGATCGTAAAAGAAGAAGAACCTTGTATCGTTGAGATGTGATTCTGGAGCCCATCAGCAAGCTGATGAATTATACAAAGTGACGATCACGCGAGGTGACCATCACTTATTGGTTTAGGAGGAATTAATCTTAAGCAAAAAAATCATGGTATAAAATTTCAGAGAATTTTGAGATCAAGTTATCTAAAAAAATAATGGTAAAAAAACTACTCGACCATCTCGCCTTTTTATATGGGGAAGATAAGGCGCCGCAATTATACGAACGCACGCGACATTTGATGGATGGTTACCGCACGCGTATTTCTGCACGTGATGGCGGGTTGACCGAACACGACTCCCTCCTCATCACCTACGGCGACCAGGTCCAATCGCCGGACGAGAAACCACTGCAAACACTTGGTAAATTTTGCAAGCAATATTTGGCTGATATTGCAGGTGGAATTCACATTCTGCCGTTCTACCCGTGGACATCAGACGACGGTTTTTCCGTTGTTGATTACCGCAAAGTGGATTCAAATTTGGGGGACTGGGAGGATATTTCCTCCATGCAAAGTAATTTCCGCCTGATGTTTGATGGCGTGATCAATCACATCTCATCACAAAGCGAGTGGTTCAAGGGTTTTTTACGCGACGATCCGCGTTATCACGATTACTTTATTACAGTGGATGGCTCGCCTGATCTTTCGCAGGTAGTTCGTCCGCGCGCCTTACCTTTGCTGACAGCCTTCAACACCCCGTCAGGTGAAAAGCACGTGTGGACAACGTTCAGCGAAGACCAGGTGGACTTGAACTACAAGAATCCCGATGTCCTGCTTGAAATCCTTGACATCCTGCTCATGTACGTGAAACGCGGCGCGGACTTTATCCGCCTCGACGCGATTGCGTATCTGTGGAAAGAGATCGGCACAACCTGTATTCACCTGCCGCAGACGCATCATGTGATCCAATTCCTGCGCGCCGCGCTGGACGAGATTGCTCCGCATGTTCATTTGATTACCGAAACGAATGTCCCACATATAGATAACATTTCCTATTTCGGCGATGGAAACAATGAAGCACAACTCGTTTACAACTTTGCCCTGCCGCCATTAACCCTGCATACATTTCATACAGGTGATGCACGCATTCTTTCAAATTGGGCAAAGACATTGACCTTGTCCTCCGATAAAACAACCTTTTTTAACTTCCTTGCTTCGCATGATGGCATTGGATTAAACCCTGCGCGCGGAATTCTCTCGAATGAAGAAATTGATTCACTAGTCAATAAAACATTTGAACACGGCGGATTGATTTCCTATCAGCAAAATTCAGATGGTTCGCAAAGTCCGTACGAGATGAACATCAATTATTTCGACGCGTTATCAAACCCATACTGCCTGCTCGAGGCGGCGTCCCCGCCGCCGGGGACGGCGACGGGAGCAAAAGCGGATTTTGAAACATTGGACTTACAGATAAACCGCTTCCTCGCCGCGCAGGCGATCATGCTCTCGCTTCTCGGCGTGCCTGGCATTTACTTTCACAGTTTATTTAGCTCACGCGGATGGCTCGAAGGCGTCAAACAAACAGGGCGCAACCGCACGATCAACCGCGAAAAATGCAATTTTGAGAAACTACAAAATGAACTTGCAGACGAAAATTCCTTGCGCGCAAAAGTCTTCGCGCGCTATCGTGAGTTGCTTTTGGCGCGGAGCAGTTCACCTTCATTTCATCCACATGGTATACAGAAAATACTGGATTTTCATCCGTCCGTATTTGCAATTGAACGCATTTCACCTGACGGAAAATCACGTGCATTATGTTTGCATAATGTCAGCGCGCAGGAAATCACTTTCACAACAGATTACAATTCAGTGACAGACCTTTTCACAGATCAACCTTTAAAGGTTTCAAAAATCACACTTGAACCTTATCAAATTATGTGGGTAACAATTCCCGTTTCAGTTCAACCCGGTGGTTGAGTAGCCCGACGCGAAGCGGAGGACGTATCGAAACCACCAGTGAATAAAAAACTCTTTAACAACTTGTTGGTTTCGATACGGACCGGGAAAAGCATCCAGCCCTACTCAACCAACGGAGTATCTAAAAAATTATAGGTAAAACTATGACAAACAAATCACATCACATCGGCTTTATCTCCACCCGTTTCGCAGGGACGGATGGCGTTTCGCTTGAAACGCAAAAGTGGGCAACTGTGCTGGAGCGGCTTGGGCACAGGTGTTTCTATTTCGCAGGCGAATGCGATCGAAACAGCAACCAGTCTCAGGTCACGCCTGAGGCGTTTTATCGTCATCCCGAAATTGACAGGATCAATCAGCAAGCCTATTCGGGAAGTTGGACGGTTACAAAGGAAGCTCGTGCGGCGCATCCTGAGATCGCAAAACTGCACAAGGATTTTTTCTCCATCTACATCCGTCCGCCGCAGATGACGCGCCGTGTCAACGAGTTGAAGGAATATCTCAAAGAGCGGTTGTATGAATTCGCACATCTCTTTGACTTGGAAATTCTCATCATCGAGAACGCAGTCACGATCCCGCTTAATCTGCCGCTTGGTCTTGCGATAACAGAATTTATCGCCGAGACGGGTTTTCCCACCATCGCGCATCATCATGATTTTCATTGGGAACGGCAGCGCTTTCAAGTCAACTGCGTGGGCGATTATCTTGCGGCGGCATTTCCGCCAACCCTGCCATCGATTCGACATGTTGTCATCAACTCATTGCAAGCGCAGCAGGTCGCTTCGCGTTATGGTTTGACCTCGCGCGTGATTCCAAACGTCATGGATTTTGACCTCCCGCCGCCCGCTTCGCGTCGGGATGACTATACCCAATCCATTCGCGCGGACCTTGGCATTGAGCCAGGCGAATACTTTTTTCTGCAACCCACACGCGTCATCCAACGCAAAGGCATTGAACACGCGGTGGAACTCGTGCGCCGACTCGAACTCCCTGCGAAATTGGTCATATCACATGCTTCAGGTGACGAAGGCACGGATTACGAACAGCGCGTGCGCGAATATGCTCATTTGTTGGATGTGACTGTTCGTTTTGAATCCGATCAAGTGCAGGATGAACGCGGCACCACAAAAGACGGAAAAAAAATATACACACTCGACGATGTGTATCCACACGCCGATCTTATTACATATCCATCCAGCAATGAGGGATTTGGCAACGCCTTTTTGGAAGCAGTGTATTACCACCGCCCAATTTTGGTCAACAACTATTCCATTTATGAAGTGGACATCAAACCCAAAGGCTTTCGCGCTGTCTGGTTCGATGGCTTCATCAGCAAGGATACGCTCGAGATGGTTCGTCACATTCTGCAAAACCCCGCACAGGCGCAGGAATGGGCAGAGGAGAATTATCAACTTGCAAAACGGTATTTCTCATTCACTGTTTTGGAGCGCCGCTTGCAATCCGTTCTCGCAGATTGTTTGGGGCAGCAGGTATGAAAATCGCCATTCTTCATTACTCCGTTCCGCCCATCGTCGGCGGCGTGGAAAGTGTCATCGCACATCACGCGCGGTTGATGTCTGCAAATGGACATTCCGTCCGTTTGATTGCTGCGCGCGGCGAGTCGTTGAATGAGCGGATTCCGTTGATAATGATTCCCCTCGCCGATTCACGTCACACGCGCGTGGCAGAGATGAAAGGACAATTGGATCGCGGCGAAGTGACAAAGGACTTCGAGTCTCTGCGTGATGAACTCGCCGAACAATTACAAGATGCTTTATCTGGCGTGGACATTTTGATCGCACACAACGTCTGCTCGCTGAATAAAAATCTTGCGCTGACCGCCGCGCTTCATCAATTGCATACATCCGCTTCGCGAAAACTTCCGCGTTTGATCTTATGGCATCATGACCTCGCATGGACAACACCGCGCTATCAAGCTGAATTGCACGATGGCCATCCCTGGGATTTGTTACGCACAGATTGGGGCGAGACCACGCATGTGGTTGTTTCAGAATTGCGCCGCGCGGAATTGGCAGATTTAATAAAACGTGAGCCTGCTTCCATCCATGTGATTCCCAACGGCGTGGATGCGGCGCGCTTTTATAAACTTGAATCGCAAACCCAAATTTTGCTTGAGCAAATGCATTTGCTGGACGCCGCTCCCATTTTGCTATCGCCTGTCCGCGTGACGCCGCGCAAAAATATTGAACTGGCTTTGCACACGCTTGCCAATTTACATAAACACTACCCACAAGCTGCGCTGGTTATAACAGGTCCACTCGGTCCGCATAATGCGGACAACCGTAAATACTTTGAAACCCTTACAAATTTACGCGCTCAATTAGGTTTACAAGGTTCAGCACATTTCCTTGCTGAACTTGTAAATTCTTTCCTACCCGATGAAGTTATCGCGGATTTTTATCGAATTGCTGATGCGCTCTTCTTCCCCAGCCGTGAAGAAGGATTCGGCATTCCGTTGATCGAAGCCGCGTTCAGTCGTTTGCCTATATTTTGCGCAGACATCCCTCCCCTGCGCGAGTTGGGAATAAATGATGCGACTTTCTTTTCACCTGATGAAGACCCCGCGAAGATCGCAGACATGCTCGTGGAATATTTTCAATCTTCATCCACCGCGCGACTGTCCATGCGCGCGCGTTCATCGTTCCGCTGGGAGGCGATCTATCGTCAACACATCACGCCAATATTGGATTAGACCCTAAAGGTTTATTTTTAAAACGCGTATGTGATTGCAAAGGAAACCTTTAGGGTCTTTTTCCAAAAATAGGAGAACCCATGCAAAAACATTCCGATTTTGTCCCTATCCATAAGATCCTCATTCCTTTTATCCATGATGGACCTGGAATGCACGCGCTCGAACTTGCACGTCATTTCGATGCAGAGATCGTCCTTGTGGGTGTGGTGGTTGTCCCTCCAGAGCAATCGCTTAGCACCGCCGCTCCGGCCGTGCGTGCTTTGCGAAAGCGGTTGCGTCATTATGGGAAGGATGAACGCATTACGAGTAAATCACAGATCATCGTCTCCTATCAGCCATGGATGGAATTGGCGAAATTTTTACAGGATGAAAAACCCGATCTGCTTTGCCTTGAATGGGATTCGCATTTCCAGGCTTTGGGCGTGACCGTGAGTGATGTGCTGACTCGGCCTCCGTGTGATGTCGCTGTGGTACGTGGAAAGCTTACCAGTAAACCGAAGCAGATCCTCGTTCCAGTAAGAGGCGGGCCTCATGCCGAGTTGTCGCTGCGCGTTGGCCTGGGTCTACATCCCAAAGGCGTGACGGCTTTGCATCTTCGCCGCCCGGATGATCCTGAAGCAGGAAGTGACGCGCCATTCAAGGGACTTGAACGCGTCCTGAAACAAATGCCTGATGTGCAGAAACAGTTTGTAGTTACGGATAACGCTTCACAATTGATTCTTGATAATGCCAGGCAGGCGGATGTGATCATTCTTGGAACTACATCCCAGCCTGTGACGAGTTCTGCTTCGCTTGGCGCTTTTGCAGACCGCCTTTTACGCGAATCGCCTGGTGTGGTCATCGCTGTAAAAAGTGGACGGCCGCTGCCTCAGGTCGATTACGATGAAAGCGCGGGCGTGCAAGCTATTTCGATCCTCGTGGACAAATGGTTTGCCGAGAACACGTATCATGCCGATGAATTTTCACAATTGAATGAGTTGATGGAGTTGAAGCGCCAGCAAGGTGTGACCATCAGCCTGGCCTTGCCCGCTCTCGATGAACAGGAGACAGTGGGGAAAGTGATCAACATGATGAAAAAGGAATTGATCCGGAAAGTACCATTGCTGGATGAGATCGTATTGATCGATTCGAATTCAACAGACCGGACACGTGAGATTGCGAAAAAGGCAGGCGTGCCTGTTTACATTCATCAACATCTGCTTGAACGGCTGGGGGCGCGACAAGGCAAAGGCGAAGCGCTGTGGAAGAGTTTGCTTGTGACGAGCGGCGACATTATTGTGTGGGTTGACACCGACATCGTCAACATTCATCCACGCTTTGTGTATGGCATTATCGGCCCGCTGTTGTTGAATTCACAGATACAACTGGTGAAAGGCTTTTATCGCCGGCCTTTAAGAGTGGGAGAGAAAATGCAGGCGGGCGGCGGCGGGCGTGTGACTGAGTTAACTGCTCGGCCATTGTTGAATCTGTTTTACCCTGAACTTTCCGGTGTGGTGCAGCCGCTTTCCGGTGAATATGCAGGCAGGCGGGAAGCATTGGAACAGGTGTCATTCTTCTCCGGCTATGGTGTGGAAACTGGTTTGTTGATTGATATTTACGAGAAGTTTGGCCTGCAAGCCATTGCACAGGTGGACCTGCTTGAACGCGTTCATCACAACCAGCATCTGGAGGCGTTGAGCAAAATGTCTTTCGCCATTATCCAAACTGTGTTTCGCAAATTGGAGAGCCGCTTCGGGCGCGCGGTTTTGGATGATGTGAACCGATCCATGAAGTTGATCCGCCATGGCAGCAAGGGTTATTTTTTGGAAGTGGAAGAGATTGCCGAGCGCGAACGTCCGCCGATGATCGAAGTTCAGGAATATTTGGAGCGGAAACGATGACGGATATCCGGCTTGTCCGTCACGGACAAACAGATTGGAATCTCACAGGCAGGTGGCAGGGACAAGCCCCGGATGCGCCAGGATTAAATGACATGGGACGCGTGCAAGCGCTTGCTTTGCAGAATCAATTGAAGGATATAAATTTTTCCGCCATCTATAGCAGTGACCTGCTCCGCGCCAGACAAACCGCCGAGTTGATTGCTGAGCCTTTGGGATTGACCGTCACCCTCGAGCCGCGCTTGCGCGAAATTAATCTCGGTGTGTGGGAGGGGATGCTGTCCAGTGAGGTTGAAGCGCAATATCCGCAGGAACTGGCGGAACGCGCGCGCGATCCTTATCATGCGCGCGCGCCGCAAGGCGAGTCGCCGTCAGACATGGCAGAACGCGTCATTGCGGCAGTAAATGACATTGGAAAAGAACACGCCGGCCAGTCTGTGATTATTGTCTCTCACGGCGTTTCGCTGGCAATTATTATCTGTCACGCGCAGGGGTTTCCATTGGATGAAGTGTATGAGCATGTTCCTGAAAACGCTAGGCTGTATCGTGTGGAATGGAAGTGAAAATAAAATTATTTGTCGAGCGGCCACTTGAGCTGAAATTCCACTTCCTCTGAGGAGACGCCGCGCTCGTGTTCGATGTTGATGATGGCAGTGGTAGGTATGGAGATTCTCTCCCCTGCCACCTGAATCTGAAACTTCTTTCCCTGCTCGATGCAATCAGCGAGTCGCCGTAGTTTTTTGACGAATTGTTTCATCGGATAGTTCTTCTCGATGTCGCGCTTGCGTCTTTTCTTTTGCGTTGTCATTTATAGTCTCCGTTATTCGTGATTCGGTAATTTCAAGCGCTGACGTATCGCGCGCGTAAAGGAGGATTTCAGCCAAAAATAGCCGCAGACAAGGAATAGAAGAATGTCCATGAGAAGGAACATAAGATGTAGTTTCATTTTTTCTCCTTTCTTCTTTGGTCATACGGGCAGGCGCTAAAGCATGGATCACGTTACTCCATCTTTCCAAACCAGCCCCTGCGCTCCATCCACTTCGCCAGTTCCAGCACGGGCGAAATGGTGAGGGCTAAGGGAATGACGATGGCCCAATCCACCAGTGGCAGATAATAGGTGCCAAAAGCATCATGCAGGAAAGGCACATAGATGATTACGACCAACAGCACGACTTCCCATAGAATCGCCCAATTCAACCACTTGTTGGCAAACGGCCTATTCAGCACTGAGTGCCGGTCGGAGCGGAAGTTATAGGCTTTGAAGAATTGAATCAACACCAGCGAGACAAACGTCATCGTTATGGCTTCTTCAAGGCTGCGGCCAGAACTCAGCGCCCACGTGAACAAACCCAGGTTGACCAGCGCCGACCACAATCCGCCCACCACCATGAGGGTGACAACGGGCCGGGTGAAAATGCCGGTGCGCGGTTTGCGCGGTTTGCGCTTCATCAGATCTTTTTCAGCCGGGTCAACCGCCAGCGCCAGGGCGGGCAGACCGTCGGTAGCCAGGTTGACGTACAGGATTTGCACGGCGGTTAGCGGTAGCGGTAGACCCAAGAGCGTGGCCCCGAACATCAGGGCAATCTCGCCGATGTTCGATGAAAGCAGGTACATCAGGTATTTCTTGATGTTGCCGAAGACACCACGCCCTTCTTCCACCGCCGCGACGATGGAAGCAAAGTTGTCGTCGGTGAGAGTCATGGCTGCAGCCTCTTTGGTCACATCCGTGCCGGTGATGCCCATCGCAATGCCGATATCCGCTTTCTTGAGCGACGGGGCGTCATTCACGCCGTCGCCGGTCATCGCCACGATGTGACCGTTGGCTTGTAATGCCGTCACCACGCGTAGTTTATGCGCCGGGGAAACGCGCGCGTAGACCTCAATTGTTTCGACCTCGCGTTTGAACTGCTCGTCGCTCATCGCCTCCAGTTCGGCGCCGGTCACAACGTGCCCTGTCTTGAGCAAGCCCAATTCACGCGCCACTGCTTGCGCTGTCACAGGATGATCGCCGGTAATCATCACCGCTCGAATGCCGGCTTGTTCGCAAGTTGCAATCGCGCTTTTGACTTCGGGGCGCGGCGGATCGATCATGCCTGCCAGCCCCAGGAAGGTCATGCTGGTCTGCGCCGTTTCAAGTGTGACGCCTGTCTTTGAAGAAATCGCAAGCACGCGCAGAGCCTCGTCTGCCATATCATGCGCCATCGCCAGCGCATGTTTTCGACTCGCGTCATCAAGCGGCATCACTCCATCGGCAGTCAACTGCCAGTCGCAATCGTCCAAAATCATTTCCGGCGCGCCCTTGGCATACGCTGTCAGCCCTTCGCTGGTTTGATGCAAAGTGGTCATGCGTTTTGTTTCGGATGAGAATGGGATTTCCTGCATTCTGGGATACTCCAAGTCGAGCGCCTCTTTTTGCAACCCGGCTTTTGCCGCGGCGACCACCAATGCCCCTTCGGTTGGATCTCCTTTAATATCCCATCCGCTGCCCGATTCGGTTTCAACGCCTGAAACGAGTCTCGTATCCGATGCCAGTGTGGCGGCGATGAGCATTTGTTGCAACCCATCCGTCGGCGCAGTCGGAGTGCCGCCGCTGACCGAGAACTCGCCGACTGGCGAATATCCCGCTCCCGAAACGCTGAACAACTGCCCGGCGGCGAATAGTTTCCGCACGGTCATTTCGTCTTTGGTCAATGTGCCG
>Ga0082335_1001292_pt1 | contig 54641 bp, 47 predicted proteins | sample Subgrocontami58m_FD_72375 | JGI IMG/M metagenome (GOLD analysis project Ga0082335, IMG submission 72375) | Subsurface groundwater microbial communities from S. Glens Falls, New York, USA - GMW37 contaminated, 5.8 m (SPADES assembly) (version 2) ... | reverse complement strand
TTATCAAGTACAATCACCTGATTGCTAACCTTGTAATTTTCCATAACTGTCATAGCATCACGCAGGCCTTAAAGGAATTGGAGGCGGAAGGGATGAAGCTTACGCCGGAATTAATTGCCGGCTTCAGCCCGTACCGGACATCTCATCTCAATCGCTTCGGACTGTTCGAGCTGAAGGAGCGCCACCCATTACCAGTTGACTATGGAATCATGTTTTGAAAGAAGAATGTAGTTACGACAAGGGTTACAGGGCTCTACTATCCATTTACGTACGAATCCTTACGCCTAGCCCATAAGACCGGATAACCCTTGGATTCCGCTGAAAGGGTGGTAATTGAGACGCGTGGTCGCTTTCTTAGCGGATTGAAGCCTACAGCATAAGTACATGAGCAAAAGTTCTAGGGCTACGGCTGCCCGTCCTTAAAGGGGAGGGCAGTCGTTTTGTGCCGGAAAACTTATTCGTCATTGTTTATCGTTGGCTTAATGATCGTTGATGTGTTTTTGGAGATTTAGGAGGAATTATTGCGCCAATAGCTTAAATTTATTGCTTTGCTACTCAAACTAGCCCTTATGTTTTAAAAATGCAGCTTGCTGTTTCTTCAACCACAGATACACGCCAGTGACCGACAGCATTGCTACCGTTAACCCAATCAAACACACCAAAATTTGGTAAGGTAAGCCGCCAATACGCGCCATGTGCAAAGCGCCAAGCCAATTTGTGATGGTGTCGCCCGTTTTTTCTCCAGTCGGCAGATATAAGGCCACGAAAGCCCCGCTTTCTGCATCCAGCCATAAAAGACTGGAACCAGCCGATGCGCTGACATCCCGATCCGTTACCACCCAATACAGATAAAGCCCTTTCAAGGGGTTATAAAGGAATTTTTGTTCTGCCAGCACCGTAAAACCTTTTTGCTTCGCTTGCTCATGCATTAACTGTTTAGCGATTGGATAAGCCGCCCTAAAATCCACTGCGGGAGCGTATTGGGCTCGCGGAAGATCGGCAATGGGATAATCATTAAAATCAGTCAATTCAGAAAATTGCTTCATGATGGGGGTGTAAACAGGCTCAAGCATATTCAGATAAACGCTAGACCACGCAAATACCAACAGCATTAGCCATGTCCATAAACCTCCGGCACGGTGCAAATCAAAATTACGGCGTTGGTTTGAACCCCGCCATTTGATTTTCCAAGCAATTTGCCAACGTTGCCAAAAGTTGCGTTGGGGATTTGGCATGTTGATCGTGTTGGGGAAAGTTGCCGGAGACTTTTTCTTTAGAGGCGGTAAAGTCAGGTAAAAACCGACAAAACAATCCACCGTCCAAAGGGTTGCGGCAATGCCAAATAACCAAATGCCTATTTCCCCCAATACTAAGGAGTAGTGCAGTTCAACGATAAAGGGCAAGAAATTCTGACGGGTTAAAGGCCAGTATCTTAAGCTGCTAGCTGGAGCCAGCTCAGTTTGCCCAGGGATGGTTTCCCCAGTATAGGGATTGAATTTGATGATTTTAGGGGAATTGTCTTCAGAGGAGGAAGGCAATGGCTCAATAACTGCCGTATACACTGCTCCAACTTCGCGGGGGGCTAAGCTGACGCTATTGATCTGGCCCCTTGTGTTTAATGCTAAGGCCCGTTCACGTAAGGTGAAGGGATCTAGCATCGGAGACGATTGTGCAGCAACCCGCTCTAGCGGATTTAGCCAAGCATCCAATTCGTGATAAAAAGCCAAAACGCTGCCTGATAATCCGGCAACAAACAGAAAAAAGGCTATATAAAGGCCTGTATAACGGTGTACCAATACCCAAAAATGACGTGTCATGAACGTGGTTTAGATGGCTAATTACGGACTGCCGAAGCGGGTTTTCTGGCTATTTTTCCGCCTTCGAATCCACGCTTTATTGAATGTGCCGATAAAAAGCACTGGCTTCTAACAAAAGATGGAAGCCAGTGTAAACATGAGGGATACGGTTAATATTGGATACTGATCGACCCCATAAACGTGCGCGGGGTGCCGAAATCGACAATGGCGGAATTTACACCACGAATCGAGTTTAAGCCCGTAAAATACTGCTTATCCAATAGGTTATTGACGTTTAACTGCGCGGTCACTTTCGATTTGCCGACATCCAAACTATAAGCCGCCAATAAATCTACGGTCGCATAACCGGGGATTTTTGCCGCTGGCGCATCGCAGCAAGCGTTTTGTCCGTCCCGGATGGTCACGCCGCCACCGAATTTAAACCCTCTCAGGCCGCCGTCCTGAAACTCGAAGGTGTTCCACAAGCTGCCGGTGTTGCTGGGGACATTCCAAAAACGCGTCCCCACCGCTTGGTAAGAGTCGAAAGTCGCCTCGCCGGAACCGGAATCAATGATGCGGGCATCGGTGTTGGCATAGGTGGCGATCATATTCCAGCCAGGCAAAATTTCGCCTTGGATGTCCACTTCCGGGCCCCGGCTGCGGATAGCGCCAGTGAGGACGGAAATGCCTTGGGCGGCTAATACGCCGTTGGGGCTAGGCGTGGCGACATTGGTTTTGGTCAGGTCATAATAGGCCACGGTGGCGCGCAGGCGGCCATCGAAAAACTCGGTTTTAATGCCGCCTTCATATTGCTCGGCGCTGGTCGGCGGCGCCAGTGCGCCAGATTCCAAAATCGCCCCCGCTTTGTTGGGGCCGAAGCTTTCCACATAATTGGCGTAGAGGCTGAGCCAGTTCTGTGCTCGCCACAAAATGCCCACCCGTGGCGTGACCGCATCATCGCTTAAGGCCGTGGCACTGGAACCGCCACCTAAAATGTCACCAAAGCGGGTCAGATTGTCCTGATGGATGTTTTGGTAGCGGATGCCGCCCATGACGTGGAACTGATAAGGCAGTTTGATCTGGTCCTGCACATAAAAACCGTATTGGTCGGTACGGTTATCCACTTGGCTGATCGGGCTTAAAGGTTGTGTAAATGGCGTGCCGGGGTGGACAGGATTGTTTATATCAATGGTTGACGTATCCCAGATGAAGTTTGCCGGGTCGCTGAAGCTGGTGGCTTCATGATGGCCATTGTCCAAACGGTAATAATCGCCACCAATCAATAAGGTATGGTGCAATGCGGCGGTGTCAAAATGCCCGATTAGGTCAAGGTTAGTGGAATAGGTGTTGAATTGGCTTTCAACGCCCCACAATTGGCGGGTGACGCTGCCGCCACTCCCGTCAACCGGATAAACAAAATAAGGGTTATCAATGTTTTGCTGGTTGACGGAAAAGCGGTGTTTGACCGACCAATCATCGTTAAATTGGTGCGCTATATTGAAGCCACCATAAATGGTTTCCCGCGTGGTCGGCGTGTATTCGCCGTAATTGCGGCTACTGGGGGTGCTGAACAGCCGGTCTAGCGGCAGGAACGCCGTGTCCAAGCCCAGATGCTGATGGTTATACTCCATTTCCAAGGTCGCTTGGGTTCTGGGGCTGATGTTCCATTTCAACACTGGCGCCATGAACACGTCTTCCTTATCGACAAAATCGCGGAACGAACCGCTGTTTTGATAAGACAGGTTCATCCGGTACAGCAAGCTTTTATCTTGATTAATTGGGCCGGTGGCATCCAGCATGGTGCGGTATAGGTTGTAAGAGCCGAACTGTTGGGTCGCCGCGTAATACGGAGTTGCCAAGGGTTGTTTGGTGACAACATTGATCATGCCGCCCGGCTCCACCAAGCCATATAATATAGCCGCCGGGCCTTTTATCACTTCGACGGATTCGACATTCGCCATTTCCCGGCTGGACACCCCTTGTTGCAGACGGAAACCATCACGGAAATAGGTTTGCGATTCAAAGCCCCGCAATATGACCGACTGCCCCGTGCCGCCAAAAAAACCGCCTTCATTGCCGCCGGAGCCATTGGTCGTGACCCCGCTGACATTCTTCAAGGCTTGGTCGAGGGTAATCACTTGTTGGTCTTTCAAGACTTGTTTGGAAATCACTTGCACGTTCAGCGGTGTTTCCATGATCGGCGTGTCGGTTTTTGTGCCTCCCGTGGCTTTGGGCAGGACGTAATTTGGGTTATAAGGGTCGTCCGGTCCGTAATCCGTGGTGCCGATGACCGTCATTTGTTTCAAGGTCGGGGTGCTGCTTTGGGGCGATGGTTGGGCGTTTGCCTTGGCCTTTAGTTTGGCTTTTGCCGTTGGGTTATCCGCCACTTGCGTATTGGCAGAAATCATGGGGGGCTCGTTTTGCCCAAACGCAAGTGCCTGGATAGGTAGGGCGGTTAAGTTTAATAGCGGAATTGCCGTTAGCCAGTAGGCCGATTTAATGCGGTAATGCGGTTTCTTGAGGTAAAAAAGGTTAGTTTTCATTCTGCCAATCGCCTTATTGCTAAGTTAAAAACACTTGTCGATAAAGACGCGCTACTCATGGAAGCACCTCATGCCCTGGCAACTAAATTTTGGGCCATTTTTAATGGCTATATCTGGAGTTTGGGGGCTTTTAACTGAGGTGTTTTTAACCTTAAAAAAATAATGGAAATCCTTTGTTGAATCCACGACATAAAAACTGATAGCATTCGTGCCTTATTAACGATTAGGACAGGCCCCATCCATGAAAACCGATGATATTGCTAGTGTAAAAACCTATTTGCTTGATTTGCAAGATAGAATTTGTTCAGCATTGGAAAGCCAGGAGCCTGAGGCCCGATTTCTTGAGGAGCGGTGGGAACGCCCGGAAGGTGGCGGTGGCAGGACGCGCGTGTTGGCTAACGGGGAGGTGTTTGAGCAAGGGGGGGTAAACTTTTCTTCGGTATCTGGCATCCATTTGCCGCCTTCAGCGACAGAAAAACGGCCTGAGCTGGCAAACCGCCAATTCCATGCGATGGGCGTGTCGTTAGTGATCCATCCTAAAAATCCGTATGTCCCCACTTCCCATGCCAATGTCCGTTTTTTGATTGCCGAAAAAGCCGGTGAACCCACCATTTGGTGGTTTGGCGGCGGATTTGATTTAACGCCTTTCTACCCTTTCCACGAAGATGTCATCTATTGGCATAATACCGCACAGGAAGCCTGCCGGCCATTTGGCGATGAGGTTTACGGCACCTATAAAAAATGGTGTGATGAATATTTTTTCCTCACACACCGCAATGAAACCCGCGGTGTCGGTGGTTTGTTTTTCGATGACCTGAATGAATGGGGGTTTGAAAAATGTTTTGCGTTTATGCAAAGTGTCGGCAACCATTATATTGACGCTTACTTGCCGATTGTGCAAAAACGCAAGGACACCCCTTATGGTGAGAGGGAACGCGAATTTCAACTTTACCGCCGTGGCCGTTATGTGGAATTTAATCTGGTTTATGACCGTGGGACATTGTTTGGGCTGCAATCCAATGGCCGCACTGAATCTATCCTGATGTCCTTGCCGCCTGTCGCGCATTGGCGGTATAACTGGCATCCTGAGCCGGGTAGTCCAGAAGCGGTGTTGTACGAGCATTATTTGCAGCCACAAAATTGGTTGGGCATTTAAAAGCCAATGTCGCTATTAGCCATTCAATTCCTCTCAGGTTTGTTATATGCCAATGCGGGCGAGTGGCTGATGCACAAATATATCCTTCACGGGCTAGGGGGGAATCCGCAGAGCTTTTGGGCCTATCACTTGCAGGAACATCATGCCGTTTGTGCCAAACACGCAATGGTTGATCCCGGATATCAATCGGTTTGTCTGACAACCTGGAACACCCAAAGCAAAGAGTTGGTCGTTTTGATGGGTATTGTGTTGTTGCATTTGCCCTTATTTTTCTTGTTGCCCGCTTTGACCAGCGCCATTTATTTGTCTTTGGCGCTTTATTACTACAAACATCGCAAGGCCCATCTTGATCCGGTCTGGGCAAAACGGCACTTGCGTTGGCATTATGACCATCATCTTTGCAACCAGCTAGCTTGTGGCGGGAATTGGTGCGTGACTTGGCCTTGGTTCGATCATTTGTTAGGGACCCGGAAATATCCCGAAGATGGGTTATATTGACACGCCGAAACCGACTCACTAGACTAGCAAGCCAACGAAGCCGCCATCCTTTTAGTGCGTGTATCTGCACTAAAACAAAAAACTAAACAACCCCTATGACCATCACGCCTGACATCATTGGCTATATAGCCGCTACGCTGACCACCAGTTCGTTTTTACCGCAAGCCATTTTGACCATTAAAACCAGGGATACCGAATCATTGTCCATGGGCATGTATAGCCTATTTACTACGGGGGTGTTTTGCTGGTTGGTCTATGGCGTTTATATTGCTGATAAGGCATTGGTCATTGCCAATATCGTCACTTTTATATTGGCAGCCACAATCCTCTCCTTTAAAGTCTACAACGACTTTTTGAAAAAAAAATAACCCTGGTTTTAAATTATCCAGGAATCAGAACCTCGCGTTAGCATTAAACACATGGCGGCAATTTTTAGTTTCAGGTGCTCCTCATGCAGCAAAATACATGAAGGCTCGCCCAGTTTCGCGTTTCGCGCCCCTGACCCTTATTTAGAACAAACTGATGAGGTTCGGGATGCCGGTAAACTTAGCAATGACCTGTGCTGGTATGAAGATGCTGACGGAAAGCACTTCTTTATCCGCGTTTGCCTTGAAGTGCCCATTCATGGTGTTGGTGAGCCGTTTCTATGGGGAGTATGGGTTTCTTTAAGTGAGCACAGCTTTGACCATTATGTTGAAACTTACGATGCGCCAGACCTAACAAAATCATATTTTGGTTGGTTTTGTAATGGCCTTCCTTATTATGAAAACACTTACGCACTCAAAGTCCTCGTTCATCCCCGTTCCGGTCAAGTGCGGCCATTTATTGAGCTGGAAAAATCTAGCCATCCCCTAGCCATTGATTTTCATCAGGGCATTTCGATTCAAAAAGCACAAGAAATCGCTGAAAGCATCATGCACCGCTAGCCACATGTCTTTTATGTGTTGCATGGTGTTGCAATGCCTTATTTTTCATGGCCTTAAATATTCAAGTGAATGATGGCCGCCCCGTTTTTAAACCTAGAATGAGAGTGATATGACCAACACAGTGACATTGACCCGATTTATCATTGAGCAACAACGTGAATGGCCTGATGCCTCAGGCACGTTTACCCTGCTTTTGAATAATATCGTCACCGCCTGCAAACAAATAGCCCATAAAGTCAACCGGGGGCAGTTGATTGGTGTGCTGGGCAGTGCCGGGTCGGAAAATGTGCAAGGTGAAGTCCAGAAAAAGTTGGACATCATCACGCATGAGATTATGGTGAACCAGTTGATCTGGACGGGCCATCTGGCGGGCATGGCTTCAGAAGAAATTGATGATGTCATCACCATCCCCGCCCATTATCCTAAAGGCAAGTACCTGGTCATGTTCGACCCGCTGGATGGTTCGTCAAATATTGATGTCAATTTGGCGGTCGGGACTATTTTTTCTGTCTTGCGTTGCCGTGAAGGCATAGAGCCAACTTTAAATGATTTTTTGGCGAAGGGTTCCGAGCAAGTGTGTGCGGGTTTCGTCATTTATGGCCCGTCAACGATGCTGGTGTTGACGACAGGGCAGGGGGTCAATGGCTTTACTTTGGATCAGGATATTGGTGAATTTATGCTCACCCATCCCAATATGCGCATCCCTGAAGAAACCAGCGAATTTGCGATAAACATGTCCAACCAGCGGTTTTGGGAGCCGCCCGTGCAACGCTATATCGAAGAATGTGTCCAGGGTAAGGAAGGTGTGCGCGGAAAGGATTTTAATATGCGTTGGGTGGCGTCGTTTGTCGCCGATATTTACCGGATTTTGACGCGTGGCGGGGTGTTTCTGTATCCGATAGATAACCGCGACCCCAAAAAACCGGCAAAATTGCGGATTATGTACGAAGCCAATCCGATGGCGTTTATTATTGAGCAAGCGGGCGGTTTATGCACTACCGGATACGAACGTATCCTGGACATCCAACCGTCAGGCATACACCAAAGGGTGCCCGTCATCTTAGGGTCTAAAAATGAAGTGGAACGCATCATCGCTTACCATCAGTCCGCTTAATGCGTTCTAGTGCCCAGTCAATGTTGAATTGTCAGTGTTATTTTCGTAGGGGCGAGCGGTTGCTCGCCTGATCGCTGCGGATTTCGGTACAGGCTATAAACAAGGCGGACAACCGTCCGCCCCCACGGATTTAGACTGGCCCGACAAAAAATCAGTGACTAAGCACTAGGCCGGTAACGGGCCTCCAAGATTAAAATACCATTGGAGGCCGTTTATCCTACTGGGGCCCTATTGGCTTTGTTGCTTTATTTCTTCCCGTTCCTGCCGTGCGCTTTCTTCCAGCACTTGTCCCACTTGTTTGGCTTTGCTTAGGGCTTCAGCTTGTGTGGCGGGGCCCTGATGCTTTTGCAGGCTTGCCCTCTGGAGAGGGTTCATTGCTACACCCGGCCATGTTGGCAACGATTAGCCAACATAAAGCCCTTAATGTCAATCTTGTCATATTGCGTTCCCCATTCTGATGGTTATGGCAGTTGCGTCATTTCTGCGGATTTATTGTAATCAACACCTACGCTAACAATAAAACTGGTGGCCTCTTCAATGTTCATCGCCGATTTGATGATTTTTGCTTGGTCAACAATCACGGTAAACCCCGAAGTTGGATTCGGGGAGGTCGGGATAAACAGGACATATTTGTCTTCATAGCGATTGGTCACATAAGCCGGCACCCAAATCCCCGGGCTAGGATATTCGACATAAACCACTTCTTTGCCGACTTTTTGGTCATGCGAAGAAAACATATTGATCAATTTGCCGACAACACGGTAAATCGTGTTTAGGAATGGGATTTTTTCAATCATTTTATCGAAAATCGTAATGACCCAAGGGCGGCCTTTTTTGACGATTTTCTGGCCGATGGACACGACAATGATAAAACTCACTGCGAAAAATAATGCCGTATAAAAATAATTATCGGCATAGTCATGCACGATACTAAACAAATCCGACACCAGTTCTTTTATAAAAATAATGATTTGCAAAATTACAACGATGGGCAAAATGGCCAGGATGCCAATCAAAAAGTAATTTAAAAGCTTTTTAGTCAAGGTTTGCATGTATGTTCTCCCGAATATGGCTAGTTATGGCTATTGGCATGAGTTGGCCAATATCTGCACTGATGAGGTTGTAATTATTTTTCTTGTCATACTTGGTGGTTCTGGTCGTTTATTGATTATTGCCGGGCTACCCAACCCAAAACAATGGTTGTAATTATAAGCCAATTTCTTGTCGGTAGCGGCTTATCCTCGCCCTTAAGCCAGTTCACAAACATCTGATGGATATACAAATCAGGCGTTTTCTCTGTAACTAATAGGCCGGACGGTATATAATCGGGGGCTTTGATTGAACCATTTACCACTTTCACACCGGAAAAAGACATGCTCGGTAAGCTAGTTAAACTTGTTGTAGGGAGCCGTAACGATAGGCTGATAAATAAAAAGAAAAAGTTGGTCAAAAAGATCAATGCCTTAGCTTTGGAATACGAAAAACTGCCTGATGATGACTTAAAGGCTAAAACTCAAGCTTTTCGTGATCGTTTAAGTGCAGGCGAGCGTTTGGACAATCTTATTCCAGAGGCTTTCGCTGCGGTTCGGGAAGCGTCTACACGGGTTTTTAGCATGCGCCATTTCGACGTACAGCTAATCGGCGGTATGGTCTTGAATGACGGCAGGATTGCCGAAATGAAAACGGGCGAAGGCAAAACCCTGATGGCGACGCTTGCCGCGTATCTCAACGCCTTGCCAGGACGTGGCGTGCATGTCGTCACCGTCAACGATTACCTTGCCAAACGTGACGCCGAAAACATGGGCAGGCTATACAGTTTCTTGGGCTTGACCACAGGTGTGATCCTCGGGCAAATGGACGCACAATCAAGACGCAATGCCTATGCGTGTGACATCACTTACGGGACCAACAACGAATTCGGTTTCGACTACCTCCGCGACAATATGGCATTCAGCCTGGAGCAAAAAGTCCAGCGTGATTTGTATTTTGCCATCGTCGATGAAGTCGATTCGATCCTGATTGACGAAGCCCGGACACCTTTAATCATTTCCGGCCCGACCGAAGACAGCACCGAAATCTACATTAAAGCCAACGGCATCATCCCCTCCTTAACCGCGCAAGAAAAAGATAGCCCCGCCGGTGATTACACGGTTGATGAAAAAACCCGGCAAATCCACCTGACCGAACAAGGCCATGAGCGCGTCGAACAGCTTATGGTGGAACACGGCTTGATGGTTGAAGGCACCAGCTTATACGACGCCACCAATATCCGTCTGATGCATTACCTCAACGCATCCTTGCGGGCGCACATCCTGTTTAAAAGGGATGTTGATTACATCGTCGCCAATGATGAAGTGGTGATTGTTGACGAATTCACAGGCCGTACTATGCCTGGCCGCCGTTGGTCAGAAGGCTTGCACCAAGCGATTGAGGCCAAGGAACGCGTCACTATCCAAAATGAAAACCAAACATTAGCTTCGATCACTTTCCAAAACTACTTCCGTCTGTACGAAAAATTATCGGGCATGACCGGAACCGCCGACACCGAAGCGTTCGAGCTCAATAAAATTTACGGGCTTGAAGTGGTGGTCATCCCCACGCACCGCCCGATGATACGCCGCGATTTGGGGGACGTGATATTCCTGACCGCGGATGAAAAATACCGTGCCGTTGCCGATGACATTAAGGAATGCGTCACCCGCGGGCAACCGGTTTTGGTGGGGACGACCTCCATCGAGAATTCCGAGCGATTGTCCGGGCTGCTGGTGCAACTGGGCATCAAACATGAAGTGTTAAACGCCAAGCAACACGAACGTGAAGCGCATATCATCGAGCAAGCCGGACAGCCTTTTGCCGTCACCATCGCTACCAATATGGCGGGGCGGGGAACCGACATTGTCTTGGGGGGTAACCTGGAGGCCGAACTTAAGCTTTTGGGCGCTGATGCCAGCGAGGCTGAAAAAGATAAAATCCGTGGGGCTTGGCTAGACCGGCATACCCAGGTCATCGCCAGCGGCGGCTTGCATGTCATCGGTTCGGAGCGCCATGAATCACGGCGTATTGACAACCAGTTGAGGGGGCGTTCAGGCCGTCAAGGTGACCCGGGTTCAACGCGGTTCTATTTATCCTTACAAGATGACTTGATGCGTATCTTTGCCTCCGAACGGGTCGCCGGACTGATGCAAAAATTAGGCATGGGCAATGGTGAAGCGATTGAGCATCCGTGGGTCACCCGCTCCATAGAAAACGCCCAACGCAAAGTTGAAGGCCGTAACTTTGACATCCGCAAAGAAATTCTGGCTTATGACGATGTCGCCAACGACCAGCGTAAAGTGATTTATGCCCAGCGCAACGAAATTATGGCGGCGGCCGAAATTTCGGAGATCATCACCGCGATCCGCGCGGATGTTGTCAACCACGCCATCACGGAATACATCCCGCCCAAAACCATGGCGGAGCAATGGGCTATCGAGGAACTGGAAACCCATATCCAGCAAGAATTTAATGTGCAAATCCCGATACGGCACATGCTGGATGAAGACCATTCCTTGCATGAGCTGAGCTTGCGCCAGCGCATTGTCGAAATACTCGAACAAAACCATAAGGATAAAGAGCAGAGTATTGGTGTGGACATCATGCAACATATTGAAAAGTCAATTATGCTGCAAGTGCTTGATAGCAATTGGAAAGAACATTTGGCGGCAATGGATTATTTGCGCCAAGGCATACACTTTAGGGGCTATGCCCAAAAAGACCCTAAGCAGGAATACAAGCGCGAAGCGTTTGAGATGTTTAACAGCTTGCTTGAGCATATCAAGCATGAGGTTGTGACCATCCTGTTTAAGATCCAGCTCAGGCAGGATCAGGATGCGGAAGTGCTGGACGGGCAAATGCAAACGCCCAAAGAAATGCACTTCGACCATGCTGAAGTGCCTTTATTTGACACTGACACGGCGGCGCAATTGGACGTTGGTGATGATGACGCCAACCTGCAATTTGCTGGCTATGACAATAAAAATGTAGGCCGTAATGACCCTTGCCCTTGTGGCTCCGGTCAAAAATTTAAACAATGCCATGGCAAAATCAGTTAAGCGCTAGCTGAAAATTCCGGTTTAAAAGGCCGGGGGCACGAGTGGTTCGTGCCCCCGGCCTTTTTTGTTTGGATAATGTGTAAGCCAGCCTTTGATTAGGGTTTGTTGGCCTTTTAGTGCCGCTCCGGCCGCCTTAATAAGCCAATTAAACTGTGTTATTTAACGCATAATGCTATGTCATATCACGCATTACTTAATAAAAACCCAGCAATACAATAGGTTGTGTGTTTACATTGAAGAATGTGTGTGGCATATCACATGGTTTGGTGGCCTGTCCGAATAATATCAATGGTTTTCAATAGGGATTAATCGGCTTTTCCCTCTTGCCCCCTACCATCAAGTGTTTGGTTTGTCTGCTCAAGAAAAGTAAAAAAGTAATTCTATATCAATAGGATATATTTAAAATAAAACGCCTGTTATTGATTGGCATGTATGGTGCTTATTTGTAATTGTGAACCTAATATCGGCTTTGCTGTTTTTTATGTTCGCTAATATAACAACCTATAATGTCTACAGGAGTATTCGATGAAAAGAAATAAACTGGCAAAACAACTGGCGCTCTTATCAGCAGCAACATGGGTGTCCATTGCCGCCCAAAACGTATTGGCACACACAGGTATCCGGGATGTTGTTCCAGAAGGCGTAGTGGCTTATAACGCATTCAACGTTTCACATGGTTGTGACGGCAATGGCGATTCTTCTGTCGGAAGAACCAAAAATATCATTGCCATGTCAGCCTTATTTCCTAACGCCGCTGACCCTGCCTTAGCGGTTGTCACTAAACTTGACCCTACCACTGGCGCGCCAATGGGCACTTTGGCGGATTTGTCCGACGATATTGCCGGTGTGGTGGCAGGCGTGGGCTTTACAGGTTTGGGGTTAAATACCATCCAACCTAACTTGTTCGCAAATTTCGTCCCTAAAATTGACAAAAACACCCTATTGGGGGCGCACGCAACGCCGTTAAAAAGAGGTTATTTCACCAACAACGGTCCGCTCCCTTACGCTTCCGCACCGATCTTCCAAGAAGTTACCAGCAGCGCCGCATTTTCACCTTTTGCGGTCGGCCCGATCAACTTTAAAACCACTTCATGTGCCAAGAACCTAAAAGTACGGATTGCGGAAGTCAATTATTGCTTAAGCGGTAAGGCCAGCAGAAAAAATCCTGCTAGGGCAGATGTCTGGATTGGCCATTTGACCACTAAATTCAATGACGCCAATGTGATGCCTTATAGCCAAGCCGAGATGGAATCAGGATTGGTTTACTGGCCAACGATGACAGTTGCCCGTGATTTAGTTAAAAACCCGTTAGACCCTGCTTGTGGCGCTGGTTATAACTTGGCCATTGAGCCTGCAGACGCGGACATTGATGCTAATTTGCCTATCCCCTATAACGAAGGCAAAGGTGGCGCGCGTCAATTATATTGGCCCACCAGCAATTAAAAAAATCATAACGTGACACTGTGCTAAACCTAGGCTTACTGGCACGTTATTTGATTTAAGTAGTAAAATGATTGGTTTTTAGGTAGATAACCGTTATGGATATCTGCCTTTCAATCCGTTTTACGCGACATGGGATGTCACTAACCACAAGTTTTCGGATTTGTGGTTTTTGTTTATAGGCAAAATAGAATTGACTGTGTTGAAAAAACCAATTTTGGCAATTTGCGGCTGTGTATTGGCGTCGACGTTAACGTTAGCGGACGGTAAACCGGCCGGATTTGCCCTTACCCAAGCCAATGCCCAGCAAATGAAGCTGGAAGTTACGCAAACCCCATTGCCTAAAGCACTGGAGGGAATTGCCCAAACTGCCGGCATTACCTTGCATTACTCCGGTTTGTCTGGCAAGCCTGTCAATGCGGTTTGTGTGGGGCAAAGCGCCAAGCAAATCCTTGAATGTTTGCTTGATAAAAAGGCCAACTTGGTTTTCCGTTATGGACAGGAAAAAGCGATGGCGCATGGGAATGTCCTTGTGGAGGCTTGGGTGCTGGGGGGTGATACAGGGCAAGGAAGGGCTGGTGATGTGGTTACGGTAAAGCCACCAGTTGGTATGGGCGATCATCCGCAGGCACGGACACCGGACGGATCAGATATGCGCCATTTGCTTGACATGGCACAAGCTGACGATCCTGAACGTCGTGCCGAGGCCATAGCCACACTGGCTTTACAGAGGCAGGCAAGCGATCCGGCCATCCGCAATGCGCTCGAAACCGCACTAACGGATAAATCAGCCGAGGTGAGGGCGCAGGCCGTGTCCGCTTTGGCTAAATATGGCGATGCGGACGCCGCCGCCGGATTGGCTGCCGCATTACAAGATAACGATGTTTCAGTACGTTTGATGGTCGTCGATAGTGCCGATGGGCATCCGGCCTTATTAGAGCAAGCACTTAATGATAGCGATGAAACAGTCCGCACTTATGCGTCCACCAAATTGGAAGCACTGGCGGCCCGTTAACACTATTCTGCAATTATCTGGGTACAGGTCTTTGCAGGGGTAATAATTAAAACACGAGGAACATGATGAAAAAAATATCCCCAGCTCCGATTTTGTCCGCGTTGCTGTCATTAATGGCATTAGGGCAAACCCAGCTTGCTTCAGCGCATGAAATTTATGGGACATTAGGCTACGCCAGCGGCTCGATTGACCAATACCAAATCCATTGTTTTGACAACGGTGATGGCAATGGCGCCAATGACCACTTGTACATCAATGTAAGTGATACTTTGCCTGTCGCCGCACCTTTGGTCAGCATCCAAATCCAACGGGCGAATATAGCCAAAAACCTGACTGACGCCGTTGATGGCAACGCCACTTCCAGCCCCAGCGTCAATTTTAAAGGTGGCGGTACCGGAAATGATTTTTACATCCTGACGGTTGATAAAACTGCGGCGGGTAATGAAAATTATAAAGTCGAACTCCATTGCCTAAGCAGTTCGGGGGATCATGTGGGTACCGAATTTCCTATACTCACTGACCAGTAGTTAGCACGGCTAACTGCCCTAATCCAGTGATGGCTATCAGAATAAGGGCCGTTAAATGATTCTTTAACGCCACGCAAGCATACGAGGAAAAATTTATGAACTCCAGTTTCCCTAAAAATACCGTCTTAAAAAATACTTTTGCAATGGCTTTGTTGTTGGGGCTTTGCAGCCATGCCAGCATCACCCTGGCGGTAATAAAAAATGGCTCGTTAGGCAATGCCAGCGGTGCAACCGACTATTACCAAGTGACCTGCTCGAAAAATGCCAACGGTGACACCCATCATTTGTCACTAAAGTTACTTGATTTGTTACCGGTTGCTGCACCTAAGGTTAGCGCCCAAGTTATCAAAGGCCGGTTTGCAGCCAACACCACGGACGCTGTGGATGGTGATGCGGTGACCAGCCCGGCGGCCAACCCGTGGACCACCATTATCGTAAATAAAGTGCCTACCAAGGTTTTTAATAGCGGCAATGGTGTGTACGATGTTAGGGTCAATAAAACCTCGGCCGGGGTGGAAAGTTACCAATTAAATTACAATTGCCTGAATAGCGCAGGTAAAACGACAGGAATCGCCACCAAATTCCTACAAAACCAATGATCCAAAACCATTGTGCATAGATGGGCAAATACCCGGCTGTCTATTGCCAACTAGCTAATTTATAAAAATAATAATAAATGAACAAACCTATCTTAACCCTGCTATGTATAACCTCGGCGATATTTTTTATACAAACCGCACATGCCGTAGAGCAGGGTAATATTATCCCCGACTGTAAGCTCAATTCCTTATCCGACGCCAAAACAACCACCCTTAAGCAGTTTCAAGGCAAGGTGCTTTATATTGATTTTTGGGCATCTTGGTGCGGGCCTTGTGCCAAATCATTCCCTTTTTTGAACACCTTGCATGATGCGCTTAAAGGTGATGATTTTCAGATCATCGGCATTAATCTGGATGAAAACCCCAGCGATGCCCAAGATTTTCTTGCCAAATATCCCGCCAGTTTTAGTGTGGTTTCGGATGTCCAGGAACAATGCGCCAAACAGTTTGCCGTGCAAGCGATGCCTTCCTCTTACTTGGTTGACCGTAACGGCATTATCCGCCATATCCATCTGGGTTTCCGGGCAGATGAAGCCGGGGAATTGAAGGTTTTAGTTGAAAAGCTGGTAGCTGGACATTAGGCCTAGCCAACTGTTTTTGAAGGATATGCAACAATGCCAAGAAAACTCATGTTAACCCTAATAGCCACCGCGGTTTCGGCTAGCTGCTTACCCGGATGCACGCCCTTGTCACCTTGGCAGCGCGGGACACTCGCCAAGCCGTCCATGGCCCTTGAGCCCACCCCCATGCAGGATATTTTAAGCGAACATACCCATGGCAGCCGTGAAGCGGCGTCTGCCGGCAGTTCTAGCAGTGGAGGCGGTTGTGGCTGTTACTGATAGGGTCAGATATTTCTTAAAAAATGGCTTCTTGCCATCGCCTAGTAAACGCAAGCCCGCGCCAACTGTGAGCCCGTCTTTGCAAGCCTTGACCGTCGCGGCCTTAGCATTGCCCGGCCTGATGTTGCCCGCCGCCCATGCGGCTGAAGAGGATGAAGTTAATTTCCAATATAGCCATTATCAGGAAGGCAAGCGTAAATTATACAACGTCAAAAACACCCGTAACCCGATTGAAGTTGAAAGCGTGGTGGGTAAGGCCAGGATAAGTTTGACTGACCGTATCAAATTTGCCTTTAACTATATTCAGGACACTTGGTCAGGGGCCACGCCCGTCACCACCTCGCCATTGGCGGCCAACGGCAACCGTGCCATCCTCGCTGACACCCCATCAGGGAAAACCATCACCACCGGAGCCTCGCCTTATATCTATGGCCAGATGCTTTTAAATAAAAAATTTGTGCCGATTGTGGTCGATCAGCAAGGAAAAGCGATAGGCCGGACATTTCTGCCCGTGCATGTGTTATCGATGGCTTCGCCTGAAACACGTAAGCAAGGTGATTTTACCTTAGGTTATGAATGGGATGAGGCGGCTGTCAATATCGGTGGCGGCATCTCTATAGAAAACGACTATGAATCGCGCTTTGGTAACGTCAATGGCCGCTGGGATTTTAACCAGAAACTGACCACCTTAAATCTAGGTTTGAGTTATACCAATAGCGACACGGCGGCCCGTATCGACCATGACGCCGAAATCTATTTGGTTAAAAATGCTTATGACCAACAGATTGAAAAATCCGGCAATATTAACGTCTTGCGCGGTAATCGCCAGGATTGGGGAACCAGCTTGGGGTTGACGCAAGTCCTTAATAAAACCGCCCTAGTTGAAACCAGCATAGGCTATACCCGTAGCACCGGTTACATGGAAAACCCTTACAAGGCCACCACCATCGTGTTTGCCGATCCAAAGACCCTAGGCACTGATTTCTCCAACCCGAATGCGATTGTCGGCCAAGTGCGCGCCTTTCTGGAGCAGCGCCCGGATGAGCGCAACCAGGTTTCGGTAGGTGGCCGTTATATCCAGCATATTGGTTTATTGGACGCCGCACTGCATTTGGATTACCGGTTTTTCCACGATGACTGGGGCATTAATGCGCATACTTTTGAGGCGGACTGGGTGCAACCTATCGCTTCCACATGGACGGTGACCCCTAAAGTGCGCTATTACTCCCAGGATGCCGCCGACTTTTACTACCCTTATATCATTGCCAAACGGGCTTATTCCTCAACCAACCCCAATAAGAATTTGCCCGCCAATTTTTCCAGTGACCAACGCTTGTCCGCTTTTGGCGCATTAAGCGGTGGCGTGGCCATCAGTAAAAAACTATCCAAAGCCGTGAGTGTTGAAGCGGGTTTTGAATATTACACCCATGCAGGTTCATTAAAAATGGATGGTGGCGGTGAAGGCCGTTACAGCGATTTTAATTACTATCAGGCCAATGCCTCGTTAAATGTCAACTTGGCGGCGTTAAATAGTGGTGGCAGCTCCTCTTCCGGTCATGCCCATGACCATCACGGGCACCATTCCGGCAGCCACGGCCCTGCGGGTGTCATGTTTGGCCACATGCTGAATAAGACTAACGAGGTCATGGTCGGTTACCGTTATATGTACAACCGGCAAGCAGGCGAGATGCTGCACGGCACCCATCCGGCCAGCGACCAAGCCATCCGGAAAAACGCCTGCCTCACGGGATATACGAAAAATTGCCGGGTGACACCGACCGAGATGGACATGCACATGCACATGCTCGACATCATGTATGCGCCCACCGATTGGCTGAACTTGATGCTGATGCCGCAATTTGTGGATATGGAAATGAACATGCGGATGTTGGACGGGCTCACCTATAACCCGTTCCAGGATCATGTGCACAGCGATGGCGACCACAGTGCGCATGCCACAGGCGGGGTGGGCGACACCGGTATGTACGCGCTGTTTAAGTTGTTTGATAAGGAAGGGCATCATGTCCATGCCACCTTGGGCTTAAGCGCGCCAACAGGTGATGTGGATATTAAGCTGAGGCCTATGCACCATAAAGACGGGGGCTATATCCACTACGGCATGCAGCTGGGCAGCGGCACTTGGGATTTCAAACCCAGCGTGACTTATACCGGCAAGCTCAACCAATGGTCGTGGGGGGCGCAATTTAATGCCACCACCCGCCTGCAAAATAAAAACGGCTCCGGTTACGCCTTAGGTGATATTTTTCAAGGGACTGCGTGGGGAAGTTATCACTTTACGCCGTGGCTGTCGGCTTCAGTCCGTGGGGTTTATACCGACCAAGCTGACATTGACGGCAAGTTCAATCCAGTCCAGGGCGTCAGCAATAATGTGTTGGTCAAGAACGTCAATCCTGGCTCAAAAGCCAATTACAGCACCGGCCCGATGGATTACACCGGCAGCTATGGTGGCCGATATTGGGATATCGGGTTTGGCCTTAACTTCACCGTCCCGTCAGGCGATTTGCAAGGCAACAGCCTAGGCGTGGAATGGCTGCAACCCGTGCAAGACGATGTCAACGGCTACCAACTGGACAGGGAAGGCGCGTTGTCGGCGACTTGGAGCGTGATGTTTTAAGACAAGATGGAATTTTACCAACACGGCTTCAAGGCGATGGGGACGCCTTGTGAAATCCAATTGTTCGCCACAACACAGGCCCAAGCCAAGCAGGTTGCCGATACCGCCATTGCCGACATCCAGCGTTTGGAAGCCCGCTATTCCCGTTACCGTAGCGACAGTTTCTTATCCGCCATCAACCTCGCCGCCGCGAGAGGCGGCAGCATCGAAGTCGACGCCGAAACGGCCGGGTTATTGGATTACGCGGTGACCTGCCACCAGCAAAGTGATGGTTTGTTTGACATTACTTCCGGCATATTGCGGCAGGCGTGGCGGTTTGATTTGGGCACATTGCCGGATCAGGAAACGATACAGAAGCTGTTGGCAAAAATCGGTTGGCACAAAGTCCGTTGGCAAAATCCCGTCTTGGAATTCACCGTGCCGGGGATGGAAATTGATTTTGGCGGCATTGTCAAAGAATACGCCGTAGACCGGGCCGCCGCCTTATGCCAGTCACAAGGCATCCGCCACGGTATTGTCAATCTCGGTGGCGACATCAAAATCATCGGCCCGCGTGCCGATGGCAACCCGTGGCGTATCGGCATCCGCCACCCCCGCCAACAGGACGCCCTGGCGGACACCTTGTTGCTCCATCAAGGCGCCTTGGCCAGCAGCGGTGATTATGAACGCTGCCTTATCATTGACGGCATCCGCTATGGGCATATCCTCAACCCCAAAACTGGCTGGCCTGTGAAACACTTGGCGGCGGTCAGCGTGGCCAGTGATTTCTGCGTGATTGCCGGCAGCGCGTCAACCATCGCCATGCTCAAAGAAGACCAAGGCCCGGCATGGCTGGAGTCACTGGGACTGCCGCATTATTGGTTTGATGTCGAGGGCAGGGCGGGTGGCCCGTTGTTCGCCCAATGCCGTTAAGTTAATAAATAAAATCATGATGTTATGCAATTATGTAGATTGGGTCGCCTAATGCGCCTACTGTTGGTAGCGATAGCGTAACCCAACGATTGCCGTTCGGATGCTGTCGGGTTACGCTATCGCTAACCCGACCTACCTAATTATTTAATTTTTCAGATAAAAACAATAATACAAAGACATGAATGACAGCGCCCAACTTTTCCACCGCACCGGACTTTTCCTGACCGTCTTCACCACGGGAGCCTCCGTGATGGTGATCGAACTGCTAGGAACCCGCATGATCGCCCCGTTTTACGGAGCCAGCCTTTACGTTTGGTCATCGCTGATTGCCGTGACCATGATTGCCCTGGCCATCGGCTATTTTGTCGGCGGACGCTGGGCGGACACCTCAAAACGCACAGGCCTATCGCTGATCATCGCCTTGGCTGGTATTTTCACTTTGTTGATCCCGTTATTGACCCGTACGGTCTTGTTGGCCACCGACCCGCTAGGGCTTCGTGGCGGGGCGTTTGTCAGCGCGTTGGTCTTGTTTTCGCCCAGTTTGACATTGCTTGGCATGGTCGGTCCCTTTGCGATTAAGCTTGCAACTTCACAGCTTGAAGGCGTGGGCAATAGCGCCGGGTCGATTTACGCCGTCAGCACCGTCGGCAGCGTGGTTGGCACCTTGGTGCTGGGTTTCTTCCTGTTCCCCTTGCTGGGTTCACGGCAAATCTTGATTGGCACGGGGATTTTATTGCTGGTGCTGGCGGTCGCCATCGCCGTTTATGAGCAAAAAAAACTTAAAGTCTCAGTCGCCATCCTGCCTAGCCTCGTGATAGCCGTCATCGGCTTGGCCTTGTTGCCCAAAATTGTCGGGGCAGGGCATCGCTATACGGGGGGCAGCCAATTCCAGATCCAATCCGAACGCGAAAGCCTCTATGGTTGGGTGCGCGTCATCGACCAAAAAGCCCGCGACTTGCGATTGCTGACTTCCGACGCCTCAACCATCGGCGCCTCCAGCATCAGCGACGGACAAAGCCGCTTAAGTTATCAGGATATAGTGGGTTTGATCCCCGTCCTAGCCCCGCAAAAAATGCACCGTGCCTTGATTATCGGCTTGGGAGCCGGGCACATGGCAAAAGTCCTGCATGACCGCTATAACATCATCACCGACACCTTGGAAATAGATCCCGCCGTCGCCCAGGCCGCCGTCGATTATTTTGCTTACCAGCCTACTGGCAAGGCCATCATTGGTGATGCGCGTTATGAAATCCGCCACTTGACCGGGCCTTATGACCTGATTATCCACGATTGTTTTACGGGCGGTTCCGAACCGTCGCACTTATTGACCGTGGAAACCCTGGCGCAATTGCACGGCTTGCTTTCCGAACAGGGCATACTTGCGTTGAATTTTGTCGCTTTCGCCCAAGGCGAACACGCCAACGCCTTAGCCGCCGTGTCCAAAACCCTAGCCGAAGTGTTCCCGCAACAATCCGTGTTCATCTCCGAACCCGGCCGCGATTTCAATGATTTCATTTTCCTGGCGACCAAAAAACAGCCGATAGATTTGGAGGCGAAAACTTTGCTGGGCAGCCAATCCGCGTGGCTGAAAGAGCGGTTGTTCCCGGTGGACAACCGCAATGGTGTCTTACTGACCGACAACCTCAACCCGCTGGAACACTTACAAACCGCCAAAGCCGAACATTATCGGCATGTGATTGTGGATTGGTTTGGGCCGGAGTTGTTGGTTAGGTGATTGGTTTTAATTGAAAAAATATAGAATAATGCCTTAGCGCACCTTAATGCGCTAAGGCGGATTACTGACGTAAACCCATCTTACGGGTTATTTGTCCTCATCGTTTTCTTCGGCATCATCAACGCCGTCGTTGCCTTCATCACTGTCATGGCCATCATCAATACCGTCGTTGTCCATATCGTTGTCGGTTTCGTTATCGACACCGTCGTTATCGTCATCGGTGTCGGCATCATCGTTGACACCGTCATTGTCGTTGTCATTGTCAACATCATCAACAACACCGTCATTATCCGAATCATTGGCAGTGTTTTCATCGACGCTATCCATGATTGAATCGTTGTCGTCGTCGTTGTCGTCGGCATCGGCAACGCTATCGTTATCGTCGTCTTTATCGTTGGCATCGGCGACACCGTCGTTGTCATCGTCTTTGTCGTCAACATCGGCAACGCCATCGTTGTCATCGTCGGTATCCTTGCTATCTAAAATACCGTCCTCATCGTCATCGTTTTCGTCCAAGTCTTTGACATCGGGGATACCATCATTGTCATCGTCAGTATCGTTTACATCTAGGATGCCGTCATTATCATCGTCGGTATCGAGATCGTCGACCTTGCCATCGTTGTCATCGTCATTGCCGGCTTCGTCGTTTTTGTCAGCGACACCGTCATTGTCATCGTCATTATCTTTGGCGTCGGTAATGCCATCATTGTCATCGTCTTTGTCATTAACGTCCAAAACGCCGTCGTTGTCATCGTCTTTGTCGTTAACGTCCAAAATGCCGTCGTTGTCATCGTCTTTATCTTTGGCGTCAGCAATGCCGTCGCTGTCATCGTCGGTGCCGTCCAGTTTTTCGTTGACATCAGAAAGGCCATCACCATCATCGTCTTTGTCAAGATTGTTGGGTATGCCGTCGTTGTCACCATCGGTATCGGATTCATCGGCGATGCCGTCATTGTCGTCGTCATTGTCGTTTTTATCGGCAACATCGGCGATGCCGTCATTGTCATCGTCAGCATCGGCCGTGTCAGCGACGCCATCATTGTCATCGTCAAGGTCGCTTTGGTCAGGGACGCCGTCATTATCGCCATCATTGTCTTGGCTGTCGGTTTTATCGGCGATGCCATCGTTATCATCGTCCAAATCTTTGATATCGGGGATCCCATCATTGTCGTCGTCAGTATCTTTGGCATCCAAGATAAGGTCATTGTCATCATCCTTGTCCTTGGCGTTGGTGATGCCATCATTGTCGCTGTCAGTATCGGTATCATTGGTTGTTGCAAAGGCAACACTGCCTAGATTTGCCCACCAACCTGTGGTTGGGGCAATGGTTGGGGCTATCAATAACGCGATAGCCGCTGTTAGGGCGAGTAGTTTAGGTTTATTCATTATATTATCCTCGTGGTTATAAAAATTTGCCCGGAGGCGTTCCGAGCCATTTTGTGGAAAACTAATTTTTTCTGATTTTCTGCATGGCTAAGAATAAAAGGTAAAATTAGTCGCCCAAAAATTCGTTATTGGCCTTGAACTCCGCTGTCGGATATTGGGCGAAGAACCGATAGGCCGGAAAGGTGCACCAATAATAATGCCGGGACCAAAACACTTGGGGTAAGCGTCTTGATAACAACATAAGCTAATTACATGCCACAATAAAAAATGAAAAAAATTAAAGGTTATTATTAGCTTAAAGTTTTGTTAGCAAATTGTTGGTAGCTTGGCTTTTAGGCTCAAGGAACAATTTTTGCAGGGTACTACCTTTTTTGCAGGGTATTCGGCATCGAGACTGTGAAAGTATTGCAAAATGCTCTAAGAGTTAATGATTTTTCACAAAAAACACGAAAAACACGAAATAATTAAATATAACTTTCAATAAGTTATATTTAATCTGGTTTTACACTTTCGTGTTTTTTCGTGATTTTCGTGGACATAAAATAATTCTTTCACAGTCTCCATCGCTTATGAGCATTGTTAGGGTATCTGCACCTTATGGGCGTAGTTTTTTACTGCATAGATCAGGTAATGGATGCTGGCAATAGGCAGGTTGTCCGTGGGTAATGTTATGGCTTATTATTCCTTCATGGTTTTTTTATCGGCTACCTGGTGTTTTTTAGCAACATCACCATCAGTCAATGGCTTTAAAGGCATCGCTTCGCAAAAAAGCAAAAGCAAAAACTAAATCCCATGGCCAGGGCAATGACGACTTGCACGGCATTTTTATAAAACTGTTATGATAAAATGCCCGGCTTGCCTACCCGCTTAAATCGCCACTATTTTTACAACCCATCAACATCGACTAATGGCCTACGAATCACTGCTGCATGCGCTCCAAACGAAAGGCAAGCTTTCGGCTTCGGAATTGAAAAAAGTTGAACGGGTTAAAAAAAGCTCGATGGGCGACAGCCTTCCGCAATTGCTGGTGAAATTGGGTTTATGTTCGGAAGCGGATGTCGCCGACGCCTTTGTCGAATCCGGCCAGTTTGAAAAAATCGTCCCCGACCAATACCCTATGGAAATGCAATTGCCGGACAGCGTGTCTTTACGTTTCCTTAAACAATTCCATGTGATTGGCTTGCATCAGGATGAGCATGATGTCACGGTCACGATGATGGACCCCGAAGACCAGTTTGTCATTGATGCCTTGAAATTGGCGACGGGCAAAAACATCCATGTCAAGGTGGGTTTGCTATCGGAAATTGATACCGCGCTGGAAGTGCAGTATGGCGAAGGCCGTTCGCAAATGGACAAAATCGTCGATGGCCTGACCATGGAAGACATTGGCGAAGAGGATTTGGAGCACCTCAAAGATTTGGCGAGTGAAGCCCCGGTCATCAGAATGGTGAACCTGATTATGCAGCGGGCGATAGAGACCAAAGCCTCGGACATCCACATCGAACCCTTTGAACAGACCTTGAAAGTTAGGTTGCGTGTCGACGGCGTATTGCAAGAAATTGAGGCGCCGCCTGTCAAATCCACGGCGGCGGTGATTTCGCGCATCAAGATCATGGCGAAACTGAACATCGCCGAACGCCGTCTGCCGCAAGACGGGCGTATCAAAGTACAGATGCTGGGTAAGGAATTGGATTTGCGGGTGTCCACCATCCCGACCATGTACGGCGAAAGCGTCGTTATCCGGTTATTAGATAAAGAAAACACCGTGCTGGATTTCCAGGCCTTGGGGTTTGCGGGCATCCATCTACAACGCTTTTTGGATGTGCTGGCCTTGCCGCATGGCATCATCCTCATCACTGGCCCTACCGGTAGCGGTAAATCCACGACCATGTACGCGGCCTTGAAACAGCTCAATACGTCGGCGCGGAAAATCATTACCGTTGAAGACCCGGTCGAATATCAAATGGAAGGCATCAACCAAATCCAGGCCAAGCCACAAATCGGCCTGACCTTTGCGTCGGCCTTGCGCTCCATCGTCCGCCAAGACCCTGACGTGATCATGATCGGGGAAATGCGGGACTTGGAAACCGCCCGCATCGCCGTGCAGTCGGCCTTGACAGGCCATTTGGTGTTGTCCACCCTGCACACCAACGACGCCGCTGGCGGTGTCACCCGTTTGCAGGACATGGGCTTGGAAGAATACTTGCTCACTTCCACCGTCAACGGCATCCTTGCCCAACGTCTGGTCAGGAAGCTTTGCACTAGCTGCAAAGCCCCTTACACGCCCGCCCCGGAAGTGGTTAAGGAATTGCGTTTGCGCCGTTTCGCGCCGGAAGGCGAGATTGTCTTGTACAAACCCGTGGGTTGCCTGGCTTGCAACGGTATGGGCTATCGCGGGCGTATGGCGATTATCGAATTCCTGCCCATGACCGACCCTGTCAGAAAATTGATCCTGGCGCGTGAGGAAGCGGGCGCGATCCAAAAACTGGCGGTCGCCGAAGGCATGCAGACTTTGTATGAAAATGGCTTGGATAAGGTGGTGCAAGGCGTGACGACCTTGGAAGAGGTCATGCGCGTGACATCGGAAGCTTAAGATGCCGTTATTCACTTACAAAGCCATCAACGCCTTGGGCGAAACCGAGGAAGGTTTGCGTGACGCGCCCGATGAGGCGCAGTTGATCGCCGCCCTGCAAGCGGAAAATTATATCCCCATCAAAGTCAGCACCGCCAGTTCGCGCTCGTTTTTGGGTTTTGGTTTAGGTGCTAAACAAAACAAACTCTCGCAAAAAGACATCCTGCTGTTCACCGGGGAATTGGCGACCTTGCTGGAATCGGGCCTGCCAATAGACAAGTCACTGATTGTCCTGATGGATTTGACCGAAGACAATGAACGGCTCACCAAGCTGATTTCGAAAGTGCTGGAAAAAGTCAAGGGCGGCACCTCCTTGGCGGATGCCTTGGAAATGCAGGCGGGGATATTCAGCAAGTTCTATCTGAATATGATCCGTGCGGGTGAAGCGGGCGGCGGTTTGGGCGAAGTCCTGAACCGTTTGGGCGAATATCTGGAAAGTTCGCAAGAATTGAAGGATACGGTCAGCACGGCGTTGATTTATCCGGCGATTTTGCTGGTGATGTCGTTGGCTTCGGTGTTCATCATGCTGACCTTTGTCGTGCCGCAGTTCACTGAAATGTTTGAAAGTGCGGGCAAAGACCTGCCGGTATCGACACAAATTGTCGTCGGTATGGCAGAATGGCTGCAAAGTTACTGGTGGGCTTTGCTGGGGATATTTTTTGGCGTGTCCAGTTACATGAAATTCCAAATGGCGGATCCCGTGCGCAAGAAGGTCTGGGACGGGCGGTTTCTGAAATTACCGTTGTTTGGTGAGGTGCTGTTGAATAAGGAAACCGCCAATATCAGCCGCACCTTGGGAACTTTACTGGGCAACGGGGTTTCCATCATCGCGGCCATGGTGATTGTTAGGGAAACGGTTGACAATCTGGTCATTGCGGCCGCGATTGGTGAAACCGAAGAACAATTGAAACAGGGCAAGCATTTGTCCGATGCTTTGCTGGAAAAAGCCATTTTCCCGAAAATGGCGATGCAAATGGTCAAGATGGGCGAAGAAACCGGACGTTTGGAAGAAATGCTGCTGCGCGTGGCGACGATTTACGACAAACAGTTGCGCGTCGCTATCCAGCGGATGTTGGCGTTATTGGAACCGGCCCTGATTATCACCTTAGGATTGATGATTGCGGGGATTATCGTCTCCATCTTGCTGGCGATTTTAAGCGTCAATGATTTGGCGTTTTAGTATTTGTCCACGAAAGGCACGAAAGGCACGAAAGGCACGAAAAACGGAAGAAAATTGCTCGTTTCCACGCGCTGCGTCACTGCCCACAGTTAAGGATTTAATTTAAACGAAACAATACGTTGTGAATTCGTAGGTCGGGTTAGCGATAGCGTAACCCGACATTTTTACTAACCCGACTTACAACTCTACGAGTCGTGGACAATAAAACAATATCAACACATCACAGGAACACATCATGAATAAAACCAAAATCCAGTCCCAATCCGGCTTCACTTTGCTAGAGCTGTTGGTGGTGTTGGGCATTATCGCCATGTTGGCGGGCATTGTCGGCCCGCAAGTCATGAAGCACATGGGCGAGTCCAAAACCAAGGCCGCTAAGGTGCAGATTGAAGATTTGTCCGCAACATTGGACATGTACAAATTGGATTTAGGCCATTACCCCACCACCGAAGAAGGCTTGAAAGCCTTGATCGAATCCCCCGACAGCGCCAAACGCTGGAACGGGCCTTATCTGCAAAAAAATAAAATCCCCCTAGACCCGTGGCAAAACGAATACCATTACGCAGCCCCTGGCGAACACGGCAAATTTGATTTGTACTCTTATGGCGCTGACGGCAAGGAAGGTGGTGAAGGCGAAGACCAGGATTTGGTCAGTTGGGAATAATGCCGGGCATTATCTTAGCATTGTCATATCACCCGGCGCAGGAACGGGTTTGTTACCCGTTCCGTAATGTTTCAGATGCTGATGAAAGCGGCAAAATGTAACGGACGGGGCGATAAGTCCCATCCTCCGGCACAATCGGGAATAAGGGCATTCCCTGTTTGCTTGCCTAAATTAGGCAAATCTAAAGGCTTCACGCTCATTGAACTGATTGTTGTCTTGGTGATTGTGATCTTAGGGTTCGCCGCGATAGGCATTAGCATGTCTTCCGGACACGACACCGCCGAAATCAAGGCGGCGGCCCGTGACATTGTCTCGGCTTTGCGGTTTGCCAGAGGCGAAGCCCTGATGAACCACGAACAAACCACCGTCGATTTTGATCTGGAAAACAATAGCTATACGGTCAGCCACAGGGACAAGGTGTACGGCATTCCGCAAGCCATTAGCCTGACGGTGGTCACCGCCCAAAGCGAATTGACCGGGCAAGGGCAGGGCAGCATCCGCTTCTTTGCCGATGGGTCGTCGACTGGCGGGCGCGTGACGCTGGAGCGGGAAACCGCGAAATGGCAAATCGACATCAATTGGCTGACTGGGGCGGCTGAACTCAAGGACACCTTAGATGACGGCCAAGGTTAACCGGCATGGATAAACAACACGGCTTTTCCTTATTGGAAATCCTGATCGCCTTCTCGATTTTGGCCATTTCCTTAGGGATTTTGTTAAAAATTTTCTCGGCGGGCGTCAACACGGCGGCCGTTGCCGAAGACTACACGGTCGCGGTGCAATTAGGCGAATCCCTGATGGTTAGGGCGGGCGTGGAAACGCCGCTACAAGCCGGGGAAGTATCTGGCCGGGATAATGACAAATACGCTTGGCGTGTCGTTGTTTCCCCTTACCGTTTTAGCCCTGACGACGTCGATGTCAGCCTGATCAAAACCGAGCTGTTTAAGGTTGATGTGGTCATCAGTTGGGACGATGAGGATGGCGGCAACGGCAGGCAGCTCGAATTGACCACGTTAAAAGTGCGTAATAAGGCAGTGGCGTCGTGAAGCGTATTAAAACGGCGCTAGGCTTTACCCTGATGGAAGTCCTGATTGCCATGACGCTGTTGAGCATTATGGTGGTGTTGCTGTTTGCGAGCCTAAAAATCTGTGCACAAAGCTGGGAAAAAGGCGAAAGCAAAATGGCCGAAGTCAACGAAGTGGCGGTGGTTTACCATTTTTTCCAGCAGCACTTAGCTGCGGCCAAACCCTTATGGGATGATTTCAGCGTCAAGGAACAAAGGACATTGGCGTTCCAGGGCGATGCCCAATCCTTGCAATTTGTCGGCGATTTTCCTGCCAGTGTCGGTAAGGCGGGGGCGCAGCTGTTTGCATTGCATTTACAGGAGCAGGAAGAAGGCAATGTCATCAATGTGAGCCTGACACCATTTTTGCCAAGCCCCGAAGGGCAAGAGCTGCCTAAAGAAGAAATTGTTTTGGTCAAACACGTCCGCAAGGTGTCCCTGGCTTATTTTGGTATGGATGAAAATACGGGCGAATCCAGTTGGCAGGCCCAATGGTTACAACGGGAATCCCAGCCGCAACTGGTTAAAATTAGCATTGAATTGGAAAATGCGATCTATTGGCCGGATATGGTGGTCGAACTGAAAGTCGCCAGTTCGCAGATTGATGCGGACGTGACCTCAGGGGCTATGCAAAATGAAGAAAACCAGCCGGAGCCAGGGCCGGAAGAAGCGGAACAATGAGCCGTTTCCCGTTAACCGCCAGGCATTGCCAACGTGGCTTTGCCTTAGTGCTGGTGTTATGGGTGTTAAGCCTGTTGACCATTATGGCAGGCAGTTTTGCCCTGAGCATGCGGCGGGAAGCGACGCTGGTGGCGGGGATCAAAAATACCGCCAAAGCCACCGCACTGGCGGAATCCGGTATCGCCATTGCGGAAACCATGTTGTTGCTTCCCGAACAAGGCAAGCGCTGGCTCACCGATGGCAGCATTTATCAGATTAATACCGAAGATGCGTTTACCGGGACAGGCGGAACGGGCGGGCAAATCCGCATTAAAATGTTGGCGGAAACCGGCAAGATAGACATTAACAAAGCCGAACAAAAGTTATTGGAAAGCCTGTTCCTGCAATCGCCGCTGGCTGATGATGAAAAGCAACGGGGGCGTTTGGTTGCGGCTATATTGGATTGGCGGGATAAAGATGACCTGGTGCATATTGACGGGGCTGAAAGCAAGGAATACCAGGACGCCAATTTGAGTTACCAGCCTAGCAATAAGCCTTTCCAAGCCATTGAGGAATTGCGGTTGGTGTTGGGGATGGATGAAGCGACTTACCAGTGGCTGCTACCCTTAATCACGGTCTATTCCGGGCAGGCGCAAGTCAATGCCCAATTGGCCAGCAAAGCCGTCTTGTCCGTGTTACCCGATGCCGATCTGGCTATGGTGGAGGACTATATCCGTAACCGCCGTGACAGCATCTTGAACGGCCTGCCGATACCGGCCTCCCCTGTTGCCGATGCCAAAAATGCGCCGATGGCTGATAGTGAAGTGTTGACTATCGTCTGTGAGGCACGCATGGACGATGATGCTAAGGCGGTTATCAGCGCCGTTATTAAAGCGGGCGGTGAGCAAGACAAACCCTTTCAGGTTTTAAAATGGCAAAACCTGATGGCAACCAACGAATCCTTATTTGCCGATGCCGCAAGTGAATTAGTCATAAGAGAATATGCTGAATCTGAATTCAACCATTGATATGGATTTTAAACGCTTCCTGCGCTGGTGGCGGCGGGAACTGGATTTTCTGATCCCCGAAAAAATTAAGCAACTGGTCAATGACCGGCAAGGTTTTATTATCATCAGCCCTGAACCTGCGTATTTGGCATTGGCTTACGGATTGGACGGGCAAGTCCAGCCGTTAGCCAGGCTGGAGCGTAATGAGGCCGGCATCGCCCAGTTTAAAGCCTTGCAGGATAGCGACGAAAAATTCGCCAAAGCCAGTGTGATAATCCGTTTGACCGGGCAGGACGCCATCCATAGGGAATTGACCTTACCCGCGGCGGCCAAAGAAAACCTGCAACAAGTCGTCGCTTACGAACTTGACCGTTACACGCCGTTTAAGGCCGGCCAAGCCTATTTTGCCGCAAAACTGCTTGAGGGTGGCAATGAACCGGGGCAAATTAAGGTGATGCTGATCCTTACCCCCCGTGAACTCCTTGACGGCCTTTGCGAAGACCTCAATATGATGGGCATATCACCGCTGTTTGCTGATTACCAAGGCTTCCCTAATGCGCTGGATGACGGTTATGGGGCCTACAACTTGTTGCCGGAGCGGTTCCGGCAGAAATCCGCCACCACCCCCCGTTTAATCCATTCGGCTTTACTGGCCAGCACCCTATTGTTGTTGCTGGCGACATTGGTCTTGCCGGTCACCATGCAATACCAAACGGTCGATGCGCTGGCTGAAAAAGTCAAGGCCATCGAAAAAGATGCCAAAAAAATTAAGGCATTGCAGCAGGAAGTCGATGCGGTGATCAATGAAACCCAAAAATTGTTGGATGAGAAGCGGGCCCGTCCGGCCGTGGTGATGATGCTCAATGAACTGAGCCGCCTGATTAAGGATGACACGTCCCTGGCTTATTTGCAGTATTCGGACGGGCATCTGCAAATCCAAGGGGAATCGCCCGCGGCATCGACCCTGATCGGGGTTTTGGAAACATCGGACTTGTTCAACAACGCCCGTTTTGTCTCGCCCGTGACGCAAAACACGGTCAGCAAGCTGGAACGCTTCCAGATCACGACTGATGTCACCCAGGCCGGAGGAGCTACCGATGAAAATCCTTAAACAGCCCGTCAATACCGAACGGTGGCTTGCCGTTGGTTTGCTGGTGGTTGTCGTGCTGCTGGTCGGCATGGTGGTCATCGCCCCGGTGGTCAGCAAAAGCCTGGAGTTGAATGAGAAGAAATCGGGCTTGTTGTTCAAGCTCCAACAATACCAACGGATTTTGGCTAAAAAAGATGCGGTGGTCGCCAGTATGGACAAAATCCAGGCGCAGCATGACGAACAAGGTTATTTCAACAGCCAGCAAACGGATGCCTTGGCTTCGGCGGAAATGCAGAACTTCATCAAAAAGACCATCGTTGACGCAGGCGGGCAGTTAAGCAGCACCCAGGCGATCCCGGTCAGTGTCAAAGATGGATTTAGCCGTATTACCGTCAGGGTCAGGATGACGGGTAACAGCGAAGTGTTGCGGGCGGTGTTGTATAAAATTGAAACTTCGACGCCCTTAATCATTATCGACCAGATCGACATAAGGCCCATGCGCGGACGCCGGAGCATGGTCACCCATAAAATTGAAATGAGTAATGACCTGAATGTTAATTTTCAAGCCGTCAGCTTTATGAGAAAACAGCCCGAATGAACAATAAACTGGTGAAGGTGTTGGGCGCAACCTGCGGCGCACTGTTGTTGGTTATCCTGGGCGAATGGTTTTATGCCAAGCTGGGCCAACAGCAATTATTGGATACCCAGCTACCCATTGATAAAAAAGCGTTGCCCGATGAAATGCCGGGCATCAACCTCACGGAACATGACGAAGGCAGCTATGCGGATTTGGTCAACCGGCCCTTGTTCATAGAAGGCAGGAAACCGGTCAATGAACCGCCGCCCGACACGGTCAAATCCACTGACGTGGAGGTGAAATTCGATTGGCTGCTGAACGGTGTCTACACCTCAAAAAAAGGCCCCTCGGCATTGTTGACCCATACCACCCCTTTAAAAACGCGGAAAGAGAATTACCGCCGGATCACGGTCGGCACTTTGCTTGATGGCTGGACGCTCGCGGAAATCAAAAAAGACCGTGTGATATTCACCCAGGACGGCGAACAGAAAGAATTGCTTTTGCGTAAGCCTAAGCCGAAACAATTGCCTCCTAAACCCGGCAATCCAACGCCGCCAGAGCCAGGCGAACAACCCGAAGGTGCGCCACCTCCCGCTCCGGAAGAAGAGCCGGAAGATCTTATGCAAGAACCTGAATCGCCAGAAGACCTTATTGAGAACACTGAAAATGAATAATGCAAAAAAAATAACGGTTGCATCGTGCCTTATTGCGATGGGCTTGTCGTTGACCAGTTGTGAGTTGCTTGCCCCTAAATCGACCAAGCTCCTGCCTTTGAACCCTACGGCCCAGCAACCGGCAAATGCCAAAGACGCCGAGGTTTTTAAGGTGCTGCAAAATAAACCGGCCAGCGACACCGTCCGTCCGAAAGCCCAAATTTATCCGGGTACCGACCGTTATATTGGCACCCTCCAAACAGGGACAACAAGCTGGCAGGGAAACGCCACGGGCGCAGAAAAACAAGGGACATACGACCTGAATTTTGATGATGCCGATCTTGGGGAAGTTGCCAAGGCGATCTTAAGCGATAGCCTGGGGGTCAATTACGTCCTTAGCCCTAAGGTTGTTGGTAAAGTCACTTTGCAGACTACCCATCCGCTCACCAAAGCAGAATTGTTGCCGACATTGGAGATGGTCTTGCGCATGAACAACGCCGCGCTGGTCAAGGATGGCAATATCTACCATATAGAGCCCGCCGCCGATGCCCTATACACCTCGGATTTGTCAACGGGCGGCGGCAGGGATGGTTACCAGACCCGTGTCATCCCGGTCAGGAATGTCGCGGTTGATGATATTGCTGAAGTCATTAAGCCGCTAGTCCAAGAGAAAACCATTTTAAATGTCGACCCCACCCGCAATATTATCGTGGCATCGGGTACGCCGGATGAAATGTCGCGGGTTATGGAAATGGTCGGCACTTTCGACATTGATGTGTTGAGGGGGCGTTCGTTCGGCCTGTTCCCGTTAGTGCATAGCGACCCTGAGGCGGTCATCAAGGAATTGGAAGAGGTTTTTATCGGTAGCGGCAAAGCCGAAGATTCCGAATTTTTCCGTTTTATCCCTATCGAACGCATGAACGCGGTGATGGCGATCACCCATCAGGCCCGTTATTTGCGGGATATTGAAAATTGGGTGTTGCGTCTGGATAAGACCAATACCGCCAGTGGTGGCGGTGTCAATGTCTATAAGGTGCAACATGCCGACGCCGAAGAATTGGCGGACACCTTGAACGAAATTTTCACGGGCGCACAAAAACAAGACCGCTCCGCAAAAGTGGCGCCTGGACAAAAAGCCACTGAAATGACCAATAAAAGTTCTGATACGAATAATCAAGATACGAAAACGGCGGCTTCCAGTAGCAAAAAAAAATCCAGCAAAACGGGTGGCAGTAGCCGAGGTTCCGGCAGTACAGGTACGGCCACCGTCGCCAATGTCGATGATGTCAGGATCATTTCTGATAAGGCCAATAACGCCTTGATTATTGTCGCCACGCCCCGCGAATATGAAGTGATATTGCCTGTCATCAAGCAACTGGATATTTTGCCGTTGCAAGTGTTGATTGATGCGACGATTGTATCCGTGACGTTAAATGACGACTTAAAATACGGGATACAGTGGTTTTTGGACCATCAGGGCAGCAGTATCGGGAGCAATTCAAGCAAGGATGCCGTTACCCTGGGCAGTGTTGCCAGCGCAAGTGCGGCGGCGGTGGCTAGCGGCGGCTTAAGTGCGGTTTATAATTCAGGCGTTGTGAATGCCTTATTAAGTGCCGTGGCCGCCAAAAATAACCTTAATGTCATTTCTTCACCTTCGCTAATGGTGCTGAACAACCAGGAAGCCATCATAGAAGTGGGTGACCAGATACCTGTTTTATCAAGTTCTTTGTCAGGTGTCAGCACAACCTCAACGTCCGGGCTGGTTTCCAGTAATTCGATCCAATATAAGGATACGGGGGTCAAGTTGGAAGTCACCCCGCGGGTCAATGCCAATGGCATGGTGATTATGGAGATTAAGCAAACGGTGAGTGATCCTAAGAAAACGACGGTGAGCGGCATCGATTCAGCGACGATTTCCAAAAAAGAGATTGAAAGTTCGGTGGCGGTACAAGACGGTGAAACCATCGTCTTAGGTGGTTTAATTAAAGAAGACAATACCTATAACCAATCAGGGATCCCTTTTCTTCATACTCTGCCGTGGGTAGGGCCGTTATTTGGTAGCACCGAGAACAATAAGGACAAGACGGAATTGGTGGTCTTGATAACCCCGCGTGTCGTCAAAAGCAAACAGGATTCAAGGTTGATTTCCACCGAATTTAGGCGAAAACTGACAGGGATTTATCACTGATAATAAAAAACCCCGGAGGCCTAAACCTTCGGGGTTGGTAGTGGCTTCGTAACGCCGGGTATCCAGGCAAGCTCGCTTTCGCTTTAAAACGTAATGATGCTGTCGCCGTCACTCACCAATACAATATCCGCAGGGCGAACGGCAAACAAACCCACGCAAACCACACCGGTGATGTTGTTGATGATGCGCTCCAATTCAATTGGGTTTGAAATGCTCAGGCCATGCACGTCCAAAATATGGTTGCTGTTATCAGTCACGCAACCTTCGCGGTAGACGGGTTGTCCGCCCAACTTCACCAATTCCCTGGCGACATAGCTTCTGGCCATAGGGATCACTTCCACAGGTAGCGGAAATTTGCCCAGCACGTCCACACGTTTGGAACCATCGGCGATGCAGACAAATTTTTCGCTGGCGGCGGCAATGATCTTCTCGCGCGTCAACGCCGCGCCGCCGCCTTTAATCAATTGTTTCAACGGGTTGATCTCATCGGCCCCGTCAACATAAACCTGTAATGGGCCGACTGCATTCAAATCTAAAACAGGGATGCCCACTTTTTTAAGATGTTCGGTGGTGCCTTCTGAACTCGATACCGCGCCTTCAATTTCGCCTTTCATGTCGGCCAAGTAATTGATGAAGTGCTTGATGGTGGAGCCTGTGCCTACGCCGATGATGCCGACATCTTTCACATAAGGTAAGGCGGCATGGGCAACTTTTTGTTTTAATTCATCTTGTGTCATAAGGGTGCTAATTCCTGTAAAGTGTTTGGGGTGTGCGATAATACCCCAGAACTTAGGATTATTCAGCCCATTTTTAAACCATGCCCCAAAAATACATAGAAAAAATACTCCGCGCCAAAGTCTACGATGTCGCCATAGAAACCCCCTTGGATTTCGCCCGCTCCCTGTCAGAACGCCTACAAAATAGTGTGTATTTAAAACGTGAAGACTTGCAGTCTGTGTTCTCGTTTAAATTGCGCGGTGCGTACAACAAAATGTCCCTGCTGGATGCGGACGCCAAACACCACGGGGTTATCGCCGCCTCCGCTGGCAACCATGCGCAAGGCGTGGCCTTGGCGGCAAATCGCTTGGGCATCCAGGCCTTGATCGTCATGCCGACCACCACCCCCGAAATTAAAATCAAATCGGTACGGTCTATGGGTGCGGAGATCGTGCTGTTCGGTGATTCCTACAGCGAAGCCTATACCCATGCCCAGCAATTGGCGGAAGAAACCCGGCGGGTCTTTGTCCACCCTTATGATGATCCTGATGTCATCGCCGGGCAGGGCACGGTGGCGATGGAAATCCTCCGCCAACACACCGCCGGTCTGGATGCGATCTTTGTCCCTGTTGGCGGCGGCGGTTTGCTGGCGGGTATCGCCGTTTACGCCAAATTTGTCCGCCCCGACATCAAAATCATCGGTGTCGAACCGGATGACGCCGATTGTTTGAACCGCGCCTTGCAAGCCGGTGAGCGCATCGTCATGGAACAAGTCGGCTTGTTTGCCGATGGTGTCGCGGTCAAACAAGTTGGCGCGGAACCTTTCCGCTTGGCGAAAAAATACGTTGATGAAGTCATCACCGTCAGCACCGATGAAATTTGCGCGGCTATCAAGGACATTTTTGACGATACCCGCTCGATAGCCGAACCCGCCGGAGCCTTGGCGATAGCGGGTTTGAAGAAATATGTCGAGCGTGGACACATCAGCGGGCAAACCTTGGTGGCGATAGATAGCGGCGCGAACATCAACTTCGACCGCTTGCGCTATGTCGCCGAACGGGCACAAGTGGGCGAGCACCGGGAAATTTTGTTGGCGGTCAGCATCCCCGAAGTGCCGGGCAGTTTCCTGGCGTTTTGTAAGTTGCTGGGCGGGCGCAGCATCACCGAATTCAATTACCGCTATTTTGATGCGGCAATGGCGCAAGTGTTTGTTGGCATTTCCAGCAGCGGTTTGGAAACCGACCGGGCCACCATCATCGGACATTTGCAAGCCCACGGTTTCCCCGTCACCGACATGACCACCAATGATTTGGCGAAAGAGCATATCCGCTATATGGTTGGCGGACATGCGCCGTGTGAACTCAACGAAATTATCTACAGCATCGAATTCCCCGAACGTCCGGGTGCGTTATTGAAGTTTTTGCTGGAATTGGGCGGGCGCTGGAACATCAGCCTGTTCCATTACCGTAACCACGGTGCGGCCTTTGGTAAGGTGCTGATGGGCTTGCAAATGCCCCAAACAGAACAACGGGCATTTGAGCAGTGTTTACATGGTTTAGGGTTTGTTTATCAAGAAGCCACTGAAAATCCCGCTTACCGCTTGTTTTCTGGCGGGATGCGTTAGTCTTCACTAGTTTACAAGCTGCCAAGTAACAGTGAGCCCATCAGTAGTGGCCTAAGCAATGGGCTATGCCATATTGGCCACGCTGGTTTTTTCGAATGTTTCCGACAGTTTCAATGCGGACAAGCCGCCTTGCGTGGGCAAGGGGTAGATGCCAGGGTAGGCGGTGTCTTCAAAATTAGCGTCATCGGCAAAAATGATATTCAAGTTGGCGGTCATACGGTCGGGCAAGCGGTACCACGGCACTAGACTTTCGTCCTGTGTGCCTAGCGCACCGCTAGTGTGGAAATCCAGTTTGCCTTGCCCGTTGCAATATTTCATCAGGGTATAGGCGTTGGTGATAAAACGTAGGCGCTTCCAGCCCCTGAGTTTGGCATGCCAACGCGATTGGTCTTGCACCAAGTTTTCGAGCAAAGCCGCGTAATTGCCTTGGCATAGCACCGATTCTACTTCGTAGGCAAAGGTCAAGGCCTGGCTAAACGTCCATTCCGCAGGGATGCCCCCATGCACCAGCGTGAAATTGAGTTTGGCATCGTGATGGATAAACGCCCGCTTGCGCAGCCACTTTAACAGGTCATCACGATCCGGTGCCTTAAGGATGTCGTCCAGCGTGTCGCCCGCTTTGGCTTGGGCAAAACCTTCGGCCACCGCCAATAAATGCAATTCCTGATTGCCCAGCACCATAACGGCTTTTTTACCCAAGCTTTTGACAAACCTGAGCACGGCCAATGATTCAGCCCCTTCGTTGACTAAATTGCCGGTAAACCATAAACAGTCGTTTTCAGGGTCAAACTGGATTTTTTCCAGTAATTTTAAGAGTGATTGGTAATTGCCTTTTACACTGCCGATGGCGTAGGTGGTCATAGTGGTTTAGCTTCCAAATGTAGGTTACCTAAACGGGCATCAATTTTAGTGCCACATCCTAAAAGCCATGCCTGATAGGCCCTTAAATTGGCGTCCTGTGGTTTTATCAATGTCCAAGTCATTGATAGTTTGTGCGGATTGGCCGTTGGCCATGAATAAAACGGATAATTCCAGCGGGCATGGGTCGGGCATGATGCGGGTTGGATTGTCATTTTGTAATAAAACCTTCCTCTTTTTGGCCGTATTGTCGTTAACATGACTAGGAAAACTGGGGGTCTAAGCCGCCCATGGTTCGACAAGGCTCTTCTGGCTGAAGCCGAAGGGCCCAACACCACTGCCATTAAGTTAATGAATGTATTTTAATATTCAATTGGTTACGATTGGCTTATGTGAAACATTTTTCGGTAGATCGGGTTTACCCAAAGGGCATAAAAGCGATAGCGTAACCCGGCAGCATCCGAGCGGCAATTGTTGGGTTACGCTATCGCTAACCCAACCTACGTTATTATAAATATTTGATTTTTATATTTATTTATTAACTTAATGGCAGGGGCCTAACTCGGATGGCTTAAGCCAATTGTATTTGAAATGGAGCCTGCCACGCCTATCCTGCCACTGTCTTGGTTTAAATATTGCTGAAAAATCCTAGTGGCTAATCAACTTAAGGGTTTTATTATGGACAAGATCGGGATATTTTACGGCACTGAAAAAGGCATGACGGCGGCGATGGCCCAAGTGATGTACCGGGTGTTAGGCGATGAGATTGCCGACGAGCCTGTCAATGTCAACCGGGCGACCGTGCCGGGATTGTTGCAATACAAGGCCTTGATCTTGGGTGTGCCCAGTTACGGGGTGGGCGAATTGCCGGGCAGGACGACGGGCAGCGACGAAGGCAATTGGGAAGAGTTTTTGTTCCGTTTGGATGAGGCTGACTTGTCCGGGAAACGCATCGCCCTGTTTGGTTTGGGCAACCAGCAAAAATATTATGACCGCTTCGCCAGCTCGCTGATCCATTTGTACCAATATGTGCGGGCTTATGGCGCCGAGGTGATAGGTGACTGGAGCACTGATGGTTACCATTTCACCCGCTCGCATTCGGTCATCGACAACCGTTTCGTCGGCTTGGTGCTGGACCATCACAACCAGCCCGAAATGACCAAAGACCGCATCATCACTTGGCTGGGGCAAGTCAAACCCGGTTTGTTGGAGAAACTGGCCCATGCCTGAACTAAGGAATAAACAGGTTATATGCCTAACCCTCCCATTAATCTAAACGAAATCACGCAGCAAACCATTGCCCATTATGACGGCCATGCCCAATCGTTTTGGGAATGGACTAAAAACCATGACGTGTCGCAAAACATCGCCGCGTTTTTGGGGGCTTGCCAACCCGATAAGGTTCTGGACATCCTGGATTTTGGCTGCGGGCCGGGCAGGGATGTGCTGCATTTCAAAGCCTTAGGCCATCGTCCGGTGGGTTTGGATGGCAGCGCCGCATTTTGCCAAATGGCCGTGGGCCTGACGGGTTGCCCGGTGCTATGGCAGGATTTTTTGGAGCTGGATTTGCCTGGCCAAGCCTTTGACGGCATTTATGCCAATGCCTCGTTGTTCCATGTGCCCCGCCAGCATTTGCTGGAGGTGTTGGGTAAATTGCACCGGGCCTTACGGAACGGAGGGATATTGTTCACTTCCAACCCTAGGGGGGATGGCGAAACCGTGCAAGGCCTGCGTTACGGGAATTATATGGAGCTGGAAACCAGCGAACGCTTTTTGGCCGCCGCCAACTTTGAAATCCTGCATCATTATTACCGTCCAGAAGGTTTGCCCCGAGAGCAGCAACCGTGGTTGGCCATCGTCAGCAAGCGTAAGGACAAAGGCTCAATCTGAAAAACGGCGGCTGACAGGGATGACGTTGCGGAAAGTCAGGTTGATCCGCCCGTCGGTCACGCTGGGGTCTGGGGGGACGCTATGCAGCCAATGGTGTTGGAAATCCGGCTGCATGACCAGCAAGCTGCCGCTAGGCAATAAGACTTGCCCTTGCCGGGCTGATTGTTTATGCCGGAATTGCAGCGGGCGTTCCGCGCCCAAGGTCAATGACGCGATAAAAGGTTGCCCGCCTAGCTCCGGTTCATTGTCCGAATGCCAACCGACATGATCCCCGCCGTTGCGGTATAAATTGACCAACACCGAATTGAACGAAAAATCCAAATGCGATTCAAGCCGCGCCCTGATTGCCAATAGCAATGGTGTCCACGGGCGGGTTTCCAATAGGTTGTTGCTATAGCTATAGCGTATGCCGGGATCGGCGTGCCAAGTTTGTAACCGGGGCAGGATAAATTGCCGCCCGGCGACGACATAACGGTTATCAGGCCAGCCTTGTCCGTGCAGCAACTGCTGGTACAGCCGCACACTTTCGGCGGCATCGTAAAAACCGTCAATCAGCTTAAGTTCAGGGCAGCTTGGCATCCGGCAATCCCGTCAAACCGGGGGCTGTTTGTTAAGGTGCATGGCCAGCGCGGTGTCCATGGTCGTCACATGCAGTGCAAACCATTGCGGGAGCCTGTCCCTGACAAATGACCGCCCAAACGCAACCAGCCCTTTGTCAACCCGCGACTTGAATTGCTTGAATTCCCCAAGCACACGTTGGTGTTCGCCCTTATGGTCAATGACCGCCGGAAAAGCGGATTGCGCCATCCATTGGTTTTCGCGCTCAAAATGCGTTTCGGTATGCTCGTACAATTCTTGGAACAGCGCGGGGAAGTCCGCGTTAGTGGCGGTGTCCAGCGCGTTCAGCAGGTTGATGAATTCCTCATGATCCTGATCAATCGGCCCATACGGTACGGTCAGCGTTCCAGTTTTTTCCAGCAATGCCATTTCTGCCCCTTTCTCAATTCAAAAACGTGCCCAACCAAAAGCCTGTCAGTCTACACGATAACCTTCTTCCATCAACACTGCCATTTTGCACCTCATTCATGATTTAGTCTCCTCGGTTAATCAATACGATACTTAACGCAGGATGGGGTTTGAAATCCCATCCGCAACGTTTTTGGCTACCTGAGGCGTTAAAAACGTTACGGAACGGGTAACAAACCCGTTCCGGCGCTTTTATCTTGACGCATGGTTGATATCGGCAACCCCGAAATTTCGTAGCTAATCAACGCGATAACCCTCTTCCATCAACACCCGCCTGACCACCGGACGCGTCAGCATCAGGCGGTAGTGTGCCAAGCAGTTTTCTGGCAACACCACACCCGTTTTGTCCGCCCAAAATTCGACATAAAACAAGGCCGCATCGGCGATGCTGAAGGCGCCCAGCGCATAGCCTTGCGGCGGTATTGCAGTATTGACAACGGCAAAAGCCCTGTTGACGATGTCCAGGCCCTGGGCTTTGACGGCCTCGGTATTGGCGGTGTTAACGGTGAATTTGTCGGTGGTGAATATCCTCGCAAAACCCTGCCCGTGGATCGTGCCGACCACATAATCCATTAGCTCAATAGCCCTTGCTTCGCCGTCCGGGTCTCCGGGCAATAGTTTGGCTTTGGGATAACTGCGGGCCAGCCAATAGGCGATGGCCGGGAATTCGGTCAATGCGCTACCGTCGTTGCGCACCAATGTCGGGATGGTGGCTTTGGGGTTGATGGCCAAATACTCCGGCGTGGTGTGGTCGCCAGCCATCAGGTTGACCAGATGCGCTTCAAAAACTAGGTCGAGTTCTTCCAATAAAATATGGATGCCGGTCGAGCAGGAGCCGGGGGTCATATATAATTTCATGCGGTTTTCCTATTGGGTGTCGGGCTGTGTTGTTGGCATTCCAAGACATACACATTGGCAGCTAAGGCAAAGTTTTGCCACAACCCGGCGATGCCATGTTTCACTGCATTGACATAAGCCTTGTCCGGCTTATGCTCGTCAGGGAAATTGGATAAGGCGCAGGAGGTGCGGTGCCTGTCCACGACAAACAGTAGGAATTCGTCAACAAAGCCATCGAAAGCCGCCAATATCTGTTTGGTCAAATCCGATAAGCCCCGGTTGACCGGACTGGCGGCGCTGTCGAACGGCAAGGTTTTCAAATACACTAAGGCTTCATCATAAAACTGCCCTAAAACCGCCAGCACATTGCGCTCGAAGCAGCCGTCCCATTGTTGCCTCGAAAGGTCTTGGGCGAGCAATTGCCCGTAGCGGTTTTTCAACAGCGGTTGTTGTCCGGCGATATGCCGATGGAACTGGGCGATGCTGTCGGCGTTGTTTGGTGTGTTCATATTCGGCTGTCCCCGATTTAAAGTGTCAGTGCGGTAAAAACCCGTTCGCTGGCTTCCAGAGCCCCTTCCAGATAGCCGCCGTGTGTCTGCGCAGTTTCCGTCCCGCAAAAATACAGCTTATCCTGCCAATGGTCCAGACGCAGCGGACGCTGCCCGTAGACCGGGTGGCCAGCCGGCGGCATCTGGTCGTGCCGGGTTGCGGTAAATGCTTCCGCACTCCAATCCTGGATGATGGCCTGTAGCGGGTGGGCCGCTTCCGCACCGAATAGCCGGGCCAGTTGCTGCACGGTCCGGGCTTCAAGATGGTCACGGTGGCTTGCCCTCAGCGCGGATGGCAGGCCGAAAAATCCGAACAAGGCGGCGGATTCGCCGCGTGCGGGGCAAGCATCATAAACCTCGGCCAGCACGGCGCCGGGATAGTGCAGCCAGGCATTCCCGGAATAGCCCTGGCGACGCCAAAACGCTTCCCGGTATACCAGCAGGGCTTTGGCGTGACCGGCCATCCAGGTGGGCGTGTCCTGCATCAGCTGGCGTAAGTTAGGCGCGAGGGCGGGTTCGAACATAACGGTATCGGCCAGCAGCCGGGGGGGCACGGCCAACACCACTTGCCGGGCCTGATAATGGGCGAGCCCCTGTCCGGTTTTAAATTCAAGCCTGATGTGGGTCCCGCAATCCGTCAAACGCAGCAATTGATGTTGCAGATGCAGCATAGGATCCGGCAGCCCTTGCGCCAATCCGGCGACCAATTGCCCGCAACCGCCTTTGATACGCCATGCGTCGGCGTGGGTTTCGGTGTCGGTAAACATCTGTGGCATGGCGTTAGGGCCGGCTTGATACAGGCTGTGGCCTTGATCCCATTGCCGGAACAGTTCCAAGCCCAGGCGTTTGGCCAAGGCTGCGATGCGGGGTTGCTGGCCGGGCCAAACCCAAGTAGGCCCCAGATCGACAGTAACCTCATCACCGGTGGATGATGGGTTTAGCGTATGGGAAAGGATGCGGCCGCCACAACGGCCGCGTGCTTCAAAGACCGCGATGTTGCGATGGCCTTCTAACAGGCGGTCGGCCAATGCCAAACCCGAAAGCCCTGCGCCGACCACCGCAATCGCTAACATGCGCCGCAACCGTCCGCTGTTGTGCCGCATAACACGGAATTGCTTTGCCAGTACGGCAAGGCGGGCGCTTCGGTGCTGGCAGCCGGCAGGATCAGTTTTTTGCGGAAAATATCCCAAACTCCGTCATACCGTTGCTGCACCCGGATGCTCCACCCCCAAACGATGGGCAGATGCACGGGTGTCCAGATATGGCGTTCAGGATCATCGGGCGCGGCGTTTTGCATGAAATAACCCGTGTATTTCTCCAGGACGCTGACGGACGCGACGGCTTTTTTATTAAATTCGGACGGGATAGGTTGCGTCACGGCGGTTATAAAACTAAACCGCTGCCTATCACCCTGTTGCTGGAACGCGCAAACCGGTTTGACCGCCCGGTTATCGTTGGCATCGTCCAGATACAACACCGGGCCACCCGCCGCTTCGGTGTCGAGCAAAACCCAGGAGCCACCTTCTTCAAATTGTAATGTCCGCGACGATTCCACTAACTGCACCCAACCGAGTTGGCTAGGGAAAGCGCGGGTGGCCCATTCCAAATCGAACCGGGGGGCAATGGCCAGGACAGGCTGGCCATTTTGCATACGGACTTCTGGCCCGTCCAAACCCGCATCATGTAAGTTTAAACGGTTATGCCCAAAAAACGCTGGCGCTCCAGAATCACCCTGCAAGCAGTTGCGGACAACGGGGCTGAGCGAATCCACATCCCAAACAAAACACCGCACCGGTTGCATGCTCAAGTCGACCGGCTCGCTCCCTGCCGAATGGGCGTCCAGACGGTAGGCGCCGACGATGCCGCTTTGCGGGTCATGGCTGGCGGCAATGGCCTGTCCGGCATTCTCCGTCAAAACCGGGAGGGTTAGGTGGTACCGGCGGCCCGCTTGGATTCCCGCCACTTCGGCAAGCGGGGCGGGCTTAACGGGGATATTGAGGGGGAGCGGTTTATTCATGGTTTTGCGGTGCTTGGCTTTGTCGTATCACATTAAGGGAAAGGGACATTCAATAATGAGGCCAACTTCCGGCGGTTTGCCAGGCATCCCGCTACAAACCCTGATAGCAAGGGGATTCACGGGCATTTGGCCAGTGCCGTTAAGCGGCTAACCGCAGCTGACTGATGTCATAAACCCGACAAAGTCGATAAACACAGCTACTTCAAATTGATTGACGTGACCAATGCCCTGCAAAAACCTGCAATTGTGCCAATGGCGCAGCAGCCTTAAAAAGGGCCTGATGGTGGGCGTTGCTTGGTATGAAATTGTTGGGTAAGGCCAGCGCCATTACGGCAGTAATTGCCCAGGCCGTTAGGCCCTAAAGCAATTTATGCCATATAAACGTAGCCAATTTACTGGGCTGTACGTCACCCTAAACAGCGCTTCCAAGCCGGCCCTTGGCGGCAATTGCAAATAAGTTCATATAAATAAAAAAAATGTCACGAAATGGTAATAATTCATATCAACCCATTGTGCATATGGCTTATCATCAGGCCTCAGGGTAAGGTAGATATTAGTTATAAACCAAGTTAAATCAATTTGTTATCTATGAAATTAAACCACGGGCATCCTTTTGGGCGGGCTGGTTTTTGATTCGATGGCAGCATTAACTTATGCCTTATTAGCCCTGATTTTTTGTTGGTTTTTTCAACAACCTGCTTAGAACGTGTTTTAAAAGCGTCGCGAGCGGTTCGAGTGCAAGGCGCACGGAGCGCAGAAACCGGAGTGTACATGGAGTACATGAGGATTTCGAGCACCGCGCAACGCAGCAATCGAGCCGCGTAGCAGCTTTTAAAATACGTTCTTAGTGACAATAATAAAAATCGGTTTGGTTGGCCCCGCCGCCCAAACCCTATTAAGGGGGAAGAAATGAGTGAAAAGAATGAAATGCTTGAAGCCGTTGTGATTGGCAGTGGTTTTGGCGGTGCGGTCAGTTGTTGCCGGTTAGCGCAAAAATGGCAAGACAAGGTGATGTTGCTAGAACGCGGCAAACGTTACCCGATGGGATCGTTTCCGCGCACGCCCCATGCGATGGCGGATAACTTCTGGAGCCCATTGGGCGACCAGGCCAAACGGCCTAAAAACCTTCGCGAACGCAATTTGCGCGGGATGTTTGATATCCGTAACTTTACCCGCATGGATGCCCTGGTATGCGCAGGTTTGGGCGGCGGCTCTTTAATTTATGCCAATGTGTTTCTGGAGCCGCCGGAAAAAGTTTTTGAATGCGGCTGGCCCAAGTCCATCAACAAAACGTCTTTACAACCTTACTACGAAGTCGCCCGATCCGTGCTGGGCGCACGTCCTATCCCGTCTTGGGAACATGAACCCCGCCGAAAGATCGTCCGCACGGAATTGTTCCAAGCCTTTGCCAAAGATCAAAACCGCACGTCCACTTTGGCGGACATTTGTGTATTTTTCGGCAACAACTTCCGCAAACCCACTGATATTGGCATCCAAGAAACTAACCGTTATGGGGCGACCCAAACCTCTTGCACCTATTGCGCGGAATGCGACGTGGGCTGTAACACCCATTCCAAAAACACCGTTGACCTGAATTATTTGCATGTCGCCGAACACGTCCATAAGGCACGGATAGAAACAGAGTCGGTCGCAGAAAAAATCATCCCCCTCAATGCCCAAGGCGAAGAAGACACGATGGCCCAAGGTGAATTTGGCTATCGCGTGTATTACCGCCATCTCGACCGGGGCGAAACATCCGTCGATGCCCAACGTGTCGTCGTGTCGGCGGGCACTTTAGGTTCCAATGAATTATTGCTGCGCTGCCGGGATGTGTACGGCTCCTTGCCACGGCTCAGCCAACGCTTGGGCAAGCGTTTTTCCGGCAATGGCGATTTCCTGTCATTTGTCGTGGAAGGCAAAAAGCCCGCCGATCCTAATTACGGCCCGGTCATCACCCAATACACCGACTACAACCTGTTCAAAGACCATGACCCTAGCCGCGCGTTTATCCTGGAAGATGCCAGTTACCCTAATTTCGCCGCATGGTTTATCGAAGGGATGCAACCTGGTTTAAATCCCTTGGATAGCCTGAAAAAAGTCTTCAACATGGTTTGTTCGTTATGGCGGCGGTTAGTGCAAACCGTGTTCGGCGGCAAATGGACGGGGTCTTTGGGCGACTTGTTCCATCAAATGCTCAAAGGCGACATGTCTTACCGCAGTGTGGTTTTGTTGTGCATGGGGCTGGATAAAGGTGACGGGGTATTGACCCTGCGCGACGGGCATTTGGACTTGGATTGGCCGCAAAAATCCAGCATGCCGCTCTATGACGCCATTCTCGATAGCGGCCAACAATTTAAGGCCTTTGTCGAATCCCATTGCTTCTTCCCGCTGCCTACCTGGCTTTGGCCTTTCCGCAATAACATCACTGTCCACTCGCTGGGCGGTTGCATCCTCGCCGACAGCCCTGAACAAGGCGTGGTCAGTTCCCTGGATCATGAACGCGGGCAAGTGTTCGGCTACCAAGGCCTGTATGTCGCGGATGGTTCGGTGTTGCCGACGGCGGTCGGCGCCAACCCTATCGCCACCATCTCCGCCGTGTCCGAGTGGATAGCGGAAGGTATTACCGGCGCAAAACACAGCGATGACCTAGCGGCATCAACCACCTATTCTGGAGCATCAAAATGAATGCACAAACACACTCCCAAGCCATCGGTTTCCAATTCACCGAAGAAATGAAAGGTTATCTCGCCGCGGGTGAAACGTCTTATCAAGATGGTTTCGACCAAGGCAAAGCGGCGGACAATTATTTTATGTTCCACCTAACCATCAAAACCGATGATGTCGATGCCTTTTTAGCTTCACCTGCGCATCAGGCCGAAGCCATTGGCTATGTCCAAGGCAATATCGTCGGTGGACAACGTCCGGTGTTAAAAGGCGTTTTTAATTTGTTTGTCGATACCGCCGATCTCAACCGCAAGGAAATGCGTTATCGGCTGTTTATTGAGGACGAATCAGGACAGCCATTGACCATGAGCGGCTTTAAAAGCATCCAGGACAATATCGGCCCCGATTTATGGCAGGACACCACCACGCTGTTCACCAATTTGTTCCGTGGGCATTTGCAGGCGGAAGAAGAAGCGGAAGCGGAATTGTTCGCGACGGGCATCCTGCATATTTTGTTGCCTGATTTTATGCACCAATTGACTACCATGCGTGCCGATGCACCGACGTTCAAAGAGCGGCTAGGGGCAATGGAACGCTTCGGCAAGTTTTTCTTCGGGGTATTGTGGGAGACTTACGGGCCATCCCTGATGCCCAAAATGGGCAGTTTTGAACGGGAAATCCCTTTGTACACCACCGAAGGCGTGAAAGATGCGGAAATCACCACCCATCCCTATAACACCGCCGACCGCTTAGGGCAAAGCTTGTTACGGTTCAAACGAGCACCTTGCCAGGATGTTGTTGTCTTGATTCCTGGGCTGACTGCCGCCAGCGATATGTTCATTATGCCGGAACACTACAATTTGACCTCCTATCTGCTGGACAACGGCTTTACCGATGTCTGGACGATGGACGGGCGGATCAGTAACCGCCAAACCTACAACCTCAGCCGTAACCGTTACAACGTCGATGACTTGGCCTTATATGACCATCCCGCCGCCATCGCCACGGTGCGCAAGGCCGTGGGGCCGGATGCGCGTATCCACGTCATCAGCCATTGCTTTGGCGCATTGTCGTTTACGATGAGCCTGTTCGGCAAAGCGGTCACTGACATACATAGCCTTATCACCAATGGCGTGGCTTTAACCCCCAGAATCCCGCCCTTTGCCAAGTTCAAGCTTGCTGCCGGGCCGTTTATGTGCGATTACGTCTTGGGCGTTGAATACCTGAACCCATGGTGGCAACGCCAACCGGGTTTTTCTTTCGGCAAACTGCTAGGTTGGTTGGTGTCGGCCTTCCACCACGAATGCGATTCGCCAGAATGCCACATGACCAGTTTTATGTGGGGCTATGGTTTTCCGGTGTTGTTCAAGCATGAAAATCTCCATGACATCACCCACAGACGGACTGGCGATTTGTTCGGCGGCAGCAGCGTCAATTATTACCGGCATGTGCTGAAAATGGTCAAGGCCGACAACACCGCCGTCAAATATCTGCCCGGTGACCCGCGTTATCAGAGCTTGCCGGACAATTACTTCGATTACGCTAAAGACATCCAAACGCCCATGTTGCTGGTGACCGGACAAGAAAACGCCTTGTTCACCGATTCCAATATCGTTTGCCACCAACGCCTTGAGCAAATCGTCCCAGGCCGCCATCAACTGCATGTCTTCCCGCATTATGGCCATGCCGATGTGATTATTGGCAAGAATGCCGCCCAAGACATTTACCCGCGTTTTCTTGAATTTCTGCAAAGCCATCAGCACTAGGAGACAGTCGACATGAGCAATGCCAATCTAAATAATCAAAAACCTTTACCCAAAGACTTCTACCTGTTGAACCAACCTGGCTTTGCCGATCCCGATGACCCTGACCGTCCTAACCGTTTGTGCATTTGTTTCAGTGACGTGCATTTCACGGATGGCACGGTCGGCAACCAAAGCGCCGATTCCGTGGTATGGGAAAACGTCTTCAACCGGATTCAAGACTTATGCACTTTACATAATATCCAAGAGCTGACGCTGCTATTAGTCGGCGATGTCGCGGATATGATACGTACGGCGGAATGGTCGGAAAACGGCGTTTATCCGTGGGAGCGCGACGATTCACGCTTCAACGGTATTCTGCAAAAAATCATGCAGGGCATTATCGATAAGCACAGCGGCGAACCTAAACCTTGCGATAAACCGGGCTTTTTTTACTGGCTAAAAAAACTGCCACAAGCCCTGGGTGCACGGGTCAAAATTCAAACCTTGGTGTTGCTGGGCAACCATGACAAAGAAATGTTCGCCGATGATGCAACCTTAAAAATGTTTTATGAGCAGTGCCTAGGCCAGCCTGTCCCTGAATTGACTGAGGCTTATCGCCGCTGGGTCGGGAAAATGTATTTCGGGGACGAAAACCATTATCTTGATGACACGCAACATGTCCCGTGGCTGCCCTTTTATTGGGCTGACCGGGGTTTTAGGCTTTTCGTGACCCACGGTCAATGGCGCGACCAAGACAATAGCCGTGTCATAAAAGCACAAGGGCCATTGCCCGGTTGGCAAGTCTCCGATGGCTGGAATCTGGATACCTGGCGGCAATTAAAATACGCCCCGTTCACGGCGGCCTGTTTTGGCGATACCGTCGCCGCCGGGGTATTGTCCGGGTTCATTTATACCACCAAAAAGAAACTGAATGCCTTGATCGGGCCCACCCAAAGCAACCAACAAACAACACCAGTAAAAGTAGAAATTGAACGCCTCTGCAAGACTTTGGATGAGTTGGATTTATACCGCCCCACCTATGCTGCGGTAGGACGGATCATTAAGGACACTTGGCGTTTGCGTAAAAAAGGCAAAGAGTTCGCGGGCATCAGGAAAATCATTGAAGACGAATTGCTCAACTCTATCCATACCTGGCTGGGCTGGGACTTTACCTTAGAAAGCGCCACGCCGACCCTTAAAATCGGCCTGCGTATCGCGAAGCCTATAGTCAGCGTGATGTCTTTGCTAGGTTCGACCATCGAGCTGGGATTTTTATACCTGATGATGTGGGGCATGACCCAACTGAAACAGGGCATATTTAATTTCAGCGATGCGCCGTCTTATAAGGACATGAAAAAATTTCCGACGTTCTTAGAAGCCTACCGCGATTATGGATTCCGTATCCATGGCGAAGGCCACACCCACATCCCTTTGCAAGAAGAACTGTATTTCAAACAACCGGATAAACCCGAAGACCGCAAGAGCTATACCTATATCAACTTCGGCACGTGGCGCGACCAAATTGTCATCGCCCAGAAAGGCAAATATCGCCGGCGCGGTGTCGGACGCGCCCTGTGCGTGCTAGATCTGGTCTCAGACACCAGTGTCGAGTGCATTAAGGAAAAAGACCTCAACAAACGCGGCTATGCTTACTGGATAGAAGACATCTTGACTTGGGGCGATCACTTCGACCGTTTTTAAGGCAGGGTTGGATTCGCTTCTTTTTGACATTCCCTCCTTATCGTTTTGGTAAAACTGCCGTTATCTGCAATGAAAGCAGTGGTTATTTAAAGGCCTTCTTACTGGCTTTTGGCGGCAGCATCTTTTTCAACGGTGATGAGGGCTACAAAAAATATTCGGAGGATTTATGAACAGTTGTTTGACGTGGTTTTCCAGGGTGTTGTGGCTAAGCATTTTGGCACATCTAGGCTATGCGGGCCTGTTGATGTTCGCACCAGACGGTTTTGGCGGAGTCATTGGTGCGGAATATGTCGAGTTTGCTTATGCCTATGTCGCTAATGTCGGCATGTTATTGGCGCAAATTTGCCTGTTTGCCATTTGGACGGCAAACGATCCGCAACGCTACCGGATTTATGCTTGGCTGTTGGTATTAATCCATGTCGGTATGGCGGTGTTTTTAGCTATCGGCATGGGATTTAGTTCGGCGTTTGGCCTATTTGCCGCGCTGGATGTGGTGCTGGCCTTAGTGTTAGGTGGCCTCTTATACGCTGGGTTGCCGGAAGCAGACGATGGCTTTGCCCAAGCCCTTGGCACATCTGGCCTTACGCCAGAAAACAGCTATTTACTTTGGTTTTCCAGAATGACTTGGCTAGGCATGCTGGCCAATATGGTCTTTGTGATTCCCGCCTTAGCCATGCCCGAATGGTATGGCGGATACCTCAACACTCCCGATGTTGCCGCCACTTATTCGTGGCTACGTTACGCCGGAGTGGCATTGTTGCTGGCGACGGTGCTGTACGCGCCCGCCGCCCTTGATCCCCGACGTTACCATGCGTTTGCGTGGCTATCGGTCGTCGCCCGCTTGTTCGCGGCGGCATTTTGGATTTGGCAAAACGCTTTCTGGAGTTTTGTCGGCCCGATGGCGACGTTTTTTGTCGCTGACGGGACGTTTGGCTTGATATTCGCGTATTTGCTCCAAACTGGCATGCCAGAAGAATACCGGATCAGCTGCGCCAATCTGGCGAATTTACTGGCGCAATGGCTAGATTTACTGGCATCAAAATTCGACACTTTGCTGAAAAAAGTGGCGGCGGCAGCTTGCCTGTTGGTTCTCGGTGTGGTGGGTTATGCGTTTTGGGCCAATATGCTCCGTACCGAGCCGGAAACCGTGTTTAGCAGTGCCGAAGAGCAATTCAAATACGGGGCGATTGGTTTAGGTATGCAGGCACGGGTTCCTTACTATATCTGGCAGGTGATGCCGGAATTGTGCGCCAACCTGTTGCCAGAACCGCGCCATGGTTGGGCATCTTTGGGCTTGTTATACGAAGACGGCAAAGACTTGCCGGTAGGGTTTGCGAAACGCACCATCGGCTACCCTAGCGTGGAACCGACCTGTTCGGCTTGCCACACGGGAAGCTATCGCACAACAGCGGGCGGCAAACGCGAAATTACCTTGGGTAGCCCTTCGCAACAACTGGATTTACAAAGCCTCCAATGGTTCCTGTATGGCTGCGTGGCGCAACCGGACTTTACCCCCGATAACGTGCTGGCAAAAATCCGCGGGAAAAACCAGCTTTCCGCTACCGAAGCTTTGTTTTACCAATACCTGATCATACCGTTCACCAAACAAGCCTTACTGACGCAACAAAAGGCTTATGAATGGCAAAAATCACGGCCTACACAAGGGCGGGGACGGACGGACACCTTCAATCCGACCAAATTTAACGTCTTCCATCTGGCCGATGACCATACCATCGGTACGGTGGACTTACCGGCGATCTGGAACCAGCGCGCGAGGGAAGGCTTGTCCCTGCATTGGGACGGCAACAACAATTCCATTTATGAGCGCAACTATGCCGCGGCGATGGCGGTAGGCGCAACGCCTTATTCGGTATTGCCCGACCAGTTCAAATTAATCACGGATTTTGTGTTGCAGTTGGCACCGCCCAGCTATCCGTTCAGCATCGACCAAACTAAACTGGAACATGGCTGGCGGCTTTATCAAGACAATTGCGGGGGCTGCCATGATTTGGGCACACAAAAAGTGGGGACGGTAACGCCCGTTAATGCAATAGGCACAGACCGCCATAGGTTGGATTCGTTTACCGCCAACCTAGTCAAGACTTTCCATAGCATCCAGGAGCGGCAGTTTAAATTCGATGCCTACAGCAAAACCGACGGTTACAGCAATTTGCCGATTGATGGCATCTGGATCCGGGCGCCTTATTTGCATAATGGCTCGGTGCCGGATCTGCACGCGCTGTTGCAAGCCCCCGGCCAACGACCCAAGCAGTTTTACACAGGTTATGACGTGTATGATCCGGCCAAGGTTGGTTTTATCACCGATGGCCCGGAAGCCAAGCAATATGGCTTTTTGTTCGACACCACCCAGCCGGGTAACGACAACAGCGGCCATGCTTATGGCACGGACTTAAACGAGGGGGAAAAGCAAGACTTGCTGGAATATTTAAAGACACTTTAAAGTTGCCGTAGGCCAGGGATGGCTTGTCCTTACACTGGCAAAACGCTTGCACACCTGACTTATGTCCGCCACCGCGGATGGATGGCGGGCGTCAGGATAGCTAATGCGGATCCTTGAATTGGATGCTATGGAAAATGCGTTCTGCTAACGGGCGTGAAACCTTACCCTCGAAGTTCAGGATCATCGTGAAGTGCGTCGGGACGGGGTCGCTTTCGTGCACTTTAGGCACGACAAGGAGCAATTTAGACTCCGTGCCCAATAGGCGCGCGGGCCTGCCATCAATGGCCGTTTGCTCTTCGGCCGCTCCGTCCATGCCGCTTACGGAATTTTCGTACCGCCCCATATCGAAGGTGAGCGTCAACCCGCCACCCCGATAGAGCGCCGCCAACGAGTCTATCGCCTGCACGGGTTGGGGCGACAAGTAGCCGGGACGCGAGAAGCAGAATGCGCCACCTGGACATTCGTCCACCCATCCGTCAATTGGCGATACCGCGGATTGCTGGCCGCTATTCGGCGGCGGAGCGGGGCGGTTGCCGTTGTCGCAGCCGACGGCGGCAATGCCTGGCAGGAGGCACGCGGCGGCCAACCATTGCGCCCTGCGGGGCGGCAAGCCGTTTGCGGTGGTCATGGCACGCGGCCTAGTTTTGCGCAGTGCATAGCTTCCCTCACTTATGGCAAATCTGGTCAGCTTCAGGCAAGCCAGCTAGCCGTGCTTTACGTGACCGGATGCTGGCAGCGATAATCCCCACTAGCAGCAATATTGCTGATGAGGGCTCGGGGATCGCCTCCGCCGCCATGATCAAGACGGGGTTGATCGTGATAAATCGCTGCCCGCCTGTGTCCGTTTGCACTAAGGGGCTGGCGAGGATAATTGACACTTCGGTTGCGTTCAGATCCATGAATCCGTTGATGAACGGGTTCATAAGGTCATTGCCAGTGCGATGACTGAGGCCGAGGTTATGCCCCAGTTCATGCGCAAGCAACTGGTTTCCAACGGAAATGATGCCGCCGGACGGGATGCTGTTGTCCGCGGCATATAATGACTCGACGACGAAGTTCGGGCCGCCAACTTGGCCGCAGCCTATGATGGACGGATTGATCGAGCCGCAAGAGCTAATGGTGTCGACATAGTAAAAATTAACGATGTTTGACAAGCCGGTATGCAAGCTGAAAAGATCGCCAATTTCGGCATCGGTGCTGATATCCAGCAAATCGGGGCGGACAAACTGCGTTGTCGGGCCGATGCGGATATCGACGGTGTTGGCGCCAAAACTCGACTGCGAAAAAATGGCGTCCAGGCCGGATTCATTGATTGTTACGTAGGCGGCGTTCGCCGTCAATGGCGCGGCCAGCATGGCGGCGATAAAACACAAAGACTTAATTTTCATTTTTATATCACGTTGATTAAAGTAGTTGACGGCACCTCGCTTGTGCCGCAAATATCATACCATGCAACTATGTTAATGGTTGCGCGGAGATAAGGGCTTGCGTGGTTGACGCTTTAATTTAGGCTATGTCACCGTTAATTGTTGAAAATTCCCCAAGGCGGCATTGAGCAGCCATTGCGGCGTTGGGTTGTGGTGCTGCTCAAAGACCCGCCGCCAGCCTAGATAGTGCGGCAAATAGT
>Ga0082335_1001291_pt1 | contig 54669 bp, 42 predicted proteins | sample Subgrocontami58m_FD_72375 | JGI IMG/M metagenome (GOLD analysis project Ga0082335, IMG submission 72375) | Subsurface groundwater microbial communities from S. Glens Falls, New York, USA - GMW37 contaminated, 5.8 m (SPADES assembly) (version 2) ... | reverse complement strand
CGCGAACCCGGCCGCGGCCCCGCCGGGGGCGGACACGAAGGCCGCGCCTGCTCCGGACAAATCAAAGCCGCCGCCATCACCCGCCGATGCGCGAAAAGCGGCGATGGCCGAAATGGAGCGCGCGCGCGCCACGGCTCAGGAGCTCATCACGCGGCGGACGATGACCAACTACATCGGCTACCAGCTTCCGCCAGGCACCGCGATGCAGCTGCTGTCCGATCAGTCGATCTTCATCCGCAATTCGATCAACGAGGTGCGCGAGAACGCGATCTTCGGCGGGCTCATTGCGATTGCCGTGCTGTATTTGTTCCTCCGCAACGTCGTCCAGACGCTCATCGTCAGCCTGTGCATTCCGATTTCAATCCTGGCGACGTTTGCGCCGATGCACATGGCGGGCGTGTCGCTCAACATCATCTCGCTCGGCGGACTGGCGCTCGGCGTCGGCAACCTGGTCGACAACGCCATCGTCGTGCTCGAAAGTGTCTTCCGCTGCCGCGAGGAAGGCGATGATCCCGTCACGTCCGTCGTGCGCGGCACGAGCGAGGTCGCGATGCCGGTCGTGGCGTCGACGCTGACGACCGTCGCGGTTTTCTTTCCGATTGTCTTCGTGGAGGGGGTGGCCGGCCAGCTGTTCGGCGACATGGCGCTGGCCGTCGTTTTTTCGCAAATCGCGTCATTGATCGCCGCGCTCTACCTGATTCCGATGCTGGCGTCGAAAGCGGCGGGCATGTCGGGCTCGGTCGACGCCGTTCCCGGCGGCCCAGGATTGAGTGCGCAGCTCCGGCGCCGCGGCTATCTGCAATTCCCGGTCAACGCGGGAGCGAGCCGCCTGGTCCAGGCCGGGCAAACGCTCTCGCTGGTAGTTGTGCGGCTGTTCCTGGGCGCTGCGGTGATCATCGCGGTGGTCGTGAAAGGCTTGCTGGCAGTGGCCGTGGTGGTCGCCTGGCCGGTTTTGGCGGCGATTCCCCGGGCGCGCGGCGTGACGTCGCGCGTGACGGCATGGCTGGCACAGGATCGCGCGGGTCGGCTTGCGAGCGAGCGACTCTGGCCGGGCATGCTGGCGTTTTCGTTTTCGGACCGCTTCGCGCCCGGCCTGGCTCGTGTGGCGCGATGGATCGTCGCGCGCCACTGGCGCTGGATCGTGTTGCTGGTGATTCCCGGGCTGCTGGTCGGCCTCTATGTCCTGGCGCGAGCGCGCGGGTGGATCGTCGCGCCACCGCCGGCCGCGCCACCCTTGGTGCCGGGAATGCCAGTATCATCCGCGCCGGCGCAACCCGCGGCCTGGTATGTTCCGATTTCACGCTGGGCCCATCCCAAGGAATGGTGGCGGTTGACGGTCCTCTGCGTCCCGGGAGTGCTGCCGTTTCTTTTCGTGTTCGCCTGTGCGGCGACGGAGATTGTTCTGCGGATCAGCGGCACCGTGCTGCAAACGCTCGCGCTGATGATCGCGCAGTTGTGCATCGGGGGGTTGCGTGCGTGCATGCTGGGACTTGCGCCGCTGGCCGGCTCGGGTCTCGGCTGGTTCGAGCGTGGCACGATTTGGATGCAGGATAACTATCCGCGGCTGCTGCGCGTGACGCTGCAACATCGGTTGGCGGTGCTCGGGAGCGCGTTCGCCGCGCTGGTCGTAAGCACCGGGTTGATCGTGCCGCGGCTAGGCAGCGATCTGATCCCGCAGGTGCACCAGGGCGAGTTCAACCTCGATGTCACGCTGCCGATCGGCACGCCGCTCGAGCGCACCGGGGAAATCGCCGAACAGATCGACCAGGTCGTGCGCGCGCAGCCCGACGTCGAGCGTACCGCCGTGACCGTCGGTGCCGAGGAGAGCGCCAGCACTTCAATCGAAGCCGGCGAACACTCGGCGCGGCTCACGGTGCGGATGAAAACCGGACTGCCCGTGACCGCCGAGTCGGCGTTGATCGACCGCATTCGCGGGCGGTTCCGTGATCTGCCGGAAGTGAAGCTCGAGGTGTCGTATCCGGCGCTCTTCAGTTTCAAGAATCCGATCGAGGTCGAGATTCGCGGCCACGACCTCACGCAATTGAAAAGGTTCAGCCGCGAGGCGGAGTCGCTGCTCGCCGAGCGCGTGCCGGGACTCGTGGACGTGCGCTCGACGCTGCAGACCGGGCACCCGGAGATTCAGGTCGTCTACCACCGCGATCGCCTCGCGGAATTCGGCCTCAATCTCCGCAGTGTCGCCGACCTGGTGCGCAACAAGGTGCAGGGCCGCACCGCCACCGAGTTTCGCAAGGAGGATCAGATGATCGACATCGTCGTGCGGCTGCGCGAAGAGGATCGTTTTGGTGTCGCGGAACTGCGGCGGCTGGTGGTGAATCCGGGCGGCGCGGTGCCCATCGCGCTCTCGGCCGTGGCCGAACTCACGATCAACGAGGGGCCGAGTGAAATCCGCCGCGTCGATCAGCAGCGCACGGCGCTGATCACGGCGAACATCCGCGGCGCGGACCTCGCGACGGTCACCCGCGATATCATGACCGTGATGAACTCGATCGATTTTCCGGCGGGTTTCAGTTTCGACGTCGCCGGCCAGAACAAGGAAATGCAGACGTCGCTCAACAGTCTGCTGCTCGCCTTCGCGCTCGCGGTGTTTCTCGTCTACATTGTCATGGCGAGCCAGTTCGAATCGTTGGTGCAGCCGCTGCTGATCATGATGACGGTGCCGCTCGCGATGATCGGCGTGGTGTGGGTGCTGTGGCTCGCGAGCATCCCGGTCACGATCATGGTGTTTCTCGGTTTGATCATCCTGGTCGGGATCGTCGTGAACAACGCGATCGTCCTCATCGATTACATCAACACCCTGCGCGGTCGTGGGGTCGAAAAGACCGAGGCGATCATCGAAGCCGGCCGCGCGCGGCTCCGGCCGATCATCATGACGGCATTGACGACGGTCGTCGGCCTCGTGCCCATGGCGCTCGGCATCGGTGAAGGCGCCGAGATCCGGACGCCGATGGCGATTACGGTGATCGTCGGGCTGTCGGCCGCCACCGTGCTGACGCTGGTGGTGGTCCCGACGCTCTATTATCAATTCACATCCAGCCGCGCGCTCACCACGCCCGGTGCCGAGGAACCTCAACCGCAAGCCGAGCCGCAGGCTTTGGGGCAGTGAGACCCATGACGCGAGCGCCCGCCGTCTACGCGATCCCGCGGTTCTCGGTCCACCGGCCGGTCACGGTGCTGATGATCCTGCTGACGATTCTCGTCGTCGGTTACATCGCCTACGATCGCATACCGCTCGCCCTGTTTCCCGAAGGCTACGAGGGGAACCAGCTCAGCATCTACACCAGTTATCCCAACGCGTCGCCACGCGACGTCGAGGAGAAGGTCTCGCGCAAGATCGAGGATATCGTCGGCACGGTGCCGAACGTGAAGCGCGTGAACAGCTACTCGAGCAACGGCTATTGCTACGTGCGCGTCGAGTTCCAGACCGGCACGAACCTGCGCAGCGCCTACGCCATGCTCACCGATCGCATGGATCGGGTGAAGCCGCTGCTGCCCGACGATGTCGACCGCATTTACGTGCGCCGCTGGGATCAGAACGACGCGCCGATGATGAACCTCGTCGCGTCACTGCCACCGGACATGGACGACGTGGCGTATCGGATGGAGAACTTCGTCAAGCCCGCGCTGCAGCGGATCGAGGGCGTCGGCAACGTCGAGATCCAGGGCGTCCAGTCGCGCGAGGTGCAAATCGAGTTGATCGACGAGCGGCTGCGCAGTCATCGCATCGATGTCGCCGCGATGCTCAACAATCTGCGGACCCAGAATTTCGCGTTGTCCGGCGGCTATGTGATCGAGGGTGGCCAGAAGATTTTCGTCCGCTCGATGGGCAAGTTTACCACGCTCGACCAAATCTCCGGGATGCTGGTGGATGACCAAAAGCGGCTGCGACTTGGCGACGTGGCGAAAGTGCAGTTCCGGCCGCCGCGCAAGGACTGGGTTTACCGCGTCGATCGCCAGCCGTCGCTCGGCATCTGGATCACGCGCGACTCCAGCGGCAACATCGAGCGGATCAGCCGAGAAATTCGCGCCACACTCGCGGAATTGCGGGAGATGCCGCAGCTCGCGGGAATTTCATTCAACGTGTTCTGGGACCAGGGGAAGATGGTCGTGCAGTCGATCGACAACCTGAAGGACTCCGCGTATTGGGGCGGGCTGTTCGCGGCGATCATCATCTTCGTGTTCCTGCGGGCGATCCGGATGACGAGCATTCTCACCCTGGCCATCCCGCTGTCGCTCCTCTGCACCGTGGTGGCGCTCTATTTCACCGGCTGGTCGCTGAACATGGCGACGATGATGGGGCTGCTGCTCGCCGTCGGCATGGTCGTCGACAACGCCATCGTGATCGTGGAAAACATCTATCGGCTGCGGCAGGAGGGCGTGGAGCCGACGCGCGCCTCGATCGTCGGGGCGGGCGAGGTGGGGCTGGCGGTGGTGATGTCGACGTTCACCTCGATCGTCGTGTTCCTCCCGCTCATCCTGATGAAGCAGGCGGGCGAGTTCTCGTTCTTCATGCTGCGGATCGGGTATCCCGTCATCGTCTCGCTGCTCGCGTCCCTGTTCATCGCGCTGGTCTTCGTGCCGGTGGCGGCGCAACGGCTGTCGCGCGGCCGGCAACACCGCGAGCTGCGCGTGATTTCGTGGATGAAGGATCGCTACGTCAGCGCGCTCCGCTGGGTGCTCGTGCATCGGATCGAGGCGACGCTGGTGGTGATTGGGCTGGGACTGCTGACGTGGTTCGGCAAACCGCTGCGCCAGTCGTACGGCGGCGGCATGAGCAACGGGGAGCCCACGGTATGGTTTTTCTTCGAGCTGCCGTCGGGCGGCGACCTCGAGCGGGCCGATGCGTTTTTCACGCAGGTCGAGGATTTCCTGCAGCAAAATCAGGCCAAATATAACTTCGACCGGATCGAAACGCGCTTCGGCTACAACCGCGGGCAGGTGCAGATGCGACTGCGCGACGATCCGAACACGCAGTGGTACGCGTACGCCTGGGACTCGCTGCTGAAGTCGATGAAGTTGCGGCCGCCGGTGATGGACCGGAACGAGATTGAGGGACATTTCCGCGAGAACTTCAAAATGCCCGCCGGCATCGTCATGCGCGGGCGGTTCGGCACCGGCGCAACCTCGGACCCGGCGATGTCGATCAGCCTTTACGGCGAAGACACGACGACGCTGATCGGGCTGGCGGAGGAGGCCGTGCGGCGGCTGCGCACGATCCCCGGCTTGCTTTCGGTGGAGATGGATACCGAGCGCGGTGGCCAGGAGCTGCAGATTCAGCTCAACCGGGATCGGGCGCGGCGGCTCGGGATCGATCCCCGCGCCGTTTCGAGCGGGATTGGTTACACGATGCGCGGACAGGAGGTCGGGCGATTTCCCGGGTGGGACGGGCGCGAAGTGCGGATCTTTGCGCAGCTCGGTGAAGCCGACCGCACGCGGCTCGACGACGTGAAGAGCATGACCTTTCGCACCGACGCGGGCATCGAGGTGCCGCTGGAAACGCTCGCCGATTTGCGCGTGGCCAAGACGCTGGGGCAAATCCAGCGCGAGGGCCGGCAGACGATCCTGCGCATCAATGCCCGCGCGCCGCGCGCCGATTCGCGCAAGCTGTTCGAGGCGGTCGAAAAGGCGATGGCGGGTTTCGACCTGCCGCGCGGTTACCGCTGGGACAAGGGCCGCGAATGGGGACAGAACGCCGAGCAGGAGAAGGCGATGCTGCAGGCGGGCGTGCTCGCGGTGACCTTCGTGTTCCTGCTGATGGGGCTGCTCTTCGAGTCGTTTGTATTGCCGCTCGCGGTGATCATCGCCGTGCCGTTTTCCTTCATGGGCGTGTACTGGGCGCTCTATTGGACCGATACGCCGCTGGAGATTATGGCGCGGATCGGCATTGTGATTCTGGTCGGCGTCGTCGTGAACAACGCGATCGTGCTCGTCGACATGGCGAATCGGCTGCGGGCGGACGGCCTGTCGCGATTCGACGCGCTGATCGACGCGGGCCGCCACCGATTGCGCCCGATCCTGATGACCACTCTCACGACGGTGTGCGGCCTGATTCCGATGGCGCTCGGCAACTCGAAGGTCGTCGGTCTGCCCTACGCGCCGCTCGGGCGCACGATGATCGGCGGGCTGCTGGCGTCGACGTTGCTGACGCTGGTGATCGTCCCGCTGTTCTACACGTTGCTCGACGATTTGCGCGAACACGCAGCCCGGGTGATGAGTTCCGCGTTCGGTCGCGAGCGGCCGGAGCCGTTGGCGTCTGGTGCGGTGGGCGGTGGAGTGCGCGCGAATCGCGCCGAATAATCAGCTGCGCGTTCCGGGGGACGATCAGTCTCCATCCGACGTGGCCCCGCAACGGTCTTCGAGCACTTTTCCCTCCTCCTTCTCGCTTGCAGTTCAATGTCTCAGCTGAGACATGGAACCGCAAGCAACCGCGATCTTACGTGAAACCTCGGTCCGAGGAACTGCTCTACTTCCTGATGTGGACGACGGATGTGCTCCTGCGGCCCACGTGGCGCCGTCTCGAGCAAGATTCGTTCGAGTCGTGGGCTTGGCGGAATGGACTGGGGCGGCGCCTCGCGGCACTCGAGCGGCAGAAACTAATCGAGCGGCATCCCGAGCCGGATCTCGGTCGGGTCGTGCGGTTGACGCTGGAAGGGCGGCGACACGCCCTGGGGGGACGGGATCCGGTTACGCGTTGGAGCCGTTCCTGGGACGGCCAATGGCGCATGGTTATTTTCGATCTACCCGCTGCCCGCACCGATCTGCGCAAGCAACTCTGGCGCCGATTGCGCGAAGAGCATTTCGGCTACCTGCAGCAGAGCGTATGGATCAGTCCTGATCCGGCGGTGGCGATCCGCGAAACATTGGAAGGCGTCAAGGTGCAGGCCGACTCGTTCCTCGTCATCGAGGGCCGTCCGGCCGCCGGGGAATCCGACGGCGAAGTTGTCGCTGCGGCGTGGGACTTCCCGCTGATCAACGAACATTACGAGCAACACCTGCGGACTCTCCATCGCTTGCCTGGCCGCGGCCTCAAGTTGGTCGAGTGGGCCCGGCAAGAAAACGCCCTCTGGCGCGCTGCCCTGCGGATTGACCCGCTGCTGCCGTCCACCTTGCTGCCCCGCGGTTACCTGGGCGGCGAGGCGCTGCACCGGCGCAAAAGTGTCTTCGCGGAACTGTGCCAGCAGCACACCTGAGTCGCTCCCAGCTGCGGTTCTATGTCTCAGCTGAGACATGGAACCGCAGCTGGGGGTGGGGAAGGCGGCGGGCGTCGCGCCGACCGCGCAGTCGGAGTGCGTTCGGCGCGCATCGGCGCGCACACTCGCGCGTTGACGCTCCGCGGGCGGATCCGCGAGCTTGGCAACCGCTGAATCCATGATCCGTGTTTTCGTCTCCGGCTGCTACGACATCCTGCACGCGGGCCACGTGCAGTTCTTCCGCGAGGCACGGGCGCTCGGGGATCACCTCACGGTGTGTTTCGCTTCGAACGACGTGCTGTGGCTGCACAAGCACCGCCGCAGTTCGCTGCCGGACGAACACAAGCGCGCGTTGCTCGCCGCGCTGCAAATGGTCGACGAGGTGGTCGTCGGCACCGGCACGGAGGAGGGCATCGACTTCCGGGAGCACTTCCTGCGATTGCGGCCGGACATCCTCGCGGTGACGGAGGACGACAAGTACAGCCCGCTGAAGCAGGCGCTCTGTGCGGAAGTGGGTGCGCGTTACGTGGTGATGCCGAAGACCCCGCCGCAGTTTCCGCCCATCTCGACGACGCAAATCGTGAAGTTCATTCGCGCGCCCGAGCAGGCACCGTTGCGCGTCGATTTCGGCGGCGGCTGGCTCGATGTGCCGCGGCTCGCGCGCGAGGGAGCGTACATCGTCAATTGCGCGATCGCGCCGACCGTCTCGCTGCGGGAGTGGCCCTACGAACGCAATGCCGGACTCGGCGGCTCCGGTGCGTGGGCGCTGCTCAACGGCAAGGATGGCGTGGGCTCGGAACTCGATCTCGGCGTCGGCTGGCAGGACCCCGCCGTGATCGCCGAGACCGGCCTGTGCGTTTGGCGCAGTGGCAGGCGGCCGTCGCTCGAGGTAAAGACAAGCGGCGAGTTCCTCCGTGGCCGGATGGCGCTGTATTGGACCGGCGCGCCGCACGACACTCCGGGGATCGTGGCGGGCCAGCGCGATTACGACGCCATCGCGCGGGCGGGCGCGACGGCGCGCGACGCGGTGTGGCACAACGATCGCCACGGCCTGGCTGATGCCGTGCGGCAGTCCTACGCGGTGCAGCGCGCCGAGGGCATGGAGCCGTTGTTGGAAAACATCCCCGGCGCGCTCGGCTGGAAATATTGCGGCGGCGGTTTCGGCGGATATGCCGTGTACATTTTTTCTGATACGGCGCAGCGCGACGGCACCTGTGGCCGAAAGAATTTCCGCGCCATCGAGCCGTACGTCGCGGCGCGATAGGGCGCTCGCCCGCTGCCGTCGACCGGATGGCGCCGTTCGTCCGGCGTCAGAGCTTCAAGCCGATCGGCAATGTGTCGCCGAGGGCGCGGGCTTCGTCCTCGGCCTCGAGCGCCACGACTTCGGTGACCATCTGCAGCCAGCGGGGCGGCGCCTTGGCGTTCTCGAGCGCGGCGACGGTGCGCGCGCGCAAGTCGGCGTCGAGGTCGCGCGTGCGATCGCCGGTCACGCGGGCGAGTTGCACCGCGGCAAACGCGGCGCCGTCGACCGTGCGCAGGTCGCGCCGCAGCAGCAGCTCGAGCCACACCGCGGCCTGCTCCGCCGGCACGGTCCGGTGGCCGCTGCCGTAAATCGGCGCGCGGGCGCCGATGCGACCGAGCGACCAGGCCCAGGGCCCGCCGGGCGACAGTGACGGCGCGCGCAGTCGTTCGGCGATCCAGCTGCCGAGCATCGTCTTCTCCCGCAGCCCGAGCTGTTCGAGCGACGCCGCGGTCCGCACCATTTCGTCGAGCCCTTCCGGCTGCAGCCCCTTCGGCTTCGCCGCATTTTTCGATGCGCCCGCCGGGACGCGGCGTGCGAGATGCGGCTCGAGAAACCGCCAGATGGCCTGGTGCTGCTCCGCCGTGAGCCCCCCGCCAATCCGCCGCCACATCACCCAGAATTCATTCCAGACCGAGGCCTCGCCGTGGAAGGTCACGGCTTCGGAGAAAAGCTGAAACGTCTGCTCGCCGCGCCAGTCGTCGAGCGGATAACCGAATCCGGGCCGCAGCCCGTAGCCGATGAACCGGTAGAACACGCGCTCGTGGATCGCCGAGCGACGGCGCTTTTTCGCGCCCGCGAACAACGTGCCCCACAACTCGCGCAGCAGCGGGACGCTCCACGTTTCGCGTGGTCCGAGCGCCGTCTCGAGCGTTTCGCCGAGTCGTTTCACATCGCGGGGCTCCACCGTGCGCGGGGCCGGACCGTAAACGCGATCCACCAGCTCGCGAACCTGGCCAAAGCTGGCCGGCATCGACTCGGTGACCGTCGCGCCGGCGCGCGCGACCGCGCCGCGCAGCTCGAACTCGAGCCGCCACCGCTCGTCCGCGGCGTTCGAGACGCACCAGAGCTCGAGCGTGCCCAGCTCGGTCAACGTCGATCGCAGGTGAACCGGTACGGTTGCGCCCTTCGCGTGGGTCGCGCGCAGCAGTGTGTGCAGCGGCGGCAGCGGATGAAACGAGTCGTCGATGGCGACAATCGCGCCGGGGGCGTCGACGCGGTCCGCCGTCGTGGCGTAGAGTGGAAACTGCACCGGCCGGCCCACCGTGAGCGTGAAGGGCCGCTCGGTCAGATCGAGCGTCTGGCCTTCCTCGTGTCCGCGCGGAATCACGCACACCGCGCGGGCTGCCTCCGATTCGGTGCCACTCGTGAGTCCGATGTACAACGCCTGCGCGGCGCCGCCGCCGATCCGCCGGCCCAGCCCGCGCCGCACGAGGCCGTACGCCGCGGCGCCACGCGCCACGGCGAGATCGAGCGAGTCATGGTGCAGCAGCGGAATCCGCGGTTGGTCGGGCCACCAGCTTGCCCCCACGTCAACCAGCCGCTGCGCCAGTCGTGGCGCATTGAATACGCCGCCGTTGAGCAGGATGGCGTCCGGCCGGGGAAGGGCCGCGGCTCCGGCCATGTAGCCACGAGCGTGAGCGAGTGGAGCATTCGAGTCCACTCGCTCACGCTCGTGGCTACGGTCGGCACCCAGCGCCGCGCGGCCCGCCGCCGCGTGCCTGGTGAGGAATGCCGCGAGGTGCCGCGTGATCGCGGCATCCGGCGCGTAGGGCAGTCCGAGTTCCTGCAGGGCGCCGCGCGCGCCGCGCCGCGGCGGCTCGTCCGCCGCCACGTTCGGGAAAAAACCGTCGACGATCAACTGCTCGACTTCCGCGCGCGTCACCTCGGTCGAGAGCGTCGAACCAATCAGGCGGCTGCCGCCGCCGGCCAGCACGATGGGGTGACGCTCGGGTGCGGTGACCGCGAGCAGCGATTCCTTCGCGCCGCGGGCCGCCTGCACGAGCTGCGTCCACTGTGTCGCCGTCAATTTGTGCCCGCTGGCGGCCAGCCGCTCCTCGGCGCGACGCGCGAGGGCTGCATCCATGTTGTCGCCGCCGAGCATCAGGTGTTCGCCGACCGCGATGCGTTTGAGCACGGGCCCGTCGTCGCCGAGCGCGACCGAGATGAGCGTGAAATCCGTCGTGCCGCCGCCGACATCGACCACGAGCACCAGCCGGATTCCCGCCAGGGCCTCCGCCAGGTCGTGCCGGTGCCGCGAGGTAAAATCGTAGAATGCAGCCTGCGGTTCCTCGACCAGGGTGAATTTTTCAAAACCGGCCTGTCGCGCGGCGGTCACGGTGAGCGCGCGCGCTACCTCGTCGAACGAGGCGGGCACAGTGATGATCACCTCCTGCGCCGCCAGCCGGGCTTGCGGGTGAGCGTGGTCCCAGGCGTGCGCGAGGTGGGCGAGGAGCAGGCTCGACGCGTGCATCGGCGAAACCTTCGGCACATCGGCCGGCGCACCCCAGGGGAGAATCGCCGCCGTGCGGTCCACGCCCCCGTGGCACAGCCAGCTTTTCGCCGACGCGACGAGCCGGCCGGGCACGCGCGCGCCCTGCCACCGGGCGAACTCGCCCACGATCAGCGGCGGCGATTCGCTCCACGGCAGCGCCGCCATGCCCGCGGCGAGTTCGTGCTCCCCGGGCACGTACAGGCACGAGGGCAGCAGCGGCAGCGTCGCGACCTGCCCCGGCCGTTGCAGTTGCGGCACGGGAAAATCGGTGATGGTGGCATCCGCGCCCTCGGCGACGCGCGCGAAAGCGACGGCACAATTGCTCGTGCCGAGATCAATGCCGATGACGTGGGACATTGGAAAAGAGACGAGAGACTAGAGACCAGAGACCAGAGACCAAGGACCGGAGAGCGGGGGGAAGAATTTCACGAGTGTCGGCGCCGCATGTTGCCCGGCAAACACGTAGCCTTCCCCGGAGAGGTGTATCACCGCCTGCGGGGGCGTCCGAGGTCTTTGGTCCCTCGTCTTAGATCCCTTCCTATTCCTTCATTCGGACATTCAACTCGAGTTTCCAGCGACCGGGGCCGCCGCGCTCGAGACAGCGCAATTCGAGCGTGCCGATTTCCGTCACGGCGGCTTGCAGGTTCACGGGCACCAGCCGGCCGGCGTCGCCGTTGCGGGCCGGCAGCGTCGTTTCCACCGGCGCGACCTCCTCGAACTCGTCGCTCCCCGCCGGGTCGTCGAGCATCGCGCCCACCGGATCCTCGCGCCGGACCGAACTGGAAAAGAACCGGAAACGCGTCGGCTCGCCCACGACGAGACCGAATTCCTGCGGCGGGACTTCGGCCGTCGTGCCTTCCTCCATGCCGAACGGAGCCACGCACAGTGCGCGGACCGGTGGTTCCCGGCCCGGCACGGCGGGCACGGCCGACTCGACGCCCACATAGTAGGCGCGGGCGGTGCCGCCGCGAATCCGGAGGCCGTGCCCGTGGCGCGCCCAGCCGTAATAGGCTGCGCCCCGCGCGACAGCGAGGTCGAGTTCCGCCCCTTCGAGCTCCTTGGCCGGCCGTCCGCCGTCCGCCGTCAGCCAGCGATTGAGTACATCGAGCACGCGCTGCTTGAGAATCGACGATTTGAATACGCCGCCGTTGAAGAGCACGGCAGTCGGGTGGACGAAGGTCTTGCCCGCGAGCTTCACCGGTGCGTCGTGCGCCGCCGCCAGGGCCTTCGCCTGGCGGGTGAGAAACGCCGCGAGGTGCCGCGTGACGCCGGCGTCCTGCGCGTATGGCAGCGCCACTTGCGCGAGACCGGTGCTGCGCGCCGTCCGCGGGATCTCCGTCACCGGCACTTCCGGGAAGAAGCCGTCGGTGAGCGCGCGCGTGAGTTCCTCGCGCGTCAGCTCCGCCTTGAGCGTGCCGCCGATCAGCGACGACCCGCGGCCGGGCACCACGAGCGGCGACTTCTTGATTTTCGGATCGGCGAACATCGCCTCCTTCGCCTGGCGACAGGCGAAGGTCAGCGCGTTGAATTGCCACGCGTCGAGCTTCCGGCCTTCGCCCGCGAGCCGCTCGTGCACGGTGTACGCGAGCGCCAGGTCCATGTTGTCGCCGCCGAGCAGGATGTGATCGCCGACCGCGACGCGCGTGAGTTCGACCTCGCCGTTGCGATCGGTCACCGCAATCAGCGAGAAGTCGCTGGTGCCGCCGCCGACGTCGACCACGAGGATGACGTCGCCGGGCCGCACGTGCCGGCGGAAGCCTTCGCCTGCCTGCTCCGTCCACGCGTAGAACGCCGCCTGCGGTTCCTCCAGCAGCGTCAGGCTGGCCAGCCCCGCCTGCTGCGCCGCGGCCAGGGTCAGGTCGCGCGCCGCGGCGTCGAAGGACGCCGGCACGGTGAGCACGACATCCTGCTGCGCGAGCGGCGTATCCGGAAATTGGTGATCCCAGGCCGCCCGCAGGTGCGCGAGGTACGCGCGCGATGCCTCGACCGGCGAGACCCGCGTCACCTCCGGGGGCGCCGCCCAGGGCAGGATGGCGCTCTGGCGGTCCACGCCCGAGTGGCTCAGCCAGCTCTTGGCCGAGGAAACCAGCCGCGCCGGCACCTTCGCGCCGTGCGCGCGGGCGAATTCGCCGACGAGGCTGTCGGCTTGCTTCTTGTTCCAAGGCAAACCGAGGCTGCCGGGCGGAAACTCCGGCGCATTGGGCAGGTAGAGGAAGGAGGGGAGCAGCGTTTTATCTTCGGCCGTGCCGACGGCCGTCACCTGCGGGATGGGCAGCATCGTTTGCTCGCGGCCGCGCGCGGCGGGCCGCGCGAGTTCGAAATACGAAACCGCGGAATTGGTCGTGCCGAGGTCGATGCCGACGGCGTAGCGGGGCGGGGCGATTTTCACAGTTCGACTTCGGCCGGCGCGAGCACGCGGGGATCGAGGGCGGTCGGCACGGCGGGCAAACGCACCGACGTGGCGACCCAGCCGTGATGCTTAAGCGTGCCGCGGAACGGCGGCTGGCCGGCGACGTTGCCGGTGAGTCGGATCCGCCCGGCGTTGAAACCGGCGGGCACGGTGACGCTGGCGCCCTCAGCCTCGCGCCGCACGGGTTCGAGGGTCAGATATTGTTGCAGCACTTTGCGGCTGCCGGTGTGCACGACGCGGGCGGCGGCGCCGATCTCCGCGTCGGAAAACGCGGCGACATCCTCCTGCAGGAAATCGATCAGCCGGCCTTCGCGCTGCAGCAGGGCGAACACGGCCAGGCCGGCGGCGTGGGTTTTCTCCGGCGGCAACTCGACCGGTTTTTCCGCGACTGGAGCCTCGGCCAGGGCGGCCACCTTCGCCGCGAACGGCGCACTGCCGAGCACGCGGAAAGCCAGCCCAAGGCGTGCGAAGAACGAGGGAGATGAGGATGACGTCGACATCGGAACGACTAACCGAGCGAAGATTGCGCGAAGATTCAACGCGCGATGCGCGGAATCTCGCCCTCGCGAATTGCGCCGCGGCGGCCGATCCGCGCGGCGGGAAATCTCCCTGCGCGCCCGTGGTGGCCCTACCGGTTCGCCCCGCGCTGCAGCGCGATTTGATACGGGTGCACGGTCGCGGTCATGATTTTCCCGAGGAGCGCCGGATCGCTTTCCATGAAGGTGCGCGCCGCGGCCTCGTCGGCCGCTTCGAACACGACAAGGCCGAAAGTCTTGCTGCCGGGTTCGAGCGTGCGGCCGGCGAGGATGACTTGGCCCGCCTCGGTCGCCGCCTTGAGATGCGCGAAGTGGGAGGCCACCGTCTTGGTGTCCGCCTCGGTCCACGCGCGGTCATCGTGCAATCGCGGCACGAGCCGCAGCACATAGATGAACTGTTTCGGTTTTGCCGCACTCGCCGGGGTGTCGGCCGCCACGATGGCGGTGGCGGCGAACAGGACGGGAAGCAGAAGGCGGGAGAGGCGGGGTTGCTTGGAGTGGATCACGGCGAGCGGAAGAAGAAGGGCAACCGGTCGGCATCGCAACGTCGCGACTACTCGAGCTTGCGCAGCGCTTCCTCGGCCGCGGTGAAGGTGGCGTCGAGCTTGAGCGATGCTTCGTACGCCGCCCGCGCCGCGGGCTTGGCGCCCTTTTTCTCGAGCAGATTCCCCAGCCGCCACTGGGCCGCCGCATGGCCTGGCGCGCTCGGCGGAACCGGCAGTTCGAGGCAGCGCCGCAGCGACGCGATGCCGCGATCGACGAACTGGCCGGAGAGCGCGGCGAGCCGGCCGATCTGGTACAGCGACGCGTAGTCATCGGGGTTGGTTTTGAGCACCTCGTCGAACTGGGCCAGCGCCTGGTCGGATTTCTTTTCGCCGAGGTAGAAGGTCGCGAAGGCGATGCGGCCGCGCGCCGGATTCAACTGCTTCATCGCGGCGGCTTCGGCCAAAGCCTTCTCGTTGCTGCCGCCGGCGATGCCCGGCGCCATCCGGTAGTAATCGAACAGGCTGCTGTGCGCATCGACATCCTTGGGGTCGAGTTCGACCGCGCGCTGGTAGGCGGCCAGGCACTTCCTGGCCCAACCGAATTTCGAAAACGCGCCGGCTTTTTGGGCCGTGCGACCATACGCATCGCCGAGGCGGCGCTGATAACGCGACATTTTCGGGTCACCGGCCACGGCCCGCTCGAAATACGCGACCGTTTTTTCCGCGTCGTCACGGCGCCAGGCGAGTTCGCCCAGGTAGAAGTTCACTTCCGCATTCTGCGGATCGGCGGTGGCGAGCTTTGCAAACGCCTGTTGTGCGTCCGGGAGCTTCCGCGCTTCAAAAAGCGCGCGCGCGGCCGCCAACTGCTCGGGGTCAACCGCGCCGACCAGTGGCCCGACCAGCATGACGAGGCCCGCGATGGCATGGCGCGGGTGGCGCGCAAGTTGGCGGAGTTTCGCGGTGGCAGGGGACATCGCGCTTCATTCATCGGCGAAGCGGGCCGCGTGGTAAAGCCTGGCTCGCCGGCGGTGTTTCGCCGAATCGCCCGCAGGACCACGCTGTCGCCGCCCATTTTTCATCGAAATCACCCACGGCGTGGGACTACGTAGCGCAGGTAGGTGTTTCTTCCGTGGTGGGCCCCTTGACCGTGAGCAACGACCGTAAAATCTGGGGTCAAGTCCTTAGGAAACAGCACTCATGTCGCGTAAACCCACACAACCGCACAAGGGGGGATTCACCTTGGTCGAGGTGATGATCGCGGCGTGCGTTCTGGTGCTCACCATCGTGGGGATGATTCAGGTGATTGTATCCGGAGCGGAGATGCTGGACATGTCGCGAAAGCAGACGATTGCGATGCAGATCATCCACGGGCAAATCGATGCCATCCGGCTCCGCGACTGGAGCGAAATCGGCCCGCTCGGGGCATCGACCACGGTCTCCGTGGCGGCCGGCGATCAGTCGGGATTCCTGTTCGGCACAAATCTGCCCGCGATTGCGAGCGGATTTCAATGCACCCGGACCATCTCGGATGTGCGCACGGACCTGAAGCAGGTGACCTTCACGGTGACGTGGACGAGCAGCACCGGTCGGACGTACTCGCGCATGGGCTCGACCTACATCGGCAAGAACGGACTCTATGTTACGTATCAGCGATCATGATTCGCGGCGGGGCTTCACGCTCGCGGAAGGCATGGTCGCAACCAGCCTGCTCGCGATCGTTTTGGCGGGCGTGCTCGCGGCCTACCTCTTCGTGGGGCGCAACCTGACGCGCCTCGTCAACCTGCAGCAGCAGGAGGTCCAGAGCCGGCGCGCGTTGCGCACGTTCACGCAGGACGTCAGCGCCGCGATCTCGTTGTCGACCGGGACGAGTTCGCAGCTGGTGCTTTCGAAGCTCACGACGACGGGCACCGCGACGGTGACTTATGCGTATTCCTCGACCGACGGCACGCTCGTGCGCACCGAGGCGGCGAGCACGCGCACCCTGGTCAGCGGGCTGACCAGCCTGAATTTCACGTATTACACGGAAACCGGGGTCACGGTCAGCGGCAGCACGCAGAGCGTGAAATCGGTCGAGCTGTCGTTCGCCTCCGCGGCGGGCACGTCGACCAGCGGCACGCGGGCCAGCTATACGACAGTTTCGCCGCGCGTTTTGCTGCGAAACAAGACAACGTTGCAGTAAGGCTTCTCCGCCGAAACCCGCGCCATGGCATTTCTGTCCCTATTATCCCGCAACTCGCGCTTCGGCGTGCTCTGCAACGTGAACGACCACGGGCTGCAGGTGGCGCGACTCGGCGCGCTGGACGAGCGGCCGCTCCGGCTTGACGCGATGACGGAGCTGCCGGCGAGCGACGAGGCGGCATTGTCGCAGTGGATGCGGCAGACTTTTCCGGAACGGGCCGGTTACGTGCCGGCCTACTGCAGTTTTCATCCGGTGGAGCGGGTCCTCGTGCGCGAGACGGTCAATTCGCGGCGGCTGACCGAGGCGAATTACCTGCCCCAATTGCTGGCGGAGGCGGCGAAACTCACCGCGGTGCAGGACTGGCAGGTTTCCGCGTTGCACCCGGCGGAGGGGGAGCAGTTCACCCCGGCGACGCCGTCGCGGCCGGCCCTGCTCGTTGGCATGCCGGTGACCTCCGCGCGCGAGTCGCAGGCGCGGTTCTGCAAGGCCGGACTGTTGCCGCGTCGGATGGAGATCGGCACGGTGGCGCTGCTCGGCGGCCTCATGCGGTACGTGCGCGAAACGTCCTACCCGCACGCGACGGTCGTGTGCGAAATCGGCCTCGGACACACCCGCGTTTATTTTCTCGCGAAGGATGGCGTTTACACGCCGGCCACGCTGCCGCACGGGTTGCTCTCGATCATGGAGGCGGCGATGAAGGAACTCGGGGCGCCCGGCATTGGCGCGGCGCGCGACGCACTCTTCGCGCCGACCGACGAATTGCGGAGTCACAGCCGCCGGCTCGTCCGGATGCTGACGCGTCACCTGAAGCCGGCCGTGGATTATTTCGAGATGCAGACCGGCCAGCCGATCGGCGCGCTGTTTTGCGCGCATCTGCCGGCGAAGCTCGGGTGGTTGGAGGAGGCGCTCTGCGCCGCGATCGATCTCGAGTTTCTCGTGCCGGATTTCAAGGTCTGGCTGCCGTCCATCGGCGTCGAACTCGCGCCGGAATTGCCGGGGCCGGAGCGTTCCTGGTTCCAGCCCCTCTGCCTGCTCGCGCAACTTGCGCCGACCGGCACCGCTCCCGCCCATGAAGCGAAAGCGTGATCCGCTCGGGCTGACGCCCCATTGGCATCTGGATTGCCGGATCGAGGCGGACCTGCCGGAAGACACGATCATCGGCACGCGCTTCCTCGTGCACGTCGGCTTCATCGCCGTTGCCGTGGCCGCGATGGTGTTCACCGGATATCAGGCCTACGTGATGCTCAACTGGCAGCGGCAAATCGGCGACTGGGAGCAACGGATCAAGGACAACCGGGCCGAGGTTCGCGATATCCAGCGTCTGCAGCAGGAGTACGCGGTCGAGGCGGCGAAAATCGATCAAGCCTATGCGCTGGTGCGCCCGCGGCTCTACGTTTCGGAGCTGGTGGCCAACCTCGGCCGGACCCGGCCCGAGCGCATGGCGATCGACATCATCGAGTGGAGCGAGGCCGGCGTGATCATCCGCGGCAACCTGCGCGAACGCTCCGATCGGGCGACGGAGATGCTCGGCGGATACGTCGAGGTGTTGCGGCGCGACCCGCAGATCGGCCCGCTTTTCCGCGAGATCGTGCTGACGGATCTCGACCGCGGGTCGAGCGGCGAAACCCTGCGCTTCGAGATCAAGCTCTCGATGAAAGGCGGCGCATGAGCGCGACGTGGGCCAACGTTCTCGTGCTGTTGCGCCGGTGGCCGTTGTGCGTGGCCTCCGCGGCGATCACGTTGGCCTGCGCGATCGGCGTATGGTTCTTGCGCGGGCAAATCACCGATCTGCAGGCGGTGCACGCCGAACGCAGCCGCGATGGCGAGGCGATGCTGGCCACGCTCGTCGGCGGCTCGACCCAGCGGGCCGAACTCCAAAGCGCCCGCGAAGCCGCGCGGCGGATCGAGGAGAACCTGGTCGTCGAGGCCAACCTGGCGGAAAACCTCTGGTATTTCTACAAGCTGGAGGAGCAGACCAAGGCGCGCTTGCCCGAACTGCACCAGCTGAACTCGCCGCCGGGCGACAAATCGCCGTTGTATCGGCGGGTGCCCTACACCCTGCGCGTGAGCGGCACGTACCTGCAGGTCGCGTCCTTCCTCCTCGCGCTCGAGACCGGCCCGCGCCTGGTGAAAATCAACGGCTTCAATTATTCGCGGGCCGACCCGACGGGCTCGGTCATGGCGCTCGATTTGAACCTGGAACTGCTCGGCAAGAAATGAAGCCCCCCCGCACCATGCTCCGACTGATGGCGCTCGCGACGACGGGTGCCGTTCTGGCCATTGCCGCCGAACCCGCGGCGAAGGCGCCAAAGCCGTCGGTGCCGAATCCGTTCGCGGGGCGCTTCAAGCAGGTGCAGGAGCGAATCGACGCGCTGTTCAGTCACCGCAACCAGACGCCGCCGCCGCCCGATCCGCGGGCCAATCCTTTTCGGATGCCGGGTGCGGTCCCGTCCGCCCCAGTCCCGCCCACCCTGGTCGCGCCTGGTACGGTGCCGGTCGCGGGCGCGGCTCCGGGCAAGCCCGGGCCGGTTGGCGACTCATCGGCCGATCTCCCGCTGCTCCAGCAGGGGGTGGCGACCCTCAAGGTGAATGGCGTATTCGAGATCGCCGGACGTTCCCACCTCGTGATCAATGCCCGGCCCTACAAGGAGGGTGACATCCTGCAGGTGCAGGTCCGCGGCGAGCCCGTCTACCTCCGCGTGCAGGAAATCTCGTGGCGCAGCGTGACGTTCAAGCTCAACGACGCCGAGATGACGTTGCGGTATTGAGTTCATTTTCCGGCATCCGCCGCTCGTCCAAGCACCGCGCCCCGCCGCGCCTCATCGGCGCGCGGGGCGCGGCAAGGACGACGGCGCCCGCCCCGAACGCGAACGGGATGGCGCGTTCCTGGCATCCGCTCACGGCGTGAGATCCTGCTCCTCCGGCGCAGCCAGGGCCGAGGTCCGCCAGTTGAACACGATCGTCAGCACGCGAAACACAAACGTCGCCGCGATCGCGATCAGCGCCGAGTTCGTCGCGTTCAGCCCGAGGTTCACGCTCAAGAACACGAAGGTGACGGCGCCCGCCACGGCGGTGAGCACGTAGAATTGCCCCGGCTTGAACACCAGCGGCTCCTCGCGGGCGAATATGTCGCGCAACAGGCCGCCGCCCACCGCATTCACCACGCCCACCAGGATGGCCGCCGGCACCGCCAGCCCCGACTGCAGCGCCTTTTGCGTGCCGAACGCCGCATAGGCGCCGAGGCCCAGCGCGTCGATCAGCGCCACCACGCGGCGAAAGCGCTTCACGTGCCGCGCAAAGAGTGCGCCGACCACCGTGGCCGCGACCACCAGTTCGATGTACCGTGGATCGGTCAGCAGCGGCGTGGCCGCCAAGCCCGGCAGGAAGATGCCATCGCGAATCAACCCGCCGCCGAGCCCGCACGCGAGCGCGAGAAAAAACACGCCGACGACATCGTAACCGCGTTTGATTCCGGCCAGCGCGCCCGTCAGCGCGAACGCGAAGGTCGCGGCATGATCGAACCAGGCGGGCAGGGTGAAGGGCATCGGCAAAATGGGAGCGGACCGGCGCCACGCGCCGCGGTGCCGCTCAGTAGGTGTAGAACATTTCCTGCAGCGCGCCCGCGTCGCTCGTCTGGGTGAGGCCGAGCTGCAGCAGCACGCGGGCTTTTTGGGGATTCAGTTCGTCGGCGGCGATGAAACCGAGCGCGTCGTCATCAATCTCGATGTTGCGCTCGACCACGCCGCCCCCGGTGCGCGAACTCCGCACGACCGCGACGCCGCGGCGCGCCGCGCCCGCCGCCGCCGCGAGCGCGGCCGCGCCGATATTGCCGTCGCCGACCCCGGCGATCACCAACCCCCGCGCGCCGGCCGCCACGGCGGCATCGATCAGCTCGCGCCCGATGCCGGCATGTCCGTAGATGATTTCCACCCGCGGCAAACTCGTCTGCCCCGCCACGGAAAACTCGCTCGCAACCGTGTGACGCCGCACCGGCGGCGCATAGAAGTGGATGCGCCCCGAGTTCACCAGTCCCGCCAGCCCCCGATGCGTGGAGCGAAACGTGCCGACCTGGGTCGTGTTCGTCTTCGCCACCTCGCGCGCAAAGTGAATCTCATCGTTGGCCACCACCAGCACCCCCCGGCCCGGCGCGGCGGCATCCACCGCGACGGCGGCGGCGTTGTAGAGGTTCATCGGCCCGTCGGCGCTCATCGCGGTCGCCGGCCGCATCGCGCCGACCAGTACGACGGGCTTCGCGGAATGCACCACGAGGTTCAGAAAGAACGCCGTCTCCTCCATCGTGTCGGTGCCATGGGTGATCACCACGCCGGCGATCTCGGGCAGCATGAGCGCCGCTTCCGTCTGCGCCGCGAGCTTCAGCCACGTCGCCTCGTCCATGTCCTGGCTGCCAATCGCCGCGACTTGCTCGACTCCGACCGTGGCGAGTTCGGCGAGTTGTGGCACGGCCGCGAGCAGCGCATCGGTCGAGAACGCCGCCGCCTTGTAACTGCGGGCCGCGGCGGCGCCTGCCCGGCGCCCGGCGCTCGTCTGCGCGCCAGCGATCGTGCCGCCGGTGGCCAGAAGACGGATACGAGGACGCGTGGCCATGTGTCTCGCTACGATGCGCACGGGTCGGCGACTGTCGCGCCGAAAAACACGCAGGGTTCCCGGCGCGGACATCTCCAAGTTGTCGGTCAAGCGTAGCGCCGGCATCCTGCCGGCAAGCGGCTGCGGCGTCCATCCACGGACTCTTCGGCTCGAAGTCGATGCCACTTGCAATGCCGGCAAGATGCCGGCGCTACGTTCAGGCCGCTGCGATCACCGATCGGCAGATGTCCCCTTTCGGCGTTTCGATCCGATTCCACGGCTCGACGTCCCGGGCCGCGACCGCCAGGCTGCCGGCCTACCTCGCATGCACTCTCCGCGCATTTCCCGTCGGGTCTTCGTCCAGGCCGGCCTCGCCGGCATCCTCGGGGCTGGCGTCGCACCGCAAATCCTGCGCTCGCGTCTGCTCGGCGCCGCGGCCCCCTCGAAGAAAGTCACGCTGGGTTTCATCGGCGTCGGCACGCACGGCTTCGGCGTGAATCTCAAATCGTTCCTGCAGGAGGAAGATTGCCGCGCGCTCGCGGTGTGCGACGTGTTCGCGAGCCGGCGGGCGCAGGCAAAGGCGGCGGTGGACGAGCAGTATGGCACGAAGGACTGCCGCGAGATTGCGGATTTTCGCGATCTCATCGCGCGGCCCGACCTCGATGTCATCGTGATTTCCACGCCCGATCACTGGCATGTGCCCATGGCAATGATGGCGCTCGCCGCCGGGAAGATGGTTTTTTGCGAGAAGCCGACGTTGACCATCGCCGAGGGCCGTGCCCTCGCCGGCGCCGTCGCGCAGCGCAAGGCAATGTTCGCGACCGGGCTCGAGGACCGCTCGGTGATTCAGTATCACAAGCTGGCCGAAGTCGTCCGCAACGGCGGGATCGGCCGGCTGCAGCGGATCCAGGTGGGACTGCCGATCAAGCCGGTGTTCCCGATCGAAGCGCCGGCGCCCGTGCCGGCGGAGTTGGACTACGAAATGTGGCTGGGACCGGCGCCGCACCGGCCGTATACGCCGAGTCTTACCGATGCGCAGGTGTGGCGGCAGATCCGCGATTTTTCCGGCGGATCGCTGACGGACTGGGGCGCGCATCTGCTCGACACGGCGCAGGTGGCGAATTTCGCGGAAAACTCCGGGCCCGTCGCCGTGCGCGGCCAGGGCGTGATCCCCGAGAACGCGGTGAACACCGTGCCGCAGACCTACGAGATCACCTACACGTACGCGAACGGCGTGACGCTGGAGGTGAAGTCGAGCCAGCCCGCGATTCGCTTCGAGGGCAGCGATGGCTGGGTGGGCAACAAGGGCTGGCTCGGCCGGCTCGAAGGCAGCAACCCCGAGGTGTTTCGCCGTACTTACGATCCGGCGACGAACAAACTCTGGCCGCGCCGGCCGCGCGAGCACCGCGATTTTCTCGACTGCATCCGCAACGGCCAGCCGCCCATGTACACGGCGGAAGCGCTGCACCGGCTGAGCACCGTGCTGCATCTGGGCGCGATTGCGATGGAGCTGGGCCGGCCGCTGAAATGGGATCCGGTGAAAGAGGAGTTCGACGATCCGCCGGCCAACGCTCTCCGCGCCCGCCAGGCGCGCGAGGACTGGAAAAAACGGGCGAGGGCCTGAGGCGCAAGAAAAAGCCCGCACCGGTGTCGGTGCGGGCTCGGAGTTGGCGCGAATGTTCGCGCGATAGATTACTGTGTCGAGTCGTAGAGCTCGCCGCCGTCAATCGCTGCGTCGCCGCGCTTGTCCTTCGGCACCGAGACCGTCACGACGCCGACGGCGCTGCCTTCAAAGTCGGAGGCCTTGAAGTGGATGTGGTACACGCGACCGTTGCCCTTGCCGCTGCGTTCGGAGCGAATCAACACGGTGCTGCCCTGGAGGATCGCGTCGACCGGCGTATCGCCATCGCCGAGACCATTCGTGGGCTCATCCTGCGTGACCGAGGTGATGGTGATCGTCGCGTTGTTTTCCGGATCGAGCACGCCGACGATGCTGATGGGCACCATCGCATGATTCGGCGGCCACAGGCTTGCCGTGCTCGCCGTCGCATTGGCGACCGTCGGCGGCGTATTCGTATTGAACACGGCCACGGACGCGGTGTCGCTCGCCGCGCCTCCGAACGGATCGCTCACGACCACCTTGAAACCGAGCGAGGTTCCGGTTGCACCGACGAACGGGGCGGTGAAGCTGGGCGTGGCCGTGTTCGCTCCCGTGAGCGCCACCGGCGGGCCGGAGATTTGGGTCCAGCTGTAGGTGAGCGGGTCGCCGTCCGGATCGCTGCTGGCGAGCGCGCTCAAGGTGACCGTGGTCGCCTCGCCCGCGTTCTTGCTGCCGCCGGCATCGGCGAGCGGCGTGTGATCCACGTTTGCGACCTTCACGTCGACTGTGTCGCTCGACGAATCGCCAGGGATGTCCTTGACCGTGAGCCGGAACGTCAGCGTGACGCTCGCCAGCGGATCGCCGCCGGCGTTGATCAGCGGCGCGGTGAAGCTGGGCGTGGCCGTCTGGGCGCCGGTGAGCGTCACCGCCGGGCCGGCGGTTTGCGTCCACGTGTACGTCAGCGCTTCGCCGTCGAGGTCCGAGCTGTAGAGCCCGTTCAGGGCAACCGCGCTGCCCTCGTTGGTGGCCAGGTTCAGTCCGGCATCGGCCACCGGCGGGTTGTTGACGTTCGTGATGTTCACGACGACCGGCGCGCTGGCCGTGCCGCCGAAGCCGTCGTCCACCGTGACCTTGAACCCAACGGTGCCACCACCAAAAGGCACGAGCGGCGCGGTGAACGAGGGAGTCGCCGTGTTCGGCTGGCTGAGCGTCACCGCCGGGCCGCTCGTCTGCACCCACGTAAAGGTGAGCGGATTGCCGTCCGGATCCTGGGCCGTCGCCTGCAGCGCCACCGCCGTGCCTTCGTCCTTCGTCAGTGGCGACGAGGCCTGCACGGTCGGCGGCTGGTTGACGTATTGAACAATGACTGACGCCGACTGCGGCGCCGAGGTCAGGGCCGCGCCGGAGAGCGGATCGCGCGGGACATCGGTCACCGCGAGCGCGAACGTCAGCGTCGTGCCCTCGGGCCCGACATTGGGTGCCGTGAAACTCGGCCGGGCGGTGCCGGCTCCATTCAGCTCGACCGCGGGACCGGACGTTTGCGTCCACGAGTACGACAACGTGTCGTTGTCGGGATCGTAGCTGCCCGTGCCGTCCAAGGAAACGAGCGTCAGCTCGGGGACGGTTTGCCGAACGCCCGCATCCGCGATGGGCGCGCGATTGGCGTGGCGGACGAGGATGTCGACCGTGTTGGCGCCCGTCAGCGCGGCGGTGTCGCCTGAACCCGTCGCGTCGCTGACGGTGCACTGAAAGGTAAGCGTCACACTGCCTTGTTCCGGGCTCACCGCCGGAGCGATGAAGGACGCGTTCGCGGAATTCGCGTTGAGCAGCGTGACGGCAGGACCTGCGACTTGGGCCCAACTGTAGGAGAGTGTGTCCCCGTCGTGGTCGAACCCTGCGCCCGCGAGATCGACGCGGCCGACGTTGTCGAACACCGTGTCGCCGTCGCCGGCGTCGACCGTCGGCGCCTGGTTCACGTTCTGCACGAAGACCTGCACCGGCGCGCTCGGCGACGAGGCGATGCCATCGCTGACGGTGAGGACGAACGTGAGGGTTTCGCCGGCCACCGCATGCGGCGCGGAAATCATGTGGCTGAAGGTGAGCTGCGGGTTGTTCGTGCCATTGCCGCCGAGCACGACGGACGTGCCGCCCGTCTGCGTCCACGTGAACACGAGCGGATCGCCGTCGGCGTCGGTGCTGGCCGAACCGTCGAGCACGATGGCCGAGCCCTCGTTCGCCGTGGCGGGCGCCGCCGCTACCGCGACCGGCGGGAGGTTGTTGTGTTTGACCACGATGGTCACGTCATCCGTGCGCGTGCTGTTGCCGTCACTCACCGCGAGCCGGAACGTGAGTTGCGCTGGGGCCGGCTCGCCCGAGGGGTGATTCTGCAGGCTCGGCGCGTTGAAGGTCGGTGTCGCCGTGTTGGCGTTGGCCAGCGCGACGGCGGGACCGCCGGTCTGCGTCCAGGCGTAGGTGATCGGCACGTGCTCTGGATCGTAACTGCCGCTGCCGTTCAGCGAAACGACGATCGGGGTGTTGTTGCCGTCGACATCGTAGAACGTCTGATCAGGTCCGGCGTCAGCCAACGGCGGCTGATTGGATGGCACGCTGATCGAGAACGACTTGGTGGCCTGGAGGCCGCCGGAATCGGTGAAGACAATCGTCACGCCGACGGATGAACCGGCATCGGCCAGCGTGGGAGTCCACGCGAAGGTTGCATTCAGCGGCTGCGGTCCGCCGGTGCCAGAAGCCGGGGTCAGGGTGGCTCCATTTGGCAGACCGAGGTGGGTTACCGTGAGATTGCCGCCATCCGGATCCGTGCCAGTGATCACATTGGTAAAGGGCTGGCCAATCGCTGCAATGAATGGACCCGCGTTGCCTGAGGCAACTGGCGGCCGATTCAGCGAACCATCCACGATCAGGATCATGAAATCAAAAAACACCTTGCTCGTGCCAACCCCGCTGGGTGTAAGCGAATGGTTGTCGTTGGCGATGACCTGCACGGCGTAGAACTGGCCTATGCTTGTGCCAGAGGTGTCCCAGGACAGTACGCCATTCGTGGAGACAGAAAGCGTATGGCCACCGGCATTCGCCACGGACGAAATCGAAGACTCGAGCGTGGTCGCCATGCGAAACGTGACGGCGTCGCCGTCGACATCGGCAAAACTGAGGGGCACGGTATTCAGACCGCCCTTTACCATCTGGAGCACGATCGGGCTGCTGATGACCGGTGAACCTTGGTTTCCCCCGCGCAGGTCGACGACGGCGTCGAGCGTCCAGTTCGTTTGATTGGAATTCACGAAGGCGATGCGGGCGCCGCCGGTCGAGTGAATCGTCCACGGTCCTTCGGTCGGGTAGGTGTGGGTAACGACCTTGCGAACCACGAGAAAACTGCCGCTCGCGTCCGAGCCGCTGGCAATCACGGTCGCGCCCGAGGTGCTGAAACCTACGGTTCCGTCACCCCAAGAATACGAATTCCCAGGGCTGACTCGCCACGATTCAGTGACCGTGACTTCGACCGTGTTGGCCGGCGATGCCAGCCGCTTCCACGTCAGGCTGGCGCCGCGGAAGTGACTCGCGTGAGCCGCCGCCGCGAAGACCAGCGCCAGCGCGCAGGCGAACGCAGTTTTGACGAATCCGAGTCCTCGCCCTCGCGGGCGGGACGATGTGGGTGATGTGAGTTCCATGGGCATGATAAAGCAGTCGCTCGCCGCGGCGGCAGGCGCGCGCGGCATGAATTGAAAAGCAGAAGTGCGGCGGGCGAATCGCGCCTGGCTGAAGCCAGGCGCCGGGACGCTACGTGGCGGCCGCGTGGCGGATGATGAATCTCGCGATGACAGGAAGACTACAAGGACGCGCGTCCAGAATACGAATACGCACTGCCTCGGGCGATGTGGGTGGAAATGGTGGGACAGCGGAAGCTGGAACTCCCGGCGGGATCGCGAAACGACCCACCGTCCAGAATGCCAGAACGGTGCGCCGGCTGGCTATAGGCCATTCGGCTCCATTTTCGCGCCCATGCCGCGAGGCAGTTGCAATTCTCGATCAGCCGCGTCGCGAGGCGACCGCCGCAGCCATTTCACGACGGCCTCCGTGCGCGAACCGACGTCCAGCTTCGCGTAGATTCGGGAAAGATGGTTTTTGACCGTCGCCGCGCTGATGCCGAGCCGTCCGGCGATCTCCTTGTAGGTCAGCCCGCCGGCCAGCGCCTCCATGATCTCGCGTTCACGGTCCGTCATCGGCCTGGCCGGGTCGGGCGGGCGCCGGAACGACGCGAAGATCGTTTGAGCCGCCGCGCGCGAGAGGGGTGCGCCCCCCGCGGCGAGTTCATCGAGCCCCGCGCCGATTTGCGCCGGCGTGTCGCTCTTGAGCAAATAACCGCAGGCGCCCGCCTCCAGCGCGGCGAAGACGGTCTCGGGGTCGTCCGCACTCGTGAGAATCACGCAGCGCATCGTGGGATGCCGATGGTGCAATCGCCGGACCAGGTCGATGCCGGATTCTCCGGGCAGCCCGATGTCCACCACGGCAAGATCCGTCGGCGCCCGGGATAGTCGCGCAAGCGCCGACTCCGCATCGGCGAAGGTTCCGACGAGTCTGCATCGCCCGCTCCGCGCCACCACCTCGGTCATGAACCGCCGGTAGGCCGGATCGTCCTCGATCAACGCCAGCGTAATCATGGCACGGACGCGTCCGACCGATTCTCCGCCCCGTGACGCTGCGCTGGCGGTTGCCGGTGGTCGCTTCCCATCGGGCGGGCATTCAGGGAACTTGCGCAGCGGCGTGGCCTGATGGATCGGCTTCACGCCATTGCGAAACGGGCCACTTTTTCGTGAGCGCTGAATTTATCACGGCGCGACAACAGAACGGGTCAACCCGCGTGTGTGAAGTCCGAATACGCAAATTTTCGGGCCGTACGGTCTTGCAATTTGCGGCATTCAACCGAGGCAGGTCACAAACGGCGAGTTGCGCGGCGGCTGGATTCGTAGCCGATGCGGTCCGCGCGTTTTGTTTCGTCAACGTTCGCCCAACTGCGCAATCCTGCGAGGTTGCGATGATCCAATCCCGAGCAGCATGAGCGAACCACGTTCCCGCACTGGACGGCCCGACCCGCGGCCCGCTGACCATGGCGCGCGGCCGGCGCGCGCGGTCGACGTGCCGCCGGCGACCGCAAGGTCCGGCGTGCCGCACGGTGCGACGGAAGTAGGGTGGCTGCCCGACCTCGTGTACACCGGCGACAAGTTCGAGTCCGGCCTGGCGTTCTTTGCCGATACGCTCGGCCGCATCACCCGCTTTTCGCGCGAACCCGGCGACCTCGCGGTCGCGCGCCGGCTCGAGGGCCAGGCTGCCTTGCCCGGGCTGATCAACGCGCATTCCCACGCCTATCAGCGGGTCCTGCGCGGACGCACCGATTCGCGCGGCCGCGAGGCCGAGGACCGGATGCTGGGCCGGCTCGGGGCCGAGGACGTTTTCGATGCGGCGCGGATGGTGTTCATGGAGATGTTGCTGTCGGGCATCACGTGCGTGGGCGAGTTTCACTTCCTGCACCGCCAGCCGGACGGAACGGTGGGGCCGGGCGTGAATCCCTTCGCCCAGGAACTCATCCGGGCGGCCCGCGACGTCGGCCTGCGGATCGCGCTGATCAACGTGGCGTACGCCCGTGGCGACTTCCGCGGCGACGCCAGTTCCGCCCCGGCGCGGTTTGCGACCGGCACGGCCGACCAGTTCATTCGCGACACCGAGGCGTTGCGCGCGATGCTCGAACGCGAGGTGCCGCCCGACGAGGCGTGGCTGGGCTTGGGCTTCCATTCGTTGCGCGCGGTGCCGGCGGATCAATTGAAGCCAATCGCGACGTACGCGCGCGCGCAGCGGTTGAGGGTGCACGCGCACGTGTCGACCACCCCCGAGGAAAATGCGGCGTGTGCGGCGGAGTTCGGACGCACGCCCGTCGCGGTGCTGGCCGAGCACGGGTTGGTCGACAAACGCTTTACGGCGGTCGACGCGATCCATCTGGGCGATGACGAGGTGAAGCTGCTCGGCGCCGCGCGCGCGAGCGTTTGCGCGTGTCCCATCGCGGAGCACAGCCGCGGGCTCGGCACGGCGCCGGTGGAAAAACTCCTCGCCGCGGGGGCGGGCCTGGCGCTCGGCACCGATGGCCATTTGCAGGTGGATTTGCTGAAGGACGTGCGACACCTCGAGCTGTACCTCCGCACGCAGCGCCAGCCTCGCGCCGCGTTGTTGCCGGATCCGGTGACCGCGCTCTTTCACGCGGCGACCTTTACCGGCGCGCGCAGCCTCGGCGCGACGGGCGGCGCACTCGAAGTCGGCCGGCCGGCGGATTTTTTCACGGTGAACCTGTACGATCCCTCGATTGCCGGAGCCGATCCAGAAACGTTGCTGGCGAACATCGTGTTTGCGCTGGAACGCCGCGCGATTCGCGACGTGTGGATTGGCGCCCGACAACGCGTGACGAACGGCCGCCATCCCGTGCACGGACCGATCGTCGGCCGCTTTGTCGATTTGCAGAAACGGCTCTGGCCGTAGCGCGCGGTTCTTCCGCCGGGTGGGGCAGGGCGGGCCACCAGCTCGATTACCCGCGGGTGAACGGGAGTTCTCGTTCCGGTGGTGACCTGGTCGCGCGAATTCTCCAGCATCGCGACAAGATGAAGGCCGGCGTTTTTCCCCATTGGACGGGCGCGACGAGTTTCCTCCTCGTGGCGCTCGCCGTCGGCCGCCCGGCGGAGATCCCCAAGGGCCGCGTGCTCGAAAAGGTCGCGTGCGCGGCGGACGCGACGCAGACCTACGCCCTGTACATTCCGACGACGTTCGAGCCCGGGGGGAAATGGCCGGTGCTTTTCTGCTTCGATCCGGGCGCGCGCGGCAAGGCGCCGGTGGAGCGATTCCAGGCCGCGGCGGAAAAATTCGGCTGGCTCGTCGCGGGCTCGAACAACTCGCGGAACGGCCCGTGGGAGGCGAACGTGACGGCGATCAACGCGATGGTCACCGACGTGAATCGGTTTCTCCCGATCGATTCGAGGCGAATCTACGTCGCGGGACTCTCCGGCGGCGCGCGCGTCGCCTGCCAGGTGGCGTTGGGCGGGATGCCGCAAGGGGTGATCGCGTGCAGCGCGGCGTTTTCCGGCGGCGAGATTCCCGGCAAACTCCCGTTCGCGTTTTTCGGCACGGCCGGCGTGACGGATTTCAATTATCGCGAGCTGCGGCGTGTCGATCGCGATCTCGACGAGCGGCGCGCAGTGCATCGCGTGGTGATTTTCAACGGAGGCCACGAGTGGCTGCCGGCGGAGCTCGCGGTGGACGCGCTCGGCTGGCTGGAGCTGCACGCGATGCGCCAGGGCACCCGGCCAAAGGATGCGGCGTGGATTCAGGAGACGTTCGCGGCGAGAATGGCCGCGGTGCCGGCGGCTCCCCCCGTCGAGCGCTGGCGGGCGTTGAAATCGGTCGCGGCCGATTACCAGGGTTTGGCCGGGACGGCGGCGCTGGAGAAAGAGGCGGGCTCGCTCGCGGGATCGCGCGCGGTGCGCGATGCGCTGAAGGCCGAGCGTGCGGCCGAACGCACCGAGGACAACTTGCAGGAGACGCTGCTCTCGGCGGCCGAGGAGGGCGCCACGAATTCCGTGCGCAAACTCGCCGCGGAGTTGCGCGCGAAGATGACGCAGACCGACCTTGCGCCCGAGCAACGCGCGATGGCCACCCGCGTCGTGCAGGGGGTGGCGTCCGCGTGTGGCGAAACGGCGCGCGAGGCGATGCGGCAGCAGGAGTACGACACGGCGGCCCGGATGCTCGAAGCGGTCACTCTGCTGCGTCCGGAGCGGAGCCAGGCGCATTTCGATCTCGCGCGGGCGCGGGCGTCGCTGGGCGATCGCAAGCGGGCGCTGGCCGCCCTGCAGCAGGCGATTGCCGCCGGGTTCAGTGATGCCGGACGCCTCGCGAGCGACCGCGCCTTCGAAAAACTGCGGAAAGATCCCGAGTTCGCCGCGTTGCTGGCGGCGTTGCAGAAATAACCTGACGCATCGCGCGCCTCGCGCGTTGACGGGGCCGGCGGCCGCCGCATCGTCGGCCGCGAATGGCTCTCTCCCTCGTGGTGCTCGCGGCCGGCATGGGCTCGCGTTACGGCGGCTTGAAACAGCTCGATCCCGTCGGGCCGGCGGGTGAAACCGTGCTGGATTACGCGGTGTTCGACGCGTTGCGCGCCGGCTTTGCGCGCGTCGTGTTCGTGATTCGCCGCGATTTCGAGGAACTCTTCCGCGAAAAGATCGGCGCACGCTACCAGGGCCGCGCGGAAGTCGATTACGTTTTCCAGGCGCTCGAGGCCCTGCCGCCCGGGTTCACGCCACCGGCCGGCCGCGAAAAACCGTGGGGCACCGGCCACGCGGTGTGGTGCGCGCACGCGGCGCTCCCGGAAAACTTCGCGGTGATCAACGCGGATGATTTCTACGGCGCGGACTCGTTCGCCCAGCTCGCGCAGTTCCTGCGCAGCGCGCGTGGGACCGAATTCGCGCTGGTCGGATTTCGGCTGGCCAACACCCTCTCGGAGCACGGCACGGTGGCGCGCGGCGTCACCACCGCCGGCGCGAACGGCATGCTCGGGTCGATCGTCGAGCAGACCGGGATCGCCGGCGGCGACGTCGGCCCGGGTCGGAAGTATTCCGGTGAGGAAATTGTCTCGATGAACTGCTGGGGCTTCACCCCCGCGCTGTTCCCGGGGCTCGACGCGCAGTTTCGCGAATTCCTCGCGGCGCGCGGGCAGGACGCGAAGGCCGAATTTTATTTGCCGGCGGCCGTCTCGGCGCTGATCGCGCGGCGCGAGGCGACGGTGCGCGTGCTGCCAACGGAGAGCACGTGGTTTGGGGTGACCTATCGCGAGGACAAGCCGCGGGTCGAAGCGGCTGTGCGCGAGCTCATCCGGGACGGCCGTTATCCGGCGAAACTCTGGGCGTGACGCAGGGGTTCACCAAATCGCGGTCCTCGCTGGACTTTGGGCGAAAGCGTGTTGACGGTTGGCGTTCCGCGGGCGTCAAGCACGGCGCTCGATTTTGTCAGTCATGCCCAAGCTCATTCGTGCCCGAGACAATCGTAACGCTGCCATCGTCGAGCCTGGTCGGGGCGACCTCACGCTGACCTATTTCAATCTGCTGCGGCTGGACGCCGGCGAGGCCAAGACCCTCGACGTGCCGAGCTGCGAGCTCCTGTGCGTGGTGCTGTCGGGCCGCGCCGATATCGCCGCCTGTGCGCAGGAGTTCAAGAACATCGGCCGCCGCGCCGATATCTGGGACGGCCCGGCCGATTCGGTGTACTGCGGCACGTGTCCGCGCGTCACCGTGCGGGCGCTGCGGGACGGGACCGAAGTCGCCGTCGCGGGTGGCGTGTGCGAGCAACCGTTCGCGCCGTTTCGCATTCCGCCCAACGAGGTGGAGATGGTCGATGTCGGATCGCCCGACACGCATTCGCACCGGAGAATCTTCCATGTCCTTGGCCAGAAACAGGCCGGCCGCGCAGGCCGGCTGCTGGTGAGCGAGCTCTACGGCGACGACGGCTGCTGGTCCGGCTATCCGCCGCACAAGCACGATACGGAGCGGCCGCCGGAGGAGACGGATTTCGAGGAGCTTTATCATTACCGTTATCGGCCCGAAAACGGAATCGGCGCGCAGTTTTGCTACGATGGAAAAGGGGGCGACCCGAGCGTCGTGATGACGCGCCACGGCGACACGTTCCTCATCGATCGCGGCTATCATCCGACGGTGCGCGCGCCGGGCCACGAGGGTTACATCTTCACCGTATTGGTGGGCCGGATGCAGCGTTCGCTCGTGCAGTATTTCGAGCCGGAGCACCGGCACTTGATGGCGAAGATTCCCGGCATCCAGGCGATGCGGGACAAGTTCAAGTAGTTCCGGCCTGCCCGCGAATTCACCTGGCGCGACGGAGCCGCACCCACGGCACCGGAACGAGCATCGCCCACGGAACACAGGGAACACACCGAGCTCCGCAGCGGAAGCCTTGACCGCGGAAGGGAGTGCCGCTCGGACTATGCCAATCGATCAACCACGGAACACGCTGAGGACGCGGAAGAGCGGAGCAAGGCCGGCACTCCGCGTGGTCGGCGTGATCCGCGGTGAAGTTCAGAGCGGGCAGGTCGCGGCCGGCCGATTTGAATATCCGCGTCGGTGTGTCCCAGGTGTTCCGGGGGCCAAGGAATGGGTGACTTGAAAACCTCCCTGCCGGATCTTTGGCGTTTGGCGTTTTGGGATTTGTCGTTTAGCGGATCGGCATGCCGAATAAGAATCCGCTGTTCGACCTGAGTGGCCGGACCGCGCTGATCACCGGCTCCTCGCAAGGCCTCGGCTTCGCGATCGCCCGCGGGCTGGCGCAGGCGGGGGCGGCGATCGTGCTCAACGGCCGCGATGAGGCGAAGCTCGCCGCGGCGGCGGCGACGTTGCGGGGCGAAGGCGCGCGGGTCACGACGGCGGCGTTCGACGTGACCGATGGTGGCGCGAGCGCGGCGGCGGTCGCCTCGGTCGAGGCGGATTTCGGGCCGATCCATGTTCTCGTCAACAACGCCGGCATTCAGCGCCGCGCGCCGCTGGCGGAAATGAGCGAGGAGCAGTGGCGCGCCGTCATCGAGACGAACCTGACGAGCGCGTTTCTCGTCACGCGGGCGGTCGCGCCCCGGATGATCACGCGCGGCGCCGGCAAGATCATCAACATCTGCTCCGTGATGAGCGAAGTGTCGCGGCCGACCATCGGCAATTATGCGGCGGCCAAGGGCGGGTTGAAGATGCTCACCCGCGCGATGGCCGTCGAATGGGCCAGGCACGGACTGCAATGCAACGGAATCGCGCCGGGCTATTTCGTCACCGAGCTCAACCGGCCGCTGGTGGAGAATGTCGAGTTCAACCGGTGGATCTGCGGCCGCACGCCCGCCGGGCGCTGGGGCCAGCCGCACGAGCTGGCCGGCGCGGCGATTTTTCTCGCATCGCCCGCCAGCGATTTCGTGAACGGCCAGATCCTCACCGTCGACGGCGGTCTCCTCGCCGCGCTCTGAATAGCAGGGCGGGTTTAGCCGGTGCCGAATGGCGCTCGGTTAAGCGCAAAGAGTGTCGGAGGCGGCCGTGATCCGAGCCGTGGCGCGGTCAACCTGACCGCAGTTCGGCAATATTTCTCGTCGTTGCGCCGCGGTTAGATTGGCCGCGCTAACGTGGGAGTCTTTGACCTGGGGTTTTACTTCCACCCAGCCGGGAAAAGCGAAACGAAGCCGCCGGGGATTTCACCCTGCCTCCTCTGCCTCCTTGATTGGTCTTTGATAGGTCTTTGATTCCTCCTTGAGGCGCCAAGTGAGAATACGTCCCGCAAATCACCTGGCCCGGCGCCAATCATCGGATCCTCGCGGCGCGCCCAAAAACGGCTTTGCGTTTCCCTGGAACGGACGCGACGTTCTGGCCATGGCGGAATCATGCGCGATGCCTTCACCGGAAAACCCACTTGCATCAAAGGCCGCGACCTCCCCGGCGCGGACGAGCGCGCCGCTCTTCAAGACGATCACGAGCGAAGACTGGAAGCGCTCGCTCGCCTCCGCACGGCGGCAGACCAATGCGGTCTCCGAGCAGATTCGGACCGCGATCTCGTCCTCCTCGCGGAAGACGAAGTAAGTCTGCTCGAAACCGGCGGCGGCGCCTGGGCGGCGCTGGGCGCGGCCATTCGCGAGTTTCGCAGCCGGCTGCCGCTCTGCCGGCTGGAGGACTTCGGTTTTTCGCCCGAGGTCGAGCACCCGCTGGAGGAGCCGAACCCGTGCTTGCGCTACCTCCACAGCGGCGTCGAGGCGTCCGCGTTTGTCTCGGTGGCCGACGGGTCCGTGTACAAGTTTTTCCTGCCGCGCGAAGGGAAGCGCGTCGGCAGCGAATTCGGTTTTCGCGCGGGTGACGAGGCGCTGTTTCACGCGGAGGCCGAGCTCGGCGGATACCGCGGACTGTTCGAGAAACTGCTGCTGATTCAGGCGCTCGATGGCATGCCCACCGAGGTGATGGCGATGACCGTCGAGGGAATCCTGGTCGCAAAGCAGGCGCTGGGCGATCCGTTGCCGCAGGGCGAGGACATGTCCGGGTCGCTGCCGGCGGCACTGATCGAGATTCCATCCCGGTTTTTGCGTGCGAACCGCGATCACCCGCGGTTGCTGTTCGTCGGATCGGGCGCGTGGCTGGTGGCCGATCTGCATGCGCGCAACTTTGTCCGCGCGGCCGATGGCCGGCTGCGGGTGATCGATTTGGTCGCGGCGCCGTGGCCGCACGAACTCGAGCGCGGGAATCCGCTGATTCGCGAATGGCTTGAGCGGGTCCGGCGCGATCCGCAAGCCAGCGCGTTGCGCGGATCACCCGACGCGGAGTTGTAGGGCGGGATCGCCGACCCCGCCGCTGGAGTTTGGCCGGTTGTCGCCAAAGTTGCCATACCGACCCGGCCAACGCAGCGATCGAGGAAAAGCGCGGGCAGGTTGCCCGCGCCACGTGGCACGGGCAACCTGCCCGTGCTGGGCGGTCCTGACCGCCGCCACCCCCTCAGCTCTTCTGCGAACTGAGGAAGGCGAGGACCTTCTCGGCCTGCTTGTCGGTCTGACCGATGTCGTGATACACGACCTTGCCGCTGCGGTCGACGAGGTAGGCTTCACGCGAAGCGGCCTTGGCGGTGCCGGATTGGCCGAACGCCTTGATGACCTTCTGGTCGGTGTCGGCGAGCAGCGGGAACGGGAAATGGTTCACGTTTATGAATTCCTGCTGCTTCTCGACCGGATCGTTGCTCACGCCGACGACGGCTACGCCCTTTTTCTTGAGTTCGGCCGAAGCATCGCGGAGCGAGCAGCCCTGCTTGGTGCACCCGCCGGTAAGCGCGCGGGGATAGAACCAGACGAGAGTGTAATCATTCTTTTTGTACACGTCGCCGAGATTGAGCATCTTGCCTTCGTTGGTCGTCGCCGAAACGACGGGCGCTTTGTCGCCAACTTTGAGCGGCTCGCCGCGTGCGAACGCGAACAGCAGGGAGAACAAGGACATGAGGGCAAGGGTGTGGGGGAGTTTCATGGGGAGGAGGTTTTCGCTCCGCGAAAACCTAAGTTCAAGCGGTTTTCAGTCCAAATGGTGCACCGGGGCGCAGGTAACGCCAGGGACGCCGGCGTTTTCTAGGGCGTGTTTTCAACCTAAATTCCGCAATTCGGGCCCACCACGGATTACACGGATATGCACGGATGAGCGCTTTGCTGAGAATTGTCGCGTCGCCGCACGTTCACCCACCGGGTGAGCTTCTGTTTTTGCACAACGGATTCTTATCCGTGCCCATCCGTTCACTATCCCTGAACATGTTGTTTTCCTGCGAGCATGTTCAAGCGGCAGAATCTTACAGAAGGCAACAAAGGGAACGAAGGCTCCGGGGCCTTCGTTCCCTTCGTTGCCTTTTGTTCAAAGGATTGGGGTTTGGTTGCGGCTGCTATGAAGCCGCGCCAGGAAATCCGTGGTCTCAACTGCGTTTTCTAGGATAAGTGACCAGCATCCTTTGTTGTGGGCGCGGTGCCCCCACCGCGCGGGACCTCGCCGGCGAATGCCAACTCGCGGGGTGCCGCCTCCGCCCAGCCTTCGGCGCGCCACTGGCATTCTGCCGCGTCGAAGCCCGCAGGGCGAAGACGGGGGGGCACCCCGCCGACAACTGCACGGATTAATGACGTTCTGTAGAGCGCGCTCGGCTACCGGGAACGCATCACCCGCGGCGGATTTCGGAGCCTTGGAAGCGGATCTGGATCCGGAAGACTTTCTTGATCCGCGAGCGGATCTCCCCGGTTTTCAAATCCACCTTTTCCGGGATTTCGATTTTGTGAATATCGACCACGGCATGGTAGCCGCGCTCTGAAAACACGTCGATGAGCATCGCGAGGGCCAGCGGATCATCCAGGACCTTGTCCTCGCGGTTGATCAGCGCGACGCCGGAGATCGCATGGCGGATCACGATCGGCACGATCTTCTTTTCGATGAAAGCGGTAATCTGGGCGAACAGTTCGCTGTGCTCGAGTTCGTAGGTGTCCAGCCGTTTGACCAGCTCCTGGCGGGCGTGGACGATGATTTCGCTGGCGACCGGAACGCCGCGCAAACGATCGACCGTGCGCGGATCCAGCTCGAGGGTGCTTTGGTATTCGAGTTCGCGGAGGATGTTCTGCTCCACCTCCTCGATCGGCCCCTGCGCGTTGATGAAATGGTAATGGAAGATCTCCTTCAGCGACTGCAACGCCTCCCAGGTCTGCTCCTTGAACACGCGGTAGCGCCGCCGGGCGAGCGCCTCGTCGTGATCCGTCGGCCGATCCTCCCGCAACTCGCCGATGCCGGTGCGCGCGACCTCCTCGTTGTGCAGCCGGGTTTCGCGGCCGCGCTTCAACTGGCGGGTGATCGACTCCTTCTCGTCGACGAACAACACCATGATGTGAATCGTCGGCTGGCGGAAATGGAGGCTGAGCGGCGTGTGGTAGAACTCGCGACGCAGGGCGTGCATCTGGTCCACGAGCAGCTTCAAGCACTCGACCTGGACCTTCGTGCGCGGGAAGCCGTCCAGGATGACGCCATCGCGGTATTCGGTCTTCAGCAGCTCGCGCAGGAGGAGCGAAACGACCTCGCGGTCACCGACCATGTTGCCGGCGTCCTTCAAGGCCCGCGCCTCCGGTGAATCGAGCAGCGCGCTGATCACGACCGGCGCGCAGGTCAGCCCGCGCGTGCGGGCAATGAATGCCGTATTCGTGCCCTTGCCGGCGCCCGGCGCACCGCCGAGCAGGATGATCTCCTTGGGAAACCGCAGGTTCTCGCGCCCGAAATCCGCGTCCAGATCCTGCCACACGGCATCAAAGATGAGATGCGCGTCCTTGATCTCCAGGTCGGTGAGCTTGCCCGCGGTCGGAAGCGGTGGGTTGGACAGGGCAGGGGGATTGGACATGGCGGCGGAGCGGGGCGAGAGGACTAAAGGGTTTATGAGTGAGTTCGACACAAGAAAAACCGGCTCGCCGGCGGGCAGCCGGGATCGAGTTTTCGCTGTCTCCCTACCCAATATTCCCGATCGGTTCGTGCAAATCGCCGCTCGGAAAGGCGCCCGGGCCGCGATTTGCACGGATTAATGGGGGGCCCGGGACGCCCGGAGACCACCCGGTGCCACCAAATCATTCTGGTGCACCGCGTTCGCGCAAAGCGTGATCGTGTGGCATGATTTTCGCGGTGAATGCGGCCGTCATCACGAACCATCGTTTGCTCCATTTTTCTCCGTCCGGGCCGACGTCGGGCTGCGCGCAAATTCCCGCAAATTGGCGTGCGGTCCGCGCTTCGGCTTCGCCAATTTTTTTTTCGCGCTGCCGGAACCGGCCGGCGCGAGCTGGGTCAGTAAGGCCAACAATTCACGCGGGCCTAGCCTGCGGGATTGTTAAGTTGAAGCTGGACCTGGCGGGCTCGCGCAAGCGAGCCCGCCTTGGTTTTGGGTCAAGACTGCCCGCCAGCGGTGTTCCTCCCTCCCCATGCGCATTCTGATCGTCGACGACGAAGCGGGCATTCGCAAAACCACTCGCATCGCAATCGAAACCGCCGGGCATCAAGCCGCCGAGGCGCCGAGCGCGTCCCGCGCGCTCAAGGCGGTCGAGGAGGAGCAGTTCGATGTCGTGTTCCTCGATCTCAAGCTGGGCACCGAGGACGGGCTCGAGCTGCTGGCGAAGCTGTTGAAAAACCAGCCGGCGCTGACCGTCGTGATGTTCACGGCCTACGCGAACATCGCGACGGCGGTCGAGGCGATGCGCCGCGGCGCCTACGATTTCGTGCCGAAACCGTTCACGCCGGATCAGATCCGCGGCATCCTGGCGAAAATCGAGAAGACCCGGGTGCTGCAGACCAAGGTGCGCAGCCTCGAGAGCGAACTCGCCACGGAATCCGTGCCGGTGGATTTGGACTCGGAGGACCCGGCCACGCGTCACGCCATCGAGGTGGCTTTCAAGGCGGCCGACACGCCGGCCAACATCCTGGTGCTCGGCCCGAGCGGCACCGGGAAAAGCGTGCTCGCGCGCGAAATCCACCGGCGCAGTGCGCAGCGCGACGCCGCCTTCGTCACGGTGAGCTGCCCCAGCCTCTCGCGCGAGTTGCTGGAAAGCGATCTGTTCGGGCACGTGAAGGGGTCGTTCACCGGCGCCGTGGCCGACACGATGGGCAAGGTCGCGGCCGCCGACGGCGGCACGTTGTTCCTCGACGAAATCGGCGAGATGCCGCTGGAAATCCAGCCGAAGCTGCTCCGGCTGCTGCAGGAGCGGGAATACGAGCGGGTCGGCGAGGCGAAGATCCGCCGGGCCAACGTGCGGGTGATCGCCGCGACGAATCGCAACCTGGCCGACGACGTGAAGGCGGGGAAGTTCCGCGAAGATCTTTTCTACCGGCTGAACGTGATCAGTGTCGCGCTGCCGGGATTGCGCGACCGGCCGGCGGACCTGGTGCGGTTCGCGGAGAACTACCGGAAATTCTTTTCCCTGCGGCTGGGCAAACACATCACCGGTTTTTCGCCCGAGGTGATGGCGGCCTTCGCCGGCTACCGCTGGCCCGGCAACCTGCGCGAGTTGCGCAACGTGATCGAGCGCGCGGTGATTCTCGCGGCCCGCGAGACGATCGAGCTGAACGACCTGCCGGACGAGTTCGGCACCAGATCGGAGCCGGGCATCGCGGTCGGCTCGCGCGTGACGATCGACGCGCTCGAGGCGGAGCATATTCGTCGCGTGCTCGCGATCTCGCGCAATCTCGAGGAAGCGGCCCGCACGCTCGGCATCGACCCGGCGACCCTGTATCGGAAGCGCCAGAAACTCGGTTTGCTGTAGGCCGGCCGTTCGCCGCCATGAAGGGAGAGCGGAAACTCGATCGAACCTAGCCGGGTCGCACGGGATTGCCCTTTCGCCCGGCTCCCTTCTCGCTGCCTCTGCCCACGCCGGCGCCCACCCCATGCTTCGGACGCGACTTTACCTTGGACTGCTGCCGCTGCTCCTGCTGATCGTCGCCACCGGCGGATACGCCATTCATCGCGTGCGAAACCTGTCCGGTTCGCTCTCGCGCGACCTGGTGAACAATTACCGGGCGGTGCTCGCCTGCCAGCAGATGCGCACCTCGGCGACTTTGATGACGAGTGCGCTCGCCCCGCTGGTGCTGGGCGAGGGCGAGCGGCGCGTCTTCGAGGACCATCGCAGTGCGTTCAAGCGGGAACTCATGGCGCAGGCGTCGGCGTCGACCGGTTCGTCGCGCGCCAATTTGCTTGCGGCCGTGGACGCGGCGTTCAGCGAACTCTCGGCGATCGGCGAGCGGCAGTTCCGCGCCGGTGACGGTACGACCCGGACCGAGGGATTGCAGGCCGCGAACGCCGCGGTCTTTCGCGTCTACCAGGCGATCGAGAACCTCACGAAACGCGACTTTGCCGCCGCGCAGCAGACCGTCGCGCGGGTCGAGCAGCTCGCGACGGGAACCGAGCGGGTGATGCTGATCACGATTGCCGGCGGTTTCATCCTGTCGCTGCTGCTGGCGTGGCGGCTCGCGAATTCGCTGCTGGAACCCATCCGCATGTTCACCGCGTCGGCGGTCGCGCTGGGCGAGGGCGACCTCGACCGCGAAGTGCCGGAGCTGTCGCGCGACGAACTCGGGCAGCTCGCGCGCGCCTTCAACACGATGGCGACGAAGTTGCGCTCGTACCGCGACGCGACGCTCGCGCGCGTGCTGCGCGCGCAGCGCACGATGGAGGCGACGCTCACCTCGGCGCCGGACCCCGTCTTCGTGATCGGACGCGACGGCACGCACGAAGTCCGCAACCCCGCGGCGGAGCAGCTGGCGCAGGGGCCGGACTTCGCGCACGGTTTTCCGCCGGCCATCGCCGATCTGGTGGCGCGCGTGCTGGCGACGGGCGAACACTACATTCCCACGGATTACGCCCGGGCGGTGACGTTTCGCGTCGGTCGCGAAGACCGGCACTACCTCCCGCGCGTGCTGGCGATTGGCGACAAGCTCACGGAGTTCAGCGGCGCGGCGATCATCCTGCAGGATGTCACGAAATTCCGGCTGATGGACGATGCGAAGACGAACCTCGTGGGCACGGTCAGCCACGAGTTGAAGACGCCGCTCACCAGCCTGCGCATGGCGCTTTACCTCCTGCTGGAACAGAACCTCTCGGCGCTCTCGAAGCAGCAGCGGGAACTGCTGGAGGACGCGCGCGACGACGCGGATCGGCTGCTGCGGATCCTGGATACGCTGCTCGACCTGACGCGGCTGGAGAGCGGGGCTTCGCCGCTCGAGCGCACCGAGGTCGGCGTCTCGCCGTTGCTGCGACGGATCGCGGGTGCGGCGCATCCCTTCATCGACAGCGCGGGCCAGCGGCTCGCCGTGGTGATCGCGCCGGAACTGAGCGGCGCCAACCTCAATGTCGACGAGGCCCGGATCACGCACGTTTTCATGAACCTGCTGACGAATGCCTCGAAGTACACCCCGCGGGGCGGCTTCCTCACCTTGAGCGCGGCGCCGGAGGAGGGCGGGTTCATTCGTTTCAGTGTGCGCGATCAGGGTCCGGGCATCCCGCCGGAGAGCATCGCGCGAATCTTCGAGCGGTTTTACCGTGCACCGAATCAGGAGCAGCGTTCCGGCGCGGGCCTCGGCCTGGCCATCGCGCGCGAAATCATCGTGGCCCACGGCGGCTCGATCGCGTGCACGAGCGTCGAGGGCGAGGGCAGCGAGTTCTATTTCGTGCTGCCGCGGTAGGTGCGGGCTCTGGGCGGTCAATTTCGGCTCGCGGATGTAGGGCGGGGTCTCCTGACCCCGCCGAGATGTGAGTGCGCAAGGCAGCGGCGGCGGGGTCGGGAGACCCCGCCCTACAAGCCTGCGCTCGCCTCGCAACCCGCCGGCGGAGCGGGGCGTATGCCCCATGCCCAGCGGGCACCGATTGGTCCATCATCCGGTCATCCCGCGCCATCGCGCGGCACCCGTTTGTTCTCAACTCAAATCAAGGAGATCGCACATTCATGAAAAACCGCCAAGACACCGGCACCTCAGCCGAGACCCCCGAGCAATTGATCGAGCACATCAGCCGCTTGATGGCAGAAGCCGAAGCGATGATTGCCGGACCGCACACCGACCAAGCCGGCGGAAAGCTGGCCAACATCAAGGACCGGCTCGAGGCTGCGCGCGAGCAGCTCAGCGACGTGTATGGCCGCGCCCGCGACCAAATCACCGACGCCTACGGCCGTGCCCGCAAGGGCGTGGTCACCGGCGCGAAGTACACCGACGAGACGATTCGCACGCATCCCTATCAGACGATGGCCATCGCGCTCGGTGTTGGCGTGCTCGTCGGGTATCTGCTTCGCCGCAACAACAACTCGTAGGCCGGATGGAGCCGTCGGCGCACAGCTCGGTGGGCTTGCTGGGGAGCTTGCGCGGCTTCGCCGACGGTCTGCTGGGCTCGGCGCACGACCGGCTCGAACTGCTGGCGGTCGAGTGGCAGGAGGAAAAACTTCGGCTGATTCAGATTGTGGTCTGGCTCAGCGCGATTGTCCTCCTCGGTTTCCTGGCGATGGCCTTCGTGAGTTTCGCCCTGGTGGTCTTGTTCTGGGAAACGGCGCGGCTGGCCGCAATCGCCGCGGTGGCCGGCTTCTATCTCGTGGGCCTCGTCGCGCTGATCTTCGCCTTCCGGCGGTACCTGCGAAAGCAGCCGAAGCCGTTTGCGGGCACCCTCAGCGAGCTGCGGGAGGACCGCGAATGTATCCAAGCGGACAATTGAGCGAGCTGGCTGCGCGCAAGACCATCCTGCAGGCGAGGATTGCCGTTCGCCGGTGGGAATGCGCGGTCGCTGCGGTGGAACTCGCGCGGCCGATCGCAGCGGTCGACCGCGGTGTGGCGGCCTGGCACCAGCTTTTGCCCATCGTGAAACTCCTCGCGGTACCCGTGGGGGTCTGGCTCGCGCGCCTTTCGCAGCGGTCCACCCCGCTCGAGCCGGAGGCGAAGAGGAACGGCAAGGTCGCCGCCGCGCTGGCGGCCCTGCCCCTGATCCTGCAAGCCGTGAAGCTCGTGCAGGAATTCCGCGCGATCCGGCAAAGCCGGGCGAGGGTCTGAACCGCGTGTGGCGTGCGGTATGCCCGCAGCAATCATGGTCTTCGCGCGGGCGGGCACGCCTGGGCTGAGGCTGGCCAAGGGTATTTGGATCGCGCGAAATCAGGCGAAACCGCGGCGCGTTTCGTGGGTCGTAGCGGACAGGTCAACGCCCGCGATTCCGCCATGCAACCGAAGCCTCCCGCCGGCCTCCCCGGCAAAGCGCGCGAAACCCTCGCGAAAATTCTCGATCACGTTTGGCGTGAAGAGTGTTCGTTGTCGGCGACGACGCGCCAGTACGGCTGGAACGTAAGGGGACCCAACCTCTACAGCCTGCACCGCCTGTTCGAGGAGCAGCGCCGCCAGCTCGACCAATGGCTGGCCCAGGTGGGGCAGCTGGCGGCATCCGTCGGCTTTGGTCCGCGTGAATCCGCCAGCGAAATCGGCCGCGCGGGGGCAGCCGCCCAGCCCACGCCGTCCGCGGTGCCGCCGCGAACCATGATCGGCGATCTGCTGGCGCGACACGAGGAGATGGCGCGCCGGCTGCGACAGGACATCGCAAGGCTGGGTGACCCCGCCACGGCGGAGTTGCTGACGCGGTTGGTGGAGTTTCATGAGACGACCGCGTGGATGCTCCGGATGGTGAATACCGGGCCAGGTTCCGATCAACCGGCGTAAGAATTCATTTTTTCCGGCGCTCCGGGGGGAACGGGGCCGGTCTATGAGGGCATGAACCAAGCCGTCTTGGTCATGTCGCGGCGGGTCGGGCGCGCGTTCCCTGGAACGTTGGCACTCGATGGCCGAGCGAACGATCAGGCGGCCGATCGGAAACCTCAACTCCCTCGTCTCATGTTAAACTACGCCATTATCTTTCTCATCATTGCGATTCTCGCGGGTGTGCTCGGCTTCGGTGTCGTCGCCGGCACGGCTGCGATGGTCGCCAAGGTCTGCTTCGTCGTGTTCCTCGTGCTGTTTCTGTTTTCCCTCCTCGGTGGGGGACGACGCACCCGGCTGTAGCGATTGACGTCGCTTGGCTGGTTGGCGGGCGCTGCGGTGCGAGACACCGCGGCGCTTTTTTTTTGGACGGAGCCGGCGCGCCCGCGCCGGAAAAAACGTTTCGGGCCAAACCGAACGTCATGGATCGGCGCAGTTGCAGGCGGGGCGCCCTCACCCCGCGAGTGGGCAAGCCGGCTCGACGGTAGGGCGGGACCGCCGGGCCCGCCGCGATTATGCGTCGGTGTCGCGCACGGACCACGGCGCGCCCAGCGGTCGCGCCCTACCTTTTGGGACGCCGGCTCAGAGCGCCCCGATCGCCTCGTCGAGCACGGCGAGCAGAAAATCCGCGTCGGCCTGCGTGATGTTCATCGGCGGCGCGAAACGGATCGTCTGGCCCCAGAGGCCGCCCTTGCCGAGCAGGAGCCCGAGTTCGCGCGCGTTTTCGACGGCTTGCGCGCATTCCTCCTTGCCCGGCTGCTTCGTCGCGCGGTCCTTCACGAATTCGATCCCGAGCATCAGGCCCTTCCCGCGGACGTCTCCAATCACCTTATACTTCGACTTCAACCGATCGAGGCCGTTCAGGATGTAGTGGCCGAGCTGCAGGCAGTTTTCCTGCGTCTTTTCCTTTTCGATCACCTCGAGCACGGCCTTGCCGATGGCGGAGACGACGGGATTGCCGCCGAAGGTGTTGAAGTGAACCTTCTGCGCGAGCGTCGCGGCGATTTTCGGCGTCGTGACGACCGCCGCCAGGGGTGCGCCATTGCCGATGCCCTTGGCCATGGTGACGATATCGGGGACGACGCCCTGCGTCTCGAAGCCCCAGAAATGCGTGCCGGTGCGGCCGAAGCCGGTCTGCACCTCGTCGGCGATGCAGACGCCGCCGGCGTTGCGCACGTGTTCGTACACGTGCTTGAGATAACCATCGGGGAACACGACGAAGCCGCCGACGCCCTGGATGGACTCCGCGACGAAGCCGGCGATCTTGCCCGGCGTGGCGTAGTCGATCAGGTTCTTGACGTCGTCGGCGTACTTGCGCCCCGCCTCGGGGTCGTCGTAGCCGTACGGGCCGCGATAGGGATACGGCGCCACGGCATGGTGCACGCCGAACGAATGCGGCACGTTGAATTTCCAGCTGCTGTGGGCGGTGAGGCCCATGCCGCTCGCGTTGCCGCCATGGTACGCGTTCCGCAGCGCGATCATGTCGTAGTTGCCCGTGTAGAGCCGCGCCATCAGCAGCGCGAGGTCGTTCGCCTCGGAGCCGGAATTGACGAAGTAGCACACCTTCAAATCGCCGGGCATTTTCGACGCAAGTTTCTCCGCGAACTCGACGATTCGCGGCTGGAGGTAGATGGTGGTCGAGTGCTGCAGCGTTTCGTTCTGCTCGCGCGCGGCGGCGACGACATGCGGATGGCAGTGCCCGACGCTGACCGTGACGATGCCGCCGAGTCCATCGAGGTAGCGCTTGCCCGTGTCGTCCCACACCCACTGCATCCTGCCCTCCACGATCATGATCGGTTTCTTGTAGTACAGGAAGAGACCGGGGCTGAGGTACTGCTTGCGCAACGCCAGCACCTGCTCGGCGGAGGGCCCGCTGTAGGGCTGGGGCTGATGCGACGTGGCGGGCAGCGGAACGGATTTGAGTTTGCGGGCGGCGGTGGCGGGCGGAGCAGGCGGAGGTGGCACGTTCATGGCGACCGAAGTTAAACGGCAGAGGGACCGATGGCACGGTCAAAGATGAATGCCTCACGCCCAGATCGCGCAGGCCGCCCCGACTCAGCCTTTGCGGCCATCGCGCCCCGGGCGTGAGGCAAGAAAATCATCAAAGGTTCGGGGCGAGCTTTCGCAGCGCGAGGTAGACGGTGAACGCGAGGCCAAAGCCGACGAACCACGCGTAATTATACAGGCCGAGCAGCAATGGCGACAGATGCGTCGCGTCAATCAGCTTCACCGTGGCGAAGAATCCCGGGAGGCTCGGCAGCACCGCGGCGACCAGCGCGACGAGGGCCACCACGCTGAAGCCGTGGGTATAGCGGTGGGGACCGTCGGGGCTGTACAACGCATACACGCTCAGGCGGCACCGGCGATGGACGAAATAATCGGCGATCATGATGCCGCCGATCGGCCCGAGCAACGCGCTGTAGGCGATCAGCCAGAGGAAGATGTAGCCGTTGGGATCCGCCACGAGTTTCCATGGCATCATGGCGATCCCGATGACGCCGGTGATCAGGCCGCCGGTGCGGAAGGAGATTTTGCGCGGGGCCAGATGCGCGAAATCATTCGCCGGCGAGACGACGTTGGCCGCGATGTTCGTCGCCAGGGTGGCGATGCAGAGCGCGAGCATGGCGATCACCAGCAGCACGGGATTCTTGAAACGAGTCAGCACGTCCACCGGATCCCAGATGGTCTCGCCATAGATGATGGTCGTCGCCGAGGTGACCGCGACGCCGATGAAGGAATACAACGCCATCGTCAGGGGCAGCCCGAGCGCCTGGCCGAGGGCCTGGTCGCGCTGCGATTTCGCATAGCGCGAAAAGTCGGGGATGTTCAGCGAGAGCGTCGCCCAGAAGCCAATCATGCCGGTCAGCGCGGGGAAGAAGAACGTCCAGAACTGCCCCGCCTTCGGCTGCCCGGGATCGAAGGCCGACGGCTGGGACAGGATCGGGCCAAAGCCGCCGGCCGCACGATACGCCCACCACAGCAGCAGCAGGCCGAGCGCGATGAGCAGCGGCGCCTTGATGTTCAGCAACACGCGGATCGTTTCGATGCCGCGGTAAATCACCCACATGTTGATCCCCCAGAAGAACAGGAAGCAGAGGAGTTGTGCGCCGGTGATTCCGAGGAAGTTGTTGGTCGAGCCGCTGGCGAGCGACGGCCAGAACACCGCGAGGATCTTGTAGATCGCGTTGCCGCCGATCCACGACTGGATGCCGAACCAGCCGCAGGCCACGAAGGCCCGCAGCAAGGCCGGCACGTTGGCCCCCGTCGTGCCGAACGCGGCGCGGCAAAACACCGGGAAGGGGATGCCGTACTTCGTGCCGGCATGGGCGTTCAGGATCATCGGCACGACCACGATCGCGTTGCCCAGGAAGATCGTCAGGATCGCCTGCGACCAGTTCATGCCGCCGCCGATCAGCGAGGACGCCAGCATGTACGTCGGGATGCACGCCGACATTGAGATCCACAGCGCGGCGAAACTCGCCAGTCCCCATTTGCGGCCGCTCGCCGGCACGGGGGCGAGGTCCGCGTTATAGAGGCGCGACTCGTGAAGTTGCGCGAGCTCGGCTTCGACGTCGGGCGCGTTGTGCGCGAGGCTGGCAGGTGGGGTGGGCATGGGAAAAAGCTCCAAGGTGCAAATACCAAGCTCCAGAGAAACTCCAGTTCTCAGAGCTCAATCAAGGCAGGTGCCGGTTTGAGTTTGGAGATCAATGCATCTCTGGGGATTGGAGCTGGGAACTTCCAGTGAGCTTTGGGTTTTCGACGTTCGATCTTCACCACGGATCGCACGGATGGTACGGATAAGAAGTACATTGCATCCGTGTTCATCCGTTCACTATCCCTGAACATGTTGTTTTCCTGCGAGCATGTTCAAGCGGCAGAATTTTACAGAAGGCAACAAAGGGAACGAAGGCTCCGGGGCCTTCGTTCCCTTCGTTGCCTTTTGTTCAAAGGATTGGGGTTTGGGGTTGGGGTTTGGTTGCGGCCTCGCCGCGCCAAGAAATCCGTGGTTGTTGGTCTGGAGCTCCGTCGCGCTAGAAATGACTTGGCGTTCTCTGCAGAAATTTTCCGCGGCCCGGCGTGCCGACGAACTGGCCGTCGCGCGCGGCGACCTGGCCCCGCACGGTCACGACGCTGGCGCGGCCTTCGAGTTTCCACCCTTCGAACGCGCTGTAGTCGACGTTCATGTGCTGGGTTTGCACGGAGATGGTGCCGCGATAATTCGGATCGAAGACGACCAGATCGGCATCGGCGCCGGGCTGAATCGCGCCCTTGCGCGGAAAGAGGTCGAACAGCTTCGCAACCTGCGTGCTGGCGACGTTCACGAAGGTATGCAGGTCGAACTTGCCCGCCTTCACGCCGTAGGTGTGGAGCAGGTTGATGCGCTCCTCCAGCGACGGGATGCCGTTCGGGATTTTGGTGAAGTCATCCCTGCCCATCGGTTTTTGCTTCTGGAAATCGAACGGCGCGTGATCCGTCGCCACGGTTTGCACCAGTCCGTCGCGCAGCCCGTTCCAGAGCACCGCCTGGTTGCGCGCGTCGCGGAGCGGCGGCGACATGACGTACTTTGCGCCCTCGAAGTTCGGCCGCTCGGCGTAGCTCTTGTCGAGGAGCAGGTATTGGATCAACGTTTCCACCGCCACGCGGACTCCGCGCTGCCGGGCGGCCAGCGCGGTGCTCAACGCTTCCTTGCAGCTCAAGTGGACGATGTAGGTCGCGGCCCCGGTGAGCTCGGCGAAGGTCATCAGGTGATGCACACCCTCGGCCTCCACCGCCGGCGGCCGGCTTTCGTGGTGCTGCCCCGGATCGGTCTTGCCGGCCGCGAGCAATTCCCGGCAGCGCTCGGCGACCAGCGTTTCGTTCTCGCAATGCGCGGTGACGATGACGCCGAGTTCCTTCGCGAGCTTCAGGGTCCGGTAAAGTTCGGTGTCGTCGACGCCGAACGCGCCCTTGTACGCGAGGAAGATTTTGAAGGACGAGATGCCGCGGCGCACGATCTCGCGCAGCTGCGCCGCCGAAGTGTCGTCGAACTTCGTGACGCCCATGTGAAACGTGAAGTCGCAGGCGGACTTTCCCGCCGCCTGCGACATCCACAGCTCGAACGACTGCAGCGCGTCATCCTTCCGCGAGGGGCAGCACATCTCGATCAGCGTCGTCGTGCCGCCCACCAGCGCCGCTTTCGACCCGGTTTCATAGGTGTCCTTGGAGAACGTGCCCATGAACGGCAGGTAGATGTGCACGTGGGGATCGATGAACCCGGGGAAAACGTAGCGGCCCGCCGCATCGATGACCTCGCAACCGGGCGGCGCCGCGATGGCGCGATCGATCTTCGTGATCGTCTCGCCCTCACAGAAGATATCGGCCCGGTAGCGCGAGTCCGCCGTGACGATTTCGCCGTTTTTGATCAGGAGTGACATGTGACGAGTGATGAGTGACGAGACAAAGTCAGCTCTCGCCCGTGAGCCGACGGCGGAGCGCGTTAAGCATGCGTCGCAGCTCGCCGATCAGCCCGAAACTTGGGGCCGCTTGATCAGGCGTTATGAAACCCAATTCAACGCTGAGAAAGATCTGGGTATCCAGTTCGGCGACGGAACCTTCGGCATGAGAAATGAACTGTACAAACTCGCCAGTCGTATGTCGGGCCTGGCCTTCGGCGATGTTGGACGGAACAGAAACTGCCGCACGTCGAATTTGGGAAACGAGGCCGAACTTCTCCTCTGCGGGGAGCGATGCTGTCAGTGGATAAAGCAGTTTTGCGAGTTCGATTCCTTTCTGCCAAACGAAGAGGTCGCGATAGTTTTGCGGATTTGTATTCATGGAAGAACGCGGCTCGTCACTCTTCACTTGTCACTCGTCACAGCGCGGCAGCGCTACTTCTTCCACACGTCCCCCACGTCACCGCCGAACCAGCGCGTCGAGATCACTTTTTGCTGCGTGTAGAACTGCACGGCTTCGCGACCCTGGATGTGGAGGTCGCCGAAGAACGACTCGTCCCAGCCGGTGAAGGGGAACATCGCCATCGTGGCCGGGACGCCGACATTGATGCCGATCATGCCGGCCTTCACCCGATGCTTGAATTCGCGCGCGGCCGCACCGCTGTTGGTGAAGATCGCGGCGCCGTTGCCGAAGGCCGAGCGGTTCGCCTGCTCGATCGCCGCGCCGAGATCGTCCATCCGCATCACGTTCAGCACGGGACCGAAGACTTCCTCGCGCGCCAGGGTCATGTTCTCGCGCACGCCATCGACGATCGTCGCGCCCAGGTAGAATCCGCGGGGCGCGTCCGACACCTTCGCGCTCCGGCCGTCGGCGATCACCCTGGCGCCTTCCTTTTCGCCAGTCGCCAGCAGGCTCATGACGCGATCGCGATGCTGCGCGGTGATCAGCGGCCCCATGTCGGGCTGCGGCGTCGGCTGATCCGTCCGGCCCACTTTGATCGCCTTGGCCGCGTCCACGAGCGAAGGCAGCAAGCGCTCCGCCGCCGGGCCGACCGTGATCGCGGTCGAGCCGGCCATGCACCGTTCGCCGGCACACCCAAACGCCGCGGTCGAGAGTGCCTCGACCGTCCTGGCCACATCGGCGTCGGGCATGATGACGATGTAGTTTTTCGCGCCACCGTTCGCCTGCACGCGTTTGCCGTGCTTCGTCCCCGTTTCGTAGATGTACTTCGCGATCGGCGTCGAACCGACGAACGAAACCGCCTTCACTTTCGGATGCGTGAGCAGTGCGTCGACCGATTCGCGTCCGCCGTGGACGAGGTTGAAAACGCCCTTGGGGCAACCCGCCTGTTCGAGCAACTGGCCGAGCAACACGGCGGTGAGCGGCACCTTTTCGCTCGGCTTCAGCACGAACGTGTTGCCGCAGGCGATCGCCAGCGGGTACATCCAGAGCGGCACCATCGCGGGGAAGTTGAACGGCGTGATGCCGACGCAAACCCCGAGCGGCTGCAGCAGGCTCTCGCAGTCGACGTTGCGCGCGAGGTTCCCGAGCGTGTCGCCAAACAGCAGCGAGGGCACCCCGCAGGCGTACTCGATGTTCTCCAGCCCGCGAAACGCGCTGCCGCGCGCCTCCGCCCACGTCTTGCCGTGCTCGCGCGTGACGCTGCGGCAAATCGCGTCGAAGTTCTGTTCGACCAGCTGCCGGTACTTGAAGAACACGCGCGCCCGCTCGACCGGCGGCGTTTCGCGCCAGCCCGGGAACGCCGCCTGCGCCGCCTCGACGGCCGCCGCGACGTCCGCGCGCGTGCCGACGGGACACTCGGCGATCACGTCGCCGGTGGAGGGATTGAACACCGGCGTGGCGGCGCCGCTGTTCGGCGTGCGCCACTCGCCGCCGATGTAGTGCGGGCAGGGAAGAAGCGTGGTGGTCATTGTCGGTTTAACCAAGGAGACACAGAGGCACGGAGCCGGAAAAATTCAGAAGAGTGCCCGCGAATCACGCGAATCGACGCGAAATTCAGAGGAGAGGGACAGGGCATGGTTTGCGCGGTGCGTTTTCACTTTTCAGTGGACCGAATGCTCTCGACGATCTCATTCGCGTTTATTCGCGTCCATTCGCGGGCTACTGCATTGCTCCTTGTTCCGGCTGAGATAGTCAGGACTTTAATAGGTATGCGATCCGGCGAATGCCATCTTTCAGGACCGGAACATTGAAGTTAATCAAGAGACCGAGAGTCTCCGTGTTTCCGTGGCGTAAAAATGGACTCACGCCTTCGACAGCGCGTCCGACTGTTTGACGAACTCGTCACCGGTCCATTCCGCGTCGCTCTTGACGACCTTCGCCGCGGCCGCCGCCACGGTGGCGGCGATTTTCTGCGCGGCCTTCCGCTCGGTCTGCCGTTTCACGAGGTCCGCGTGCGTCGTGAAGTAAGGCAGCGTCCTGCCCTTGAAATCCTGCAGCGTCTCGAATTTGTGCTTCGCCATGAACGCGAGCAATTGCTCGCACATCGGTTTCACGTGCTCGTAGCCGAACTTCATCACGCCGGTGCAGACCTGGACCGTGTCGGCGCCGAGCAGGATGAACTGGGCCGCGTCCTCCCCGGTCTCCACTCCACCGATACCGGAAAGCGAGCGGTCGGGGAATTCCGCGCGAATCATGGTCGCGAGTTCCATCACCATCCGCAGCGCAATCGGCTTCACCGCGCGGCACGAGTAGCCGCCCGGCGTCGTGTAGCCCTCGACGCTTGGCTCCGGTCGCAGCGTGTCCAGGTTCACGCCCATCACGCTGCGGATCGTATTGATGGCGCTGAGACCGGTGGCGCCGCCGCGCAAGGCGGCGCGACCCGGGTCCTCGATGTGGGTGATGTTCGGCGTCATCTTTGCCCAGAACGGTTTTTTCGCGGCGCTCTTCACCCAGCCGCAAACCTCCTCGAGAATGTCGGGGTCCTGGCCCATCGCCGCGCCCATCTTGCGCTCCGGCAATCCGTGCGGGCAGGAGAAGTTCAGCTCGAACGCGTCGACGCCCGTGTCCTGGCAGCGTTCGACGATTTCGATCCACGCGTCCTTGTTGTACTCCTCCATGATCGACGCGATCAACGCGCCCGGCGGCTGCGCGTCCTTGCAGCGCTTGAACTCGTCCAGCCAGAGGTGAAACGGCCGGTCGCTGATCAGCTCGATGTTCTCCCAGCCGATCACCTCGCCACTGGCGGCGTGCAGCTTGGCGTAGCGCGGCGTGACGTTGACGACTTTCGAGGCATCGAGGCTGATGGTCTTGGCGATCACGGCGCCCCAGCCTTCGCGAAAAGCACGCTGGATCACGCTGAGATTCGTGCCGGGCGGGCCGGAGCCGATCACGAACGGGTTGGGAAGCTTCAGACCGTCGACAGTGGTGGCGAGGGTAGGCATGGCGGGATGATATTTGGGCTAGCAGCCTGGGTGGGTGGATTGCGCCGGCCACGCGCGGGAAAGCAAAACGGCGCGTGGCCTGCGTAGAATTACGAACTGCGGGTAGGGGAATGCTGGATTGAATGTGATCTTGGGCTTCCTACTTTCCAAGTCACAAAGCGGGTTCAAACCCTTTGATTTCCATGATTCCAAGCACGGCAGCGGCAGGCCAGCGCGATTGCGCCGGGAGGTGTCGTTCTGACAAATTCTGGAGGGACGACCTCCGTGTCGTCCGCGGCCCGCACAGAGGCGGGCCCTCCAATAATGACGCCGCCCTGCGCGGTTGCGGCCGCTCCGGCGCGAACAGGGCGCCCCCCAAGGGCTGACTTGGTTTGCCCATGGATGGCTCGCTCAATCCCCAGCGCACGGTCGCTGAACTGAAGGACCTGCGGAACCTGACCGGCGATGCAAACGGCGCGCAACGCGTCGCCTTCACCCCGACATGGCTGACCGCACGGGCATGGCTGCGGGAAAAACTCGAGGCGCTGCCGGTGGAGGTCGGCACGGACGCCGCGGGGAATTTGTGGGCGACGCTCCGCGGCGCGTCCGAACGCGCGCTGCTCATCGGCGGCCACATGGATTCGGTGCCGAACGGTGGCTGGCTCGACGGCTGCCTCAACGTCATGGCTGGCGTGGAAATCCTCCGCCGGATCAATGCGCAATATCAGGGCAAGCCGCCGGTCACCGTGCGGCTCGTCGACTGGGCGGACGAGGAGGGCGCGCGGTTCGGCAAGAGTTTGTTCGGCTCGTCGGCCTGCTCGGGCACGCTCGACGTCGAGGAAGCCCGCGGGCTGAAGGACCGCGAGGGTATCACGTTGCCGGATGCGTTGAAGCAGGTCGGCATTGACTTTGCCCGCGTGAAGGAGAGCGGCCGCGAGCTCGGGACGGCGGCGGCGTACATCGAGCTGCACATCGAACAGGGCCCCGTGCTGCTCGACCTCGACCTGCCGCTGGGCGCGGTCCTCGGGACGTTTGGCGTCGAGCGTCACGCCATCACCTTCCGCGGCCAGGCGGCCCACTCGGGCAGCACGCCGATGAACCGCCGGAAGGACGCGTTCCTCGCCGCGGCGAAGATGAGCCCGGAAATCTACCGGATCGCCGAGCGCAGCGGCAACGGCGTGTGCACGATCGGATCGTGCACCACGAAGCCCGGGATTGTGACCAGCGTGGTGGAGGAGTGCCGGATTACGCTCGATCAACGCCACCTCGATCCCGCGGCCCTGGCGCGAATGCTGCGCGAGGCCCGCGCGGCGGGCGAGCGGTTCGCCCAGGCGGGCAACGTGAGCGTCGGCTGGGAGCGCCTCTGGCACATCGAGCCGCGGCCGTTTCATCCGGAGCTGGTTGCGATGTGCGACGAGGCGATCCGCGAGACGGCGGGAAAATCCCACCGCCTGCCCTCCGGGCCGTTGCATGATGCCGCGGAAGTGGCCGGCGCCGGCGTGCCGACCGTCATGATGTTCGTCCAGAGCCTGCACGGCATCAGTCATAACAAGATCGAGGATACGAAGGAGGCGCACCTCGAACTCTGCGTGACGGCCTTCGATCGCCTGGCGGAAAAAACGATGAAGTGGATCAACCAGGGCGGGGGGAGGCGCGTCGCGAAGTGAATCGCGTGGCATTTTTGATTCCGACGCTGGCCGACCTCGAAGGGAGCTCCCTGTGGTCGGCGGCGGTGAATCGGGAGTCGGCCGCGCTGGCGGCCACCCTCGTCGCGCTGGCGGGGGTGCAGCTCTGCTGGCGCGGGCCGCGTTACCGGATGTCGATGGAAGAACGCGCGAAGGACGGCGCGCTGACCAACGAACAGGCGCGGCGCAAAATCCGATTTATGGGGTGGTTTGGACCAGCGCTGGCGCTGACGGGTTGCGCGCTGCTGGCTTTTGCGGTGCTGCGCTAGCGCTGTCTCCCGTGGCACGGTCAACCTGACCGTGCTCGAGCCTTCCCGGTAGCCGAACGCGGTCAGATTGACCGCGCTACCCAAGACGTGCGTTCGCTCCAGGAGGTTTTGCAGTGCTGTTATACCCGACATCTTAAGTGAACAGCATCGTTTGTGGTGGGCGCGGTGCCCCCACCGCGCGGGACATCGCCTGAGAATGCCAACTCGCGGGGTGCCGCCTCCGCCCAGCCTTCGGCGCGCCACTGGCATTCTGCCGCGTCGAAGCCCGCAGGGCGAAGACG
>Ga0082335_1001290_pt1 | contig 54672 bp, 51 predicted proteins | sample Subgrocontami58m_FD_72375 | JGI IMG/M metagenome (GOLD analysis project Ga0082335, IMG submission 72375) | Subsurface groundwater microbial communities from S. Glens Falls, New York, USA - GMW37 contaminated, 5.8 m (SPADES assembly) (version 2) ... | reverse complement strand
TTCAATGATCGCCGCAGAGGATATGACCGGGTTTAATGGATTGGATATCAAGGCTTTGCCGCACGAAGAAGTTAAGGATTTATTGAGGAAATATAATAGATAGGACTTGCGCGGCGGCGGATTGATGGAAATTCTGCCCGAAGCGGGAGTTCTGTTTGGGTTTGCAGGAATATTTTTTACGGTGGGTGTAATGAGATTTAGATATGAGTAGGGAATTATCAATGGTAGATTCGGTTTGCTCACTTTTTACAACAAAAAAACAGCAACTGCTTTAACTTTAAAGACAGTTGCTGCGAAGTGCCGATGTTCTTCTCGGTGCACGCGGTATTCGGCGTATTGGGTGGGTGGGGAATTTTTGTTTATTTATCTTTGACAAAGTTGATCTACAACAGAATCTGTATCTTTGTAAAAAGTGAAGAAATGAAGGTATGAAGTTGGCGAGATGTTTGGCACATCGCCAACAAGGGTTATAGTTTTTGCTTCAAGATTAACAGGCAATGTTGCCTCATTCGTTTTATAGTTCATACTACTTTCAGTGATTGTAGTAACACCATACCAGTACTTGAAAACATTTTCGACTGCGCCTGTTACTTCGTCTCCAGGCGTCTTGAATTTATATACATGCAAAAATATGTCATACCCATATCCAGTGTTTGTCAAAAGTATAGGGTTACCTGTATCTGGATTGTTATCAACATCAATTGCGACTCCCAGTGCAATTTCTGGTTTAAAGTCGGATAATTCTTTGCTATTGATCGTAATTTCATTTGGAATTTCTCGAAGCGTCATTACTAATGTGAGCGTAGTTCCATCAAGGCTTGTCGATACATTTGTAATATCCATGAAGCCGAATGTAATGTCATCATCAATTGTTCCTTCAACGGCATTTCCTGGGTTGCACACTGGCACAGGCGTGGATGTCGCCGTTGCAGTTGGTTCGGGCGTGAATGTGGGCGGTACAGGTGAAGGCGTGATTGTCGGCGGAACAGGCGTAGATGTTGGCTCTGGCGTTGGAGCAGGAGCGCACCCGCTCATTACCAAGACCGTTAGAAGAACAAACAAAAGAAACATTGACCCAGTTGACTTTTTCATTACCTTTTCTCCTTTTGATTTGATTGCGCAGGATTGCGCCGAACTATGTGTTTACCCGCCATTTGGTCTTATAACGGGATATAGATTCTGTATCCAGCCAATGCTTGTATTAATTTCGGCGATTAGGCCGCGAATTATTAATGGTAACTAGACTTTATCGGAAATAGGCAATAGATCTACAAAATACCCTTGAAAAAGGCATTTTTTCATACCAAAACCTTATTACCGATAAAGTCTACTATATACTTGTCTCCTGCGCGTCAGGTATATAGTTACCAAAGATAATTTATTCTACCATAATTGCTCCGCCAGCGGAGCAATTATTTCCCTGCTAAAAAATACAATTGCGACGATATGATGAACATCGTCGGGAAGCGCGTCCAAGAAGCTCGTCGCAAATTTAAGCCTCCTTTATCTCAGGAGGAACTGGCGGCTCGATTGGAATTAGATGGATGGAAAATTAGTCGTGGTACTCTGTCAAAGATTGAAGCGGGAATTAGACAAGTAACAGATTTTGAGGTTATGGCTTTAGCAAAGACTCTTAAAGTACCCCCTGAGTCGCTGTTGGATAAGCAGTTGTTTGAAAGTATTTTAAAGAGGTAAAAATGAATGGTGAATATTTACCAAACAAAAATAGTATTGAAATACTTGAGACAAGAAAACAAGAATTACTTAATCAAATACCATGCGCGGCGAAATGCCCATGTCGGCCAGAAATTTCATGCAGGTGAAAACTCCAGCGGTTGAACGTATTCCTCTGCCAGCCATGCCGCATATTGCAGGGATTGGCGAATATCTTCCTCTTCAAGATATGGATAGTCTGCCATGATTTGCCCAGTGGTCATGCCATTCGAGATGAGATTTAACACAATCGAAAGAGTGACTCTCATCCCGCGGATACAGGCGCGTCCACCCACTATATTGGGGTCAAAGGTGATACGGTTAAATTGGTTCATATTTACCTCGACTTGATTTTACATCAAAACGATTACTTTCCTTCATCAGTCTATCGCAAGCCTTCAAACAGATCACGCTCAACCACACCTCCGCTATTGACCAAACTAAATACACTACAACACTATTCTCTCGGCGGCGGTTTGAGCAGGAATTAAAATAAAAATTCAGCGCACAGGCGCGATTCGAGGAAGCCCTGTAAAATCAAAGCCACGCACACCGATAACAAGCGGGGATTTGCCAAAGCGGAAATCGTAAATCATGATTGCGATTATCACTGGAAAATGTGGCAAAATACAGCCATGCCTGATCAACTAACCACCCTCAGCCAATCTTCCTTGCAGGATTATCACGATTGTCCGCGCCGCTTTGAATTGCGCTATCTTCAACAGTTGGTTTACCCAGCCATTGAAACCGAACCTGCGCTTGAAAACGAGAAGCATCAACAGGAAGGCGAATATTTTCATCGCCTCGTGCAGCAGCATCTTATCGGCATCCCAGCAGAGCAGATCGGCAAGCTGGCGAATACAGATAATTTACAAAGATGGTGGGAGAATTATATTAATGCTAAAGACCTTCGAATTCTTAAAGAACTCATAGGTTTACATGCGGAAGTCACCCTTTCCGCGCCGCTTGGCAAATTTCGTCTGGTCGCGAAATATGATTTGATCGCGATTGATAATAATAAAGTTACCATCTACGATTGGAAAACATATCGCAAACGCCCCAGGAATGAATGGCTTGCGGTCCGCTGGCAGACTCGCGTTTATCGTGCTTTGCTTGTGCAGGCGGGCGCGCACTTCAACAACGGCAAACCCTTCGGGCCGGAACAGATCGAAATGATCTACTGGTTCGCAGATTTCCCCACTGAACCTGCACGATTTATATATAAAACTGATCAATACAAACGGGACTGGGACGCGCTCACAAGGTTGTCAGAGGAGATCGCATCCGCTTCATCTGGTTCGACACTTCGACAGGCTCAGTGCGGCGCTTCGCTCACCACAGGCTTCCCGCTCACGGATGATGTCTCGAAATGCAGTTACTGCCCCTATAGATCATACTGCAACCGCGGAGTCCGCGCGGGGGATGCGGCCGACTCGGAGTTGGAAACCGAAGCCGAGGAATTGTTCGATATTAATTTTGAACAGATCGGGGAAATTCAATTTTAATCTTAGCTTTATGCAATCTCCGCCTCTGCCTTCCGCATGGACTGGAATGACTGGATGGCCACTTCCAGCATCGAAAGATCGGGAGTGCGTGTGGTCAAACGCTGAAGAGCAAGATTAGGCTTGATCAATAATTTAACGATGGGATTACCCAGGTTGTTTGCGGTCCAGCGGATATATTCGATGGCGATACCTGCCAGGATGGGGATGAATAAAATACGGCTGACCAGACGCCACAGGATCGGCATGGGTTCCAGTGCAGTGAACACCAAAATGGACAATAAAACCAGCGTAAGCAGAAAAGCCGTCCCACAGCGCGGATGTTCAATGGGATAATTTGCCACGATTTCAGGAGTCAACTCCGCGCCGGCTTCGAAAGCATTAATGGTCTTATGTTCTGCGCCGTGATACATAAAAACGCGCTTCACATCGGGCATGAAACTGATGCCCCAGATATATCCGATCAATAGCAAAAGGCGCAGGACCCCTTCTACAAAATTATTCAGCCAGGAACTCCAACCAAGATAATGTTCGGCTAACCCGCCGATGCCGGCCGGGAGCAAAAAGAAGAGTCCAATGCCAAAGGCGAGAGACAAGCCCAAAGTCAGGTAAAGAGGCGCGCCTTCCAGTTTTTCATCCTCGCCGGTTTGGGTGTTCGCAGAAAGTGTCAGTGCGCGCATCCCCAAACCGAGCGCATCCCATAGCAAAATGCCGCCGCGCAAAAAGGGGATTTTTGTAATGCCGGAGCGATAGAGATTTGCCAGTTTTTCAGTGTGGACGACAATTTTGCCGTCGGGCGCGCGCATGGCTACTGCATAAGCCTTTTGTCCGCGCATCATCACCCCTTCGATCACTGCTTGTCCGCCGTATGTGATAATTCGATCTTCCATATTTATCCAATGATCGCGCTGAGCGGAGGTGCAACCGTAGTTGAAGCGCAGTGAGCAAATATCCTTCGACTGCGCTTCGCTCCGCTCAGGGCGAATAAATTATTTGAAATTATAGAAAAAGTGAGTGAAGGCTTCGATGCCTTTATACCAGGTCGGTAAATGCAGGCGTTCATTCGGTGAGTGGACGTTATCATCCGGCAGGCCAAAGCCTGTCAGAAGGGAATCCGCGCCGACGTATTTTTGCAGAAGAACCACCGAGCCAATCGAACCGCCTTCACGCTTGAAGTAAGGGCGTTTGCCCCAGACGGTTTCGAGCGCCTGTGCAAGAGCCTGCACGCCGGCGGAATCGGTTTCAACCAATGCCGCACCCGCATTGTGCAAATTAAACAATTCCCACTTAATAGACTTTGGCGCATTCTTTTTAAGATAGGCCTTCATTTGTTTGTAAACTTCTTCAGGGTCTTGATCTGGCACAAGGCGGCATGAAATTTTCGCCATTGCCGAGGCGGGTAAAACCGTCTTGGAACCTTGCCCTGTGAAACCCGAGAGCAAACCGTTTACTTCCAAAGTGGGGCGCGCGCCGACGCGTTCTGCTGGAATGAACTGTGATTCACCCCATAAGGCTGGCACACCTGTCATTTGAATCAATTCCTTGTCCCTGATCGGCAAACGCTTAAAATCCTCGCGCTCCTTTTTGCTTAACTTGCGCACCTTGTCATAAAAACCAGCCAGGGTGATCTTTCCATTTTTATCGTGCATGCCTGCAACCAACTCGATCAACGCCTGCGCGGGATTATGGATCGTTCCACCAAACAAGCCGGAGTGTAAATCCTTGCTCGGACCGTAGACTTTCAATTCGAAATAGGCCAAGCCGCGCAAACCAGTGGTAATGGTGGGCTTATCGGTTCCCATCATGCCCGCATCCGGATTCAAACAAAAATCACAGGCAAGCAGTTCTTTATGATTTTTGATAAAGTCGCCGAGATGCTCGGAACCGATCTCCTCTTCGCCTTCGATCAGCCACTTGATATTGACGGGCGATCCGGTCGTGCGGACGATGGCTTCCACCGCTTTGAGAGAAGCCATCACCTGGCCTTTCATGTCTGAAGCACCGCGCGCGAATAGATAATCGTCGCGGACGACCGCCTTGAAGGGATCCGATGTCCATAAATCCAGCGGGTCCACCGGCTGCACATCGTAATGCCCATAGATCATCACCGTAGGAGCAGATTTGCCCGCGCCCAGCCACTCGCCATATACAACGGGATGTCCGCCTGTCGGCATGATCCGCACATTATCCATATTGAAAGAACGTAATTGTGCGGCAACCCATTCCGCGCCGCGTTGAACGTCGCCTTTGTTTTCATCCAGAGTGGAAATGGAAGGAATTGCAAGAAACTCTTTCAATTCATCGAGGTATCGCCCGCCATTTGAGCGAACATATTCGAGCGCTTTCTGAACATCTGGCATGGTTGATTCTCCTTCTTAATTTATTATCTATCTTAAAAAACTGCTCTCGCCGCAGTCCACGGCGGCGAGGACGCCGGCGAAAGCATATATTTATGGCGCAGCAGTCGGTTCGGGAGTTTGCTCAAGAGTGCGGCGGGTTATCAGATACCATTCGCCAATCAGCGCCAGGCGGTCACTGACATCATACAGCGGGGCAACCTGCACACCCTGAACCTGGGCATCCACCCCGTAAGAATAAACAGGATAATACAAAGGCAAAGAGGGCATTTCCTTTGTGAACACAACTTGAAAGTTACGATACAAACGCGCACGCTCGGCAAAGTCAGCGGTTGTGCGGGCTGTTTCAAGGTACTCGCTCGCCGTGCGGTTATCCCATTGCGAGTAGTTTTGTCCACCCGTGGCTTCCGACTGATGCCAGAAAAGATAAGGATCCGGGTCTGGTGTGCGGGAAGTGTTCAAGTCTGCAAGCGCGGCTTGATAGTTACGGGTGGAGAGATAATCATTCACAAGCGAGTTATAGGACACTGCCTGTAATTCTATTTTCACGCCGATCAATGCCCAGTCAGATTGAATGGCTTGCGCGACCTGAGTGTGGATTATGTCATCGGGATGAACCAGCGTAAAGGTCAGGAATTGACCGTCTTTTGCGCGCACCTCCCCACCGCCGGCCGGAATGACATATCCCTCTTTTATCAGTAACGCAGCAGCGGCATCAGGGTCATAATCAAGTTGTTCAATATCTTCATAATAAGCCCATGAGCCCGGCAGGATGGGGCCATCCGCAACAATGGCTTGTCCATTTAAGATATGCGAGACAATCATATTACGATTTACCCCCAGCAGCAACGCGCGGCGGATTTTCTCGCTTTGCAGGAAAGGGACACTGGGGTTATTGAGATTCAGGAAGACCAGTCCCGTTTGCGGGAGGCGGCTGGTATAGACTGAGAGGGTTGTTTCTCTTAAAGCCGGCTCCAAAGTGTCAGAGGTCAACTGACTTATCCCGAGCACCTCACCTTGTTTGTAAGCATCAAATGCAGAGGCTGAGTTGGGATAATAACGAAACACCACCTGCTCGATGAACGGAGGTTGTATGAAGTAATCCGGATTTGCGACAAGCCCCACACCCGTGATCTGCCCGCCGCTCGTCAACAAACGATCAAATTTATACGGGCCGGTACCGACAGGATTCAAATTAAATTCTGCGTTGGCTAATTGATCAGAGGGGACAGTTTCAAGCAGGTGTTTTGGCAAAACGCCAAATGTGACATAATCCAAAAATGGCGCAAAGGGTTCCGGTAATTTGAATTGCAAGGTTTTATCGTTAAGACGTTTTATTTCAATCTTGGACCACAGGTCTTTGATATCCTGCGGGAAGAGCGAGCCGGCGCTCTTTATGAGCTCAATGGTGAAGATCACATCATCACTGGTAACTGGCCGGCCGTCGTGCCAGACCGCATGAGGTCTCAGGGAAAAGTTATAGAACATGCCATCGGCAGAGGTCCCCCAGGATTCAGCCAGGTCAGGCTGGGGCAAACCATGCGAATCGAATTTTATCAGCCCGCTGAATATGAGGCGGTTGATATCGCGGTCTGCGGAGTTGTTCCAATCCAGCATGGGGTTGAGCCGACCCAGCGAGCCGATCAAGGCTTCGGTATAAATACCGCCTTGCGCGGCTTCGGGTAAGGCAATAATACTTACCGGTTGTTGGCTGAGCAACAGCAAAGCCACGATCACAATCGTGACCGCCACAACAAGAATCTGCCAGCGTAATTTTTTCATGGGACTATAAATAAAGAAAGGCCGCCGCCAACCCCAAAGTAGGGCAATGGCCCGGCGGCCTTTACAGGCTTGTTTTTTCTAGCGGCCCAGAATAATAATGGTGATCACCAGGCTGAAAAAAACCACTGAAAGTACGATCGTCACCCAGAAGAGGATGCGCTCAATACCGCGGCGGGCGGTGAAGACACCACCGGTATCCGCGCCGGTCAGTCCGCCCAGCCCGGCACCCTTGCTTTGCAGGATCACACTGAGGATCAAACCAACCGAGGTTATAATCAACGAAATATCCAAAAATCTAGTCATACAATATGCCTCCTTGAAATTAGCGGGGGAATTATACCTGTTCAGGAAGTAAATCGTCAACAAGAGGCTTGTAAACGGATGTGCGTCAAAATTTTGGGAGAAGAGCACTAAACACAAAGTCTTGTACTGAGCCTGTCGAAATAACACGAAGGTCACTCAGGGGAAAAAGCTTAAATTTGTGACTCCTCCCCCTTTGTGTACTTTGTGTACTTTGTGTACTTTGTGCCCTTTGTGTTAATGGTTTTTCAAAAAACTGACATATTCACGAGGAGCTTTATGCACGAAGTGATCATCAACCTGCACATGCACACAAGATATTCAGACGGGAGCGGCCTCCACAAGAATATTGCCGCCGCCGCCCTTAAAACCGATGTAGATGTGGTGATCGTCACCGACCACAATGTGCTCGTGCATGGATTTGAAGGCTATTACAAGGAAAAAAACAAAAAGATCCTGATGCTGATCGGTGAGGAAGTGCACGACCAGGCGCGTGACCCGCAAAAGAATCACCTGCTCGTCTTTGGCGCAAACCGTGAAATGGCGGCCTTTGCCGAGAATCCACAAAACCTGATCAATCAGGTGCATGAGGCAGGCGGGTTGTCTTTCCTGGCTCACCCCGATGACCCCGAAGCGCAGGCATTCAGGGAAATTGACATCTCCTGGGTGGATTGGTCCGTGCAAAATTACACCGGCATAGAGTTATGGAATGCCTTGAGCGAATTAAAAACGGTTGTTCCAACAAAACTTCATGGCGCATTTTATGGTTTTTTCCCCGCTTTCGTTGCCCACCATCCCATTCCAAAGACACTTGCAAAATGGGATGAATTACTTTCCCACGGTCACCGTGTGGCAGCGATTGGCGGCTCGGACGCACATGCCTTGAACATGAGTCTGGGGCCGATCCACCGTGTGATATTTCCATATGAATTTCACTTTCGGGCAGTTAACACGCATGCGCTTCTCTCTGAACCGTTGAGCGGCGAAGTTAACAAGGACAAATCCCTCATCTATAAAGCCCTCTCCGCGGGACATTGTTTCGTCGGCTATGACCTGCCCGCCGCCACGCGCGGATTCCGCTTCAATGCGCAGGGACGGGACGCTTCCGTTTCGATGGGCGATGAGATCCCTGCGAAAGGCGGTGTGACCCTGCAAGCGAAATTACCGTCCCATGCGGAGATGTCCCTTTTGAAAGACGGCGAGGTGATTCAAACCTGGAAGAATCAAACTGCCTGCACCCACATCACCACACAGCCGGGCGTATATCGCATCGAGGCCCATCGCAGATATCTAGGCAAGCGGCGCGGCTGGATTTACAGCAATCCGATCTATGTGAGGTAGGGAGTGAGAGTAACAAGTAAAAAGTAATGAGTGACAAGTGAAATCCCGAAGGCGATGACATGATTGCAACAGCGAAGAAAAATGCCCTTCGGGCAGAACCAATCATCCGTTAAGAATGAAGCGGGTTCTTCATCCACATAAAAAGATTCTGTGGTAAACTTCGCCCGCTAAATAAACTGGTACGTCTTAATCTACGTGCCTTTCCGTTCCCGGCGAGCCAGCGGCTTGAACAGGAACAACCCCATGGAAAGGAGGATTTCCCAATGCGAAACTATGAACTGATGTGTATTATCCAGCCCGACCTGGACGAGACCGCTTTTAACGGCGTGCTTGACAAGGTAAAAGGCTGGATCAGTGAGTCAGGTGGTTCTGTGGATAAGGCTGAGGTGTGGGGACGCCGCAAGCTTGCTTATATCATCCAAAAACACCGCGAAGGTCAGTACGTGCTTTTGAACATGACCATGGAGCCCAGCGCTGCATCTGCCCTCGAACGCAATCTGCGTTATCAAGAGTCGATCATGCGTCACATGCTTTCAGTGGTTGGTTAATTTGTTTGTAATTGCCCTGTAATGTACCAAGGAGATTGATATGAGCCGAGGCCTTAATAAAGTTCAGATCATTGGGCATCTTGGGAAAGACCCAGAGATGCGTTACACACCTTCGGGTAAACCAGTCACCACTTTTTCCGTGGCTGTCAGCCGTTCGTGGAACAGCGCCGATGGGGAGCGCCATAGTGAAACCGAGTGGTTCAATGTGGTCGCCTGGGGTAACCTTGCAGAAACCTGCAAGCAATACCTGGTTAAGGGACAGCAGGTCTACATCGAAGGCCGCCTGCAAACCCGCCGCTGGGATGACAAGGAGGGGCAAAAACATACCAGTGTGGAACTCGTTGCGAACGAGATGGTGATGCTGGGCGAGCGGCGCGATGCAAATAACAGCCATTCACAGGATGTAGACAGCGCTTCTGCCGAGCCGACGACTGGCGCGGCGGAAGATGAATTTCCTTTTTAGTTAGTTTGGAGTAAACCATGAGTGACGAACGTAATTTTTCTGGGGGCGGCGAGGGCGGCGGTGGAGACCGCAGGTTTTTCGCCAAGCCCAAGTTTTGTCAGTTTTGCGCAGACAAGCAGTTGATCGTTGAATATAAGAAGCTGGACCTGCTTCGCAAATATATAACTGAAGATGGCAAGATCCGTCCGCGCCGCCAGACTGGGGCATGTGCCAAACATCAACGTGTTGTGGCGGCGGCCATCAAGCAGGCCCGCCATGTTGCGCTTTTGCCTTTCAGCGGCAGGTCATTGGACGATACTCGTTCCTGATTGCCGGAAGATTTTCGCGGGGCATGGGATTGCGAAGCATCCATGCCCCGAATTTATGTTAATGAGTCGCCTTACGCACCAGGCATGATTCCCTGAGCGACATGCCCAAAAAGCGTCAAACTGCCTAAGGTGAGTTAATGAGTTACTTTTCATGAAGGAATATGACCATGCCCGATGAATCAGATAAAAAACCTGTTTTGCATAAAAAACATGTTGCGCGCCTGCAGCGCGAACAACAACAGGGCCGTATCATTTTGTTCACATTCTTTGGCGCACTTGCACTGGTTGTGGGTCTGCTTGTGTACGGTTGGCTGGATATTAACTATTTCCAGCTTCAACGACCAGTTGCAAAAGTGGGAGATACTGAAATCCTTGTCCGCGATTTCGAACCGCGTGTGCGCCTGCAGCGCCAGCAATTATTGAGTCAATACGCTCAGTATGCGCAATATTCGCAGTATTTCGGCATAAATGTGGATGCTCAACTGCAGCAAATTCAATCCAACCTGGATGCACCACTAACTGTTGGTCAGGCTGTGCTGGATCAGATGGTCAATGAAGAATTGATCCGTCAGGAATCTGCCAAACGCGGTATCCGTGTCAGCGAGGATGAGTTGAACGAGGCCATCCAGGGTGGTTTTGGCTATTATCCAAATGGTACCCCCACACCTTCAGCCACGCCGACGCAGGTTACCATGCCTGATGTCCCTGCGGAGGCTTTCAGCGTTATCACGGCCACCCTCCCGGCCAGCGCCACACCCACCCACGCAACCCCCTTTGCAGAAGCAACGTTAGCGCCAAGTGTTACGCCAACAGCAGGACCGACATCCACACCCCTGCCAACCTCCACGCCTTACACTTTCGAAGGATTTGAAAGTCAACTTAATGATGCGACCATCAGAATGACAAAGCTTGGTTTCGATGAAGGCATCTATCGTTTGATCTTCGAGGCCCAAATTCTTGAAAGAAAACTCAGGGATGAGATGACTGCGAATGTGGCCCCAACCGAAACGCAAGTCTGGGCGCGGCACATATTAGTGAGCGATGAGACTCTTGCCAAAGATATCATCGAACGATTGAAGAAGGGCGAAGACTTTGCCGCGCTGGCGGTCGAATTCTCTTCAGACACAGGCTCGGCCGTGAATGGCGGCGATCTCGGCTGGTTTGGCACGGGAGCCATGGTGCCTGAATTTGAAACCGCCGCTTTTGCTTTGGAAAAATCAGGTGACTTCACCACCGAACCTGTTCCAAGCAGTTTTGGCTATCACATCATTCAGTTGGTCGCAAAGCAAGACCGTCCGCTGACTGCAGATCAATATCAAGCCGCCAAAGACAAAGTTTTTTCGGAATGGTTGACCGCCGCTAAAGAAGAATATGGCGTGGAAATATTTGATATCTGGCAAAGCCGTGTTCCTGTCGAGCCTAACTTCATTACCCAGGCAACTGAGGCCGCAAATGCCCAGTTGACCGCCCAGGCAGAAGCACTCAAAATACGCCAAGCAACCGCAACGCCGTAAATTTTTGCCCTGTGACTATGTTGCTCGAAGCCTGCCCTGGCGGTTCGACTCGCTTCGCGGCTCGCTGTGTCAAAGGGTGCGCTCGTCACTCCGCTTAGGACGTAGAAAATAGAATCATAAACGCCCAACTCAATTTGAGTTGGGCGTTTTTATTGCCAAACGATTGGGAAAGACTTAAGATTTTTCATCCTTCATCCTTCCTAATTCATCCTTTCCCTTATCCGCGTTTCAACATATCCTCTGTAACTTGATCCAGGCGCAGACTAATGATCTGACTGGCTGAGTCGCGCCCCATGGTGACACCGTAGATCGCATCCGCCGCCTGCACGGTACTGCGGTTGTGAGTGATGATGATGAACTGCGTATCCTTGCTTAAATCTACAAGCAGATCGCGAAAGCGGCCGACGTTGGCTTCATCAAGCATCGCATCCACTTCATCCATCACGCAGACGGGTGTGGGCGAAACTTTTAGCAAAGCAAAGACCAGCGCAATCGCAGTCAAACTTCTTTCACCACCAGAGAGCATGGCCAGTCCCTGCTCACGCCTGCCGGGCAGACGTGCTTCAATTTCAATGCCAGTGTCCACCAGATTTTCAGGGTCGGTCAATGCCAGGCGCGCTGAACCGCCGCCAAACAGGCGCACAAAGGTCTCACGGAACTGCTTGTCAACTGCATCGAAGGTCCGCACAAATTCGCGTTTGGTGATTTCATCCAACTCGGCAATTACCTGCTTCAAATCCGCTTCGGCTTTGCGCAGATCTTCCACTTGAGTCTTCATGAACGCATAGCGTTCGCTTTCCTGATCATATTCCAATTTCGCATCCGTATTGATCGGCCCCATGCGGCGCAACTGTCCGCGGTAATGAGCCAATTGCTCTTCGATCTCGGGCGCGAGTTCCGTCACGATTGGCAGCTGTTCCACCATGCCATCCAATGGCAAAGGCACGGGGCCAGAGACATCCGCTGCGTAATCAAACATAACCAGGCCAAAATCATCGCTGATCTTCCCGCGCAGGTTATCCAACGCTTCCGCCTTGCGTGTCTGCTCCAACTGCACCTGACCATACGAACGCTCGGCATTCGCAAAAATCTTTTGTCCGTTATTTTCCGCTTCCTGTAAACGGGTTTCTTCCTGTTCTGCCATTTCAAGATCTTTTTCGGCAGGCTCAATTTGAACTCGTATACCCTCGATCTGTCCGTGCAAACCACTTGCGCGTTCACGCAGGATCGTTTTTTCATGATCCAAAACATTCAAGGATTGTTCGGCTTCGCGCAATCGGGAAGCCAGTTCTACACGTCGAACATCCAAACGCGTAATCTCTTTTTCGCGTTCTTCCTTCTTCACAAACGCGGCCGCCAGGCTTTGCTCAGCCACCGCCACCCGCGTACCCCAGTACGAAGCCTGCTCCTGCAATTCGTCCGCAGAAACTTCCTTTAACTTCCCATTGACTTCCGTCAAATGCAATTGGGCTTCGGATAAACGCGTTACAACTTCAGTTTGGGATTTGATCAATTTTTGCTGGATCGAAGCAGACTCCTGTGCCTCGGCTTCCAATTGCGTCAACTGATTTTTGTGCCATTCAAACTGACGGGTCATTGATTCAGTCTCCAGCCCGGCCTGCTGCTCGGTCTCCTGGGCTTCTCCCAATCTGACACGGGCTTCGCGCGCATCGGTTTCGGCTTTTGCCAGTTCGCTCTTGATGACAGCCAGCTGATCCGAAAGCCGCTCTATGGAATTATTTGATTCCGCCAGGCGAGTGAGCAGTCCGCTCAAGGCGGATTCAAATTCCCGCTTTTGGCGTGACCTGCCCAAGGTCGAGGCAGAGGCGGTTTTTCCCGCGATGACCAATCCGTCACCGCGGAAGACCTCACCGCGCAAAGTCACCACGCGCGCATGAGCCGGTAAATCCTTGATCAGGTTTCGCGCAGACGAACGATTTCGCACGATCAGGGTTTGCCCCAGCATCAATTTAACCGCTCCGCGCAATGCTTCGCGATCGGGTGTATTGACGAGATCGGAGGCCACACCGAGGCAATTCGGATCACTGGGTTTGTTGAGCAAGATCGCATCGTGCTCGACGAGAGGCAGTAAAGTCGCGCGTCCAGCATTATCGCCTTCAAGCAGACTCAAGGCATCTTCAAGTTGACTCGCATCCAGCAATACTGCATCGAGAGTATCGCCGAGGGCGGCCGCAATGGCAATTTCAAATTCGGCCGGCACATCCAGAGCGGCGCTGAAGGCGCCATGCACACCTGCGAGTTTTCGTGAACGCGAAGCGTCCAGCAAATAACGCGCGCCTTCCGCATAGCCCGCAAGCGATTGCTCAGATTGTTCCAAAACTTCGATCTGGGCTTTCAATCGTGAATGGTTGGCTTCTTCTTTTGCGCGGTGTTCCAGAACTTCACGGCGCTCGTCTTCCATTGAATCGACTTCATTTCTCTTTGCAGGTATCTTTTCTTCGGCTTCCTGCAAAGCATGGGCCGCCAGCTCGCGCGCTTTACTCGCAGATTCATATTGCGCCCTTGCCCGGGCCATAAGAGATTCAGCGTTGGCAAGGGAGGTTTTGGTCTGATCAATTTTTTGGTTTTGTGATTCAGCCCGCAGCTTTAATTCATCCAGCCGCGCATTGTTCTCGGCGCGCTGTTGGCTGAGAGATTCGATCTGGTTTCTAGTGACGGCAAGCTCGTCTTCGCGGCTGGCTCTTTCCCTTTGGCGGGTTAGCAATGAATTTTGCGCGTTTGCATATTGTGCCTTTGCTTCTTCATATCCAGTCTGGATGCGGGTAAGCTCCTGCCCGGATTCGCCATAGCGCTGATTGGCCAATTGCAATTCATCCATGGTATGTTCCTGATCGGATAGGATGCCTGCCTGTGTGGAGGTTAATGCGCGGCGGCGTTCATCAAGGACAGCCAGTTCACGGCTGATGGTTTCGCGTTGGATGTGCAATTCCGCAGATTGGCGATGCCATTCATTTAATTGCGCACGTAAACCAGAGAGGCGTTCACGGAAGGCCGTGTAATCTGCTTGAGATTTTTCATGAGTGACACGCGCTTCACGCACACGATGCTCCTGCGCACGGACTGTTTCACGAACATCCGTCAAATCACGCTGGGCGCGGTGCCAGTGAAAACCATACCACTCACGCAGGATCATTTTTAGGTCGGCCTGGGCGCGGGAAAAATCAATGGCGCGTTTCGCCTGCCGCTCCAAACTTTTAATGCGCGGTTCAAGTTCTGCCATAATATCCAGCACGCGTTCGAGGTTTCTTTCGGTATTTCCGAGGCGCTTCCAAGCATCATCCCGACGGTTGCGATACAGACCTACGCCTGCGGCTTCTTCAAACAAACGGCGGCGATCATCTGCTTTCAAGGCAAGAGAGGCATCCACCAGGCCCTGCCCGAGGATGGTGTATGTGCGTTCACTTAAACCAGCCTGAGCCAGCAATTCGTTCATTTCGCGCAAGCGCACGTGTTGACTATTAATTAAATAATCATTGCGCCCATCCCGATGGGCATGTCGCGACATGGCAACCTCTGAAAAATCAATTGGAAGCCATTGCTCGGCATTGTCAAAGACGATTGTAGCTTGCGCCATGCCAGCGCGCGCGCGATGTTCCGAGCCTGAGAAAATCATGTCTTCGGTCTTTTTTCCGCGCAGAAGCGTGTAGGACTGTTCCCCCAATACCCAGCGCAGCGAATCGGCAATGTTCGATTTACCGGAACCATTCGGTCCGACAATAGCGGTAATTCCGCTCGCGAATTCGAATACGGTACGCGAGGCAAAGGTTTTGTATCCTTGCAGTTCGAGAGATTTTAGACGAAGGGGCATGATCTCAATTTACGATTTACGATTCATGATTTATGGTTTACGACTTACGAATTTATGTGGTTTCGATACGCCCCTCAAAGAACATTCGGGACTGCTCAACCACCGGTATCTATAAAACACCAAAACTATCCAGCGCATCCCTTGCAGCGGACTGCTCGGCGGCGCTTTTGCTCGATCCACTGCCGCGGCCTTTGATCACACCTGCGACTTGCACTTCCACTTCATAAATGCGGGCATGGTCTGGTCCGCTGGTAAGGATAACTAAATAATGCGGCGTTCCCAATTTTTGCGATTGCGTGATTTCCTGCAGCTGGCTTTTCGGGTCGTATAGTTCATCAAGAATGGTGGGGCTCATCCACTCAAGCAGAGGCTTCATAAAACGCTTTACTGACTCAAGTCCCGAGTCAAGATACAAGGCGCCGATCAGCGCCTCGAAAGCCGAACCAAGCAAATTATTCCGAAGATGTCCACCGGAGGATTTCTCGCCGCGCCCAAGCCGCAGGGCAGAACCAAGCTCGAGGCGGCGGGAAAACACAGCGAGTCGTTCATTCCGCACAAGAGAAGAACGGATCTTGGTTAAATCACCTTCAGGCATTTCAGGGAAGCGGTTAAAGGCCCACTCTCCCACAATGAAATCCAAAACAGCATCACCAAGGAATTCAAGGCGTTCGTTGTCCTCCACTTCGCCGCCATGTTCGTTCGCATAGGAACGATGAGTGAAGGCACGTGTCAACAGGTGTATATTTGAAAAGGACAAACCCAGCCTCTCGTTAAGACTGGAGGCGGGCTCCACATCCCGTTTTGATGTGTTCGGTACCACAAAAACCTCCCGGAACTCAGGGAGCGATATTCCCTTACCGTGGTTAGGAAATATCGTTCCATTAGTTCCAATAAAATTTGAGCGGGTTGTATTGTAACCTGAATTAGAAGCGGGAGTGATTTTTTAAGATAAAATCAGCTAATTCGTCGAAGGAGCCGTCAATGACCGAGGTGAGTAATGAGACTCATTTTTTGCACGCGATTGAAATGGGACTGGGGGCGTGGCAATGGGGAGACCGCGTTATTTGGGGATATGGGCAAACACATGCCGAAAAAGACGTCCGTGCAGCATTTGATGTTTCACTTAATCTGGGAATTCGGTTTGTGGATACTGCTGAAATTTATGGTTCAGGCCTGTCGGAGAGATTGCTTGGCAGATTCCTAAAAGAAACAGACCAGCCTGTATTGGTGGCAACCAAGTTCTTTCCATGGCCGTGGAGATTTACCAAAGGTACCATTCCGCGCGCATTGAAAGGAAGTCTGGAACGCATGGGCCTAGACTCGATTGACCTGTATCAAGTTCATTGGCCGGCAGTAACAATGAGCCCTGAGACCATGATGGAAGGCATGGTTGAATGTGTAAAATGCGGTTGGACCCGCACAGTGGGCATCTCCAATTTCGGGCAGAACCGCATGTTGAGAGCATACTCAGCGCTTGCGCAACATGGAATTCCACTGGCATCTAACCAGGTGCATTACAGTTTATTAAACCGCGAAGTGGAAAAGAATGGCACGCTCGCGCGTTGCAAAGAACTTGGCATTCGTTTGATCGCCTACTCACCGCTTGAAAAAGGACTGCTGACCGGAAAGTATTCATTGAAGAATCCGCCACCCGGTGTGCGTGGTTCGCAATATGCTGAATTACTTAAAAAACTGCCGTCCGTTATTAAACTTCTGCAGGAAATCGGTCAAAACCACGGCGATAAAACCATTTCACAAGTTGCGTTGAACTGGCTGATCTGTAAAGGAGCGCTTCCGATCCCCGGCGCGAAAAATTCACAACAAGCCGAGATGAATGCAGGCAGCGCAGGCTGGCAATTGACTGAAGAGCAAATCGCGAGGCTGGATCATGCTACGGATAACATTCGTGAATATTCCAGCCGATCCCCGAGTTCTTAGCGAGTGTTTCTTTAGCCCAAATATTATGTGAGCATAGAGCATTAGCCACAAATAACGCGGAGGTCTCAAGTTTTATTAAAGATTCATAAGGACCTCATTATAGGATGACATTCTCCCCCGTCTCTCTCAACGGACTTCTGATCGGACTCTTTATCTTTACCCTCTCCAATCTGCTTGCCGCGCCTCTGCTCTCAGACTGTGGCCGGCCCACGATTTTAAGAACAGACTCCTGTCCCGATGATATTGTCCACACCGGTTTCCCTTTCATTTTCTTTGAAGAGGGGGGATTTGTCTTTCGAAGAATCTTTAATCTCCGCTGCCTATCGCTGGATATATTTATCGGGTTTGCTTTTGCAGTCTTGTTTGATGATGCACTGGCTTGAAAATCGGTCAGCGTCGTAACTCAGAGGCAATCAATTGAGCAAACCTCCATTAATCCTCATTGTCGGGCCGACTGCCGTTGGCAAAACAGAACTTGCCATTCAACTTGCGGAAAAATTAAGTGGCGAGATCATCTCTGCAGATTCGCGGCTCTTTTATCGCGGTATGGACATCGGCACAGCCAAGCCAAACCTCGAAGAACGCGCCCGCGTACCCCATTATTTAATTGATATCGTAAACCCGGATGAGACAATAAGTCTGGCGGTCTTTCAACAAAAAGCAAAGGATTGTATTGCAGATATTCATGCGCGCGGTAAACTCCCCTTTTTGGTTGGCGGTACAGGACAATACGTGCGAGCGGTGACTCAGGGATGGAATCCACCAGAAGTTAGAGCGGACGAAAAATTAAGGGGTGAATTAGGGAGGATCGCTTCGAAGGAAGAAAAAAGACCGAATTGGCTGCACGCCAGGCTCCAATTCCTTGATCCAGAGGCGGCAGCGAAGATTGACGCCCGCAATGTGCGGAGAACAATCCGCGCATTGGAAGTCATTTTGACGACGGGTAGAAAATTTTCGGAACAACGCGGCCAAAGCAATTCGCCATATCATTTGATTACGATCGGTTTGACTCGTCCACGGGCAGAGTTGTATGAAAGAGTGGATCAACGTATTGATGCCATGTTCGAAAATGGATTTGTGGATGAGGTGAAAGGCTTACTGGCCGTTCCGCGAGGATACTCACCCACTCTGCCAAGCATGTCTGCCATAGGATACCGGGAATGCATCCGCGTGGTGAATGATCAATGGAGCGTGGAGCAGGCTAAAGTCGAGATAAGACGCGCGACCCGGATTTTTGTTCGCAGGCAGGCAAATTGGTTTAAAGAGTCCGATCCAAATATTGTGTGGTTCAGGGTCCAGGCTGGAATCCAAAACCAGATCATGGAATATATCCAGCAAAATGTTGCCGCGGAGAATGACGGCCGGAGCGATGAAACAGCTGGGGATTCTGGCTAAATTTGCCATGCTGGGTTGCAGACCCAAAGCTTTGTCATTTTTCGTAACTTGTTTAAAGGCCAGGTGTTCTAATTGACTTTTAATATTTTCAAGTATATACTATTCATAAATCGTATTCGCCCACATACTTGGAGGAGGACCTATGAGCAACAAACCGTGGCTGGCACATTATGATAAAGGTGTGCCTCAAACAATTGAGTACCCCAAAGTGCCCCTGTTTCATTTTTTGGAGGAGGCTGCACGAAAATATCCTGACCACACCTGTACGATTTTTAAGGGTGCGGTCATTTCATATCGCGAGATGAATGCCCTGACGGATCACATGGCGGCGGCGCTCGTAGATGAAATGGGCGTGAAAAAAGGCGATCGAGTGGGGCTCTTTATGCCAAATACACCCCAGTTTATGATCGCGTATTACGGCATTCTCAAAGCCGGTGCTGTGGTAGTGGCTGTCAACCCTACTTATCCCGTGGATGAAGTGATTTTCCCGGTCAATGATGCGAACATTGAGATCATGTTCACGCTCAGCCGTTTCTACGAAAGATTGAAAGCCGTTAGAGAACGCTCCAAGCTAAAACGAATCATCGTTACCAATATCAAAGAGACTCTACCGCCCATCACGCGCCTTTTGTTCACCTTGGTGAAGGAGAAGAAGGAAGGCGACCGGGTTGAATCTCTTGCAGATGGCGATGTATGGATGAAAGATCTGCTTGCGAAACATGTGAACTCGCCAAGACCAAATGTGGTCGTGTCAGCTGATGACACAGCGCTCTTCCAATATTCTGGTGGAACGACGGGTGTGCCAAAAGGCGCAGTGGCCATGCATCGTAATGTGGTTGCAAATACACTTCAGATCAAAAGCTGGATGACGGGGTTGGAGGAAGGCAAAGAAGTTGTGCTGATGGGCATTCCCCTTTTCCATGTGTATGGCATGGTGGCGGGAATGAATTTCGGAATGGTCGTGGGGGCAAGTCTGGTGATGGTGCCAAACGCACGCGACTTAAAAGATGTTTTGCAGAACATCAGCAAATACAAGGCCTCCATTTTCCCCGGCGTACCGATGCTGTATAACGGCATTAATAATCATCCCGATGTAAAAGCAGGCAAGTACAACCTTTCATCGGTCAAGGCTTGTATCTCTGGCTCTGCTGCGCTGATGCGTGAAACAAAAGAACAGTTTGAAAAATTAACCGGCGGCAAGGTATTTGAAGGTTATGGTCTTTCTGAGGCGCCGACTGCCACTCACTGCAACCCGCTAGAGGGCGTGAATAAGGTGGGTTCCATCGGCGTGCCGTTACCCGATGTGGATGTGAAGGTTGTCAGCCTCGAGGATGGCGAAACCGAAGTTGCGGTAGGTGAGGTCGGTGAATTTATCATTCGCGGTCCGCAGGTGATGAAAGGCTATCATAACATGCCTACAGAAACAGCCCTTGCCTTGCGCCAGTTGAAAGATGGCAAGACCTGGCTGTTCACAGGTGATATCGGCCGCATGGATGAAGAAGGTTATTTTTATATCTTTGACCGCAAGAAGGAACTTATCAAGCCGGGCGGATTCCAGGTGTGGCCGCGTGAAGTGGAAGAGGTCATCATGGAGCATCCCAAAGTTTTGGAAGTGGGCGTTGGCGGCATCCCTGACGCAGAACGGGGCGAGACGGTCAAAGCGTGGGTTGTTGTGAAACCCGGAGAAACTTTAACAGAAGCAGAAATCAAGGCTCTCTGCAAGGAACATCTCGCTCCGTACAAAGTACCTACGCATTATGAATTCCGCACTGAATTGCCCAAGACTACGGTTGGAAAAATTCTGCGTCGTGAATTGGTGAGACAGCACAAGGAAGGGAAGTAATTGGTAATTAGAGATTGGTAAGTGGTAAGTTGAACAAAAAAGAGGCTTCTCAAATGAGAGCCTCTTTTTATTTACAAATTACTATTTACTCTTTTTACTCTTTTAAGCAATCTGCGGTGTGCCACTCTTCTTTTTGCCAAAAGGCGCCGGGAAGAGTTTTTCGAATTCTTCACGGTTGATCGATTCAACTTCAAGAAGTTTCTTCGCAATAATATTCAATTGTTTGCGATACTTCTTGACGAGACTCTTCGCCACTTTATATGCATCTTCCACGATCCTGCGAACTTCGCGGTCAATCTGTTGGGCAACGGCCTCGGAGTAATCACGTTGTTCTGAGATTTCGCGTCCGAGGAAGATCAACTCTTCCTTTTGACCATAGGTCATGGTGCCCATTTCAGCGCTCATGCCAAGGCGTGTGACCATGGCGCGCGCCATGCGTGTGACCTGTTCAATATCATTGGATGCGCCGGAGGTAATATCATCGAAGATCAATTCTTCTGCGGCGCGCCCGCCCAGCGCCATGGCCAGGGTGGCCAGCATTTTCTTGCGGGACATGAGGATGCGGTCTTCGTCGGGGCGGAACCAGGTTACGCCGCCGGCTTGCCCACGACCCACGATGGTCACTTTTTGCACGGGGTCTGCTTCAGCGATGGCATTGGCCACGATCGCATGACCAGCTTCATGGTAGGCAATGATGCGCTTCTCTTCATCGGAAATGAGACGTGACTTGCGCTCAGGTCCCATGACCACACGCTCAATCGCTTCTTCCAATTCGGTTTGGCCAATGGCAGTTTTATTGCGGCGGGCGGCAAGGATGGCGCTTTCATTCACAAGATTTTCCAAATCTGCGCCGACGAAACCGGGCGTACCGCGCGCAACTGAGGCGAGGTCTGCCAGCGGATCCAATGGTTTGCCTTTGACGTGAACTTTAAGAATGGCCTCGCGTCCTTTTACATCCGGGCGATCCAGCGTCACGCGACGATCAAAGCGGCCGGGACGCATAAGGGCCGGGTCAAGTATATCGGGACGGTTGGTGGCGGCGATAATAATGACGTTCGTGTCTGTATCAAAGCCGTCCATTTCAACAAGCATTTGATTAAGCGTCTGTTCGCGTTCATCGTGTGAACCGCCGAGTCCCGCACCGCGCTGACGACCGACAGCATCAATTTCATCCACAAAAATTATACAGGGGGAATGTCTCTTGGCTTGCTCGAAAAGGTCACGCACACGGCTTGCGCCAACGCCCACGAACATTTCAACAAATTCAGAACCAGAGATCGAGAAGAACGGCACGCCTGCTTCGCCTGAAACGGCCTTGGCAAGCAGGGTCTTCCCTGTTCCAGGAGGTCCGACCAACAGAACACCCTTCGGGATACGCGCACCGAGTTGAATGAATTTCTGCGGCTCTTTCAGGAACTCAACCACTTCGGACAGCTCCTGTTTTGATTCGTCTGCGCCGGCCACGTCGGCAAACGTGACAGTGGGATGCTCGCCGCTAAACATGCGCGCACGGCTCTTCCCGAATGACATGGCCGCGTTATTACTACCCTGTGCCTGCCGGAAAATGAACCACAGCAAACCACCCATGAACAAGACAGGCAGAAAATACAAAGCGCCGCTCAATACGCCTCCCCAGACGGAAGGCGCTCTGACTTCAACATCAATCATGCCAAGCTGTTCCGTGGTCACCCCAAAACTACGAAGCTGCTCTACAAAGGTTGTATTGGATTCAATGCGAGATTCAATGGCATCATCCTCGATGCCATTCGGCTTCACCACACGGATGGTATCATTGCTCTCAACGATGATCCGAGCGATCTGACCATCCTGCACTTGTTGCGCCACCTTACTAATGGTAAGCGGTTCTTCTGTAGTGGCACTTTGGTTAAAACTCATATAGAGCATTGCACCGATGGCGACCAGCAGAAGGATATACACAAAAAACGATTGGCTACGGGAATTCACGGAGTCCTCCAAATTTGACTTGCGGATGGATTATACCAAGTTCAATCCACAGACGACGTACAAAAGGGAAATTTTATATGATTCTCTAACACGCCCTATTTCGACTACGTTTCGACACACTTTCGCAGCACGCGACATCGTCCTGATGGCTATCGAGCGGACTCGTAGTGTGTAGAACCCTTCAACCATCGGCTCAACGCAGGCTTTTTACAATGGATACAGCCGGCAATGACTCCGGGCTTTAGTTTCGGAATAAGAGTTCCAGGGATAAATGTCACTAACCTTTTTGAAAACCTATGTTTACAATATCCTTCACAAACCATGGCTATAGACCCTAGAAACCGTTCATTTCTTACACGTTACGCCTGGCTTTCAATTGGCGCCGCGGTTCTCACCATTGCTTTAAAGTCCGTCGCGTATTTTCTGACAGGTTCGGTTGGTTTGCTTTCCGACGCGCTTGAATCATTTGTAAACCTGGCCGGCGCGCTGATGGCACTGGCCATGTTGACCATCGCCGCCCGCCCGGCAGATGAAGACCACACCTATGGTCATGGCAAAGCCGAATATTTTTCAAGCGGCGTTGAAGGGACATTGATCCTGATTGCCGCCGTAAGCATCGTCATCGCAGCCATTCCAAGACTCATTACGCCAAAACCACTTGAACAGGTCGGCTTGGGGTTGGGGGTTTCGGTTGCCGCCTCCCTCGTAAACCTGGTCGTCGCGCTTGTCCTGCTACGAGCTGGCAAACGTCATAACTCAATTACACTTGAAGCCAATGCCCGTCACCTGATGACAGATGTGTGGACATCAGTTGGAGTACTAATTGGAGTCGGCGCAGTGGCACTAACCGGCTGGGAAAGACTGGACCCAATTGTGGCGTTCCTTGTTGCCGCAAATATCATCTGGTCAGGGGTTCGTATCGTTCGCATGTCTGCTTTGGGATTGATGGATACGGCCCTATCGATTGAAGAACTAAATAAATTACAGAAAGTGCTGGAATCATACACACAGAGGGGAATAGAATACCACGCACTTCGTACCCGCCAATCAGGATCGCGGCAGTTCGTGTCATTTCACGTATTGGTTCCCGGCAAATGGACTATCCAACGCGGTCATCGCCTGTTGGAAAGCATAGAAGCAGACATCCGCCATGCAATGCCAAGCGTTACCGTTTTCACGCATTTGGAGTCGCTAAATGACCCTGCCTCATGGGATGATACAGATTTAGATCGTCCAGAAACTCCGTCATCCAGTATTAAGTTGTGATGACGCAAGTTGCTCTTTGCGCCGTCCTCGGCGCAAGGTTTACCCTGCAAACGCCGCCGGTGACGGCGGCTGGAGCATAAATATAAAGTTGTGATGACGCTCTCCCCTACTCCAACACCAATTCCACCGGACAATGATCCGAACCCATGACATTTTCGTAAATGATCACATCTTTCACACGTGGAAGAAGCGACTCAGAAACCAGAAAATAATCCAAACGCCAGCCAATGCCCCGCTCGCGCGCGTTCAGACGGTACGTCCACCAAGTATATTGAACTTTATCAGGGTATAGGTGGCGATACACATCCACCAAGCCATTGTCCAGAAATTTCCGCACCCACTCGCGTTCTTCAGGCAAAAAGCCCGAGGTCTTTTCATTTGCCTTCGCATTCTTCAAATCAATCGGCATGTGGCAGGTATTGAAATCACCGGTAATAATGATATCCTCACCCTGTTTATGAAGCGAGACACATAACTCAAGCAAATGAGCGTAGAACTCAAGTTTATACTCTACACGCTCCTGCCCGCGCCGGCCATTTGGGAAGTAAATGTTGAAAAGACGCAGACCATCCCAAACAGTCTGAATGACGCGTCCTTCGACATCAAATTTCGGCGCACCCATGCCCAGCACGATCTTTTCAGGTTGTTGCTTAAAGAAAGTCGCCACACCACTGTATCCGGGACGCTGTGCTGAATTCCATACGAAGGGAAGCGTTAACATCGTGCGCTGGTCTGCATTTAATTGGTCTTCACGGGCTTTCACCTCCTGCAAGCACAAGGCATCGGGTTGTTGGGCAAAGATCCAATCCAATGCGGTTTTACCGAGCGCGGCACGAATGCCATTTACATTCCATGTGATGATCTTCATCTATTAAGCCTGAATTGTTTTTATGGTAAACTTGCTTTGAAGACAGGAGAATCATGGAAAATACCACTGTCAAAAAGATTCTTTGTATTGAAGATGAGCCTGAAATGATAGATTTGTTCAAGCTTATCCTGGGTCGTCACGGGTTTCAAGTGCATGGCGCACCCGGCGGTGTGGAAGGCATTAAAATGATTCGCGAAATACACCCGGACCTTGTCCTGCTTGATCTCATGATGCCTGAGATGGATGGTTGGGAAGTATATCAACAAATGAAAGCAGATACTGCCACGCGCGACATCCCCGTCATCGTCGTCACCGCAAAAGCGCAGAACATTGATAAAGTGCTGGGCTTGCACATTGCAAAAGTGGATGACTACATCGCCAAGCCTTTTAGTCCGCAAGAGTTGATGGTTAGTGTGGAAAAAATATTCAAGCGAAGATCATCCTAAGACGAATTTCTTATCCACTGGGCGGTGAACAAGCCGCCCAGTTTTATGATTAATCATGCCCCACCCCGTTACAGTAAACAACCTGAACAAAATAATAAATCAGCCTGCCCATGTGGGATATTGCGACTCGTTCCTCTGCAAACTGCGCGGACTGATGTTCCGCTCCCGCCTCTCTCCTGACGAAGGCCTGCTCCTCGTCGAAAAGCGGGATTCACGCCTCGACACATCCATCCACATGTTCTTTGTGTCGTTTGACCTGGCTGTCTTTTGGATCAACTCCAAAATGACTGTGGTGGATAAAGTCATCGCGAAATCATGGCGGCCTGCATACCTTCCAAAGGCAGCTGCAAAATACACATTGGAAATACACCCCGATCGCTGGGGAGACTACGAGATCGGTGACAAGGTCGAATTTAAGAATGCATAAACGTGTAATCCTTATTATCCTTATTCTATCGTCTTTAATTTTTACCACTCAACCCGCACATGCCCAAGATGCTACCGGGCCTGTTTACATTGTCAAACCGGGTGAAAGTCTCTCGTCCATTGCATCAGACTTCAATATCTCAGTCAACGAACTAATAACCTTCAACAACATCGCCGATCCCAATCTATTGGCGGCTGGCCAGCAACTCGTCATTCCCGGTCTTGAAGGTGTGAGCGGTATTGTCGACAAAATGCGGATCAACATCGGCGACTCATATCGCAGTCTCATACGGCGCACTCAAATCTCTGAAAACCTCTTCCGCAAACTGAACCGAATCATCAGCCCTAGCGAATTATATGTAAGCGCCCCCATAATCGTTCCGCAACAAGATGCTACATCCCAACTCACTGGCGTGAGTCAAGGGACAGGCGAATCCCTGCTTGAATTGGCTGTCAAACAAAATACAGATGTGTGGGCACTCTCACACTATAACAATCTGCAAGGATCATGGGATGGACTGCCAGGTGACACACTTTTCACGACTGGCGGAAATGGTGAGCAAAGCACCAGTGGCTTGCCTTCAGCTTTTATCAGCGCGGAGATACGCGACCTCCCCATTAAACAAGGCGGCACTGGCGTCATCAATGTGCAGACCGTTCCCGGAGTCACATTAGGTGGAATTCTGGTTGATCATCAATTGCACTTCTTCCCGATGGAAGATGGAACACAAGTGGCTTTGCAGGGTGTACATGCTTTGCTTGAGCCAGGTATTTATCCTCTTCGTCTCGATGCGACACTTCCTGACGGGGATACACAATCTTACGAACAATCCATATTAATCGTTTCAGGAAATTATCCCGATACCATCATTAATGGCGTTGACCCGCTCACCCTCGACCCAGCAGTAATTGACCCAGAGAATGAACAAATCCTTTCAATTGTGAGCCCTGTTACCCCCGAAACCTACTGGCAGGCGCCCTTCACTTTGCCGGTAGATGCTCAATCCTGCATCCGCGCGTGGTTTGGCGAGAGAAGGTCTTATAACGATGGCGCATACAACAATTTTCACGCCGGGGTGGATTATGGCATCTGCTCCGAGACCCACCCGTATGACGCATATGCGCCTGCGGCAGGCGTTGCTGTATTTACCGGCAAACTCGTTGTTTGTGGCAACACCACCATCATTGATCATGGCCAAGGCGTTTACAGCAAATTCTGTCACCAGGATGAATTTTATGTAAGTACCGGCGAACCCGTCGAAGCCGGGCAATTGGTTGGCAAAATTGGAGGAACTGGGCGAGCCAATGGTCCGCATTTACATTGGGAGTTGTGGGTAAACGGCATCCAGGTGGATCCGCTCGATTGGCTGATTCAGGCTTACCCTTAGGATGAAGCGTTGCACTTCATCCTTGAATATGCTAAACTCCCGCCAAGGATTTATCCGATATGAAAAAAGTCCAGACGCGAACTCTTGACCTAGAACAAAAATCGCTTTATCATTGTTTTTTAATTGGTTATGGTTGACATCATCATCGCTGGTTTTGGGATCAAGCCTCGGAAATCCACAATCACAGGGTTTTAAGGCTTTCTTTATTAAGACGAATCAACCAATAAGGAGGTGAGGCCGACACGGAAAGTATTGTCTACTGTTCGTTATCTACCCGCACATGCGGGAATTTGAATTCACCTAACAAGATTTTGGAGGAGTATAGAAATGAATAAGCGTTTGTTTGCTTTACTTTCCGTGTTGGTTCTCGCCAGCATGGTGCTCGCCGCCTGCGGTGGCGGTGCGGCCGCACCTGCCGCCGCCACGTACGAATGTACTGACGCGCTCGGGTGTGTAACCATCGCCCCCAGTGAACCCGTTCACATCGCGTATTGGGGTGTTCTCTCTGGCCCTGACAGTTCTCTTGGTGAAGACTCAAAGCGCGGCGTTGAAATCGCGATTGACGACATGGGTGGCAAGTTCCAGGGTCACGATATCCTCTTGACCACTGAAGACGCAGGCTGCACCCCCGAAGGTGGCGCCACTGCCGCGACCAAACTCGCGACTGACACATCCATTGTGGGTTTGATCGGCTCCAGCTGCTCGGATGAGACCGTTGGCGGTATTGCCACACTCACCAACGCAGGCTTGACCACCATCTCACCATCCAACACACGCCCAGTTTTGAGCGATCCCGCTCGTGGTCCTGACTATGCCGGTTACCTGCGCACCGCCCACAGCGATGCTTTCCAAGGCAAGGCTGTTGCCGAGTTCGCATATAACTCTCTCAAAGTCACCAAAGCCGCAACCCTTCATGATGGCTCGACCTATGCGCAGGCTCTTCAACAGGTCTTCGCCGATGAGTTCGTCAAACTCGGCGGAACGATCGTTGCTCAGGAAGCCGTTGCGAAAGATGCCACGGACATGCGCCCAGTTCTGACCACAATTGCTGCGGCCGGTCCTGAATTCCTGTACTATCCAGTCTTCGTTGCCGTCGGTGGTTACGTTACCGCTCAAGTTCGCGATGTTGCCGGTCTTGAGACTGTCGCTCTCGCTGGTTCTGACGGTATCTTTACCGCCGATCTGCTCAAAGGCGGCGGCACAAATACTGAGGGCATGTACCTCTCCAGCCCAGACTTCAGCGCCTTCACTGGCGACTATGCCGGGTTCATTGCGAAGCATGAAGCCAAATATGGTGGTTCGACACTCTCCACCTTCCACGCTCATGCTTACGATGCCACAAACATCCTTTTTGCGGCTCTTGGGAAGGTCGCTGTTGTAGAAGCGGACGGCACGATCTATGTTCCGCGCCAGGCTCTGCGTGATGCGATCTACGCCACGAAAGATTTCGCTGGTGTCACTGGCAACCTCTCCTGCTCGGCCTATGGTGACTGCGGCGCTCCCGTTATCGCTGTTTACGAAATCGTAAACTCCGATCCGGCCTCTTGGAATCCGTCGGATGCGGCAGCCCCGAATCCTAAAAAGATCTTCCCGTAAGTCTGAAAGTAATACAAGTAATAATAGTAATGAGGCAGACAAGTGTCTGCCTCATTACTAACACCTCTCATTTTCAAGGAGGCAGTCCATGCGCACGAGTTTTGGCGAACGACTATTAGACCTGGCAGTTAGTGGTTTTTTATGGGGATTTCGTATTTTAATTGTTCTGATTGTGGTACTGGGTACATTCTTAACGATCCGCGCCGGAAAATACACAGGCGAGCAATGGATTGATTTCCTCGTATTTGGGATTTCACAGGGAAGCATTTACGCTCTGATAGCACTTGGTTATACAATGGTTTACGGCATCCTGCGGATGATCAATTTTGCTCATGGCGAAATTTTCATGAGCGGAGCATTCGGCGGATATTTCATCGCGACATGGTTGACCGGTATCGGTTTTATGGATAAGTATCCCGTATTAGGCTTAATTTCTTCAATGTTGTTCGGCATGCTGGTCTCAACCTTGATCGCCTTATTGGTCGAACGCATTGCCTATCGTCCCCTGCGCGGAGCGCCGCGTCTCGTACCGTTAATTAGCGCGATCGGCGCTTCATTTTTTCTGCAATACACATTCCGCGGATTTTTTGGACCCGGTGTTTATGCATATCCAAGCATGAAAGCGCTGGAAGGCCAATGGAATTTTTTTGGTATCGGAATCCTTAAGGTTCAGATCATCGTGGCAATTGCCGCCTTCGTCATGATGGCTATTCTCTACTCCATCGTCATGTTCACGAAAATTGGAAAAGCCATGCGTGCAGTATCCGAAAATAAAGATGTAGCCGCGCTCATGGGAATTGATGTTAATCGCATTATTGTCACGACATTTGCATTGGGAGCCGCGATGGCGGGTGCAGCGGGCGTGCTGTACGCGCTAACCTACCGCCAGGTTAACTTTTTCACAGGCTTCACCCCGGGCATTAAGGCATTTACCGCCGCTGTCTTGGGAGGAATTGGCAACATCCCGGGCGCCATGGTAGGAGGACTTGTTCTAGGGATTGTTGAATCCGTAGGTCCCGCCCTTTTCCTAGATAGCCTGGGAATTCCCCGTCCCTACCAACTCAAAGATGCGATTGCCTACATTATGCTGGTTATGATCCTGCTTTTCCGCCCGTCCGGCATCCTGGGCGAACGCGTTTCCAAGAAGGCTTAACAGGGTGAAAATGATGATGAAAAAAGATAATCTCATTTGGATTGCTATCAAAACCGGCTTGCTCAGCGGTGTCATTGCAATATTTCTTTGTCTGATTGGCATGGTGGAAGTGTTCAGCAAGCGTGATGTTATCGAACATATCATCACGCTCGGAGATTTTATTCTCCTTGCTACGGCCGTCTCTGCAGGAGTGATCGCCGCCCGTGCGACCTCAAAACCGGACCAACAAAAACAACCGCTCACAAACCTGGTTGCAGGCGCACTTGCAGGAATAACCACCGGTGTGTTGATTGCCGCGTTTATAGGATTAGGCCAGCAGGTCAACCTGCGCAGCGTATTTCTGAGCGCATCACCATCGCTATTTATTCTGCTCACATTCAAGGGCGGAACAAGTTGGATATGGGTGTACCCTGCGGTTGGTATGGGCGCAGGTTTACTGGGGACAATCTTGTTTCTGCTACCTGAAAAATTCCGCCAGCCCATCACGCGCGCGATCCTCATCACTTTTTTAATGGCGCTGTTCTCGGGTCTCTTTCGCGTTGTGATGATTAACCAGTCAGACAATATTGCAAAATTAGGAAAATACCTGTTCGGGCAAACCGGACTTACCTTAAGCGGTGCGATCATATTCTTTGCCGCTATTGTTGCTGTTTCCATGTTTTGGTCTGCTCGATCAAAAAACCTTCAGGAAGGTTTTGCACGCATTCCTAAAAGCGGACAGACCGGCATACGAGTGGTTGTATATGCTTTGCTTGCCTATGTGATCCTCATGTTACCTCAGGTATCCGGGCCATTCATCGCTCAAGTCATTGTTATCGTCAGCCTATACGCTCTGATGGGACTTGGCCTCAATATTACGCTTGGATTTGCAGGACTGCTGGATCTTGGCTTCGTGGCCTTCTTTGCAGTTGGCGCCTACACAGTCGGCTTGCTCACATCTTATGGCATATTTGGATTACAACATATCCCCTTCTGGGTGGCAGTACCAATAGCCATATTAGTATCCATGCTGTTTGGCGCATTCCTTGGCTTGCCAGTACTCGGTGTACGCGGTGACTATCTGGCAATTGCCACGCTCGGCTTCGGAGAAATTGTCCGTCTGTTGGCTGGATCAGATTTCCTGGCCCCATTCTTCGGTGGGCCACAAGGCATCATCGGCATTCAAAAACCCTGCCTGGGTACACTAGAGGAATTTGTTCGGGTGGATGTGCCGCGTGTTTGTAATGGCCTTGAGTTTGCCGGCCCAAAAGAAATATATTACATCGCCGTCGCCAGCGCAATATTGATCGCTTTTATTGCTTTGCGCTTACAAAGGTCCCGGCTTGGCCGCGCATGGATGGCTATTCGCGAAGATGAAGATGTGGCGGAAGCGCTTGGTATCAACCTGATCCAGACAAAACTGCTGGCTTACATGCTCGGTGCAGCATTTGCCGGGTTGGGCGGTGCGATCTTTACAGTGCTGGTCGGCTCCATTTTTGCCACCAGCATGCAATTGATCGTCTCCATCAACGTCGTTTCTCTGATCATCGTTGGCGGAATGGGAAGTATTCCCGGGGTTATTGTCGGCGCGATCGCCCTGATCGGCCTGCCTGAACTTCTGCGGGAGGTTTCGGAATATCGTTTCCTGTTCTACGGTGCAACCTTGATCATGATGATGCTTGCTAAACCGGAAGGATTATGGCCATCCCAAGCCACCCTGCGTGAATTGCACCATGAGGAATCCAGCGCTGATCCTATAGCAAAAACGTCGAAGGCAAAGGCATAGTGAGGTCGCAATGGCTGTTATCCTAACTGCAAAAAAAGTTGTCAAACGCTTTGGCGGCCTTGTTGCTGTCAATTCAGTTGATTTTGACATACCCGAAAAATCCATCGTCAGTATTATCGGTCCAAACGGTGCAGGCAAAACCACATTCTTTAACTGCATCACGGGTTTTGGAAAGATCGACGAAGGAGAAATCTCCTTCGAAGGAATTCCCATTCACCGCTTGCGACCTGACCAGATTACACACCTTGGCATCTCGCGCACCTACCAGAATATTCGCCTTTTCCCAGATATGTCCGCCCTGGAGAATATTCTGGTTGGTCAACATCTATTTCTGCACTCCAGTTGGATCAGTGCAGTGCTTGGCACACCCAAGGTTCATGCGGAAGAAAAAATGGCTCTGGTTGAGGCGCAAAGATTGCTAAACTACGTTGACCTAAAGGGCAAGGGAGATATGCTCGCGCGCAATCTGCCTTATGGCGCGCAGCGTCGGCTTGAAATTGCCCGTGCACTCGCAACCAAACCAAAATTGCTATTGCTGGACGAACCCTCTGCAGGCATGAATCCTCGCGAAACCGAAGACCTGACAGCATTCATCCACCGCATACGCGATGAACTTGGCATTTCCATTCTGTTGATCGAACATCACATGCGCGTCGTGATGGGGATTTCCGAACGCATCACCGTGCTTGACTATGGTGAAAAAATCGCCGAAGGCACTCCTGCCGAAATCCAGAGAAATCCGCGCGTGATCGAGGCTTATCTCGGACGCGGCGCCTCCACCGAAGGCATGGCGAATGCCCATGAACGTTTTTCCGACAGTAAATCCAAATCAGGGTAGGCCGAGATGTCTATATTAAACGTCGATAACGTCCACACCTACTACGGCAACATTCATGCCCTAAAAGGTATATCCATTAATATCGAGAAGGGTGAAATTGTGACCCTGATCGGAGGGAATGGCGCGGGAAAGACAACCACCCTGCGTACCATTTCAGGATTGTTGAAACCACGTGAAGGAAAAATTAACCTAAACGGCGAGGATATCCTGAAATATCAGGCCCATGAGATTGTCTATAAAGGCGTCTCCATGGTGCCGGAAGGGCGCGGAGTATTTGCCAGGCTCACCGTCTTGGAAAACCTTGAAATGGGCGCCTATAGCCGTAACAGTAAAGAAGAATTATCCCGCAACATGGATAGGGTGTTTACACTTTTTCCTCGTCTAAAAGAACGTCGTACGCAGGTGGCTGGCACGCTTTCCGGCGGCGAACAGCAGATGCTCGCGACTGGACGGGGTCTTATGTCGAACCCAACCGTCCTGCTTATGGACGAGCCATCCATGGGGCTTGCTCCGGTTCTGGTGGAATTAATCTTCGAGACCATCCAGCAGATCAACAAGGAGGGGACGACAATCATGCTGGTAGAACAAAATGCCTTGATGGCTCTGGCCATTGCCGATCGCGGTTACGTTTTACAGACCGGTGAAATTGTGATCACCGATACGGCTGAGAATCTGAAGAAAAATCCGACGGTTCAAAAAGCTTACCTGGGTATGGAATAAAAAAGATAAATTACAATCAAACGCAGAGGGTTCCCCCTACCCTCTGCGTTTTTTATATTAGTCATCTTGCATAACTCAAAAATCATGTCGCAGTAACGAGTTTAGTCGTTTGGTAACATGGCAACTACAATACACATACTCTTGCAAGAGGTCAATTGAGTAATGGAGATCACATGCTCATTCTAAATGCCAATGAAATTCGCAAAGTTTTGCCAATGAAAGATGCCATTGAAGCGATGAAACAAGCCTATACTTCGCTCTCAGATGGAAAAGCAGAAGTGCCTTTGCGCAGCCGCTTGCCTGTTCCACCTCATGATGGTTTGACTCTATGTATGCCTGCCTTTGTCAACGACAAAAAGAGTCAGGCACTTGCCGTAAAAGTGGTCTCTGTATTCCCACACAATCCACAACATAACCTGCCATTAATTTTCGCCACTGTACTGGTATTGGAAGCCAGTACAGGAAAACCTGTCGCCTTATTGGAGGGCAGCTCACTGACCGCCATTCGCACCGGGGCCGCAAGTGGACTGGCAACGGATATGCTTTCACGTTCAGATAGCCATGTGGCTGCAATTTTCGGCGCAGGCGCACAGGGACGAATGCAATTGGAAGCCACGTGTACTGTGCGAACAATTGAACAAGCTTGGGTATATGATTCGAATCGTGAATGCGCCGAAGCCTTTGTGTCCGAATTAGCCGGTATGGAGCCTATCCCTCGTGATATACGCATCGCGAAGACCTCGGAAGAGGCAATTCACCAGGCCGATATTATCTGTACCGCTACAACCTCTATGTCACCTGTTTTTGACGACGCAAAGCTCAAGCACGGAGTTCACATCAGCGCGATTGGCTCTTATACTCCAGAGATGCAGGAAATCCCCTCCGAGACCGTGAGACGTGCCCGCATTGTCGTTGATTCGCTTTCGGCAGCATTAGCAGAGACGGGCGATCTCGTCATTCCCATTCGATCAGGGTTGATCAAAACTGAAGACATCAATACTGAACTAGGTGAAATTGTACTGGGTAGAAAACCTGGCCGCAAATCACCCGATGAAATTACATTATTCAAATCCGTTGGCATAGCGGTACAAGATGCAATGGCCGCGCAAGTTGCGCTGGAAAATGCTCAAAAATTAGGGCTTGGGCAAACGATCGCATGGTAAATCCAAAGTGAAAGGGACATAACAATATCATGAACCTACCAAATACAGCAGACATTGTCATTATCGGCGGGGGTGTAATGGGAGCCAGCGCGGCATATCATCTTGCGCAGTGCGGCATCGCTCCGCGAAATATAGTCCTGCTTGAAAAAGAGAATTTTTTCGGGCAGGGCGCCACGGGCCGGTGCGCAGGCGGTGTGCGCTATCAATTCTCAACGGAGATCAATATAAAGTTGTCGCTTGAAAGCCTGCCCATGCTCGAACGCTTCAAAGATGAAATCGGGCAGGAGGTGAATTATCGTCAGAGCGGATATCTGCTTGTGGCCACCAACGACAAAGATGCCAGCATCTTCAAACGCAATGTGGCACTGCAAAACAAACTCGGTGTGCCAACCAATCTCCTGACCGGAGATGAAGTCCGCGCGCGATTGCCATTGATGAAATTCGATGATGCCGTAGCCGGCACATTCAATCAAAAAGACGGCACGGTTGACCCGAACAGCGTGGTAATGGGATATGTCAACGCGGCGCAAAAGATGGGCGTAAAAGCAATCACAGGCGCAGAGGTAACCGGAATCACTGTCAGCGCAGGCGAGGTTGAAGAAGTGAACACAAGCCTCGGCGCGGTCAAGACGCGCATGGTCCTTAATGCGGCGGGACCGTGGGTCAGTCAGATCGGTCAGATGGCGGGAGTGCAAATCCCGGTCGTCCCCCTGCGCAGACAGATGTTCACGACTAATCCATTAAAAGAAATCCCCGAGGATTTTCCGTTCGTGATTGATTTTGCAAAATCGCTTTACTTTCATCGCGAAGCGGAAGGTTTGTTGATCGGCATGAGCAATCAAAATGAAAGGCCCGGCTATGATCAGAGTGTGGATGAAGATTTTGAGCTGGAGAATCTGGAAGCCGCCATTGATAGAATGCCCCTGGTGGAAAAGGCAAGCCGCGCTTCTCACTGGGCCGGTCTTTATGAAGTGACGCCAGACGCACACCCAATCTTTGGAAATTCAGATGTAAAAGGCTTTACGCTTTGCGCGGGTTTTTCAGGGCATGGTTTCATGCACGGACCGATCGCGGGAAAATTAATGAGTGAAGTTATTTCGGACGGAAAATTTTCCAGCGTGGATGTTTCGATGCTGGACTTAAAGCGTTTTGAGGAAGGGCGTTTAATTCAAGAGTACAATGTGGTGTAATCTGCGCGCTGAGCGGAGGGGCGAATGATTTTCGAGCCCCGTAGTCGAAGCGTCCTTCGACTACAACCTCACTTCGTTCGGTTTCCGCTCACACCGTCCCGATGTCCTTCGGGAGGACGGATAACATAACATGACATCAGCCGAGATCATCACTATTGGAACAGAGATATTACTTGGTGAAATTGTAGACACCAACACACGCTACATCGCGCGCATCCTGCGAAGCATGGGCGTGGATTTGTATCGCACCATCACCATCGGTGATAACGTGGATCGCATCGCAAGCGCAATTCACAACTCAATCGAACGAGCAGATATCGTCATCACCACTGGCGGGCTTGGCCCTACCATTGACGACCCCACGCGCGATGCCGTTGCAAAAGCCATTGGCGTGGAAACAGAATTTCGGGAAGACCTTTGGCAGCAAGTCGTTGAGACCATAGCGCGATATGGACGCAAGCCGTCTGAAAATCAAAGGCGGCAAGCCTATATTCCTAAAGGTGCTCTCGGCCTTGAAAATCCTGTCGGCACTGCACCATGTTTTATTGTTGAATATTCCCCTCTCCCAGCGAGAGCGGGCAGAGTGAGGGTAGTCATCTCCCTGCCGGGCGTTCCCCAGGAAATGGAATATGTCTTACACGAGTCAGTAATTCCGTATTTACAAAAAAAATTTAATCTCAACGAAATCATCAAGGTGCGAGTTTTGCATTGCGCCGGGCTTGGTGAAGGTATGATCGATGAAAAGATCGCCGACCTTGAAACGCTCAGCAATCCAACCGTTGGGCTTGCGGCGCACACAGGCGTTGTGGATGTGCGCATCGCCGCCAAAGCAAAAAGTGAAAGCGAAGCGAATGCCATGATCGCCGAAATCGAGTCTCAGGTGCGTGAAAGACTTGGCAGTGTCGTCTTTGGTGTGGATGAAGATAAACTGGAAGATGTCCTGCTGGATATGATCGCAAGACGCGGCATGACTCTTACTGCAATTGAATCCGGCCTCGATGGGCTGTTGGCTCGCAAAATCCCACACACTGCCTCCTACCCTGACACTTCGACGCCGCTCAGTGCGAGTCTGACGCCTGCTGCTCTGATGGACGCATTACGTGCCGCCCGAGAACACTCAAAAGCTGACCTCGCCCTCGGCGTTTCGGTCTACATGGATGAACGAGCGGCAGAAATGGCAATGATTACACCCAAAGGTGAAAAAACTCATCGCATCACGTACGGCGGCCCGCCGCGCAGTTTGCCGCGTTGGAGCATGAACCTGGCCTTGAACTGGCTGCGTATGACATTGGAGGAAATGGATTAATGCCCGCGCCAAAACAACGCAAAGATTCAGCCTGCTTGCGCGCAACGCGCAGGCAAGCCTGGGTAACACTTGCCTGGGCATTGAACATTATCGGCTTGGGTGCCATTGCGCTTGTGCTGATTGCATACTGGGCATTACAACCCGCCTTCGCCGCGCCCCAGGAGCAAAAGTCGATTTATACCGCCACGCTTCCCGCCACATATACACCCAACCCATTATCGCTGTATTTGCCAACCGTTACGCCAAATCCGCGCTCCACGATGATCGTAGTGCAGACAGCAACGCCGTTCGTACTGCTTGAAGGCGATACTCGTCACACGGTCATTGGATATTCGGTATCCGGCCGCCCGCTTGAAGTTTACACTTTCGGCAACGGAGAAAAAGAACGTATGATCGTTGCAGGTATTCATGGCGGCTACGAGTGGAACACGATCGCGCTGGCTGACGAATTGATCACCTACATCTTCGAGAATCCAGAGGTGATCCCAGGCGATGTGACCTTATACATCCTGCGCAATCTAAACCCGGACGGCGATGCGCGTGACCACGGCATTGACGGTCGCGTCAATGATCATGGCGTAGACTTGAACCGCAACTTCCCCGCCAATTGGGCCGCGGACTGGGAGCGCGATGGATGCTGGAATTACGGTCCCACTACAGGCGGAGCAGGTCCCGGCTCGGAACCGGAGACACGCGCCATGATGTACTTTTTACAAACTCACAACGTGGAAGTACTGATCAGTTATCACAGCGCCGCGCTCGGTGTTTTCCCAGGCGGCGAACCCTGGGAAAAAAATTCGATTGAATTTGCCAAAGCGCTGGCCAAAGTTACCCAATATCCCTTTCCGCCCATAGACACAGGCTGTATCTTTACAGGCACACTTTCAGATTATGCCGTTGAACTCGGCGCAGTCTCTGTGGATATGGAATTATCAACGCATAAATCTACAGATTTCATACAGAATTTGAAAGCATTGGATGTGCTGTTGAAATGGGAAAAATAAATAATTATCCGTCCTGAGCGGAGCCGCTAGTGGTCGAGTAGCGTTCTTCGCGTATCGAGACCCAGCGGCGCAGTCGAAGGACAGTTTGCAGGTAAATATTAATTATCACATGTCACACGCTCTTCGACTGCGTTCGACCGAAACCTGCCCTGAGCTTGTCGAAGGGAGTACGGTCTCTCGTCCGCTCAGAGCGAAAACAAAAAGGAGTATAAATGACTCAAAAAGTTGACACTCTCTTCACCAACGCCATCGTGCTCAGCATGGATGAAAATTTAAACCAATATGACCCCGGCGCAGTCGCTGTCAAAGGGGATTCGATCATCGCAGTTGGACCTGAAGCACAGATCAAAAAAGATTATTCGGCAAATGAAACCATTGATTGCGGCGGCAAGGTCCTGATGCCGGGACTGGTCAACGCGCACACCCATGTGCCTATGACCCTGTTGCGCGGTCTCGCCGATGACCTGAGGCTCGATGTTTGGCTGATGGGTTACATGCTTCCGGTTGAACGTGAATTCGTCTCGCCGGAATTTGTGCGGCTTGGCACATTGCTGGCCTGCGCCGAACAAATCCGCAGCGGCGTGACGACATTCAACGATATGTATTTTTTTGAAGATGATATTGCCCAAGCCACAGCCGATGCAGGCATGCGCGCGGTCTGCGGACAATCCATTATGAAATACCCTGCGCCCGATGCGGCCGCTTACGAAGATTCACTTGCAATGGCGCGTGAATTTATCAAGAAGTGGAAAGGTCACCCGCTGATCGTCCCTGCGATTGCACCGCACGCCCCCTACTCCACCACACCCGAGATCCTGCGCGCCTGCGCTGACATCGCCAAAGAATTTGATGTGCCTCTGCACATTCACATCTCCGAAACCGCGTTTGAAGTGGAAACCATGCGAAAGGAACAAGGCATGCCCGTTGTGCCTTATGTCAAAAAGCAGGGCGTGCTCGAAGCAAAAGTGATCGCCGCGCATTGCGTTCATATTGACTTTGGCGAAATGAAAACGCTGAAACATGTGAATGCAGGTATCGCGCATAACCCATCATCGAATCTGAAACTTGCTTCAGGATTTGCGCCCGTACAAAAGATGCTCGAAACTGGACTCAACGTGGGCATCGGCACAGACGGCCCCGCCTCGAACAACGACCTCGACATGTTCGAAGAAGTGCGCCTCGCATCATTCGTTGCGAAAGCCTCCTCCAATGACCCGACGGTTGTCCCCGCCGCGACCGCCTTGCTGATGGCGACGCGCATGGGCGCCCAGGCGCTTCATATCGGACATTTGACAGGGTCGCTCGAAGCAGGCAAACGCGCCGATTTGATATTGGTGGATACCTCCCCGCTGCATAACTCGCCCCGCTTCCGCCGGGACCCGAACAATGCCTGCGCTCAACTCGTGTTTGCATCCAAATCCACAGATGTGACCGATGTGATGGTCAATGGAAAATGGTTAATGCGCGCGCATGAATTGCTCACCTTGAGCGAAACTGACCTGCTGAAGCAGGCGCGCGAAGTAGCGCAAGAGATAGATGCATTCCTGATCGTGCGCGAACAATCCATCCTTTCGAAATTGATCGCGCTTGGCGGCTCGATGGAGCAGGAGTCGTTCGAGGTGCAGGTCAAGGTCAAGGTAACGGAACCAGACCGACTGATCCAGAAAATGAAGCGTCCTGAGATCGAGATCACAGCCCATAAACATTATCATCAATATGACGAGTATTTCATGTTCGATGACCCAGCCCAGGGACGCTTGCGCTTCCGTGAAGATAATCTCATCAACGCAAAAGGCGAGGTTGAAAATGTGCGCTCGCGTTTAACATTACTGGGTCAGAAACGCGAAGGTGAGATCGGGCATGACGTGCTGCTTTCGCGCAGCCGCTTCCTTGCGCCTGCCTTGCATACCTCACGTTTTTATCGCGAATACTTTACACCAAAACTGGAGGTTTCAGTTGAGAAGGATCGCTTGCGCTGGCACATCCGTTATAAAAATACGGAATTCTTTATAAACCTCGATGAAGTAAAAAAGCCCCTAATGGGACACTTCCTTGAGATCAAAAGCCGCACATGGAGCCGCAAGGATGCAGAACTGAAGGCGGAGCTGGCAAGTGAGTTGTTGAGCCTGCTCGGTGTGGGAGGTGCCGAAGCGGTGACGCAGGATCTGATCGAGATGTTGACTGCGTAAGCGAATCCAGCACTATCCATTCCTCATCCCCGTCACCTGCTGCAGATGTGCGGCCTGGCCGATAGATTTCAAAAAAATGGACAGTGATAAGAATTGCTGATAAGATATTGCATGAGGTGAAACATGAACGTAGTAACAATTAATGAGGCAAAACGCAATCTCGACTCACTGATCCAAAAGGTTTTTTCGGATGCTGAACCTGCGATCATCACCACGGATTCGGGTCAGCAAATCGTTATGCTTTCGCTGGATGAATTCAATGCGTGGCAGGAAACGGTTTATCTCTTATCAAACCCTGCCAATGCCGTTCACCTTCGCAAATCTATCGTGGAAGCGCAACGGGGAATGACTTCTGAACACGAACTGATTGAACCATGAGATTGGTCTTCACACACTCGGCATGGGAGGATTATCTGTGGTATCAAGAACAGGATCGCCAGTTGTTAAAACGGGTCAACCAACTGATTAAAGACGTCTTGCGCACACCCTTTGAAGGAATAGGAAAGCCAGAAGCGTTGAAAGCAGACCTGACGGGATTTTGGTCTCGGAGAATTAACGACGAACACCGCCTTGTCTACGGTGTGATCAAAACCGATCTTGTAATCATTTCCTGCCGCTATCACTATTCAAAGTAAATCGATTTAACAAAAATTCGGAATAATGAATCGATTAATTAGGAAAATTTCTGAAATTTTATATGCGGTCCTTTTTATATTTACAGCCGTGATCGCACTCTTTGCTTTTAACTTTGACCGCAGCGCTTTCACTGCGGAGACCTATCAAAAAGCATTTGCACGGGAGGATTTTTACAATAAACTTCCCTCCGTGTTGGCGGATGCAATGACTTCTTTAATTGCAGACCAAAGCCAGTTCCCCGTTGCGCTAAACGGCATGAGCAGGGAGGCATGGGAGGCTTTCTTCCACAGCCTGTTGCCGCCAGAAACGTTGAAAGTAATGGGCGATGATGTGCTGAACTCCACTTTTGCCTACCTCAACATGCAAACGGATTCGGCACAGCTCAATCTCGCTCCATTGAAAGCAAGCATGGCAAGCGACACCGGCGCACAGGCTGTACTCGCATTTTTGAGCACACAACCTGATTGTACGTTCATCCAAATTGCTCAAATAACAATTAACCTGCTTTCAGGTGGACAAATCGAATTATGCGATCCGCCTGCTGAATTAATTCCAGTGTTGACGCCGATCGTACAGGGTCAATTGCAAATTGCAGCGACCGTGATTCCAGACCAGGTGACCATTATCAGCGCGCCGCCTCAAAATGACCCCCGCCAAAGATTGCAAACTGCAAGGCTATTCATGCGGATTAGCCCAATATTGCCGCTTGCCTTCCTGCTCGGATTAACGATCCTCGCGGTCAGGTCGCTTAAGAGTTGGTTGAGCTGGTGGGGAGTTTCATTTATTATGACTGGCTCGATTGCATTTGTGATCGGTTTGCTCGGCGCACCCATATTGGGGAAAATTTTCCAGCGTGTGCTGGTCAGCCGAATGCCCCTTTACCTCCCCGCTCTTTTGCTGGGTTACGCCAGCGACCTTGCCTCGGCGATGGTGCAGACTTTGCTTAATCCTGTTTTGTGGCAGGGATTGGCTCTTGCGATGATCGGGTTGGTGATGACAGTGATTTCGTATTTTGTGAAAAAGAAAAAATAACGAAGTTGGGACATCGTGCCCGTAGGGCAGAGGGCAGGCGGTGCACTGACGGTTCGACTCGCTCACCTGCACTGGCGTGCGGCGCAAGTGTCGCGGCTTACCGTGTCGAAGTGGTGAGGGTTTTTCACGGCGTTCCGCTTTTTGCTGAAATTATCTACATACTTTTAGTGCACCCCGAAAGACAATGAAACGTCTTTCCTCTTCTTGTTGCAGGTATAATTTGATGGAGCGCGGGCCTTAGTTCGCGATCCAAGGAGGGTTGAAATCTTGAAGCCTTAACAGCAAAAGAAATATACCGATTTCGGAAGTCTTGGAGGAGCAACTATGAAAAAATACCTTTTCCTTATTCTTTCCTTAATTCTCGTTGCCTGCGCTTCCCCGCAAATGACTGCTCCGAGGTGACAGTCACCTTGCCATCACCAACAGCATGTCCAGGCTGGTCCCCGGGGCGTTCGCTAACGTGGTAACCCAGTCAGCGGCTTCGCCAACTACATCCATCTTCAAGTCAATTAGTAATAGGCGAAAAGCGGAACGTTCTTCGGGATTGGCATTGGCTATGTATACGCGGGTCATGTACTTATCCTACAATAAATACTCCCCAGCCGCATCCTGCGATTGGGGAGTATTCTTCTCCGCCACTTGGGGGAGGAGTTAAATTTAATTGGGCATCTTCAAGAACTCCTCCGCTACCTGCGGATCAAAGTGCATTCCTGATGAAGTACGGATATGTTCGCGCACTTTTTCTTTTGGCCAGGCTGGGCGGTAAGGGCGATCAGAGGTAAGCGCATCCCACACGTCTACGATGGCAAAGATGCGCGCCGCCAGTGGAATCTGCTCGCCTTTGAGTCCGCGCGGATAGCCCGTGCCATCCCATTTTTCATGATGACAGTAGGGAATATCCAGCGCGGGTTTCAAGTAGGCGATGGGAGAGAGCATGTCAAACGCAAACTGCGGATGTTTTTTCATGAGCGCCCATTCTTCATCGGTCAGTTTATCCGGCTTGAGCAGAATGGAATCAGGCACCCCCATCTTGCCAATGTCATGCAGCAATGCTCCACGCCGCATGTTGACCAGTTCTGCTTCGTCTATCCCCATGACGCGCGCCAGGCGCTGGCTCATCTCGGCGACGCGCTGTGTGTGACCTTCAGTCTCTTTGTCGCGCAAGTCCATGGCCTGCGACCAGCCTGCAATGGTGGCGTCGTAGGCCAGCGAGAGTTCAACGTTGGAACGTTCCAGGTTGTTGAAGAGCTGCGCGTTGTCAATGGCAATGGCCGCTTGCCCGGCCAGCGTTTCCAGAAAATTGATCCAGTCCGGCCCGGCGGCAAGGGGGACGCGCTGGAAAACTTCCAGCACGCCTTTCACCCGCCCCTTGGCGATAAGCGGCAGGCCGTAATAAGCCACGAAGCCCTCGCTCGCCAGATGCTTTGCCAGGCGCGGGTTGTCATACTGGTTGTCCAGATTTGGGATATGGACTGAGTGGCGCTCTAAAGCGGCGCGACCCGCATAACCTTCACCCAGGCTCAGTTGGGCGCCCTTGAAGGCTTTGGTGCGGAAGCCGCTCCCGGCGGCGTATTCCAGCGTTTGCAGGTGCGGGTTGAACAGGAGCACGTCGGCGGCGTCCACATTCAGTTGGGCGGTGACCTGATCGAGGATGACATCCAGGGTGAGGCGCAGGTCGAAGCTGGAGGTGATGGCCCTGTCAATCGTGCGCAGGCCGGTGATACGCTGCAGTTGGCGCACGATCTGCGCTTCGTCGCGCTTGCGCTCGGTGATATCCTGGAAAATTGCGTGGAAAAGAGCGCGATCACTCACCTGAACTGTCTTTGCCCATACATGCACATTTCTGATCTCGCCGCTTTTGGTGCGGTGCAGTGTTTCGAAATCGTCATTTCCTTCGTGAATTATTTTTTGCATATGCCTTGCTTTTTCCTCCGGTTTCTCCAATACTTCGTAATCGGAGATTCTCAGAGCAGCAAATTCCTCACGGGTGTAGCCCAATTGCTTGTATGCCGTTTCATTCGCCTCGATGGTCTTTCCGGTATCAAGGTCCATCAGAAGAACGCCATTCGGTGATTGCTCGAATAATACGCGATAGCGTGCTTCTGAGTTCCGAAGCGCTTCTTCCGCCTGCTTGCGCTCATTTAGTTCAGTCTGCACCTGGGCATAGAGCCGTGCATTTTGCTCGGCAGACGCGATGTGCAAGGCCAGCGCTTCCAGCAGTTTCAACTGGTTTTCGGTGTAGGCATTTAGGCGATAACTCATCACTTGGATCACTCCATTGACCGCCCCCCCGCTTTTTAGTGGAACGATCAGCGCCGAACGTGTGATATCTTCATCAGGCGGAACTTCATTAACGATCTCACTTGTCTCATCGTTAACGTAGTAACTGGTCTGAGCCGTTTTCACCTGCGCCTGATAGTCATTGAGCAGCATGGATTGACCCGTGCGGATGACGATGCTTTGCGTGCCTTTCCCTTCTTCCTCAAGTGGGATGGGCGGGAAGGAGCTGACATCCAGCCATTTATTTTCCATCCAGAATGCGAGGCAGGTGATCAGTTGCGTTTCAGGATCAAAAGCGGAAATAATAAATCCGTCGTTAGGAGCATTGACGGACATGAAATCGCAGATTACTCGATTGATCTCATCCAGATCAAGCGTGCGATTTAATCGCTGACTGGCTTCATAGAGCAGTCCGAGCTGTTCGGTTTGCTGGCGTATTAATTCATCGGACTGCTTGCGCTCGTCGCGTAGTTGTTTCTGTTCCAGGGCGTGCGCCACGGCCTGCCCCAACCGTGCCAGGCGGTCTTTGAGCAGATAGTCAGCGGCGCCCTGCTTGATGCACTCCACCGCCACCTCCTCGCCGATCGTGCCGGAGACGAGGATGAACGGGAGGTCAAAGCCGCGCGCCCGCAACAGGCGCACGGCACTTATGCCATCGAATTGCGGCAGTTTGTAATCGGAGAGGATGATATCCAAAGCCGGGTGGAGGGCAGCAAGGTACTCTTCTTCGGTCTCCACCCGTTGCCATTCGGGATCGAACCCGGCCCGGCGCAGTTCGTGCAACAACAGTTCGGCGTCGGTGGGCTGGTCTTCAAGTATGAGAACCCGCAAGGGAGTGGGCATAAGAACCTCCATATAAAGCGTGCAGATTTGCTCAATCTGCACGCTTTGCGTTAAATCGCCGGCGGCTGGTTGAGCAGCAGCCAATAAAGGCCCAGCGTGTGCACGGCTTCAGTGAATTGCTCAAAGTCCACCGGCTTGACGATGTAACTGTTGACGCCCAGGTTGTAACTCTCGACGATGTCGCTCTCCTCACGCGAGGAGGTGAGCACCACTACCGGGATCGCCCGCGTGCGCGGGTCGGCCTTGATTTGCCGCAGCACCTCCAGCCCGTCCACTTTTGGCAATTTCAGGTCGAGCAGAATCACCTTCGGGCCGTTCCCGATGCTGCGCTGAGCATACGCGCCGGTGGCGAAGATGAACTCCAGGGCTTCGGCCCCATCGCGCACGACCTCGATACGATTGGCAATGTTGTTCTTCTTCAAGGCGTGGAGCGCCAGTTCGACATCGTTGGGATTGTCTTCGACCAAAAGAATTTCGACGGTTCTATCTTTCATCGCTGTCTCCTTATTACTTGATGGTTGTTGAGCGAAACGGGAAAACTCCTTTTCGCTCTATGCTTGCATTTGCTCCGCAATGGATGCAATTCCAAATCTCCGCCGAATTATCCCCGGCGGAAAATACGCGAACAAAATCCCCAGCGCCGCGCCCAACCCAATCAAGCGGCTGACAATCTGCCACCAATCTTCCTGGGACAAACCTGTCACCGAGGCAACAAACGCGCTGCCGAACCAAAGGATGATGCACCACGAGACGAGCAAAACACGATAACGCTGTGTCGCCTCGCGTACGCGAAAAAAAAGCGTGAAATATGCGAGCGAAGCCAGAATCTGCGGGAACACAAGCAGGATGAGTACCAGTGAAAAAAAAGGCCCCGTGATTGGACGAGCGTAAACAAGTTGAGTCGTCCAGCGTGTGATCTCCACGCGGGCCGGATCGCTCGCGGTGATGTAGTAAACCAGCAGGACGTAATAGAGGACGTAGAAAATCGTGAGCGGTGCCAGGAACCGCTGGCTGCCCGTGAAGAGGTAGACGAGATAGTAGAGCAACCCCCATAGCGCGATGCAGATGAGCAGGAGGTTGACATGCGTCAGCGCAACAAAGAACGGAAGAGAGACAATGTTGAACGCGCCCAGCAAATGCAGGAAACCGCTCACCAACGTGGTCGCGGCGAGAGAGTACCACCAAAGACCGAACAATTGCCAGGCGAACCGCGCACCTGGGTTGGAAATCGTCCGCTGGCGCAGACGCGCTGCCACATAACCGTAAATTGCCGCCGAAACCACAGAAAAGAGTGCGCTAATCAAGTGTGTGATTTGAAACATCATCGTCTCCTATTACTGATCAGATCAATTCTCGCGCGCGTTCCGCTACTTCATCCACTTTCTCGATGACCTGCGGAGGCGCTTCGGGTTCAACAAATGGCAGTGAGAAATAAAACGCGGCGCCGTCATCCACCTGACCCTCCGCCCATACGCGTCCGCCATGCCGATGAACAATTCGCTGAATAATCGCCAGCCCCACCCCTGTGCCTTCGTAATCTTCAGAACGGTGCAATCGCTGAAAGATGCCGAAAAGCTTGTGCACGTACTGCATGTCGAAACCCACGCCGTTGTCTTTGACGAAAAATACCTGTTCGTCGTTTTCCTTTTTCCATCCGATTTCAATACGCGCGGGGTCGCGCGGGCGTGTGTACTTGAGCGCGTTGGACAGCAGGTTGATCCAGACTTGCTTCAACAAGTTCGGATCGGCTTGACATTCGGGCATTTCAGCGATCGCGAACTCAACCTGCCGCCCGTTCGTCTCTGCGCCTAGTTCGTCAAGCGCCTGGCGAACCAGTGCAGTCGTTTTCACAGATTGTGTCCTCAATGCCTGGCGGCTCAGGCGCGAGAAGGCAAGCAGATCGTCCACCAGGTTTCCCATTTGCCCGGTGTTATCGCGCACCAATTTTAAATAGCGCAGGGCTTCGGGAGCGAGTTGCGGCGCATAGTCTTCAGTCAGGATGCGTGAAAATCCATCTATCGCACGCAGCGGCGCGCGCAGGTCGTGCGAGACCGAGTACGAGAATGCCTCCAGTTCCTTGTTGGCGGCTTCAAGCTCTGTGTTGGCAGCTTCCAGTTCTTTGTTAGTGGCTTCCAATTCTTTGTTGGCGGCTTCGACCTGATCGTTCGCCTGCTTCTCACGAGTCCGGGCGCGATGCATCGCTTCGGCAACGCCTGAGATCATTGCGCAAGTCAGGACGAAGACCGCCATGCCCAGCCAATCCGCGTAATCTTTAATGAAGGGTTGGCCAACAAACACGGGCAGTGCGAAAAATACCACAAGGCACGAGAGGATTATGGCAAGCAAGCCAGCGGAAAATCCGCCGTAAAGCGCGACGACCATCACCGCCGGATAGAACGTCAACCAGGCAAGGCGCGCGCCAAGAGAATCTAGAGGCCATAGCCGCAGGGCGGCTGCCGCAGTGATAACGGCTATGGCAACGATATACGATTTCCATCTGTGGATGGGTGCCATAAATTTTCCTCGCGCGATCAAGCAACGCCAGAGCAGGATTGATCGAGCAAATCCATACATTCGCACAGCGAAGGACTGAGATAGCGTTTTCCGAGAGTGACTTGAAGGACAGCTTGCGGCAGATCCTCCACGCTACAGTCTTTCGCCACGTACGCCGACGCCCCATTCTTCATGGCTTGCAAAACGTATCCCACATATCTGTGCGACGAACAGATAACGATCCGTGTCCGCAATGATTTCGCGACGATCTGCCGCGTGATCTCCAAGCCATTCATACCCGGCATCGCAAGGTCCAGCACCAGAACGTCCGGCTGTAGACGCATAACCAGGTCAACGACCTCACTTCCATCGCCGGTCTCGCCAAGAAGCGTCAGATCAGGTGTGGTTTCCAGTATCTCCCGGAGATACCGTCGGATCAAGGGGTGGTTGTCCGCAAGCATAATCGTAGTCATGCTCAACATGATGCCACAAACTCCACTGCCAATCTATAGGGGCTTGACCTACCTTTCAAACAAAAAAGACCCCATTTCGGGGGTCCTTGGATCGTGGCGTAGTACCACATCCAATCGTGGTCGGTGACTATTGGGCAGAACAAACCCGCGCAGCGGGTTTCGTGCTCAATAGGCGTCCGATTCTATCGGATGCCGTCGCTGACTGACGTTGGCAAAACGCTTGCCCTGCTATTCATCCAGGGAGACCAACTTGGATTTGATCGCGAGGCGCGTTAGCCCGGCGACATCATGCACATTCAGTTTGGACATCAGACTGGCGCGATGTTTCTCCACCGTCTTGACGCTGACATTCAGTTTTTCGGCAATGGCATGGTTGGTTTGTCCTTCGGCGATCAGTTGCCAGACTTCGCGCTCGCGCGAAGTGAGCAAGCCGAACAGTCCAGCCGATTCAGCGTCAGTTTGACGATTCGAAAATTCATTGAGAAGGAATTTGGAAATCCCTGGTGTGAGATAGATTTCGCCTCGGCTGGCAGCGCGGATGGCGAGCAGTAATTCCTCGGTGACCGAGCGCTTGAGCAGATAGCCCCGCGCGCCGCTCCGGAATGCTTGCCGCGCGAGCGTTTCGTCGGAATGCATGGACAAGATCACCACCTGCGTGCTCGCTCCCTGTCGTCGAATCCGCTCGGCTGCCTCTATTCCATTCAGGCGCGGCATCGTAATGTCCATCACCAGTACTTCGGGGGATAATCGCTCGACCAGTTCGATGGCTTGCTGACCATCCTCGGCTTCGGCGATGACCTGAATGTCGCCAACCCTCTCCAGCAGCGCCCGGATGCCTTGCCGCACGAGATGGTGGTCGTCGGCGAGAATCACGCGAATCATGCGAACTCCTTCCGAGGCACCCGTGCGATCAAGCGCGTGCCTTGACCGGGCTGAGACACGATCCCCACTCGTCCACCTAACGATCCAAATCGCTCGTGCATGCCGATGAGACCAATACCTTTCGGACGGCCTGAAACGCCTTGGGCGGACTGTACGTCAAACCCTTGTCCGTCATCTTCTACCGACAGCCCGATCGCGTCAGGGTCCACATGGAGCGCAACCTTGACATGATTCGCGTGGGCGTGCTTGACCACATTCGTCAGCGCGTCTTGTAGAAAACGATAAAAAGAAATCGTCACCGCCTCTGGCAGGGCTGGGACATCCATGCCCACATAGTCAATCGATAGTTGCGTCCGCCGGGCAAAGTCGAGGCAAAATCCCTCCAGAGTCGCAGCAAGTCCTACAGTATCTAGTCCCGGTGGACGCAAGTTTTGCGCCAGCAAATGAATTCGCTCCAAAGTCGTCTCAGACATGGCGATACATTCGCCTAGACGCTCCCGAATGGTCGTCAGGTTGGCAGGCAGTTCCTCTTGCGCCAATCCCAAACTGATTTTGAGGGCGGTCAGCGCCTGCCCCGCCTCGTCGTGCAACTCGTGCGAGATGCGTTGGCGTTCCTCTTCCTGAGCGAAGACGACTTGCCGGGCGAGCCGACGCAGCTGCTCGCGGCTCGCGCGCACTTGCTCGGATAGCCGCGCGCGTTCCTCCTCCCCGCGCTTGCGCTCGGTGACATCCAATAACGCGAACAGAAGTCCTTCAACGTAGCCTTCTTCGTTCGTCAGGGGATGCAAAGTCCAGTCCCAGGAGGTCACGCCCCATTCAGGATGGTCGGGGAATTGAAACGGATTCGCGTAGATCGTAAATGGTGTGCCGGTCGCCACCACATTCCGAAAGATGGCTTCGGCTTTTTCTCCCGGATATAGGTCGAAATGGTTCTTGCCCGCGAAAAACTCGGGCGAATAACCGCATGCATCAGCATAAGCCTTGTTCACCCGCACAAAATTGAAATCCCGGTCCAGATAAACCACGCAGAAATGCGTCGTTGCGAAAATGCGATTGAGGAGCTCGTAGTTTTTCCGCAGCTCTTCCCCCGCGCGTTTACGCTCGGTAATGTCGCGGTTCACACTCACGTAGCCGGTGATCTGTCCCTTTGCATCGCGCAACGCCATAGTCGTTCCCTCAACGTCAATCGGTTTCCCGTCCCGGCGATATTGAACGACCTCCACGCGGTAGCGCCCGGTCTCACTGAGAAGCCGCAGCGCTTCGGCGAATTGGGCGTCGGTGAATTCTGTCGGGATGACCTCGTTCACCATGCGGCCAATTGCCTCTTCGGCTTTCCAGCCATACATCTGCTCCGCCGCGCGGTTCCACTCCGTAAGCGTAAAGTGTTCGTCGGTAGCAATTATCGCATCGTGTATGTTGGCGAGCAATTGGCTCTGGTAGACCAGTCGTTCCTCCACACGCTTGCGTTCACTGATGTCTCTGGCGATAACCTGTCTTGCCGCTTTACCTTCATAGGTGATGGGCACTGAGGACACCTCCATATCCATCACCTGACCATCAAGTCGAACGAACCTGGTTTCGATCTGGGACCTTCGTTCTGTTCCCTTATAGATTGGCTCCAACCGCTCTGCCAATGTTCGCTTAAAGTCCGGATGAACCAAGTCCAACAGCGGTCTGCCGATCAATTGTTGTGGATCGGCTGCACCCAGGAAGCCGACCCCCGCCGGATTGATAAAGACGATTTTCCCTTCGCTATGAACGACAATCATGTCGGGTGATAGTTCTACCAGATTGCGGTATCGCTCTTCACTCTCGCGCAGGGACTCCTCGGCTCGTTTACGCTCAGTGATGTCGCGGTAATTGGCGACAATGGCTCGCACGCCGGGCTCAGCCAGCAAGTTCTGACCCGTGCCCTCCAGCCAGCGCCACGAGCCGTCCTTATGCCGATAGCGGAATTGAGCGTCGACTGTGACGGCGGGCTGTTGCAACAATTGGGCAAACCGATTATTGATGTCGGGCAAGTCATCGGGGTGGACGAGTTCAAAGAACGCCCGGCCAGTCCGCTCCTCGACGGCATAGCCCAGCACGCGAGTGAGCGCCGAACTCTCGTACAGAATCGTTCCATTGGCGCTGACCAAAGCGACAACATCCGAGGCGTTCTCGAAGAGCGCGCGAAAGCGTTTCTCGCTTTCGTGAAGTGTTGCCTCCGCCTGTTTGCGCTCAGTGATGTCGCGTGCCACGCCGAATGTTCTCACCACCCGGCCTGTTTTATCCTTCTCTGGCGATACGCGGTCTTCCATCCAGTGGTAATCACCATTAATATCTTTTATTCGATAACTACGCAAACCTGGCTGTCCGGTTTTCATAATCCTGGTTGTTTGCGCCAGAATCGTTGCAATATCATCAGGATGGATCAGGTTGATCCAACGATTTTGGTCTGTAATAAATTCAGCCGGCTGATAACCAAGAATCTCTTGCGTGCGTTCGCTTACAAATTCAACAGTTCCATGGCCTAAACCGCCTAGCGGGTAATTGACCTGGTAGATGATTTCATCGACACCGTTCAAAAGCATGCTTTGTTTTTTTTCGCTTTCGCGCAGAGCCTGTTCCACTAATTTGCGTTCTGTAATATCCCGCAAAATGGCTGTAAAGAATATCTTCCCAGCGCTTGAGACTTTCGCGATGCTTGCCTCCGCGGGAAAAATTGTGCCATTCTTGCGCCGCCCCGATATTTTCCTGCGTTCGCTCATTAAACGCGCGGTCTCAGGAGCTTTGGCGAAACTGCGAACGTGAGCGATATGAGGATCTGACGTTTGCGGCGGCAGGAGCAGGTCAAGGCGTTGCCCAACCACTTCGGAAGCCTTATATCCAAAGGTTTGTTCAGCGCCTTGATTGAAGAGAAAAATATTCTGATCTTCATCCACAGCAATAATAGCATCATGCACCAGTTGGATGATGGCTGAAGAAATATTGTCCGCTTCTACCGGGGCCTTCGCGCTCTTGGGTCGTGTACGCTTTGCCATGGGACGAGTCCTTTATTGATGGCGGCTGGCCCCGTCCAGCTATTACATTCGTTACTCCAAATATATGTCTATTTGCCATATTTGACAATAGCTATCTCATTACTGTTCTAATAATGACCCCGGACGATTGGGGATAATTCGGTTGCCGCCATATTGTTTCGCACGTTTGCAGAATCGGCAACGAAATTAATTAGTGTGAGAAAAGTTTCTGATTTATGAATTGAATTTAGTTCCATGTTCCAGCCGTCATCCCCTGCGGCGTTTGCAGGGTAAATATTTTCTTTAAAATGAAAAGGTGCTGTCCCTTTTTAGACAGCCACTACATTTCTACTTTGGAAAACAGGTGACATCATAACTTTGGGCTAACAGCTTTCTAAAAGTGTTAGCCCAAAGTTATGATGTGTAAAATCTTGGCTTGAAGGTTAGCCATTGCAGACAGAGAGATTCTCCAGGGCTTGAACCCGTGAATGACCGCAGAGAATAAAAACAATTGTTTTTATTTACAACAAAAAAACAATGCACTCTTTAGTAAGTTTATCCTACAAAAAATTCACCCCGACCGCATCCGCTGGCCGGGGAGTGTGCATCTCCGCCACTGGGGGAGATTCGGAGATCAATTTAACATCCTCTCCATTTGCAGAGTGGGCTGGAAACATTTGGATTTTTGGCTCCAGTCCAGGGGAAGAAAAGAAAGCGGCAGACTCATGGTTCGCCGCTTTCTTAAATCTATGGATCCAAATTAAATAAACTGAGCTATGGTTTTGTCGTTGGGCAACCGCTCGCTGGCGCTGGGATGATATCGCCTGTATGCTTGTCGTGGCCATTTAAGCCGTTAACACTCACCGTAATCTCGTTATAGGGATTCTTTTTACTGCTCGTGGCATGGCAGATGGTGATCTTGCCATCGCTGATCACTACTGGGTCTGTAGGGCAACCGCCCATCGGCGCCGGGTTGAAGTCTTCGGGATGCCCACTATGCTCCTGTAATTCAGCGCTGTTGACATTGATTTCTTCATATGGATTTGACGCATCGCCGGTGGCATGGCAGACTGTTGAAGAGGTGGGGGCGCCCGAGACACTGCCTGTGGAGGAGCAAGCCGCGAGCAGAGTAAGCGCAAGAATCTGAAATACTACTGCCACTTTGAATGTCATATTGCTAAATTTTTTCATTTGATACTCCTTTGTAAATGGTTGGAAGTAAGAAGAATTGTTCTTCACTTCCGTTTATTAACCCTTGCTTATCTTACAACGAACCCTCCCCGGCCGCATCCTGCGATTGGGGAGTATTCTTCTCCGCCACTTGGGGGACGGAGAGGGCTTTTTTGTTGTCTTTGTAAGCGGAAACATAAACATAGCGGGAACGGTCACCGCGCTTGAGGGAATATGTGAGTCAAATGGAAGTTTTACAACAGGGACGGGGACTTCACAGCTTATGGTTAGAGGCTCAGTTGCTTCTTATGGAGGAATAACAATGCAAAGAGACTTAACAGATGATACAGTTACTCCAGCAGAACTTTTTGAATTTGCCCCTGATCAGATAATTTTGTTCCCCAAACAGCTTCAATTCAAAAGAGCCAAATGGGCTGAAGTGGTATCAAAAAATCCCTCATCCAATATTACAACACAATGTTCTAAAAAACCTTGTCCTGTGTCACACTGAGGGAGCGTTCTCCCTGGCACCGCCCGCCACTATAGTCCCCGAAGCGGAGTGGGATGGCAAGTGTGTTGCAGTGCAGGTGAGAGTCTCTTAGCCGTCGTATAGACCCTTCGCTCGCCCCTTCACTTCGTTCAGGGTTTCGGCTCAGGGTGACATGCCAATAGTAAACCTTGCCCTGTAATGACAGTTATCCGGAAATTACAGCGGGGGGACGAGAGATGATCGTCGGTTTTTGCAATCTGGAGCGGATGGGAGCCAGTTTGCCGACATCTATGAAGACCACGTCCTGTTTGGGAGCTTTTCCGAGCATGTAACGTGTGTAACCTGGGTCGAGGCGGTCCAATAGAATTACCTCTGCACCCTTTGGGATATTTTCTCCAAAATCTGGATGGGTGATGAGGTAGCGCGTAAATTCCATGAATAATTCATTGAATTTTGCCCGATAGAATTCCTTCATTTTTTCATCTCCTTGATAAAACGATCCCGATACAAAATCCAGTTTTCCATAATATCGCTTTGGCCGATCGTGAGGACGTCTGCCACAGAATAGCCTTCAAACCAGTCTTTTGTTTGCTCGTCATTCGGGTGAAGAATATCGCGGTGAGGCTTTCCATGAGCAGTATCGTATCGAACTACTGCGTGCCAGCCGCCATTCACAAGAATTTCAAGCTGAATGCGAAATTCTATAATCTCTTTTCCATCAGAAACATGATAATGCCTGTAACGGCACAAACGTGTTTCCAGGTCGAGGTAGATCAGGAATTCGCGTTCGGTCATATTTGAAATTATACGGCACTTTAGGAAAGGTCGTCTTAGTCCCCTGCAGAGGACAAGTCACATTTTGGTGGCGAGGTTTTATTCGTCTTATATCAACCAATTACTTACATCCATTCACAATATGTTCTTCAAAAGTCACTGTAAAGGTGTGATAACCTGAGTTATCGCAACGCGCTTGAAAATAATAATATGGAGAAACTTCAGGGAAGGCCACAGCCTGCAAGGCATTCAAACTGGGATTGGAAATTGGCGCGGGCGGCAGGCCTGCATATATATAGGTGTTGTACGGGGAATCAAATTTCAGGTCTGCGAGGCTGAGGGGATTTTTCCACCAGGTATTTTGAAGCGTGTCGTAACCGAGCGCATATTGCACAGTCGGGTCACTGCCGAGGGTCATGCCGATGTTCAAGCGATTCAGGAAAACAGATGCGATCAATGTCATTTCATCGTCTTGAATGGA